>Ga0209754_1000499_pt1 | contig 54954 bp, 42 predicted proteins | sample MesohylBB_FD_187295 | JGI IMG/M metagenome (GOLD analysis project Ga0209754, IMG submission 187295) | Host-associated microbial community of the marine sponge Aplysina aerophoba from Gulf of Piran - sponge mesohyl, lysed by bead beating... | ecosystem: Host-associated > Porifera > Sponge >...
CAGCATCTCGGTTCCCGCCGTGTAAATCGTCTGGCTGCTATCTGCGGATAAACTTTCCACCGTATCGAGTTGACACTGTCCGCGTTTGTCTCGGAGACCGATCCGACGTTTCCCTATCTGATCGAACGTAAACACCATCCACGGCAACAGATTGATTGCGTCCCCAACGAGTGTCAGATTGCAAGTGAAGGTATCCCCCGGTGCATAGTCCAGTTTCCCAGTGCGTGGTGGTTCGAGAATGAACGGATGCGGTGCATACGGCTGACCGCGTAGCATTGGACTGTCGTCCGGCACAGGCGTTTCAAAGCATTTGGAGTAAACACATCGTTCTGGGAACTGACACTGTGTCTCGCATTGTTCTGCATCACCGACACATGTGATGTGGCGTAGCATATAGCCGAACCTACCGCGGAAGACGTTGCCCTTGTGCTGTGGCATTTTCAGCGGTTCTTGGACGGTATAGGTGAATCGGTAGCGCGCAAATCGGAAGTTTTCGAGCATGGCAACTTAATTTTCTAACAGTGTGTGCACAACGGAGCGTGCAATACATCATCCACGTATTGGTGTTGACCGTAGTGTAAAAGAGTCAATTGCCCCGCTTCAAATTTGCAACTGGCACGGATCCCACGGGTAATACGAAACCTATAGATGTTGTTATCGTGCCTTTGAAACCTCTCAAATTGTATACCTCCATCCGATAGTCTTTCAGGATTACCGTTATTACTCTCAAGTATAGATACAACCTTTGCCAATGCTTCTTGCAATCTGAGAAGTTCCCTGGAGTTTACGCCTTTGAGATCACTATGAAAACTCGGTGTGTAGGTCAATCGCGGGAATGGCAGTAGCTCTTCTCCTAATAGATCTGCTTTCGTCCGATGCCAAACCAATTCTCCCCACGCTGACAGTCCTGCATACGTCTTGCCATTTTCCTCAACTGACTCAAGCAGCGTTTCTGGAATACCATTAAGCTCCTTAATTGGATAGAGTTTTCCAGCAGCCATCAAGGCAAATTGTATTTTATGTGTTTCAATAAGGGTGTTGTCAATCTGAATTGGCAGACGCGGAATCCGAATTAGGTCAGTCGACCCTTCAAAGATGTAAACGATCTCGTCAGCATAGAATGCCCCGAAGGTTTGCATATAACCTTGCAAACTTTTGAATCCACCAACGAGATTGAAGATCACTTGATAGCCAGCGTCGGGTCTTGGAACGGTTTCATCCAGCCACTTTATGAGTTCCTTCGTTCCAGCAGCAAACGACTGAGTATCCTTTGTAGAAAGTTGGGACGGTTGAACAATACTTACTGTAAATCCCTTGCTGCTAAGAAAATCCTCAATTAACTCGCCTGTTTTTTGTCCTTGTGCGGTATCTGTACAGATGAGATAATGCTGATCGGTACTACTATCGGGTATATTACCATTGTAAATGCCGTAGATACCATTCAATTCGGCACTGATCCGGCGGTTTGTGACAACATTGTCTTCTAATAGCTTTTCCAATGCCCGGTCCGCGAGTGTCTTCATCACTTCTTCTGTATCTGATGGTAATTCCGCCTGTCTAAGATTTGCCGAATCCCGAAGTTTACCAAACCAAGTTCCTTCGTCAGGATTTGCTCTATCAATGAGATTTGTCAATATACTTGTTCCAATGGTTGATAGAATAAAACGCACTATGAATCTCCGATTATTGATTGGTATAAGTTCTTAAAACTAATTTATCGTTTTCTATACCGCCACATTCAACCGTCCGCCCGCCTTCAACATCAACTGAGTCAGGAATTACGCCTTCATTCTCCGAATCTTCCGCAATATTCAAAAGCCTTTCGGCAAATAAATTACGTTCATCCTGCGTCAATCCCGCAAATATGTCGCCGTTTTCCAAATTATCAGCAACCTGCAATAGTTGATCCTGAAGCAACTTACGGTCATTATCTGATAGGGAGCGATTGAGAGTTCGGCGAAAATCAATCGCAATCTGTAGTAATTCCTCCTGAAGCAATTTGCGCTGCTCTACCGTTGAGTTCCTAAGCGTTCGTCTAAATTGAGCGCGATAGACCAGATTGGGAAATGCTGGTAGTTGTTCTTCAAAAAGTTTATCCTTTGTTTTTTCCCAGACCCATTTTCCGAACTCTGAAGGCACAACTATGCCTGCCTCTGTCTCAATCAAGGTTTCAGGAATTTCATTAATTCCGCCAACACTTTCAACTTCACAAATCTCCTCTACTACGATGAAGGCGAATTTCGGTGCGTAACTCACAAGTGGGTCAATGTTAATATAGACAGATTCCCACCGATTGGGATCATTGTGGTAAATATCATAGGCCTTGTCGAGACTCAATTTTTCAGCAAATTCGTATTTGAGGTCATCGGTTATGTCGTTAAGTTCCAAGAAGTACCCATAACCAACCGCACTTTTTGCACCGAATCCTTGGTTGGCAATCGCCTCCGTGAACCAAGCCGTGGCAAGTTGGAGCGGCCCCGCCTCTTGTGCGACAATTAGAAATCGGAAATGGGTATTCTTAAGAGTAAGAAAATAAATCTGAATCAGCCTCTGGTAGTCAGTTGGAAACGCGCCACGCGTGTAGTAGTCGGAAAAATGGGGGTTCATGATGTCAACATCAAAATGAACACCACTATTAGGTAAAGCATCAAGAAATTGGACCATTCCTGCGGATTTTTGGCTGCCAAAAACAGCAACGAAATCCTTCTTTTTCTGTTTCAAATCAGGAAGATCCATGTCTTCGATGTCTCGCGTTGCCAACTTTTCGTCGTTCCCGAAATATTCCCGGATGACCCAACTCCGCACAACACCTTTGAAAGCACTGCCTGGAAGATAGGGAATGCCGTAAACGTGGTGAAGCGTCATATTAGTTTCCTGAACATGATTACCGCCAAGCCCGACTACCATCCGCCAGTCTATTCGCGAGGTGGCACAATAGAAGCCTCCGTTTGAGGCGAAATACCGCAGCTGATCTGTCTGTCGGTCCCTCAAAGGTTCAAGTGCCTTCTGTGAACCTGCCAAACTTAGTGCTTGATTGGGTTGTCCGGCTTGCAATCCGAATATAGTTTTTTCTCGATCTTGCTGAGTAACAAGAAAATAATGATAACGTAAGGCGAAGTTTGAAACCTCTGCTTGTGTCACGATGTCTCGCGTGTCAGAAGGGCAATAGATCGGCATCAGTCATCCTCCTCTACACCTTTCATTAGACTATCAACGAAACGCCGAACCCAATTCAACAGGGCTAAGGTTTCAGTCGTAAGCCGACGATATTCGTTGGAGGGTTTATTAATAACAATATTCACAAGGTCTTGATTTGCTTCAATCAGTTGTTTATTGATTAGCCATTCGCCAATAGTATCATACAACTTATCGTTTCCGTCATCTCGCTTGTTGATAAATGCCAGTGCCTGCCCAAGCCCGTTGGTTTTAATAAGTACGGGAAGTTTCTTTGCACAGGATTTGTACTTCTTTTTCATATTTTCGTTAGAATTTTGGGCAACGTCATTAACACTATCATAAGCGAATTTCGCACGTCCCTGTTCAATGCCTCGGATACCGTTTTCGTTCATTTAAATCTCCTTATCTTCGTAAACTCTGGTCCGGACAATTCCTTTACCAATTGTAGCGTTCCCACCTAACTGAATTATTGATGGAAGTCCATCTTCAAGGAACTCCATTACCTTTTCCGACTCATCGCGGTTTTCTTCCTTTTCCTGCTTTGTCAACTGGAAGATACCTTTATCTTTATCACTTTCCTGAAATATAGGCGAAGTCAAGGCGAGGGAATAGAGAATCGAATCGGAAGGGAGATACTCTTCGTACCACAAAGCACCTTTTTGCACAGTCCCTTTTTCCGGGTCAATCTTGATGCGTGCGATAACCTCCGTCGAAAGCGTCACGAAATCTCGGAAATCGTCATTGCTCAACACAACGAGACTTTTTATTATTTTTTCTCGCCAATAGCTATATACGTCATCTGCAGGCAGACAGTTTTCCGAAATCCAAGTGGCAATATCCTTACAATTGTCGGTTTCTTGGACTGGAAAGGTGTACTCCTCCAGAACAATTTTGCTGTCATTAACAATGAGGTCACTACCAGTTGGAACCTGATTTTCTTCTGGAATTGAGAAACCAAACAGAATGCTCGGTTGGCAAATGGAGAGATCGTGCTTGAAACGTTCAAGGACAACTGGACAGGTAATCCAGCCAAAGACCCCTGAAACCGACTTGACGGGGAAAAGCAAAAGGCGGGCATCGGTAAATCCCAGAGCACCCGCGTGCAGATCGCCTTGATCAGGACCAAAGGTTAAGTTAATGGCTTCCTTGTAGTCATGATCTTCAACAGAAGTGATGTTCCAGTCGAGTTCAAGTGCTTTCAGGTTGGGTTGCGTCCTAAAAACTTCTCGGGCTGCCCCCTTAATGCCCGATCCTTCTATCTTAGGGTAGTCCGTGTGTTTTTCGCGCTGGATCGGCAGATCTACTATACCGAGATCGCTACCGCTTCCGGCATGCAATGAAGTTTCAACAATTAAGAATAGAGGTTTTGCAGATTTGAACATAATGGTTTCTTCGTTACTCCTTTGACACTGCACCAACATACGTGAGACCGAATCCCTCCTGTGTACGTTGGTCGCCAATATTTTTGTAATGCAAACAGTTTAAAATTGCCTTAACGTCCGCCCCGTTGATTAACTGAAAATAGTAAACACTCCCAGCCGGGACCGCTCGGTACGTACTTTTAGGTCTACCGCGTGCAACGTCCCATCCACCAACAGTCACGTAATTCCCTACGGCAGCGGTAACCAATTCAATGTTTTTGTGGAGACCTCTGGGGAACCAGCCCTCATTAAAAATCGCGGGGGTTGCCAAATAGAGTTTGAATTTCCCTGAACTAGCTACTCTATCCTGAAGAGTGGTCAGATCACCATCCAAAAGTGGATCAGGTCTTTGGGAAGTCTCGCTGTAGGTGAAGCCCTTCGCTTCTCCGCCCAGTTTAATCAACGCGTTTTTGGGGAGTCCTTTAATTCCATCAACATCAACGATAAATCCCAATTCCGAATCTGTGAAGCGCTTCATGTTAATCCGATAGAGCATCCCTTCGGCAGCTGCCAAGGTATTGGGATTTCGGGTGATACCTACTTTCGGTTCATCTACGATGAAGTCCGACTTTTCTGACGTTAGAGACTTGGGGTCCGCAAGCAGGTACTTCCGTAAGTTGTCAGACGAGATATAGCCACCAGAATGTTCAACTTGCACTTCGGATTTGTCCCATGTCAGGAGCGTGGACAGCTTAGAATTGGAGGAAAATGTGTCACTCTGCGATTCACTGAGCAGGTACAGTGCTGGATTTTCTGATTTCTTTTCGGACACCAAATCGCGCGGAGTTAGGTAGTAGAAAGGACCCCCTCTCCGCCCTAAAAACACTCCTTTGATATGGATTGATGCCCCCGCAAGTGACTGCTTCGTACCGATAACCGATCTCATCTGCTCGTTGGCAAACTGCACCATATCACCGCAGAAAGCAATATAAGCAGTCCGCAGAGCACCCATCACAGTTGAGGGAAACGGCGTTTCAATTGAGTATCCTTCCGATTGTTGACCCCGTGTGAAGGGCCTACCATCACGGAAGAAAAAAGTGTCATTCGGTTTCAGAAATAGACGCATCTGTTTTGTCCTCCCGCGCGATAAAGTTAGCGATCTCCAAAAAACCGACAAAGCCATCAAATTTCATGTGCTTGTTGGTCAACAGCGTAGTTAGATCGTGAACAGTTTCGGCTATTTTTTCTTGAATTTTCGCGTCCGAACGGGCTTTTTCGCTTGTTGCGCGTTGGATAAGGCGGGCAAGTTCAGATTCAATAATACCCGACAATTCAAGTGCTCCATCTCGATTGGTTAGCCGTGCAAAAATATCGCGGAAAGTATACATGAATTTTTTGGAAACTTCCCCACTTTGGATAATTTCAACAAAGTTTTGAATCACTTGAATTACATCGGTATTTCTGGAGTCATTCAGGTCGGATCCCCATTTAAAAACCGTCTGAGAGATGTTACCAGAGTGTTTCAAAAGGGCGATTCCGAGTGCATCTTTTCCATCAACCGATTTTGCTGCCCGTTCCATGGTCCGAGCACGCTCCAACACATCACCAAGTGGTACATTGCAGTGGGCAATACAAACACCCGCGGAGGCCGTTGATGCCGAGTTTCCACCACTATTTAAGTTTGGAAAATTGCGCCGGAGCTCACAAAGGATTTTAAGCAGATCTCTAAGGTTTGCCAATGCAAGGACATCATCACCACCTGCGTAGATAAGTTTCCCGAGGTAGTTTTTATCTACGATTTCTCGAACCTTTGTTGTATACTCATTTAGTTTCCTACTAATTTCGGTATGTGTCCCCCAATCCTGAGCTTGCGAAATTGTTTGACCCATTCCGTCACCATCAAGAACAATCACTGCAAAGTATCGACTCGGCTCAAAGCCCACCTTCTTGGTTAGATCTCGGCGTAATTTTTCGCACTGCTCAATTGCCTCCAACTGAGCATTTTTATCAATTCCGTGGTAACGTTCAAGATTTTGTTCCGAAAACGACTCTTCAAACAGCCAATCGCCATCAATATTCCAACTTTTTTGAATTTCTTGGAGTTTAGGAACAGGATTTACAGTCACTTCAAGTTGATTCCCGCTATCGTCCTTGAGTGCGTTAACTGCCTCAACGAACTTTTTATATTCCTCATCCTTGGCAATTTGAAGTTTGAAATCAGCTGTGGACACTTCTGAAGTGGATGGAAAAGACATTTGTTTAATCTCTGAATATTTTTCGCCAAAATAGTCCTTAGCCAGACGTTTGGTAAGACATACCGTACATAGTGCCTCGCCTTGTCGACAGTATTTCGGACGACGCTGGGCAAACTGCATCCACCATTTCATGGGTTCGTTTTCGCCGTTGTGGAATATCTCCCGATCCCCACAGAGTGAGCATTTCCGTCCATTTTCGTCAACCTGATCAAAAGCACGACAGTTCTTGACAGAGGCAAGCTGCGTTCCGGTTTCGGCATACCATTCCTTATAAGCCTCACGGCATCCGCTTGAAACTACCCAATAAAGTTCAAGAAAATGTTTAATCTGTTTTTTTAAAAGTTTATCGGCGTAAGTGTGATCCCATGTCTTATTATCAACCGCCTTTGCGAACGTCTCAACCCCTTGTCTTGCCATTTTCTCAAATTCACATTGGACAACCGTTTCAACATATTGCATTGTTTGGGTTAACTCTTTAAGTGAGAGTTTTTCGCTCATAGCGAGGAAAAGATTCGGAAACGAAGGGAGACTAATATCTGCGTTCTGCCAGGACTCAAATGGCGAAACATCACCAATTGACGGATAGATAATAGTGACCCCTTCTTTGTTGTAAAGTTGATTGATTGCAGTTGCATTGAGATGAGACAAAATATAACTACCGAGCCACAAATCTTCAGTTTTCCGCGCGGTAGTAATGAATTTCTGTACGGGGGTAATCGTGAATAAGATAAGGTTTTCAGTCATTATGCGTTCCTATAGTGATAACCGCGTTGATAAAATCCTGCTGTATTTGTTCGTAATTATGCGGGGCTGCGTTATTCGGGAAAACAGAATTAAGTTGAGTGGCAATTGGCACAAATTGACCGTTGACTTTCTGTATACGAACGTGAATCGGTGAAGCCATCCGGGGGTTAATACTGCCCAAAGCGTTGTCGCTGTATTTGTGTGTTGCCTGTCCAATCTGGCGGAGCAAACTATCGACGTTATCCGATAAATTCTGTCCGAAATAGATTGCTTGGATTACAGGATAATCCGAAAGGTTAACGGTAGAATTCTGGATTTTATGGTTACATGCCTGAAATTGTCCTGGTGAAATTTCGTCAAGTGTTTGATAGACTTTTTGTTGAAGTTCATTAACATTCTGAAAACTCCAATTCTGATAACGAATAGAGCCAAACCCACGCCGTGAACGATTACCGACACCACCGAGCAAAACACCAAGTTCGGCAATTTTTTCGTATTCGCAGAGTTCAGGAGCCATGAGCGTAATGTTAAAATTACCATTAGGACTATAAGCTTGATTTGTAAAACCACCATGCTTATGAGGCAACGGGGCATATTTGTCAGACTGCAGGGACGCGATCCCGGAAATACGAATGGATAAGGGTGACCTACCTTTTGTATTACCGAACAGACACCCTTCCCTTTTGCGCAAATTATCTATATCCATTTCCATGACCGCTGCCCGCCACCAGTAGCGAAACAATGCCTTGAATGACGGTGGTCGAAGTTCAAGGGAACTATTATCATAACCTCGGAGAAACATTGGAGTAACGGTTTCAAGTTTCAGTTGAGTAATATTCATTGTATTTCTCTCTAAATTGACCTTGCCAAATATTCTTTCGGACCCTTCTACTCGTCCGGAAGTCCACACAGCATTACACATACTTTTTTATACAAGGGTATCAATTATAATTACAAACGATTCACCAACCATGATATGAGAATTTCCTTTCTATATACCTTAAATCTACCTTGCGTCTAACCAGTCATTGAGATCTGCCACAACGACTGGTAATTGATTTGGATCCTCCGCTGTTGTAACGACTCTAAACTTCACGCACCATGTCCCATTCGAGTATATACCTTGAACTTCCTTACCTGAAAGTCGAAACCGCGTTGATTCAGACAGTTCGGGATTCCAATAAATTGAGTAACAGTATCGGACGTAGGATCTCGCCTCTGTGACCTCTTGCAAAAAGCGGAAAATAAAATTCTGGGCTTGATTGTAACCGTGATCGCCCAACTTTGGTGGTTCTTTTTCACGACTGTTTGCAGCACGCGGGAGACTTGTCTCTTTCAACACTTGAAAACGGGAGCGGAATGTCTCGTGGAAAATCTGTCCGGTAGCTGAAAGTTCAAGGTAGTCTTCACCTCCGATTTTCACGCGATTGATCAGCGGCTCAAAGCGTTCGTCCCAATCTTCACTGAAATCTTTCCAAGGTTCACAAGCATTAGACCGACTCAGTACCATAAACATACCGCTTGCACGCTGCCAGAGTGAAAAATCAAGTGCTACTGGCATTGGTGGAAAGGGGATAATCGCATCAAAGCGTTCATGCTTGTAATACACCGGAATGTCAAGTGCCTGACCCATCAGGACGGCAATCGCAATCTGGGCTTTATAGCCACCTGTCGCATTAATCGCGCATGGTATAAAGTTTTGTCTTGATTCGCGGACCCGTTCACCAAAGAGTTTGGCAAGGTTACGCAAACCTTGGGTCCGGAATAGGTTGGGATCATCGTCGCGTAACCCTTCCACACAATGAATTTTTACCTGCCAACGATCCTGTGTGAAGTAGGATTGTAAAATCTGAGCGATTGCTTTTCCATCATCTGTCTCAGAGTGAAATAGATGGAGGTACCCTCTCTCAACAACTTGTTGTGCGAGGAGATCTGTCACAGAATTAATCTCTGCACCACAAAGTCGCTCGGTTGGCTCGACATTATGCAGTTGGGTCGCTACTTCCGACCAATTTTTGTCGGAATACGCTTGAGCTAGCGCAGCACGGACGGGGTCAGTTTGTTTTTCCTTAATGAGATTGGAGAGGTTGGGATATACCAGACTCGTCCCAATCGTACACAGGAGGGTGTGAGGTTGTGGTCTTGCCATCAAATATCCTTATATTTACTGCTTACTACATATTTTCGTCAGTCAAATTAGTTTTCCGAGTAAACACTTTTCAAACCGATTTCAAGGTGTTCCAAAACTTCTGAACACTCTGAAGAGATTTAGGAGGTTCTTCAACGGACTCTATTCGCATTGCATTATGAAGCAAGGCATTGCGTAACTCTATCGTTAGTTGATTCCAGAAATTGCCAAATCCTTCCGGCACCGATAATGTAAGTTTGAGGGTGGCTGCTTCACCTCTTGCGGCGGCTCCAATAGCACCGAGTTCTTTGCTATACAATTCCCGCACATCAAGCTCCAGCCAATTCTTAATATCCTTACAATTGTCTGATTTCCAAATTGCCCAAGAAACTACCCATTCCCGCATCAGACCTATAGCAAGTGAGAGTTGATCACGATCCAAATACAAATCAATCATATAAGCCTGACGGTTCAATTCATCTTTATCCAAACGGATATGCTGTTTCCATTTCCCTTTGCTACTTGGTGATACTGTAAAGGCCGTTTCTTTTGCTGCACTGACGATATTCTTAGTAAGTTCGCCAACGAGTGGCGGCCGACCAGTGCTGCCTATAGTGGGAAGCCCTTTAATTGAATCTATGAGACCTCTACTGGCTTTCTCTAATTCCAGGGGTAAGGCAGACTCATAGGCAAATGCATACCTTTCGAGCCAATCAACGGAACCCCTGACTTGTTTGGCCTGCTCTGAACGTTCAGTTCCCTCCTTTTTCTTACCATCCTTAAATAATTGTCCAGTTTCCCACGTTAACGTATTTGCCAGGGGTTGGAGCAGTTGCGCCATAGACGTTGTTGTCCCTTGATCGCGGAACATTCGCACTGCATGGAACCATTCAGGCAATTCGAGGAGTGGTTGTAGGTCAATGATAGGTTTGGGCTCATCTTGCGGTATCCCCTCAACCATGCCGTAGTAGGCACCGCGGATATTGACCTCGCGAAGCGATTTGAGATAAAGCACCAAGGCATAAAAGATAAAGGGAAAGTGTCGGAATCCCTGTGTGACATCAAGTGTGAGATCCGCACCCTCTGGGATGCGATTGGCAACAGATTCAAGGATTTGACGAAGTTCGTCAGCATTGTTTCCATTAGGAATTTCAACTAACTCAGGACTAAATTTGAGAGTGTTACAGATCCCAGCACGGAAAGTCTGCCACGTCTCACGCTTGGCGCCTGCGGTAACTACTCCAATCACATGATTAGGCAACTGTGATTTATCAAGCAGTTGTACCAAGGCGAGTGGTGTGAGCTCTGCTTTGGTTTTTTTTCCATTCCATAGGTATTCTGTTGTTTTTTTTAGCATCCCCAAACCGGTCAGCAAAATATGTTTTTTACCTGAGGACTCGTGGATCGTTTTCTCCATAAAAATTAGCTCCAATTTCTGTTTATCTGCTTACTTGTATCTCCCAAATCAATCCATGCTTGACTTGATTTGACCGGTTTTATGTGCCTGACGCATCAGGTGAACCCAAACGAGAAACGCAGACGCACTATGATTACGAACAATACGCGACAGACGACATTGGGATTTTTCCAAACCCGTCCCCTGTTTCGATGCCCGGTGAAAGCGTTCACTGCAGACCCTATTATGGGTTTCAGGTGTCTATGTCAAACATTCGTGCGTAAGTCCTAATTATGACAATATTAAAGACACAATTTTTAGGCAAAAGGTTACATCACGTGAAAAAAAGATTTTCTCATTGTGTAGCGTTCGCCCTTGATCGGGCATCGCGTTTGTTTTTATAAGTATACGCGAAATTTGTTAAAATGCCCAGAAAAAATTGTCCTTCATTTGCACCGGTTATTCATACATTTGAAGGGGTTTCCTGCACAACGGCGATGACATAGCAATGAATCGTCACACCCTCGACGATCGAGGTTTCAATACGAGGTTCCGGTCCCTGCCTATGATCGAACACGACGTAGAACCCCTCGGTCACACCCTCTAACTTAAGATACCTCGCGAGCTGCCGCTTCCCTGACTGATAATAGTGCGTGCCTCGCCAAATCTTTGTCTCAACGATGTATTTTCGCTGATTATGCGTCACAATGATATCCATCCGCCCGCGCCCGGTTTGAACTTCAATGTGCATCATACCACCGATCCGTCTGACAAACGCGTCAAGATATGCCATCAAAAGATACTGTCCGACCGATTCCTGCGGTGTATCCGGCATTTGTAGTATTCTGAAACCCGCACGGACAATGAAGTCTCGGAAGTTATTTAGCAGCGACACCATATTAATGCGTCCTGTAGACATGAGATAGTCATCAAAGCCATTGTCTGTGTTGTCTGGTAGGTATCTATCTTCTAAGCCGTTCACCGTCGGCTTAAACGTGCGTAGGATACGATATAGATAGATCGGGTTGAGAATTTCACACATACCATCGATCCCCTCTTGAATGACTCCGTAAGTTGCTAATTCACTGATGATGTCGTCATCCAAATTAAAGTCTACACCTTCATCGCGCGTCATGATGTGCATCAGGACGCTTTCAAAACGGGGATCCCTACGGATATTGGTCGTGAGATGATCAATATTCGTGTTCCGCTCGCGTAGGAGTCGTGTGTGTGCGGTTGTAAAGTGTGCTATCGTAATCGGTTCGTTCTTTGGAATGTCCAACGTTTCTGTGAGAATCTGCGCTAACCGATTCACCAGCACGGGTTGCCCTGCCGTCTGCTTATGAATGGATTCTATGACCTCTGGCATGAAGACTTGCCCAACTTCTTCCGTGTATTGTCTGAGGAGTTCACGTACCTGTTCAAGGGTAAAGTTGGGTAAGCGGAATTCGTCTTGGATATTGAAAGGTGAAACCGATCGGTCATAGTCGAGCTGGGTAATACTCTTGACACCTACGATGCCAACACTGTGCGGACACCGAGGTTCGTCGGAGAGATAGATAAGGCGGAGCGCATACAAGAAATCGCTTAAGGCACTTTGAGGTATACCATCAAACTCGTCTATCATCAGAACAATCCGCTGATTTTGCAGGATCCTCTGAAGATCTCTGAAAAAGTCTATCATCGAAATATGGGTCGTGAGCGGGGTGGCATCTAAAAATTGAGACAGAGCAGGCATACGCCGCTGTTTCTGAAAAACGCTTTCGATTTGGGACCGGATCCCTTTTGATAAGTACGTGTAAAACTCAGGGGCTGATAAATTGCGACACACCTGAAAATCAAGGCGGATTGGGAAGTAGTCAGCCTCAGATGTGGGAGAAGCAGCGTTCTGTCGGGCGGTTTCGTGGCGTGCAGGTTCAACTTGTGATCCCGTTCCTGGTCCTTCGCTGAGTACGTCAATGACGCACCGGAAGAACGTTGTTTTGCCCGTTTGTCGCGGTGCGAAAAGCACAATATACTTACCCGCTCTGACACGGTTGATGAAGTCGGCAATCTCGTTTGTGCGGGGGACAAAATAGTGTTGTGCGGGGTCGACGCGCCCTTCAGTACCAAATCTTCTCATTTGCTTCAGAATTCCTTATCTTTCCACCGAACTCATGTTATTGTTAAGTATATCCACATTTGCACAAATGTCAATCTTTAAATAATAGCAGTTTCTGCACACCTTTCGCCCCCCTGGGGCTTAAGGGACTGGTAGGCGTGAGGCTTTTATCCTGCCAATCTTCAAATCCCGAAAATCCCGATTCAGACAGACAATCAACAAAAACTTTACACCTCCCAATACTGTTATTTTCCTTGACACGAATTTATTTGTCGGCTATTTTATTGCTTAGTTTTCAGTCATCAGTTTCCAGGAGTCAGTAACAGAACGGATAAATAAACGAGATCGCAAAACTGGACGACGGAGGCAATACATAGATGGGAATTTTATCGAAGGATCAACGTAAACAGTGGAAGACAGAGGGGTACCTCGTTTTGAAAGAAGTGCTCTCACCTGAAGAAGTCCAAGCATTGTTAACGACAGTAGATGAAATGGATGCGGAGTTTCGGAAAGGTGAAAATGTCACTGCCGATTCTCTTTTCGACAAGCGGAATGTGATGGAAGACAACGACATTTTTGTGGATCTGATGGATCATCCAGTAACGTTTCCGATTGTGCGTGAACTGATAGGCGATTACATCCAACTGAGTATGTCGGAGGTTATTGTTCATCCACCGAACCCGAAGGATCAAGGGTATCTGCATACGGACGGCGGACAGGCGATGCGAACGATTCGGGTCAGCAGATCGAGTTCACCCCTACAAGTCAAAATCCATTATTTTTTGACAGATCTTGAGAGTCCAGATAGTGGAAACTTTACTGTTGTGCCGGGAAGCCATAATCGGACTTTTCCAGAAACCGGGGTCAAGGACGGTCCCTATATCCCCGAAGCCGTCCAGTTGTGTGTGAAAGCAGGTGATGCCGCCGTTTTTCCGCACGCTCTATGGCACGGTGTTGTTGCCAACCGATCAGAACAAGCCCGGAAAACGCTTATCTACTGTTACAGCCATCACTGTTTCCGTCCATTTGACTACGAAAAGGCAACGCCTGAACTGATGGAGCGTTGTACGCCGCGTCAACGCCGGTTAATCGGAGACATCGGGAATTGGAGACCGGGATCGTATTTCTATTCGCCAGGCGATCAGGAAAAATTAATCGACGGATTAGAAGAGGATAGTTAGTTGATTTCGATGACAACGTACTGTTGTTCGACGGAGACTGGAAATGTATCCGCCACATAGGGACCCTTTTCGCGTTCAGAACTTGATGCTTCGATGTTTTCACCGCTCTCGACGTGGACTTCGTATTTTCTGACGCGTCGTTGTGCGGGACTCCACCAAGATTGTCCCGTTTTGATGTCGAATTCCCAACTGTGCCATGGGCATCGGAGAATTTCACCTTGGCGGGTGTAGTTATAGTTGCCCGGCGCGGGGGACTCTAAAAATCCAGTGACCAGTCCACTGCACAGGGGTCCACCTTGGTGCGGGCAGCTATTGCGGATAGCGAAGTACTCACCATCAATATTAAAAACACCGATGGAGCGCCCGCCGATTTCGACGATTTTGCGTTCACCGGGCGGAATTTCGTCTGGGGTTGCTACTACGTATTTAGGCATTTAGGTATTAGTTATCAGTAATATACTACGGGCGATAAATCGTCCTACTCCAAACATTTAGGGATTTATGTTCGGCGAGGTTCGGAAACCTCGCCTACCAATACTAATATAACGCGGGTTCGATAAGAAAAAGACAAACCTGTTACGGCACACGGAGTGTGCCTACTACTTTTAACGGAACCCTCACTATAGTTTATCAAAAGCGTAAAGTTCGCGAGCGTTCTCCGCTAAGATCTTACGTCGCAGTTCCGGTTTCAGGAAGCTCGGCAAAGCACGGGCGGGAGAATCAAAATCCCAATGCGGATAATCTGTGGCGAACATGAGTTTGTCGTCCATGTCCATCTGTTCAAGCATCTGCTCGAAATACTCGCGTTTCGGTGGTTCTTCCATGGGTTGTGTGCTGAGCCAGAAATGATCTCGGATGTATTCCGAGGGTTTCCGTTTAAGGTTAGGCACCTCGGCACGTAGTTTCTCCCATGTTGCATCAAGCCGCCAAATAAGCGGAGGCAGCCATGCGAATCCACCTTCAATGAGGACGATTTTGAGGGTCGGGAAACGGTCAAATACGCCCTCAATGACGTAACTGATGACTTGGGTATGGAAGGCTTGCGGCATACCGCCATGGTCTTCGATGTAATAGGAGGGCCACCCGGCACCTGATATAGGACCCTGATTGCCTCCAAAGTGGATACCGATCGGTAGATCATACTCAGCGGCGGCTTCATACATTTTCCAGTATTTTCGGTTTCCGAGCGGGTCTCTCGTCCGTGCGAGCAGCAAGATCTGAACAAACGCTGGATTTGGACCGCAGCGATGGATCTCCTCAGCGGCGAGGTCTGCGTTCTCATAAGGAACGACGATAGATGCCCGGAGACGCGGATCCGGTTCAACCCAGTCGGCGACCTGCCAATCGTTGACTGCGCGTGCAAGGGCATCTCCAAATTCAATATTTAACTGCTCACCGACAGGCATGAGTGGGTTAAGCACGCCGTACTCAATGTTGAATGCGTCCAGAAGTTGCTCCTGCATGAACGCTAAATCTGCACCCGGTGAGACTCCTGAGGGGGGCCAAGCGTCCCGGCGCGCGGCATTGAGGAGCGCGCGCGGATAATAACCGCCGATGCGGCCCTTGAGACCGAAAGTCTTGTAGTGCTCCTGCCACCGCTCGGATAGATAGGGGGACAACCCTCCTGGTGGGATAGAGTTATGGATGTCGCAATCAATAACGGACTTCGCAATATGGGCTTGCGAACTGCGCCCTAAATTAGAATGTTTCGGCGTTGTATTTTCCATTGCGTTTATCTCCAAAAGACTTAAAAAGTGAAAATGGACTGACTACAGTTGATAGAAGGCACGTGCGTTCTCGTGTAGAATTTTACGAGCGAGTGCACCCGGCAGTTCCGCCGGAAAAGCATTGTTGGGTGTATTGAACTGCCAGTGCGGATAATCTGTTGAAAACATTAACATCTCATCGGACTCCAATTGTCCGATAATCTGAAGGAGTTGATTCGGGGTCGGTGGTGAATCAATAGGTTGTAAAGTAAATCGAATGTGCTTACGCATGTATTCAGAAGGTGGACGTTTCACCCATGGTGTATTGTTTCGGAGGCCCCGCCACTCTTTATCAATCCGCCACATAACAGCCGGAAGCCACGTAAAACCACTTTCAATGAGTACGACACGCAGTTCAGGGAACTGGTCAAAAACGCCTTCCGCAACGAGACTAATCACTTGTGCTTGGAAGACCTGTGTCATCCCACTATATTCTTCTAAAAATGTTGAGGGCCAGCCGGTGGCAGAGGGCTGATTACCCGGGGCACCGCCGTAATGGATGCCGATCGCAAGATTCTTTCGGACTGCGGCTTCATAGATCGGATGGAAAATGCGGTTACCGTAAGGGATACGTGAACGAACAGGGAGAATCGCTTGAACAAAACCTGGATGATCGCCAACTCTCTCAATTTCCTTCACAGCGAAGTCTGGAATTTCGCTCGGAATCACAAGTGAAGCACGGAGTCGAGGTTCAGGATCAAGCCAATGTTCTATCTGCCAATCGTTTACCGCCTGTGCGATAGCTGCAGCGAGGTCTGGATGGTGAATGCTTTGCACGCGATAGGCACAATTGAGAATACCGTATTCGAGATTCCAAGCATCAAGCAAGTGTTCGCGGACATGTTCGACATCCATATCCCACGGAGACGGCGCATCGGGATGCGTCGTTAGCGGTGCCTGACGCGGATAATCATTTGCATCAGGACCTCTAAAGCCGGAGGTGCTACAATAATCGACCCAGAAATCAGACATATAAGGGAAAAGCGTCTGTAAGGTCGGGACTTCGTTATGGATGTCGCAGTCAATAGCCTTGACCCCTGCTTGGACGAAATTTGGGGTATCCTTACTGTCCATCTACCTCTCCTCGGTTTGACAAACAATGGGGCGTACTGGATTTGAACCAGTGACTTCTACCGTGTGAAGGTAGCGCTCGTACCCCTGAGCTAACGCCCCACGTAGGGATATGGGCCCACTAGGACTCGAACCTAGGACCAGTCGGTTATGAGCCGACGGCTCTGACCACTGAGCTATGGGCCCCCTTTAGAGCAGTTTTAGTAGTAAAAATTATATCATATTACGCATTAAAAATCAAATTTTATTAATAGCAGTCGGAAACCGTCAGCAATCAGCAGTCCATCATCAAGAATTGGGATTCTGTACCGAGAGCAAAGATAATCGCTAATTAACAGAGCGAGGGGCATAAGTCATTGCCACTGCAACGGTGGAACCCATGAATGCCGCGGTACACAGAAAGCGTAGGGTGGAATTTCTTTTGTAGCACAAACTGTATGAGGTTTCATAAAATATTTCGGTAATTGTTTGTATCCCCCGTGGGGATCGCGAGCATGGGAAACACCCAAGCAAAAACACTCGCTCCTACAGCAAGAAGTGCCTGGGGGATTACCGAGTTAAATTCTGAATCTTCATTTAGATTGTGTCTGGTGATTTCCCGCAAACCAACAGTCTGTGGTACAAACACACAACAAACGACGAACCTATCTCAATTAACGAAATCGCGGAGCTTTCGGCTTCGTCTTGGATGTCTTAACTTCCGAAGTGCCTTTGCCTCAATTTGCCGGATTCGCTCGCGTGTTACTTCAAAGATATTGCCGACCTCTTCAAGTGTTCTTGGATACCCATCCTCAATCCCAAAACGGAGAGAAATCACTCTTCTTTCGCGTTCATTTAACTCGGAAAGAACATCTTGAATCTGCTCTTTGAGTATATTTAATTCGGCTTCTTGCACCGGGGAGGGAGAGTCAACATCCATAATGAAAGCACCGAGAGGATTCTCATCCTCTTCACCGATCGGGGTGTCTAAAGAGGCTGTTTCAGGAGCAACAGCCAACGCTTCGGTGACCTTATTGGTGGAAATCCTGAGATCTGTGGCGATTTGATCAGCCGATGGCTCGGTGCCTAATTCCTGTAAGAGTGAACGTTGCACACGCTTGATTTTGTTAATACGCTCGTGCATGTGGACGGGAATTCGGATAGTGCGTCCTTGGTCAGCAATAGCACGTGTGATCCCTTGTCGAATCCACCATGTGGCATAGGTGCTAAATTTATATCCGCGCTGATAATCAAATTTGTCCACTGCCCGCATTAACCCGATATTACCCTCTTGGATTAAGTCGAGGAATTCGAGTCCCGATGCGCGGTGTCTATGTTTCTTTGCGATGCTGACGACCAGTCGTAGGTTCGCTTCAACAATTGCCATCTTTGCGCCCTGCGCGGCGGATTCACCTTTATCAATCTGCTGTGTAAGGGTCTTAAGCCGTTCGCGTGGAACACCAATTTCGGTCATGTGCTGTCGAATACTGCGTTGTAAACGGACAATGTTTACATAGGCGACTTTTGTAGCGTCGGTTTCAAACTGACGATCTGTTCCATTGCTCCCGTTGAGCCATTCATCGGGGATATTATGTGTCTGCTGAAGGTCCTGAATTTCACTTTCCCAAGTGCTAATCTGATACTCGGCTTGTTTGACTTGGTCAGAAATTTTGCTAATCTCCTCTCGGTCAATCTTAAGTTCTTCGAGCGTCTTAATAAGATTCGTACCGGTTTTCGATTTCGCCTTGGTTTTCCCTCCGTTTTCAGCCGCCCGAGGCGGGGTAGCGGTGAGACGTTCCACTTCCAAGTTTTCAAGTACACCCAACGCTTTCTTGACCTGTTCGCGTAATTTGCGTTCCTTATGCTGGGTGGAGGTACTGGAAACAGGCATATCAATAATATCAGAGGCACGCTTTTTAGCCGTGACGATTTTATAGAGAAGCTTCCGAACTTCAGTAATAGCAAGTGCTGTACCGAAGGTCGCCTCGTGCGCCGTCTGGTGTCCCGCTTCAATCTGCTTAGCGAGTTCAACCTCTTGCTTCTTATCAAGCAGTTGAAATTTCCCCATCTCGCGCATATACACCTTCACAGAATCGTCGGTGTAACTTGTGCCAGCTGCGACTATTTCAGCCATTTCATCTTCGTATCCGAGTTCATCGTTGCCATCAGTATCCAGATAATCAAAAGTGGGATGATCCTTGAAATCCATCATCAACTCCCTCCTTCATTTGGGTTTTCACCACGAGTGTCCACAGTATCGCGATTGCGTAAGGCGCGTCTTTGGTTCGAGAGTTTCACTAACGCCTCAAGGGTTTCCATTTCATCTGCCCCCTCAGCAAGTGCGTGTGAGCGAACACGCTGTTCAAGATCTTGCGAGAGGAAATGCTGTAGTTTTTTTACACACCCCTCCACCCGTGCCTGTAGTAGATTCGGTGGAGGTATTCTCTGTAGAATTACACCTGAAATAAACGCGCTTAGTTTTTCGTCAGGGCATTCATTAATCAAGGCTTGGATATCTACATTCTCGTCGCCTGTACAAGCTTCCCACAGTAACTGTGCGATTCTAACAAATCGAGGTTCCGTGAAACTTTCATAATGGAACCGAGATTTGACATAGGAAATTAACGTCGGACTTTGGATGAGTGCTTCAATCAATTGACGTTCAATTTGTGCCCGGGGTGTCAGTTTTTGGTTATTTGTCTTGGTTCGGCGCTTCTGATTGGAAATAGGGGTCTCCTTGAACCCAGCATCCCGCAATTCCTGCCAAAGCACTGACGCTTCCACATGGAGTTCCCTAGCAGCGTATTTGACGTATTCGTTCCGCTCTACCCGATTCTTGAGGTTCAGAAGCGTTTCGACAACCTCTTTAACGACCTGTGTTTTCACATCAATCCGATGAATGTCATGCCGTTGGATGGCGGCTTGAATTTGAAATTCGATGAGATTTATCGCTTTGTCTGTGAGTTCCGTGAACGCGGTAACTCCATGTTCTCGCGTAAATGAATCAGGATCTTCCCCTTCGGGCAACAGAGCAATGCGTACCTGCAACCCCTCTGAGAGCAGTCGGTGCAATCCACGGTGTGCGGCTTGAAAACCGGAGGTATCTCCGTCGTAGACAATGATAACTTCGGGAGCAAACCGCTTCAATAAACTTGCATGGTTTTCGCTCAAGGAGGTCCCGGAGGATGCCACCACATTCTCAATACCAGACTGAGCAAGCATCAAAACGTCCATATAGCCCTCTACAAGTAGCACGTGTTGCTTTTTGTAGATAGATTGGCGTGCTTTGTCAAGGTTGTAGAGGATATTACTCTTATCATATAGAACTGTCGCGGGAGAATTCAAATACTTCGGTTGATGCTCTTCAGAGAGCGAGCGTCCACCAAAGCCGACGGGAACACCGCGTTCATTGTAGATCGGAAAAAGCACCCTGTTCCAAAACCGATCCTGCGGACCTCGATCTTCATCCTTAATTAGCCCGGCATCAATGAGCTGCTGAATCGTAAAGCCTTTATCTGTCGCCGCTTTAATAAGATCGCGTCGCCCAGGTTTTGCGTAACCCAACTGGAAGGAACGGAGCGTTTTTAGTTGGACCCCACGGTGCTTGAGATACTGCATCGCTGACGCACCCGCCCTATCAATCAGAAGTTGGTTGTGGTAATATTCCACCGCAAACCGATTGAGATCCTCTAAGGATGTAACCCTTTTTCGGTTAGCACTCGCGCGCCCATCCGGATTCGGAAGGTCAATATTCAGCCGATTCGCTAACCACTCCAGTGTCTCCCAGAAGTCTTTACCCTCATACTTTTGGACAAAAGTGAAGACATTCCCACCGGTTTGACATCCAAAACAGTAGAACATCTGTTTTGGAGGTGAGACTGTGAAAGAGGGGGTCTTCTCATCGTGAAAGGGGCAGAGTCCCTTGTAATCTCGACCAGCAGGACGCAGGACGACACCACACTCGGAGATGACTTCAACAATATCGCTTCGGCTCCGAATGTCATCAATTGTTTCACGTGGCACATGGGATCTTGTCTGGGAGCTATTCACGGTGAATCTGCCTTTACGTATTAGGGAATATCAAATTACCGAAATATTTATTGAAACTTCATTGAGTTTGCGTCCCTACATACACAATCTAAACAATTGTGCTACAAAGACGGCAACTCGCGTTAATATATTACTCTTTAAATGTGACGACGGTTACGCCCTCACCGCCTTGGCTGAGTGGGGCAAACTGGTATTTGGTTACATGCGGATGCCCACGCAACTCGTCATGAACGGCTTTTCGCAATGCACCGGTCCCTTTGCCGTGAAGAATACGGACTGTCGGGATACCGGCGAGGTACGCATCATCAAGATACTTATCGGTCAAATCTAACGCCTCTTTTACAAGCAACCCTCGGATATTAATCTCACTACTGATTGTATTGGATTTACTATATTGAATATCAAGTACAGATGTTGACAGGTGTGATGTTTCTTGTTTTGGGTGCACGGAATCGATTTCGTGGTAGGCGGCTTGCATTCGCATATTCCCGACCAGAATCTGAAGCGGCGTTTTACCGCGCGGTTTAATAGCGGTGACTTCTCCGAATCGACCCAGTTTCTTGACTCTGACCTTATCACCGACATTAACTTTGAGCTTCGGTTGGTTAGACTGTTTTTTCGGGAGTTCTTTCTTCAGCGATTTTTTGGCAACCTCTATCTCTGAAAAAGCGTTTCGGATACTATCTTTAGAGGCTTGTTGTTTGCGAATATCAGCGACGAGTTTCTCTATGGTTTTGCGTGCGTTGGCAACGATGTCGCGTGCCTCACTCTCAGCCTGCTGTTTTAAGGTATTCCGTCGCGTTTCAAGGGTTTGAAGGAGTTGTGTATGTTTCTCGGATGCGACCTCAGCATCTCGCATTTTATCGTGCAGGAGTGCGCGTTCCGTTTCCAACGCATCTTGTGTCTGCTGCAAACGCACGAGAAGGTCTTCGACAGCCACGTTATTATTGCCCAAATGCGTTTGTGCTTCATCAAGAATTCCAGAGGGGATTCCGAGTTGTGAAGCAATTTTTATGGCATTGCTACTTCCGGGTATACCTACCTGTAGTCGGTAGGTCGGACGCAGGGTCGTCCAGTCAAACTCCATTGAGGCATTTTCCATACTTTCCTGTGTATGGGCATACGCCTTGAGTGCTCCATAGTGCGTCGTGACAATAGTATTCACCTGTCTCTCTCCGAGCCAATCAAGGAGTGCCATACCGAGGGCAGTTCCTTCACTCGGATCCGTTCCAGCACCGATCTCGTCAAGCAACACAAGCGAATATTCGGCGTGCTCGATTTTCCGAAGCATCTCCGCAATTTTAGTGATATGTGAAGAGAAGGTACTCAGACTCTGTTCTATGCCTTGGTCATCACCAATGTCGGCGAAGATATGGTCGAAGATAGCGACTCGACTCCCGTGTTCCGCTGGAATATGCAAACCGGATTGCGCCATGAGCACCAAAAGCCCAACCGTTTTGAGAACAATGGTTTTGCCACCCGTATTCGGACCGGTGATGATCAGTGTATTGAACTTTTTGCCGATATGAACGTTTGTCGGTACAACACGCGCCGGTAGATCTGCACTTCTTTCAGAATCCGGATCGGACGGACGCTCGTTCTGGAGATGGAACTCCAACAATGGGTGTCGCGCCTCAATCAATTTGACAACGCCACGGGTATTTAGTTTCGGTTCAACAGCGTTTAATGCGAGGCTAAAACGTGCCTTCGCGTTCAAGAAATCGAACTCCGCTAACAGGTCGAGAGACAGTTCCAATTCGTGTAGGTTGTCGCGCACGCGATCGGTGAGTTCGAGGAGGATACGTCGAATTTCGCGTTGCTCGGCTTCAGCGGCTTCATGGAGTGCGTTGTTCATCTGAACAATGTCCAAAGGCTCAACAAAATAGGTTGCCCCACTTGTGGATTGCCCCTGAACCACGCCTCGAAAAGATGATCGTGCTTCTTGCTTTATTGGGATGACATACCGATTGTTTCGAGAGGTGATAACCGGCTCTTGGATTGCTTTCTGATGCTCTGGTGAACGCAGAGTCGCTTCCAGTTTTTGGTGTATATTTTCACGAAGGCGATACAATTTGCGACGGATGGTCCGTAACTCAGGACTTGCGCGATCCAGCAACATTCCATCAGCATCGAGGCAATAGCCAATCGCTTCAACTAACTCTGGAAACACCGGCAGCGCATCAACGATAGCAAAGAGGTTGGGAAACTCCTCTCGGTCGCGTTTTTTAAAGGCACGATGGATGTCTTCGGGAATTTGTGCAACCTTTCGGACATCCAGCAATTCCTCATTATCTAAAAGTGCCCCTACCTTCGCAGCATGGTTTAGCGATTTTCGGATATCCTTTAAACCATTGAGCGGGATTCCACCGTAGAGTTCATGAAAGAATTTCGCCTCACTGCACAATGTGAGCAAGTAGCGAACTTTATCGACATCACAAGATGGCGTGAGCGTGTCAACACGCGCCGTCCCGAGTTGAGAAGCGGTGTACTTTTTCAATAGCACACGGATTTTGTCGTATTCTAACGCCTTTTCAACACTGGCTAACACTTTTTAATTATTCCTTGCGGTTCGGGCAGGTGGGTCTGACAGATAAAGTGCCTCTCCGTAGACCCGCCTGCGCCTGCTTCGCAGTGAGAATGCAGGCTACATGTCTGGTAGAAAGTTGTAAAGTGTTCCAAAATCTGTAAAGTCGCACGCCCGTCTCTGTAAACTTGTCAACTTTAGCACACTTACGAACTTTAGAACTTTTGTCGCTGTTTGATGAAAACCTCTTTACCGACTGCTTAATAATCCTTACGTTTAAGATTGCTCCAAGTTGTGACCAACTTCTCCTGGGGTTCAACAGCCAACACAGCACCCTCTCTCGACCATGCAATGACGAAGATACTCCCATCAACTTCCACTATTGCCTCGGTCTCATCAGTCGCGAAGTCATACAGATAGATAGATCCCCACCGAGAATAGACTATATAGTCCCCTTCAGGCGACCAGTTGCCCCAATAGCCAGTAGCTTTGTCAACATCAAATAAGGGTTCGATTGTTTTGGTCTCAATGTCGATTGTGCAGAACGTATCAAACTCTCTATTCCATCTGAGGAAGAGGATGCGTTGTCCGTCGGGCGCCCACACAGGATAAAAATCTTTATGGAGTTCGGTTAAGATTTCTATCTCTTTGGTTTCAATGTCTAAGAGGTAGAGATGTTCCAACCAGCCGGGCCTGGAGAGCGAAAAGGCGAGCCGCTTGCTATTCGGGGACCAGGACATTCCCCAAAATGAGTAGGGCCATCCTTGGTGTGGCACTGCCGTCATGACTTCCATCTCTCCCGTCTCAATATCCAGCACCCAAATCTGGTTTTCTTGGGGTAATTGGTTTATTGTATAGCCGTTGAAAGCGAGTTTTTTTCCATTCGGAGAAACGGAAAGAAACCGATACGTGCCAGCAGATGGTGTAATTAGTTTCTTATTCTTCGGATTTTCGGGATTAATGGAATAAACATTAGAGTGCCCAGCATCCCGTTGGATGAAATAGAGTACTTCCCCGTTAGGTCCCCATGACGGGTACATCCCTTTGTGGTTCAAAGCAACGGCTTTTAAATCTTTAGTGTCGCTAATTTCGGTGATGTAGAGATTCCAATCAAAGCGGCCCAGATTTTCATCGAATCCGTTGACTGCATAGGCGAAGTACCCAGTTGGAGCCGCTTCACCTAACGATGCAAATGGGAGCAGGGTTAAAAAAAATACACTTAAAAGAGCAAACCCAATCATCTTAGAAGTGCAAAAAAGAGAACGCGTATATTTATAATACATCATTGCTGCTCCTTATAAATTATTATAAAAAAGAAAATTACTGGGCAGATTCAAGACGTTTATAGTGGAGCAGTGCGTTCTCATAAAGGCGGCGACTTAACCCCAATTTTTCAAGTTCAATGACTACATCGTAACTGTATAGCACTGAACTTTCTCTGCCTTCGTCGTCAGCGCGACGGGCGTTTTGAACGTTATTTATGATTGTCATCGCCTCTTTTTCAAAACTCCCGATCTGTTTTCGGAGTTCAGTGGATAACCCACCCTGAATGTCTTTGTTGACTTTATAGGCGCGAATCGCATCAGTATACGCGACATAAGCGTCATAGTAACGCTTTTCGTTTTCCAGTTCTACTGCGTTTGAAAGATTCAACGGTTCACCGATAGCAGCAATAACTACCTTAGCATCTTCAATGACTTCAAGACTTTTTTGTGCAATACCTGCTTCAAGTGTCGTTCGGAACTCATCCACGATCTCTTTATATGCGGCACGCGCTGCATCGGCATCACCTGACTTTTCATAAACAATTGCCTGATTAAATTTGGCTTCAGCAAGCACGAACATCCGAATCTCTGACGAGAGTCCTGGTGTGGGCGGGAATGCTTTTGCCTGATAGGCAGCGATGGCTTTTTCGTAGTTGCCTTCCTGTTCGTAGGTGTTGCCTATTGCCTTCTGCGCGTACAGGCTGTACATCTGGTTTTCGGGTTGATGATTTTCAATGACCTGTTGGAATTGCGAGCGTGCTTCTGCGTAGTTGCCCTGATAATAAAGTGAACTTGCATATTGATACCGTGCCTTGTCAGCAAAAGCGGTATTCGGATACTTCCCAAAGAGCTGTTGAAGCTGCGTCTGTGCGGTTGTGAGAGATTCTTCACTTTCCGCTAATTTATCTGCGTCGAAAAGGCTCTCTTCGGCAGTTCGATAGACTTCAGTGGCTTCCCGCAGTGCTATCGTTGCTTCGGCGCGGCGACTCTCCTGATTCTGATAATATGCCGCATAGCCTGCGACAGCAACAAGGACTATTCCCACTACAATGGCGATGGTTCTCAGATTCTCTTTAAGGAACTGGTAGGTTTTCAGCACCCCTTCAATGAACTTATCTTCTTGGATTTCTTCTTTTGTCAATCGTTGGTCTCGTGCCATGGATTTCCTCAGTTTTAGGCGATTTAAAGTAGATATTCAAGCGGGTGACGGGAATTGAACCCGCGACCCTCAGCTTGGGAAGCTGACGCTCTACCGCTGAGCTACACCCGCATTAATGGTATTATACCATATCCTTTTGGCGTTGTCAATGTTGTGAAAATTAAAACGAAAAGCGGGCGTTGGCACGGTAGAGAATCGGGGTTTGCAAGTTTCGCCAGATGCCCGCTTTTCCGTATAGTCGAGGTACGCCGACCGTGCGTACGGTCCCGGTTACGCCGGAATACCTATTGTAATTTGTCCAACTCACCCAGAACTTGCTCAGCTGACAGCGTATTGTCCGGCGGTGCCGCTTCAACGTGTTTGAAGGCAACATTTCCAGATGCATCAATGATGAAGACACCACGCGTGGTAATACCGACATCTTCGATTGCCATACCGAACTCTTTAGAAATGGCAAGGTTCATATCTGCGAGAAGCGGAAAATCGACACCACCCAGCACCTCACTCCATGCCTTATGGGCAAACGTTGAATCGCGATTGATTGCGATGACTTCAGCATTTTTCGCTTGGATGGCTGACAAACTTTCGTTGAAATCCGGTACCTGTTCAGCACAGACCGGGGAAAAAGCGAGTGGATAAAAAAGAACCACTAAATTTTTGCCTGCGTAGTCGCTCAATGAAACTTCAACATCTTCTTGGTTAACTGCACCTGTAAGTGTAAAATTCGGTGCAGCACTTCCTACATCTGCCATGAAATTCCTCCTGTGTGCGCCTGAAAAACGCGTTAAGATAATGAGAGTTTTCTTTAAAAAATGTTACACCAGTGTAACATTAGGGATACACTGGTTATCAACACAAAACCTAATAACTGTAAGGGGTTGTAGACGTTTTTTATGTGGCTTTCGACGGTAAAAAAAATAAAATAGCAAAAGTGTAACACTCTGCTAACGGTTAAATCTTATGTTGTACTCAGGTTAGGGACGTTCATTTGCTTACTGAAACGCGTAAGTTTATTTTCTTTTCAAGGCTGCCCATGACACAGCGAGCTTCCCTCTGGGTTTAATTGCCGTAAGAGAGGCAACCGTGGAGCCCTCTACACTGACATCATCGAAACTGGCTTGTGTATCCCACGTCCAGACACCAACTTTCCCAACAGGATACATGTCATCAAAAAAGACACCTTGTTCTATATCGTTAATAGCAACTGCGATGCGACTGCCTTCAACGACGACGCGGAGTGTGAACCACGCATTACGCGTAATCGTAAGCCCGATAGGTTCGATATCGTGTTCAATTTCATCGCGTCCTTCAAATCCGTCTTTAAAGGCGGTGCTACGCTTGTGCCGCCACAACTCAGATTTGTTCTCTTTCGGGCAGATAAGGTACACATAGTACTCAAATTCATTTTGCGCCCGGAAGACAATACCCCCCCAGTGTCCGTCATCAACACGGACCTTTGCTTCCAGCGTGTGGTCTGCCCATTCTGCTCCATCAACGAATGCCTTCTGTGCTTTACCCCAGCGCATTGTTTGTTTATAGATGCCTTCTTGGACTTCCCAACTGCCGTTCGCCGGTGCCCAATCGTGGGCATCATCATCAAATGTCCAAACGTGCTCTTCGGCAGTTGCAAGCGGAACGGTATAGATACTGATGCACATCAGAAGGAGTGCGAGTCGGCTTTTCATAACGTTCACCACGGTCAGAAACTACCCGTTAACCTAATCTGTAATAGGGCGAATCCACTTGGGTTTCGCCCTACAATTAATAAGAAGGATCTATTTCCGTTTCAGCTTTGCCCACTGTGTCGCGAGCTTCCCTTGGGGTACAACATCGAGCGTCCCGATTTCCATTTCTTTAACTTCATCTGCTGTCAACGCGACGGCGTAAATTCGGGATTCTTCAATGTGTGCGTTCAGGTCTCCGGGACCGTCCAGTCCATTCGTATGCCGTTTTCCCCAAATGATTTCGGCATCACCTGTGGGCCAGGTTTTGATCTCGCCTTTTTCATAACTACCGAGACTCTCACCGTTGCGGTATCCCGTAATCTTGTAAGTTCCACCCTTATCTTCATAAGTGAAGGCTAAATAGACCATTTCGCCTTCTTTCTTTTCATTGTGCGCTTTTGGGAAGTCCTCAGTGCGATGGAACCAACTACTTCCAGACATCCATTGACTCGGTTGACGTTCGGCGTAGACAATCGCGTTAAATTGGTCCTCTGTTGCTTTATCTAACGTGAGTGCTGAGCCTGCCGTTGCGGCGAGACTATCCAGAGCAACCCATGTCATCAAGGTTTTCTCTTCGATGTCGGGTCCACTGTATTCGAGTGCGTGTGCCCATCTCCCAGTTTCAACAATTAACTGACCGTCTTTGAGTTCGGCACCTTGGAGTTCTATATCGTCCCAATTGCCAATTTCGTCTTTTTCGCTATCAAATAGCCACCACCCAAGCAGATTATCCGCTTGAGCATCCTGTGCGAAAACTGCCGGTGTAGATAGGCTTAACACCAGTAGGACAGCACAGATATAATAGACTTTTCCTCTCATTGTTAATTACTCCTCTTTGAGTTCAAATTGAGGTTTCGAGCGGGAAGATTCTCCTGAGGACAAGAAACAGATTATGCTCCTACCCGCAGTAGACAAAGTACAAATTATTATAACATATACTCAAGACAAAAGTCAAATGATTTTTGGTTGTAAGAATAGTCATCGGTTCTCCGTCAGCGGTCAGCAAGAGAAACCGTGAATCAATTGATGATAGCCACTTCGGTTTGTAGTAGGGAAACCATTCATTATCTGTTGTTGGCTTATGAACGTGCGATAAATCGCCCTACTACGAACAGGTCCCTGTTTGTAGTAGGGCAATTCACTGCCCGTTGTTGGGTAATTTCACCACTTGCAAATTATACCCGCATGTATTACGATATAATCATCTAAGTGCCATTGCCTGAATCAGGATCAGCTGGATTGAGAAACAGATGGATTGATGGGAACCCCGCTTGCTGGGGATGAATGCCACAGGTGCGTGTCTCGATTCCTGAAGGCAAGAACAGTCGCGAACGAGAGGTCGTTCTTACGACGAGATGATATGCAATCTAAACCACAATTGAAAGTTAAGTAGCTCATAAGGTATAATAATAATCCAAGTTGTTATTTACAAAATTTAAAAACAGATGAACAGGAATATAAAATGAAACGATTGATGCCGTTACTACTCATCATCGGTATTGGATTTATCGGTGCGGTTTTCTGTCAGAAACTTTCCGCCCAAGAAAACGCCGCTACCCGCAGGATGACAGCCACCCTATCAGGCAGCGTTCTCTGGGAGGGACACGACCTCTCCCACACGAGCATATCGGTCTACCGAGACGAGGCACTCAAAGAGTTATATACCAGCGGGATTCCACAACTCGGCGATGGACAATTCACGATCCGCGTTGAACCGGGTCGTTACTATATCGTTGCTTACGTTGATGTGGATAAATCGGGAAACTTCGATGCAGGCGACGGGTTGGGTATCCTCGGTATCACCGATTGGAACGACCAAGGACAAGGGTATCAGTTAATTGAAGTAGATAACGGACAGAAGGTTCGGGGATTAGATATTCCGATAACAGCACGTGCGGCACATATTAAAGGGAACCTCAAAATCGTTCCAGCCCCTCAATATGAACCGAGTCAACTTCAGCGATTCCAGACGGCTTTGCGCACTGCGACATCCGGCTGTCGTGGCACGCTGAGCCTTGGTAAAATCCCTGAAAATCCTCAAGCTTCCTTTGGAAACCGAAAAGCATTGATTCTCGCGTATACGGATCTCTCTTGGAAATATCGCGCCGGTATCGCTCCAGTGACGGATACAGGTGAATGGTCACTGAACCTGTTACCGGGGAAGTACTACCTGATGGCAATTGTCGACAACAACAACACAAACAAATTGGATACGGGTGATGACTTCGGATTCTACGGTGTGGAAGATATGCGGACGCGCGGCGAATTCCCCGAACCTGTGCTAATCTCGCTTAACAAGTTCACCACAGATATTGAGATAGCGATTACCGCGACCTATCAGACCCGCAAAAAAACATCGACTGAAAATACGAGTATACTAACAGGGCACGTATCGCTTCCTGAAGACGCAACGGCACGTGTTGAAGTATATGCCGAATCGGCTTTAGTCACGCCGATTGCCAGTGGAGAAACAGCGGCTGGCGGTATATTCCGCATCGCGCTTCCATCGGGAGAATACTACGTTATTGTTAATTCCGATGCCGATAAAGACGGTAGATACAGCGATGGCGACGGCTTGGGCGGTTACGGGACACTGGACATCACGACACAACCGCCGGCTCCGATTGTTCTGATGGAGGGTGAGAACCGAGACATCGAACTTGTGATAAGTGCGCGTTATGACGCGAATGGACTTCTTCATGCCGCCCCTCCCGGCATCGAAACACATATCGAACAGGGCAGGATCGCAGGACGTATAATATGGGATGGACACTCCGTTCAACAAGGAATTTTGACCCTCTCTTATAGCCCTGATTTCAGTGCACCGATCGCCATGCCTATTTCTCTGGCGGGAGACAATAATTATCAGGTGAGCGTCCTACCGGGGATCTACTACGTCATGGCAGTGATGGATGCAAATAATGACGGAACAACGGGAATCACCGATGGGGTCGGTATATATGGCACGCGTCGCCCGGCGCGCGGCGAACCCACTGCGGTCAACGTGTTTCCCGAACACACAACCGCACATATTGACATCAATATCCTCGCCAGTTACATCGACGAAAAGGGGAACATGGCGGAAATAGAGGACGGTGGACGTTGGGAAATTAAAAAACAGTATGGTGAACCTGAAGATATTTTTAGACTCACCCGCAATGGACGCATGAACGAGGAGTGGAAATATTGGACAAAGGGCATCGGTTTTCTCTGGAGAGCCAACGGAGCAGGTTGGGAATTGGGGAATGAAGAGCGTTTTACCCCGAAAGCAGACATCACTTCAGATGGGGTGTCTACAACAAAACAATTACCAGCGCATATCTACTTTGCTTACGACGATATAATTTGGGGACTTGCCCCGGATGGCAGCAATGCTCCATTGGGTGCTGGACACAACCCAACCGTCGCAAACGATGGCACACTCCTCTTTCAGGATAGGGAAGGAAACGTTATCGTCCGAAGTCGTGAGAAACTCAACGGTGCTTTGCTACTTGACAGCCGACAGATGGCGAGAGATGTGGCAATATCGCCAGACGCGAATTATGTTGCCTATGCACGCCCGGAGTATGGGAATCGGAGTCGCGTTATCATCTGGCATATCCCGACCGAATCCGAGTTTATTGTGCCATCAACGGCACTACAGAGTTTCACACCCGCATGGAACAGCGACGGCACTGTGCTTGCTTACGTCACTGCCGGAACAGTCGAAAATCCTGACGACGCGGGACAAAACCGAAACATTTACGCTTTTGACCAAGTGACAACAAGTGTGGAACCGGTCGTGGTGTCCCCTGCTGATGATACGGAACCGACATGGTCACCCGCGAATCCGAATCAGTTAGCGTTCACGCGAACTGAAGGCACTTATCAACAGATTTGGCTCACCACCTACTCAGATGCCGGTGTGCCGACAGAACGGCAGTTAACGCAAAAAGGTGGATCGCATCCGGTATGGATACCGCCGGACGGACGCTGGATCCTCTACGAAAATAATGGACAACTCTGGCAAATTGATACGGAAAACCCAGACACGACCGAGGCACCGCTGATGTCCAATGGGAAGATCGTGTTTGGAAGCGAACCCGCAGCCTTGGGACGTGCTTCTAATGCGCCACCCCCCGGAAAGTAATGACTAAAAAATTGAATCGTTTAAAAATCTTAGTTTTTATATTAATATTGTCCGTTATGACAGTAAACCCGGCTGTGGCGGAATGGCTGCTGATACCGATGGAGATCGGGGCACAAACCAATCACCTCAAGGCTTACGGTTTGACCTACTGGGCATTAGAGGTGCCGCGTGAGTACCGATGCTACTGGTGGCTCAACTATCGCGGCGGTGCGTTCGTCCTGCCCGATTCGCAAGACGTGCGAATGCGTGCAGCATTGATGGGTGTTCGCTTCGAACCGATAAACCATGCTGACTATCTCAGTATAAAGGAATCTGTCCTCGAAGGTAGCAACATGGACGAGATCCTATTGGAAAAAGCCCCGAAAATCGCTGTGTATGCGCCATCAGAGGCATCACCTTACCGAGATCCTTGGGACGACGCAGTTAAAATCGCTTTGGATTACGCACAGATCCCCTACGACGAAATCTGGGACAAAGAGGTACAAAGTGGTGTGTTAGAGACAGAGAATTACGACTGGCTACACCTCCACCACGAGGACTTTACAGGTCAGCACGGCAAGTTCCACGCCGCATTTTCCACGCAGGTCTGGTATCAGCAACGGATGCTGATGTTTGAAACAGCCGCCACAGAAGCAGGATTCCGGCGGGTAGCGCAGCATAAAGGACAGACGGCACAGATGATCGCTGATTATATCATCAACGGTGGGTTTGTCTTCGCCATGTGTTCTGCCCCAGAAACGCTCGACATTGCTTTGGCGGCACGCGGGGGCGCAATCGATATCGTTGCCCCTGAATTGGACGGAACACCGATTGATTCGGATGCCCAGACGCGACTCGACTTTCAGCGCACTTTGGCATTTGAAAGTTTTAACCTCTACACGAACCCATTCCGATACGAATTTTCAGACATTGACAATCCGAATCCTGATCGGGATGCACAGAGCGGGGTTGAGGATTTCAAACTCTTTGAATTCGCCGCAAAGCACGATCCGATTCCGACGATGCTCACGCAGAATCATGTAAGCGTTGTGCCGGGGTATCTCGGACAGACGACATCGTTTAATATGGACAAGATTCGTGGCTCTGTCACCATCTTAGGGCAGGTAGAAGGTAGCAACTACGCAAAATACCTCCACGGCAAATTAGGGAAGGGCACCTTTACGTTCCTCGGTGGACACGATCCGGAGGATTACCGCCATCTTGTCGGTGAGGGAAAAATACCGACGAATCTTGATTTACACAAACATTCACCCGGCTACAGATTGATACTGAACAATATCCTATTTCCGGCTGCGCGTAAGAAACCACAGAAGACCTAACTTTCAACATGCCGTGAGAAGAAAACATAAGGAGTCTAAAATGAAATTAATTGGTTTTGTTCTTGTGTGTGGACTCGGTCTGCTCGTTTTTGAGCCTATTATACCGGTTTCGGCACTGGTGCCTGCTACAGATAAAATTGTGTTTGTATCGAACCGAGACGGCAATTCTGAAATTTACATTATGAATTCTGATGGCAGTGGGCAGATGAATTTAACACGTCATCGCGGGAACGATTACTCCCCAGTCTGGGCACCGACAGGCAAACAGATTCTGTTTGCCTCCGATCGCGCCGGGAAGATTTCAGATCTCTACGTGATGGATTCAGATGGTCGGAGGGTTCGACGCGTTTTTGTGAAAAAAGTGGAGCGGCGGCATCCGACATGGTCGCCCGATGGCGAACAGATCGCCTACTATCGGGGCGATAGAGGTGTGGTGGCTATCTACACTGCCTCAATTGATGGCGGGACAGAAAAAAAGATAGCAATCGGTATGCATCCTGCCTGGGCACCGGATAGTTCTGAAATCGCTTTCATCTCTGCCGAGGTGCTCATACCTATCAATGACGGATTTGGGGGCATACAAATCGCCAGACCGAGAATTGAGATTGTTAACGTGCGAACCAAGGCAGAAGAACAAATCTCGCCAGACGGATTTCCTTTGATGTTTCACCCGACATGGACACCTGATGGTACCAAATTCGTCTTTTCCGGTATGAGCGTGGACGATCTTGTACTCGGGCATACAATGAGACTCTATATTGTAAATCGCAAGGGGAACGGGAAACCGAGTAAGATTAAAGTGGAGGGTACGGGATCGTATCCGGCTTTGGCACCCCAGGGCGATGTGCTCGTCTACCACAAGGAAACCGCCCGTAAAGGAAGACAACTCTTCAAAGTTGCCTTAGCCGGGGGGATATCCGAACAACTCACGGATAAAGGTGAAAATTATGGTGCGGATTGGTTCGATCCAGCGTTTGCACTGCCGGTCTCACCCCAACCACATCTGTTGACAACGGTCTGGGGACGTGTGAAAGTCCGAGATTAGGGGTATTTTCGATGAAAGCAGTCCTCGCAACGTGCAACCTAAATCAGTGGAGTCTCGATTTTGAAGGGAACACTGCGCGCATCATTGAATCCATAGAGATTGCAAAAGAACGCGGTGCTCGGTATCGGTTGGGACCGGAATTGGAGATTACGGGGTACTCCTGCGAAGACCATTTTCTGGAATTGGATACACTCCTGCACAGTTGGGAATCATTGGCATGCATCCTCCAAGACGGACGGACAGACGGCATCCTGTGTGACATCGGGATGCCTGTCATGCATAAAAACGTTCGGTATAACTGTCGGGTTTTCGTATTAGACGGCAAGCTCCTGTTGATTCGTCCCAAGCTGGTCATGGCGAGCGACGGTAATTATCGGGAACATCGCTGGTTTACAGCATGGGAACACGGTTGGCGCACCGAACCGTATACACTCCCTCGCGAGATTGCCGAAATGACTGGACAGCGGACAGTGCCTATCGGCATCGCGGCGATTGCCACCGCGGATACGCTCTTGGCATCGGAGACCTGTGAGGAACTCTTTGTGCCGATGAGTCCACATATTCACTTCGGCAATGCTGGTGTTGAAATCATAGCGAACGGGTCAGGTTCTCATCACGAGTTACGGAAATTAGACACGCGCATTGCACTCATAAGGAACGCAAGTGCCAAAAACGGGGGCGTCTATCTATATGCCAACCAACAGGGATGTGATGGCGGTAGACTCTATTTCGATGGCTGTGCGCTGATCGCCCAAAACGGCGATATTTTAGCGCAAGGTTCCCAATTCTCGCTCAAAGATGTGGAGGTCGTCACCGCGACGGTGAACCTTCACGACGTGCGTGCATACCGTGGTGCGAAGGCGAGTCGGGCTGTACAGGCAAGCAAAATGGAGCCGTTGCCCCAGATAGATATTGACTTTGATGTGGGAATGGAAGGGTGGAAGGGTGGAAGGAGAGGGAGCCAATCTTCCAATCTTCCAAACTTCCAATCTTCGCTTCCAATCGAGCCGTTCACGCACGAACCGGAGGAAGAGATCGCTTTGGGTCCGGCGTGTTGGCTCTGGGATTATCTACGCAGATCTGGGGCGGCGGGGTATTTTATTCCGCTTTCTGGTGGTGCTGACAGTGGTGCCGTTGCAACGCTTGTCGGTTCAATGTGCCAATTGGTGGCAAAGGCGATACGCGACAAAAACCCTTCGGTGATTCGCGATGTAGCGCGGTGGCTGGACGACGGTGAAACTCCTGACGTTTTCACGGATCCGCGTGTACTCGCCAATCGCTTACTGTATACGTGCTACATCGGCACAGAGAATAGTTCTCGCGACACCCAAAAACGAGCGAAACAACTCGCCGAGCAGATCGGAGCCGACCATCTCAACATTAACATGGATGGACTGGTCAATGCGTTGCAAACGCTCTTTACGCGCATTACGCAGAAAACCCCTCGATTTAAGGTTGAAGGGGGTAGTTATAGAGAAAATCAAGCACTTCAGAACATACAGGCGAGGTTGCGAATGGTGCTGAGTTATCTGTTTGCGCAGATGATGCCGTGGGTGCGGAACCGTGAAGGCACGCTCCTCGTATTGGGCACGGGTAATGTTGACGAGGCGTTACGCGGTTATCTCACAAAATACGATTGTAGTAGCGGAGACATCAACCCGATCGGTGGGATTAGTAAACACGACTTACGTCGGTTCCTGAATTGGGCGAAACACAACCTCGGTTATACGACTCTCTCGGAAATTGTTGACGCACCACCGACAGCAGAACTGGAACCGATAACGGAAACTTACACGCAAACCGATGAAGACGATATGGGGATGACCTACGCCGAATTGAGTCGTTTTGGGCAACTCCGAAAGATGGAGCAGTGCGGTCCTGTCAGCATGTTTGAAAAATTGGCACAGGAGTGGAACCATTTACCACCGCATGAGGTCGCCGAGAAGGTCAAACGGTTCTTTAGGTACTACGCCATCAACCGACACAAAATGACGACGTTAACGCCCTCCTACCATGCTGAATCTTATTCGCCTGACGACAATCGCTTCGACCTACGGCAGTTCCTCTACAATGTCCGATGGACATGGCAGTTCCGACGCATCGATGCCTATGCTAAGAAATTGGAGGCGGAGTAATGTGGCGATCGGAAACCAAAGGCAGAAAGGCAGGAAAGCGGGAAGAAGAGGGATGGAAGGCGGGAAGGTTGGAGGACCGTCCTTCCAGTCTTCCGTCCTTCCAATCTCCCACGCTCAGTCTTCCAATCTTCTACGTTTTTACACTTCTCCTTGCCTCTGTGCTCCTTCTCAGCACGGCGTTTAGTGCCCCTGATGTTCCGTTGAATTTCGATGGTTGGGTCACTGAGGCACTCGCGAAGTTGGAAACCGATGGCATCACAGGCGGATTCCATCGACACACAGCACCGCTTTCAAGAGCAGATGTGGCAGCCGCGATACGGCAGGCTGAATCGCGCATTCGCAGCGGTGTTGCCGTGCCATCAGCGATAGATAGGAAACTCTTAGAAAAATTGAAACGGGAATTCGCAAAAGAACTCATGATCCACGATGGCGGGAGGATGCGATTCCTGCCACAACTTCGGACGACTGAAGAAAAAGTGGCTCCGGCGTTTGAATGGGGATTTCACTATACACTCGGGCAACTCGAACAGCGAAACGTACCGCGGCTCACGCTGTATTCTGAATTTGAGGCGCATAACTTTGAAAGCGCACCACTCGATGGGAAGACAGCAGGACAACGTCTTGAACGCTGGCGTGCGGACTATACTGGCGACTTTAAGAGAGGTTACTTGCAAGTCAATAGCGCACATCTCGATCTCCTTGTCGGCAGAGATTGGCTCTTCTGGGGTGCGAGTCCATACAAAACGGTTGGCATCTCTGATAACTCGCCGCCGTTTGACCAAATCCGACTCACTGTAGGGACTGGGTTACCAAGCCGCTACGGAAAACGACTCAAAGCGACGGCTTTTACGGCGCAACTCGATTCAACGTGGTACGATGACGGTGAAAAACGCTATCTCGCGAAACGTTATATCAGCGGACATCGACTCGACTACCAATTCAACGATCGCGTGGAAATCGGTGTCGCGGAATGGGTGCTTTACGGTGGAGATGCACAGACACTTGAATGGAAATACGCAAACCCGATCACTTTCTATTACGCGCTACAATACAACGCCAAAGCCGACGATAACGTCATGTTCGCCTTTGATGCAGCGATTCGTCCTATTGATGGCGTACGGTTGTATGGTGAATGGGTCATCGATGATATTCAATATGTCCCCAGTGCGAACGACCCACACGCAGTCGCGTGGCTCTTAGGAGCGACATGGTATCCGCAACACCTTGGTCGTCATCTCGGAATTCATAGCGAATACGCACGCGTTAACCGATGGGCTTATACGCATCTCGTGCCTGATAATCAGTTCACTCACTTCGGATACACGATCGGACATCCAATCAGTACCGATTCAGATACGGTTCGATTTTCAGCCACCTATCAATTTACTGTCTCGACAGTAGCAGAAATGCGCGCAGCACTCACCCGACAGGGTGAAGGCTCACTCGCGGATCGGTTTTACGGGGAAGACTACAAAGCACTCCCGTTTCCGACGGGGGTCATTGCCCAGACAACAGAAATCGGCGGACAGTTTCTCTATCGTCCATTAAATGGATGGAACGCCTCGTTCTTATACGTATGGCACTACACGCAAAATGCTGAACATCGCAAGGGGAAAACAAGTCAAGCACACCGACTCGCGATTCAGATGGGGTATCTGTTTTAAGGTGTGCTCCTTGTCCGAATCAGGAATTGTTAGGGTAATTTCAAAATATTTTTTCCTACAAAGAACACAGAAATGCGACGTAAACGAACACTCATTCTTATTCTCGCGACACTTGCTTTAATTCTCGTGTTAAGTTTGGTCACCAACGGCACGTTTGACTTGCGGTTGCTTGTCCTGACCCCGAAGATTCTCAAGTATAGAGGAGTCATTCAGCAACACGCCGAGAAAGAAGCGTTGGACGCTCAGCTGATATGCGCCTTGATTGTGCAGGAATCTGGGTTCGATGAAAAGGCAAAAAGTGCTGTGGGGGCACTGGGGTTGACACAATTGATGCCAACTACAGCAAAGGAACTCGGTGTGCAAGATCCTTTTGATGCGAATCAGAGCATTGCCGGTGCGGTGCGTCATTTACGCACGTTGTACAAAGCTTTCCCAGAAAGCCCACAAGAACATCGGCATCGGTTAGTGTTAGCGAGTTACAACAGTGGTCTCGGACGGGTTCGCGATGCACAAGCACTCGTTCGTTACCATGACGCGGGTGATCCACTTCTCTGGGAACCCGTGAGCATTGCACTCACCCAGTTGGCGAAACAACACGCCTCGATGCATCACGGGGTTTGGGAAGGCAACAAACCGCCCCACGGCTATTTTGAAGGTGCAAGCGAGACGTTGGCGCACGTAGAGCGAGTGATGCGCTACTACGCACGCATCCGTTTCTATGAGGAGTTACTGTTTTTCCTCTGATGGGTTACGTCCGATGGAAGATTTCATCTAACTGCTCGGAACGGTAAGCAAAGATTTTTTCTAAGTCCGGTCGGACAAAAAATTTCTCAACGACCCTACCACCCCAAACAGCGTATTCGACCGAATCGTTCACAACAACACCCTCCGCTGTCTCATCAAAGCTATGCGTATGTCGCCAGAGTCGATATGGACCGCGCCGTTGTTCATCTTCAAAGGAATAGGGCGGGTCCCACTCCGTAATCTCGGTCTGCCAGCGGATCGGGATGCCATGCAGTTTCAACTGATAATCGATAAGTGTTCCGGCAAACATATCAATCGGTGCAGGAGTTAGGATTTCTAAATTTAGCGACGGCGGTGTAATCAGAGCGAGGTTATGAGCATTAGAGAAAAATTCAAAAACTTCTGTCAGTGGTTGTTCCAGTGTTCGTTGTGATTTAAAAAGGAACGTCTTCATTGATCAGATTCCTGTTCCAATTGTGCAAGGCGTTTGTCGAGTTCTTGCTGCTTTCGTTCCAAGTGTAGGACATATAGAATAAAGACTAACCAGATGACCAAATATGCGGAAACGAGATATTTGAGACGTGTGCTTTGCGCCTTTTCCAGCTTTTCAACAGACAGTTGCACTGCTTGTGCTAAGAGGTCTTCATCCACAGGAGCTTCAGATTCCGAACTTGCCTCTGTAACAGCCTTCGCAACTTCATCTTCGGTCAAGGTGACCGGGACTTGGGTTGCAAAGATGAATAACCCCAAAACCACCAAAAAACTCACAAAAACCGCTATTTTCATTAAGATACCTCCGATAAGTATTTCTGTCGGATGATTTCATAACGCGCTTCCGCCTTCTTCATCCGATACCGCACGATGAGCAGTAGAACGAACAGCATAATGAGTGCAAGCAGCGCCACCATCCATGTCTGCCGCATCGTCGTTTCGAGGTTCCATTTGGTACCACGGTCTGGATGCAAACCTCCGTGCCAAATATCCACGGCATAATAGACGATCGGTACATCAAGATAGGCGATAATACCGAGAACAGCGGAATAAAGTCTACGTTTGTCGCCTTCCAGCGCGGAACGAAGAATAAAATAACCGACATACATGAGCCAGAGGACGAGTGTACTCGTGAGGCGCGCTTCCCAATTCCACCATGTATTCCACGCGTATCGCGCCCAGATTGGACCCGACAGCAGTGCGATCGTGCAAAAAACGAGACCCAGCTCGGCGGCAGCGACTGCGAGGAGATCGTCCTTGGGTTTACGTTGGATGAGGTACTTGATACTAAATACGCAGTTAACACCGAAGGCTACAAAAACAGTGAGCGCAGCAGAGACGTGATAGTAGAAAATTTTCTGGACTTCGAGCATTGTGCCTTCAACGCGCGCGTATCCGAAAACGAGATAGAGTGAGATAAAGACGAGGATTGCAGTGATAATACCTATAATTTTCATTTTTTAGACTCTTGGGCTCTGCTCCAATATCAAATCCACGGGACCGCCCGCAAGGAACAATTGGCAATCGGTTTCCGTCAGCAGTCAGGGGTGTTTGTCTTGCAAAAGTTGCCTCTTAAGATAGCCTCAAAATCCGTAGCTCGTAATGAAATGGAGAGCGGATATAAGCAACACGCGTCAAAGTTCAAACGCACGTTGTTCCTCCGCAAGGTAAAATTAAAAATCCCACAATGAACTCCCCGTTAGAATTTCGGGTCCGTCCGAGAGGATCACCACCGTATGCTCAAAGAGTGCCGATAAGGTGCCATCAAGCGTCGCAACGCTCCAACCGTCTTCCAGTATTTGGACATCGGGAAGCCCAACGTTCACCATCGTTTCAATCGCGAGGACCATACCCGGTCTCAGACGTAAACCGCGTCCAGCAACCCCCAAGCAGGGAACTTCTGGTGCTTCATGGAGATTTCGACCAATACCGTGTCCGGCAAAATTCTGGAGGACCGAGAACCCCGCGGACTCCGCACCGTCTTGTAGTTTAGAGGAGATGTCGCCGATACGGTTTCCTGGTTTCGCTTCGGCAATCGCATCGTAGAGAGAACTTCGTGTCACTTTAAGCAAACGTGCGGCTGACAGTGAGATGTCTCCAACGGGGAAGGTGTAAGCGTTATCGCCGTGGTAGCCGTCAATGCTGACCGCTGTATCGATCCCGATGATGTCACCCTCTTGCAGCACTTCACTTTTATCTGGAATCCCGTGGATGACGATATCGTTAATGGAGGTACATATTGTGGCGGGATAAGGCTCGTGTTCCGGGAGTTGGTAGCCTAAGAAGGAAGATGTGGCGTTGACTTCGGCAATTGTATCACGCGAGATGCGTTCTAAGTCGTCAGTCGATACCCCGGGAGCAATTGCCTCTCCGATTCGCTTTAGCACCGTCGCCGCCGCCTTGCCACTTCGCTTCATCTTCTCAATCTCAAGTTTGTTCTTGATTCTAACTTTGTCCATCAGATTCTCTGCCCAATTAAGGTGTGTGCTGTTGTGCTGTGAACACGAACGTTGACAATGTCGCCGATGTGGCTGTCCGCTTTCGGGAACACAGTCGTCTTGAAACCGTCCGTTTTTCCGTGGTATCTATCTGCATCGCGACGGGATTCGCCTTCTATGAGCACTGCAACCGTCTCACCAATCGCCGCATTGTTGATGTCAGCGGAAATGTTTTCCTGGAGTTCAATGATCTGTTTGAGGCGTTCTCCCTTTACTCTTTCAGGAACATCATCAGGTAAGGCTTTGTGTGCGAGCGTTCCGTCACGTTCGGAATACTTGAACATGAATGCTGAGTCGTATCGGATATCCGCCATCATCTGATACGTTTCCATAAATTCGGCATCGGTTTCACCACAGAAGCCGACGATAATATCGGTTGTTAGGGAAATATCAGGGACGCGTTCGCGGAGTTTTGAGACGAGTGTGCGATACTCTTCCGCTGTATAGGTGCGGCGCATCCGCTCAAGCACTTCGGTTGAACCGGACTGTAGGGGGAGGTGTAGATGTTTACAGACGGTCGGTGAATTCGCCATTGCATCAATCATGCTGTCCGTCGCGTCTGCGGGATGTGGAGAGGTAAATCGCACGCGTTCCAAACCGTTCACTTCGCCGACAGCGTAGAGCAAATCTCCAAAATCGGCACGGTCATCGTGATAGGAGTTAACCGTCTGTCCAAGAAGCACTACCTCTTTGAACCCCTGATCAACGAGTTTTTCGACATCTTCAACGAGAAGTTTTAGGGGAAGACTGCGTTCTCTACCGCGGACGAAAGGGACGATGCAGAAGGTGCACATCTTATCACACCCTCGCTGAATGGTGAGCCACGCCCGAATCCCCTCTTTCCGGATCGGAGCAATGTCGGCGTAATCCTCGTTTTTGTCCAGCCGTAACCCAACAAACGGGTCGCGATCCGTCAGGGACACATGCGATTCAACCCCACGCGCCAAAGAATCCAACGCGACGGGCAGATCTCGATAGGCATCCGGTCCCATGACGAGATCGACATAGGGTGCGGCATCTAAGAGTCGGTCGCGGAGGTGTTGCGCCATACAACCACAGACCCCGATAATGAGTTCCGGGTGGCGACGCTTCCGGTGATTCAGATGCTTCAACCGATTAATGACTTTCGTTTCGGCGTTTTCCCGAATTGCGCAGGTATTGACGAGGACGACATCCGCATCGTCAAGGTGTGGGACAGTCTGGTGTCCACTCCGCATCAAAATGCCTGCCATCAGTTCGCTGTCGCTGACGTTCATCTGGCACCCGTAGGTTTCGATGTAGACACGACGGGCGTATGCCGGTGTTACACGAGAAGGTATACCGTCTTGCGGGACTTGTGGTGGCGGATGCGGTGCGTCTGCCCCCGCATTTTTATTATAGAGTGGGAAAAGCGTCTCGTTTTTCATTCTTTTAACTATGGAACCTTAAACCATCTCACCCAATGTAGTCCTGATGATATTCCCAGACATCAATCGTAAAGAGATCACCAACGTATGCGAGCACACGGTATTTTAACGTGCGCGTCACGCCGATGTTCACTTTGAAAGGAAAAGCCTGTGCGAAGAGGTATCCTAACGATGCATCCTCCGCGAGAAACGTTGTTTCACCGTTTGTTGGATGTGGAAAGATAGCAATTCCGACAGAATCCTGTTCAGCAGTCGTGATGCCAGAGAGCGTTCCCCACACCGACCGAGTCCCATTCACTGCCAATTCGCCGATCCCTCCGTTTGCATTCGCGGCTTTGCGGTACTCCATCTCAACTGTTCGGCATCCAAGTCCAATATTACCTGCAAATTCAAGCGAAGTCGTAGGTGCGTACAACGAGATAGTGATGTCCAGCACTTGAACTTCGGTTTGAGGCGGATGCACATCCATCGTACAAGTTTCTATGAGAAGCGGTTCCAAGGCATCCCACGTCGTGACAACCGTAAATTCTCTCGATATTTCCCCAGTTGACGGCATCCTTTTACGGGTCAGCATGTCCTGATCCAACGGCTCACCATTGACGGTTCCCAGTGTGAAACAGACCCCCGGTGGACGCTGCCCTTGGGTGTACGCTCCCTCGGTTACTATCTGTCCGCTCGGTGTATAGAGCGGATGAAAATAGGGCGGACTTTCCGGATCACCATAACAGTAAGTGAGTATCGGTGCGCTGTCCTTTGTAATGGATAATTCGTTTTTGTGAATTTCGTGTATCATAAATCCTTTTCTGGAAATCATACTCTTTTATGGAAATTATACCACGCATCTACAGAGAATGCAAATGTGATTTGGTTTATAGGTGTCGGTTGTCAGCAATCAGCAGTCAGATGTCGGGAATCGGAGTTCCCTCCTACAAAGATGGAGTTGGTTTGTTATTTGGCGTTAAAATGGGGTATAATTTGTATTGAAAATTGACCCAAAAGGAGATTTTTTACGTATGGCACCCATTATCGGAATCATATTTAGCGAAAATATTGAAGACGATCCTTCTAATAACTACATTAACGCCATTAAAGAGTTCGGTGGTATACCTCGCACGCTGTACCCCGGCATATCTGAAGACGCTTACGCTGATATTGATGCTCTTTTGCTAACAGGGGGCGACACAGGGGGTAGCGATATTCATCCAGACAATTTTGATGCCGAGTGGCACCCAACACTAAAATATGTCAATGAAGATCGAGATGCCTTTGAAATATCGCTCTGTCAACAAGCAATAGCCGCGGATATGCCTGTTTTTGGTATCTGCCGCGGTATTCAGATTATGAGTATCGCAATGGGTGGCAGCCTCTACCAAGATATACCCTCGGAATTCCCAAAAGAGGCTTCATGTCAATCACAGGTAAACGATGTGGATTCTCGGCACACAATTGAGATTGTTGCGGGCAGTCGGCTCAACCAAATCACAGGGAAACGCACAGACGAAGTCAATTCCGCGCACCATCAAGCAGTGAGAGACAAGGGTGAAGGGTTCGAGGTAACAGCACGGACAACGGAAGGGATTATCGAAGCGCTGGAAAATAAATCACAGCGGTTTGTGCTGGGTGTGCAATACCATCCGGAGCGGATGGTTGAAACCGCCGATTTTCAGGAGCACCGGCGTAAACTCTTTGAGGCGTTTATTGAGGCGGCTTCCGAATAGCTAAAAATTGGCGACTAAGGAGACGCGGTGCGTTAATCCGAGAACACCGAACGGCACGAGGGCATAGTCGATTTGGAAACGGAGGAGTGTCAACCCAAAACCACCTGTGAGTCCCGAAATCGCGCCTAAATCGTTACCGCCAATCTTGTATTTATAGCCGGTGCGGAGGTGTAAGACATTGCCTATCGTGTAGCCTGCCCCGACCCCGATGGCGATATCATTGTCGGAAGGACGAATGATGTCCGTCGTTAGGATGAATGCATCATTCCAGAGTCTGTAAGCCCCGCCGAGTCTGAAGGTAAAGGGTAGCCCGAATGCTTCCTCTATGAACTTCACTCGCGGTCCGACGTGCTGCGCGTTGAACCCCAACGAGAGCGGTGTCTCAGGAAAAGTGTACAACCCACCGAGGTCGAAGGCGATGCCGGTTCCGCTTTCGTCAGCGATCTGCTCGCGCAGGAATTTCGCGTTCGCACCGAAAGCGAGTGAACTGCCGAAGCCGCGGGCATACGAGAGAATCAGTGCCAGATCATAAGGTCGGAAAATCGTCGTTTCATTGCCATCCCGATCACGTCCCTGCAATTCCCCGAAAGACAAGAAACTCGAACTTACGCCGAGCGTGCCGACACCCTTAAGTGGAAGCGCGAACCCGACGAATTCGTGGTTAATCCCAGCGAACCATTCGTTATGCATGAGTGCGAGTTGTGGTTGTTGGAGTCTTGCGAGACCTGCGGGGTTCCAGTACGATGCGTAAAGGTCATCGGTCGCCGCGACTTGGGATTCGCCCATGCTCATCGCCTCTGCCCCGACACCGATTTTAAGGAAAGTCATGGCGCGGGTACCGGCGTTTTCATGGATGTCCGTATTATCCGCTGTAGCGGTCATGCATGCAAGGCTGAGAACTATGATGAAGATGTATGTAAAGCATCGGTTCATAAATTGTTTCCGTTTAATTTTTTTTATGTTTCCGTCCTCTGATCAGAGACACCTGAGGGAATTTCTTGTACCACAGGAATGATATAACTCCGAATTGATATACCATCCAATGTCTCCATCTCGATCCGAGGCTCCGGGGCTTGTCGGTGATCAAACACGACATAGTATCCTTCTGTTGCACCTTCCAACTTAAGATACGCTGCGAGCTGCTTTTTACCTGCTTGATAACGACGATCGCCTCTCCAAATTTTTGTTTCAACGATGTATTTTCGATGATTATGTGTGAGAATGAGGTCCATTCTGCCACGGCCCGTTTGCACTTCAATGTGCATCATACCTCCAACCAACCTAACAAACTCATCGAGATAGGCAAGCAGAAGGTGCCGTCCTACCGACTCTTGTGGTGTATCTGGTACTTGCAGAATTCTAAACCCCGCCCGCGCGATGAAATCCCGGAAATTGTCGAGTAAAGATGCCATTTCAATCTGCCCAGTATGTGTGAGATATTCATGCCTTTCATCGTCAGTATCTTCGGGAAAATATTCCTGCTCCAGTCCATTCACGGTTGGCTTGAACACCCTCATAATGCGATAGAGATAAATGGGGTTGAGAATTTCACACATCCCATCAGTCCCTTCTTTGATGACTCCGTAAGTAGCGAGTTCGCTGATGATGTCATCATCCAGATTGAAGTCCACACCTTCATCCCGCGCCATAATTCGCATCAAAACACTTTCAAAACGCGGATCTTTGCGAATATTGGTTGTTAAATGCTCAATGTTGGTATTCCGTCCTCTGAGGAGTTGGGTATGTGCAGTCGTAAAGTGCCCCAGCGTAATCGTTTCGTTTTTTGGGATGTCTAATTCCTCCGTGAGAATTTGTGCAAATCGATTGACGAGTACGGGTTGTCCGGCGGTCTGCCTATGAATGGACGCAATAACCTCTGGCGCGAAAACCTGTCCGACCTCGTTCGTATATTGTTCAAGTAGTTCTTGCACCTGTTCAAGCGTAAAGTTCGGCAAACGGAATTCATCTTGGATATTGAATGGAGAGACAGAGCGATCATAATTGAGTTGGTTAATGCTTTTGACCCCGACAATACCAACACTGTGGGGGCATCTTGGCTTACCGGAGATATAGATATGACGGAGGGCATACAAAAAGTCACTCACAACAGTTTGTGGGATTCCATCGAACTCGTCAATGATGATAACAACTCGCTGATTTTGAAGGAAGTTTGAGAGTTGTTGGAAAAACGTCATCATAGAGAAGCTATCAGTTATACCCGTTTTCTCCAAAAATTGCGTGAGTGCTTCTGAAGGAATCTGTCCACGTTTCTGAAAAACTTTTTCTATTTCCCTACGTATCAGGTAAGAGAGCCGCTCGTAAAAAGTAGCAGGCGCGATGTTGCGAACGACCTGAAAGTCCAACTGAATCGGGAAATAGGTCGAATCTTGTGTTACAAGTGTTTCAAGTCCCCAGTAAAAAAAGGTTGTCTTGCCGGTTTGGCGCGGCGCGAAGAGGACGATGTACTTGCCATCTTTGACACGATTGATGAAATCCGCAGTTTCTGCAGCGCGCGGCACAATATAATGTTCTGCAGGATTTACAGGCCCCTGTGTTCCGAAACGTCTCATGTTCTTTTTCCCATTGATAAGGTTCAAATTAGAGTATATCACATCGTCCGGTGGAAGTCAAGAATCGGTTGTCTGAATCATAGGATCGTTCAGTTTTTTGTAGGAAGGATCTCCGAATCCCGACTTCCCTCTGTAAGTACGAGTGTTTTCGCTTAGAGTTTTTGATGGGGTTTTGCATGGGGTTTTTGATAGGGGTTTTTGATAGGGCGTTTCCCCAATTTCCCTTTCCTCAATTTCCCCCACCTACAAGGACGGCAACCCTTCAACAATGTCCACCGTCTCTAAACTGACGGTGATGACCTGACCGATCAACTTGACGATGTACTGCGGATCGTCGGCACGGTTCGGGTCGTTGACGATACCACTCCGCTTGTCTGTTTTTACACGATACTGATCCACAATCCACTCCAATGCGGAACGGGTGCCGAGTCGGTAATTATGCGCCTTCGGTGGAATCCCCGATAGCGTAAGGAAATCGTTGTAGGTAAGCGAGGTTTTGTCTTTGGAGAATTTCATCTTCTCCACGCGCCAATCGAGGTGTGCGTCCGGGTTTTGGACGAACTTCAACTTATCGTATTCGGGTTGGGATTCGTAGTTGACGTGGATTTCTGCGAGTCGCTTACCAGCCTCCGCAAATCCCCAGAAGTCTTTCGCAAACGGGATATGCGGCAAATCGCGTTTGAGGTTCGCCTCGTATTTCTCGCGATAGTTGGGATGATGGAGGAGTCCGTAGTTGTAGTGGAAGATGTCCCACTTGGTGATAGTGTCGTCTCGGTAGTGATTTCGGAACGCTGTCAACGCCCAATCGGTGATGTTTTCGCGGCGGTTCGCTCCGTCCTCGTCGTAGATGTAGAAGGGGAAGCATTGGGTCTTTTCGAGTATATCAAGGGACGGAATCAGTTTTGCAGTCAAAGCCTGAAAAGGTTTATTACTTCCAATACCACTAACGCAAATTACTCGGTTTTCCTTTTCGGTTTCTGGCGCGGGGAAGGTAGCAGGGAAATATGCAACTTCATTGTTCATAATAGTATCAAAAAATAAGTGCGATTTTGTGAAAGGACGATAAAGGGAATTCCTAACTTTGTGTTCAGTATACTCTGCGATCCTATTTTTTTTGAGTTCCCGCTTCAAGTTGCGACTCCATTTGATTTTCGTGTCATCAGACTCTACAAAATCATCAAGTTCAGTCTCGCGATCTGTCCTTTGTGCCCACCGAGCAACTTCCGCGTTGTAAGTTCCAATCATTCTGTTCACGTTTTCAGCCAGGACCTGTTGATTGAAATTGTAAACCCACGCGTCTCGGTTCGTGTTGACACCGATACCATAGGTTTTGAAAATTACCCCTTCAACTAACCATTTTGCTGCCCTCGCTTGTTTAGTTCCCACCGGAATGAATTCATCAAATTCAGCGTGGAGTCCTTCGGTAAGCCACGTATTCCGCTTATCAGGGGTTATCTGCTGCCATTCAATATTTTGGCAATGTTGCTTTGAAATGAGATAATTATACTTGTCTTCTTTACGCCAAAATTCGTCAAGATGAGTATAGAAGATGTTAGCAGTCTTTGGAACTGATTTCGCTGGAGATTTCTTGATGAAAAAGTTGATACTCACCCCAACCTGAATTCCGAACACATTGTGTGTGGTCCCCGAGAGTTTTGGATTCTGACGGACATTCCCACCCAGATCCAGAATGTAAATCGCGTCAAAGTCCTCTGCAATACGTTTTCGCATTCCATCAAAGGCGATACCATCAAGAAAACCGTTATTTGTCACAAAAGCAACAACGCCTTCCTCGCCAATCCTGTCCGATGCCCATCGGATCGCTTTGACATAAGGATCGTAGAGTTTATTTTTGTTAGTTGCCTTAGAATCCTGTACGTATGTGTCCGCAACCCGTTTGTCCATCGTCTCATACTCTCGATTCTGATTATTGTCATTAGCATTGACCTGTCCGACATTATAAGGTGGATTGCCGATAACCACAAACATCTCGGATTCCTTCTGCCTCTCAACGCGTGCGGTGTTGTCGGGCGTGAACAGTTGCAGCTGCTCTCTGTCCTCCGCCAATTCAAACGTATCCACGAGGCATAACCCTTCGTAGGGGATATAGCGGTTCGTCGCCGTGTAGAACTCGTGTTCTATGTTGAGATTGGCGATGTAGTACGGTAGGAGCATCACCTCGTTGCACTGGAGTTCCGGCGGGTCGGCGGTGTATTTTCGCTCCAGCGAGATAGGGTCAAGTTCCTGCATGATGCGGACGATGAAGTTGCCGGTCCCAACGAACGGGTCGATGATGTTCACACCGCTGTCCGAAAGGGAACGGTTGAACTCGGTCATGAGGATATGCTCGACGCTTTTCACCATGAAATCGACAATCGGTTGCGGTGTATAGACGATGCCGTGCGTGTCTGCGACCTTGACGGAGAAACCTTGAAAAAACTGCTCGTAGACGGTGTTGAGGAATCCCTGTTTTTGTGAGAAATCGGTAATCGTGCTGGCTGTTCTCTCGATTGCGGTGTAGAAGGGTTCCAACAGCCTCAGAAATTCCGAGCGATTCAGTGTCCGTTCAGTTAGCACATCAATGACGGTTTCAATTTCACGGGCGATAATATTGCGTCGCGTAAAGTCAGGATTATCGAAGACGGTGCGGAAGATACGCTCAGTCAACAGGTGCTGGATGAGCATCTCCTCCACCGCAGCGACGGAGAGATTCGGATTAATCGAGGCTTGACACTGTTTGTGGAAACGGGTAAAGGCATCTTGAAAGTGCAGGTTGTTCTGGCGTTCCGTTTCGATGAGTGTCGCCAACTCTTCACCGAGTTGAGGCACCGTGTCTCGGAATTCGGCGACGGCGGTGTGCCATTCGGAGATGTTCTCTTCCTGATAGGCGAAAAAGCCCTGAAGCACGCGGACGAGGTTTTTCGGGTCGGTGATGTCCAAATCCAATTGCAACTCCCCGTGCTGGTAAAGGAGCGCGTGCGTCGGGGATTGGATAACGATGTTTTTTGATGGGTAGCCTGCCGCAAATTTCTTGGACGCTTCGACGTGGAGGTCGTCTTGTGTATCCTTTGCTTCCCAGTAGCCGTAGGGGATTTTGAAGGTATCAACGACTTCGCCATCAGGACGGATTTTCCTATTTGAACCTCTCTTATCAGTAGGGAGCGCATGCGTCTTTTCACAGAGGAGTGTGAGCTTGGATTGGTGGCAGTAGTGTTGGAGCAATCCTTGAAATGCGGCACGGACGGTGCCTTCGTTCTGTTCGCCGAGTCGCTCGTATTCTTTGAGTTCGGCGTAGTAGGTTTTGATGGGTTTGTGAGTGGGTTTGATGTTGAGATTTGACATGGTTTCTAAGCATCTATCTCATAATTGGGACGCCTCTATTCGACACCGTACCCTGCATCATTGATGCCCACCCTTCCGGAAATAGGCTTTAAAGCCGACGAGTTCAAAGAAAAGCGGAGATGTCATTCCTTCAGCGCGTCGATGTTCTACGATCTCTAAAATGGAGTCGCCGAACCAAATCTTGCCGCTTTTTGGATCGATGCCAGCTGTTTGTCCAATTCGATCGGAGATATCATGTTGCTCTTGGTATTCTGCCCAAATTTGCTTGGTTTTTCGCGAATCAGCTTCTGTCCAATTTGGATGTTCCATCATTGATTCCTCCGTTTTTTCGCAGCCCGGGTTTGAAAGTGGACTTCTTATGCGAGAAATTACTTGAACTTCTCCTAACGAAAGGATACCATGAAAATTCGCCCTATGTCAAATTTATTTCTATAGGACTTACGTATTGCCTCTTAAAGTCTCCCTGATAAGGGGGATTTAGGGGGTTAAATACGGCAAAATAACGCCTTTTCAGCGAAATATACCATTTCTCTGTTTAATTTGCGTAAGTCCTGATTCATTTATCTCTCCAATGTATTTCGTATCCAACGTTTATTTCCTGTAAAAGCCGTCCCACGACTCGCTCTGACTCACTTTCTTTCTTACCAGAATAAGAATCTCCCTCTTTGTAACGCGCCAAAGTATCCAATAAGGCTTCCATCTCAAAGTTAAGTTTTGAGAAACTCAATTTTTTCAGAAGAAAGAGTGGTAATTTTTCGGATAATATTTCTGATGTTCCACCTTCAAAAAAGACATTGGCGATTCCCAATCGGAAATATTCATCTTTGCCGATCTCACTCGGAATCCTCTTTTTTACTCCACTCCCGAATACCCTCTGTTTGCTCGCCTTCATCTTTATGAAAAACCTGTTAGCGCAAGTAGGGCTTTTAACCCATTCTCCCCTTTCCTATGGAGGAAATCCGCAATGCGTTCGACAGACAGCTTTTCCCTCTCAATACGATTCTTGAGATGTCGTAGATTTTCCTTACTTTTTCGTTGATATTCAGACGGAATATGTATCTTCGATCAGTTCAATAACAACTAACAGAAGAAACGGCTTGTAAGATGCCCGGCGTTCATATCTGCCTAAACTTTTAATCTTTTCGAGATGGTCTTGTAGGATGGCAACCACCATTCTTTTCTCGCCTGCGTCATTTGATACTATTTCCGTATCAGCATCTTGCGAGTATCAGTAAAATCTTTTGAAGAAAAGGTGTAAAAATAAACACCACTTGCGACCGGTTCACCAAATTTATTTCTCCCGTCCCAATACGCAGCTCTATCACGAGATTCGTAAATACCAGCTGACTGATAGCCTAAATTTAGATTTCGAACCATCTTACCATCGACAGAATATATAGAGATACTCACATCAGAACTTTTTGCCAATTGATAAGGTATCCATGTCTCTGGATTAAAAGGATTCGGATAGTTTGGCAGCAGATGTGTAAATTCAGGTAAATCAACAACTAATTCAGGCGCTGCAGGTGCATCGCTTATTTCAAATCTAACAATCTCTGTAAAGTCATATTTTGAGAAATTTTCTGCCCTATCCCATAAAGTCATCTCGGCAAGTCCCCAGATCCCCGGAACACTACCCACCGGAAGTATAATTCTCTGATTATACTCTTTGTAAATTTTGGGGTTACCACTCGGATACATGCGACTTCTTTCACTATGATAATGCCAGAAATGATGCATGGAACCATGAGGGTCTCGCAAATACATTCCACTTATCCTATAACCGCTTATATTGTCTTTAACAAGGAAAGATATATCTACGGTTGTCTCACCATTGGGAGCTTCAGGAACCGTGGGTGATGCAGAGATAGTTATTCTATTTACATCAAGCACTGGAGGCTGTAAATCAGGATTTGTGGTTTTGATAACTATTGATTTAGGAATCTCGTCTAAATGATGATATTGATTACCAGGGCGAGTGTCTGGCTCGTTAGTAAATGTAATATTGATACTATTATGTGCTATATCCTTCATGCCTATGTTATTCATTTCGTATCTACCACTTGGCATATAGTCGGGTATAATAAAATCAACGCTTACCTTTCCAGTATCAGGATTATATCCGCCATAATTAAAAACTCCATTTCGGGAGTACGTTTCTACATATTCATCATTCATGGCACTATTGACATGTTCTATACCGGATTTTTCTATAATATCCCAAGTTGCTGTGATAATTTGGTAATCTTCGCCTTCATCAGTAAGCCCTTCTGACAATGACAACTTCATAGAGTTTTTAACATATTGCGGGGCATCTAAATCCTCAAGCGGATTGTTAATATAGCACTGCCAACCAAATGTTCGCTTATTTTGATGTCTTACTTGGTTGTTACTATCTTCAAGTGAAATATTTTCTGGCGACCAATAACCGCTTTTTGCGTATTTAGACACTGTGCGCTCGCCTCGAAAAACATGGCTTTCGTTAACACGATTACCAAATTCATCTATTGCGCCAAGTCGCATATCAAAATAGACACCAGATGTCATATCTACTGGATAAATCCTAACATAGAGACTTCTAGCCGTATCAAATTGACTTTCTCCATGGATCTCTATATCAACTGTTAATAATTTATCTTCTTCTGGTTCACCGTCTACCCTTATATCAACTTTTACAATCTGACCAGGATAGATATAATCTGGATAGAGATTATACACCTCAAAGGTTAAATCTTCTCTTATTTTAGAGATATAACGTGTGCCGTGCATAACCCTATTTTGGATAAACTCGTATTTGGCAGGTGAACGAGAACGCAGTTTATCCGGTCTAACAATATAGTGACTGATACTTTCAGCCATATCCTCGTCTGGGTTTTTACCGTGAGCATACGCAGATACAAATTCTAATTGTTTGGTGGTAAACCAGTCATTGCCATCTTTTTCCCATCCGCCCAATTCAATCCAATCTTGTTTTAGTTGTTCGTCGAAAAGATAATGCCACAGGAAATGTGCTTTCTCATGCAGAATTAATCTGTGAATAGCGTCTGAACTACCCCCTTTAAATCCGCTTTCCATAAACTCTATATATCCCTCTGTTGGCCAAGCCACAGCACCTGCCTGCGGGTACAACGGATGTGGAAGACCATCTAATCTTCTGACAATATATTTTAATCCGGGTGTTTTCAGCATACCTGTGGGATATTCCTCAAGCATTGAGATGAGTTCTATCAACTCATCATTCTTAAAGGGCATAAACCTACCTGAGTGCTCGGCAGTTGTGTTTTCCGTAAGTTCTTCATAACTTGGCGGATTTACACTTACTGCATATCTTTCCGCAAGGATATGATCCACTGCTCGTTTATTGTTGCCATTATCAGTGATATAACGCACAACAGCATTATGTAGCCTTCTGGAAAAGAATCTACCTCTTATGCCTGCTATTTCTGCCAATCTTTTGTCAGCATAGTCAAACGCATGAGAAGATATAGAAACCAAACTAAACTTTTCCAGATTAGCGAACACTATATCATCAGGTAAATGATTACCCATTAATCTCCAATAACTCAAGTCGTTTTCTCGATGAAACCAATATTGCGGTACTGATTCAAAAGCTAAAAGTAACAACTGGGCAAGATCAGAATTCCACTGATCTGATAAATATACACCATATTGCTGTCTTAATTGTAAGGACGCTGTGCTATAACTTACTTTAACAGGTTCATCAACAAGGATTACTTCTACCGGTTGCACCACAGATACTGATTCAGAGCCAGAAGGGGTCTCATCTATTTCCCAATGGTAAGTAAAAGGTTCAGCATGTGAAGAATATACAGAGCTGATGAGCAGAAACATAACTGTTATTCTAATAGCTGCTGTTAGAGCAAATTTTCTAAAAAACATTTGATTCTCCTTTTTATACCGGACCTTTTTTCCTTTCTTTTCGCTAATCCGCGTCATCTGTATCACCCGTGTCAATCCGCGATTTGCGGCGTACTCGCCCCGGTGAATGCCACACGGAGAACCTTCATACCCGGGGAAGTGCATAAGCACTTCATACCGTTGATTCTGATTCATGAGACGTGCATTCAGACAATTAACAGAACACCCGCCCAACTCCAGACCAAAGCGTATTAACTTTTTTATAGTAAAATCCACAATTAAGTGTGCACATTGCGATCAGTACGGTTAGGAAACCGCACCTACCGGTTCGGGATTCCGGGCGAGGTTACTGCCAACGGCACGTCCATCAGGACAACTTAATTCGCTGCATTCAGTATCAGCGTTATACCACTAATGAGGATGTAACCCAACGTGCTGACGAGACTCCAATTCACCTGAAACTTCTCTTGCACCTCTAAAACATCGCCCGGATAGAGTAAAACTTGTTGCGTCGTGTCATCAACAGAGACTGACGTGAAAGGCACCTTTAGAGTCATGCCATCCCGACGGTGGATGAGAACCTCTTCACGGTCCGCTGATGCTTCAAATCCGCCGCTGAGCGCGACGGCTTGC
>Ga0209754_1000501_pt1 | contig 54793 bp, 40 predicted proteins | sample MesohylBB_FD_187295 | JGI IMG/M metagenome (GOLD analysis project Ga0209754, IMG submission 187295) | Host-associated microbial community of the marine sponge Aplysina aerophoba from Gulf of Piran - sponge mesohyl, lysed by bead beating... | ecosystem: Host-associated > Porifera > Sponge >...
CCTCCTGAGCTGCGGTAATCGGCAATCGTGAGGCAGTTTTCCACATGACCCCGATCTTATACGATGTCCGTATTGTTGTAAAGCTATTTGTGAGACACTACACTAGTCTACCGATTGTGGCTGCGGGGTCTACCGCGACATCTGCCCTGCTCGCTGGCAACGTCTTTCTGGCGACAGCCAACCCCGCTACCTTGATGCAGATCGGCACCGGTGTCGGTTCGGCCGTGATGGGGCCGGGAGGGATTATCGCTCAGGCGCCGTTTGTTGCGGCAAGTAGTGCCATTCTGCCAGTTGTCGCGCCTGTCATACTCTTCACCACCGTGTCATCAATGATGATCTGCGCTCGCCTGGACCAGATTCGCAGTTCTCTGGACCAATTGGCGAAGGCGGTGGAGCAATTGCTCGTCCATCAGACCGCAAATGACTACGCTACTCTTGTCAGCGCGTTGGGACGACTGCGGGATGTTTCCGAAGAGTTCGACGGATGCCGGCGTTTCACGGATGATATGAGGATGCGCTTGGCACTGGCGGAAAGCGACCTGAACTTGTTGCACCACAAATACGCTTTTCTTTTGAAGAGGCCTGTTGGAGCCGAGTTCGAGGCCAATCTAGCGCCGTCCAATATCGAGTTCTTCACTGCCGCCAGTCTTGCGGATATCCAGATCGACCATCTCCGGTTGAAGCTGGCTCTTCAGGACAATCCGGATGATGCCCGCAGAAGGTTCTCCGCGTTAACTTCACGGATAGACGACTACGAAAAGTCCTTCAGAGATCTCTTGAAGAAAGACTCGATCGAAGAATACCGCAAGCGTCTGCAGAACTCTGTTGGCCGCATGGGGTGGTGGAAAAGGAACGTTTTTCGGCGGAGAACCCGCATGGAAAGAGAGGCTGAGATAGACAGGATTCAGTCAGGGCCAGAGCGCAGTCTCGTAACGTTGCGGCCCTATATATCGAAATGCTTGGACGACCTTGCCTCACTGAAGGATGTTGGGCAGAAACAAGCGATCATCTATTATCGAGAGAATGGCGGGCGCGGGGACTTGAAGGCTTACTACACCAGTGATTGGCAGTTGCAAGAGCAGCCCCAGACAAAGACCACCGGCAAGTGAGCGGCAATGACAAGCCCCAATCAAACTCCTGAACAGGCCGCGCGGGACAAGATCGACGGAATGTTGTCCCAGTCGGGATGGGTCGTTCAGGACAAGAAGAAGATCGACTTCAGCGCGGGCCTCGGAGTCGCGGTCCGCGAGTATCAGACCGATGTCGGCCCGGCCGACTACGTTCTCTTCGTCGACAAGAAGCCGGTGGGGGTCGTCGAGGCCAAGCCGGAAGATTGGGGCGAGAAGATCACTACGGTGGAGGAGCAATCCGCGGCCTACGCTGCGGCTCGGCTCAAGTGGGTGAACAACCAGGAGCCGCTGCCGTTCGTCTACGAGTCGACCGGCGTGTTGACCCGTTTCACCGACGGGCGCGATCCCAAGCCCCGCTCCCGCGAAGTGTTCGGCTTTCCCCGGCCGGAGACCGTACAGGACTGGCGCGCCCAGCCGGCCTCGCTCCGCAAGCGGCTCCAGGGACTTCCGGAGTTGGACCCGGCCGGCCTGCGGGCGTGCCAGGTCAACGCCATCGAGAAGCTGGAGACGTCCTTCAAGGATGATCGCCCGCGCGCTCTCATCCAGATGGCCACCGGCTCGGGCAAGACCTACACCGCCATCACATCCATTTACCGGCTCCTCAAGCACGCCGACGCTAAGCGGGTCCTTTTCCTGGTGGACACCAGGAACCTGGGCGAGCAGGCCGAGCAGGAATTCATGGCCCACCTGCCTGGCGACGACAACCGCCAATTCACTGAGCTCTACAACGTCCAGCGGCTTAGGTCGTCCTACGTCGCGGGGGACAGCCAAGTCTGCATCAGCACCATCCAGCGGGTGGCGTCAGAATTCAACTCGAAACTTCTTTCGTTTTGGGCCAATACGTTTGGACAACGGTATTTCGACAAGGCAGGCAAACAGACGACGAATCTTGCTTCGATTAACAAGACGGTCCTCAGTCAGTTTCCGGTGCCTCTGATCCCATACGCCGAGCAAGAAGAGATCTGCACGCAGATCGATCGGTCCATGATGAGCTTGGATGCACAAGAACGGGAGATCGCTCGCGCACGTGGTATGGCTGACTTGCTTCGCCAATCCATTCTGAAGAAAGCCTTCTCCGGACAACTGGTCGCCCAAGACCCTAGCGATGAGCCCGCCGGGGTCTTACTTGCGAAGATCCGTGCAACGAGGGCACAGGCTGGCAAGAACGGAGCCGCCGCCAGAGGGGACCGAACAAGATACCGAACAAGATACCGAACATGAGACCGGGCAAGTCACCGGGCAAGTCGAACAACTGGTCGTGGCCCTCACGGGAGAGATGAGGCGCGCCGAATTGCAGGCGGCGTTGAGCTTGACTCACCGGGACTACTTCACCGCGGCATATCTCCGCCCCGCCCTCGAAGCCGGCCTGATCGAAATGACGCGCCCCGACACACCAACCAGCCGGAACCAGCGTTATCGGCGCACCGCCGCCGGCGAAGCCCTGGCGCGACGAACCAGGGCCAAGGACTCCCGCGCATGAACACCGCCCATATCGTCTCCAAAGTCTGGAGCTTCTGCACCACCCTGCGCGACGACGGCGTGGGCTATGACGACTACCTAGAACAGCTCACCTACCTGATCTTTCTCAAGATGGCGGACGAGTACGGGCAGCCGCCGCGCAATCGTGACGTGGGCATCCCGGCCGAGTACAACTGGACGAGTCTGAGGTCCAAGCGGGGCGCGGAACTGGAGAGCCACTACGTCACGCTTCTTCGTGAGCTTGGCGCCAGGACCGGCATGTTGGGGCAGATCTTCACCAAGGCTCAGAACAAGATCCAGGACCCGGCGAAACTGTACCGCCTCATCGACATGGTGGACGCCACCGAGTGGGTCACCATGGTCGCCGACATCAAGGGTGACATCTACGAGGGCCTGTTGGAGAAGAACGCCGAGGACACGAAGTCGGGTGCGGGACAGTATTTCACGCCGCGCGCCCTGATCCGCGCCATGGTGGAATGCGTGCGGCCCGAACCCCGCAAGCTCATCGCCGACCCCGCCTGCGGCACGGGCGGGTTCTTTCTGGCGGCCTACGACTTCCTCACCAACCAGGACAACTTCAAGCTGGACCGGCAACAGAACGCGTTCCTCAAGCACGAGACGTTTCACGGCAACGAGATCGTCGCCAATACCCGTCGCCTGTGCCTGATGAACATGCTCCTCCACAACATCGGCGAGATCGACGGCGGCGCGCCCATATCGTCCAACGACGCGCTGGTGGCTGATTCGGGGCAGCGTTTCGACTACGTGTTCGCCAACCCGCCCTTTGGCAAGAAGAGCTCCATGAGCTTCACCAACGAGGAAGGGGAGCAGGAGACGGACGACCTGACCTACAACCGGCAGGATTTCTGGGCAGCCACGTCCAACAAGCAGCTCAATTTTGTGCAGCACATCCGGACCATGCTCAAGACCGACGGCCGCGCCGCGGTCGTGGTGCCGGACAACGTGCTGTTCGAGGGCGGCGCCGGCGAAACCATCCGGAAGAAACTGCTGGACAACACCGACCTGCATACCATCCTCCGCCTGCCCACCGGCGTGTTCTACGCCCAGGGGGTCAAGGCCAACGTGATCTTCTTCGACAAGAGGGCGCGGGATCGCCAGCCCTGCACTTCCGTTGACAAAACGCACACATTAGACGACGATTGTTTCGTGGAGTTTCGCTTTGACTGGAACCTGGAGAAGAACCAGCAACTCATTGAGCAACGGGGTATCTCATTCGAGCGCGTCGTTTCCGTGATCGAGCAGGGCGGTGTGGTGGATGTCTTGGATCATCCGAATCAGCAGCGGTACCGGGGCCAGAGAGTCTATGTTGTGGACATCGACGGGTACCTGCATCTCGTGCCCTTCGTAACGTCCGCCGACGGGTCAAGGTTTTTGAAGACGATTATCCCGAGCCGGAAGGCGACTCGGGATCACAAGAGGGGGCGATCATCGTGAAGTACCGATTGGACGCTGAAGAACGGGAGATTTTGGAGCGTTTCGAGCGCGGCGAGGTGACGACCGCTCCCGGAGCTGAGCGTGAGAAGGAGACTGCACGGCAAGCGGCCCGCAATACCTTCAACAAGACCCGTAGAGTCAATCTGCGGGTTACCGAACGCGACTTCAACCTCGCGCACGCGCGTGCGCGGGAAGAAGGCATCCCCTACCAGACCCTGTTGTCGAGCGTCATTCACAAGTACCTTTCCGGAAGGCTGACCGAGAAGAGTTAACGAGCGTCATCATCGCGAACGTTTTCGCAGGAGGGAGTTGGCAGCGCCTCATCGCCGGTGCTGCCGCCAGCCCTTCCTCACCATGGACCCATCCCCACTCGTCCTCGTCACCGGCGCCACCGGCTACATCGGCGGCAGACTGGCTCCCCGCCTCCTCGCCGAGGGCCATCGCGTCCGTGTCCTCGCCCGTAGCGCGGCCCGCGTACGCTCACGTTCCTGGGCCGACCAAGTGGAGGTCGTCGAGGGCGACGCGCTCGACCGGGACACCCTGGCGCGAGCCCTCGCTGGCGTGGACTGCGCCTACTACCTGATCCACAGCATGGGCAGCGGCGCGGGGTTCCACGCGCTCGACGTGGATGCGGCGCGGCTCTTCGGGCACGCGGCCAGGGAAGCCGGTGTCCGGCGCATCGTCTACCTGGGCGGGTTGGGGGACCCGAGGGCCGACCTTTCGCAACACCTGCGCTCCAGGCAGGAGACGGGGCGGGCGTTGCGGGAGGGCGGGGTGCCGGTGACCGAGTTCCGGGCGGCGGTGATCGTGGGGTCGGGGAGCATCTCGTTCGAAATGATTCGTTATCTGGTGGAGCGGCTCCCGGTGATGGTCTGTCCCCGGTGGGTCTACTCGCGCGTTCAGCCCATCGCGGTGAACGACGTGCTGGACTATCTCGCGGCGGCCTTGAGCAACGTGGCCTCCGCCGGCAAGGTCGTCGAGATCGGCGGACGCGAGGTGACCACTTATCGGGGGATGATGCTGGGCTATGCCCAGGCCCGGGGACTGAGGCGCTGGCTGGTGCCGGTGCCGGTGCTGACGCCGCGCCTGTCTTCCTACTGGGTGCACTGGATCACGCCGATCCCTTCGGGGGTGAGCGGCCCGCTCATCGAGGGGCTTCGGAACGAAGTGGTGGTGACCGACAGCCTGGCCCGGGAGCTGTTTTCGGAGATCGAGCCCCGGACCTATGCCGAAGCCATCGCGGAGGTCATCGACGACCTGGAGCAGGGGCGCATCGAGACCGCCTGGAGCGACGCTCACGGCGCGCCCGTGGCGCCGGATTCCTTCTCTCGGGTGGAAACTCACGAAGGGATGATCTTCGAGCGCCGCATGCGCACGGTGGCCGCGCCCGCCCGGGAGGTGTACCGGGTATTCACCGGCATCGGCGGCGCGCGCGGGTGGTTCCATGCCGACTGGATGTGGCGCATCCGCGGCATGGTGGACCGCCTGCTCGGGGGCGCGGGGCTGCGCCGTGGACGCCGGCATCCGGACGCACTGCGCATCGGCGATGCGCTGGATTTCTGGCGGGTGGAGGCGCTGGAGCCGGGGCGGCTGGTCCGCCTGCGGGCGGAGATGAAGCTGCCGGGCCGCGCTTGGCTCCAGTTCCGGACGTGGGAGACGGAGGACGGCAAGACCCAACTGGAGCAGACCGCGGCGTTCCTTCCCAAGGGCCTGGGCGGCCTGCTTTACTGGTACGGCCTGTACCCGGTCCACGCGCGCATCTTCGACGGGATGGCGCGGGAGATCGCAAGGCGCGCCGAGGCAGGCGGTGCGTCATTGAAACAAGTGGAGGATTGAACATGCGTTTCGGCATCGCGTTCGGCAGCTACCCCTCGGACCTGGATCGCGCGGGGCTTTGCCACGACTTCACGGAACGGGCCCGGGTGGCCCACGCCAGCAACTACGAGGCGCTCTTCGTGGCCCAGCACTACTCCACGGGACCCGACGCGGCCATGCTCCAGTCCCTGCCGTTGCTGTCGTACTTCGCCGGCCTCACCCCCGGCATGTACCTGGGCACGGCGATCTTCCTGCTGCCCATGCACCAGCCGCTGATGGTGGCCGAGTACACCGCCACCGTCGACAACCTGTGCGGCGGCAAGTTCCTCTTCGGCATCGGCCAGGGCTATCGCGAGGTTGAGTTCACCTCCATGGGCGTGCCTCTGCGCGAGAAGCGCCCGCGCCTGGAGGAGGGCATCGAGGTGGTGAAGCGGCTGTGGACCGAGGACGAGGTGCACCACCAGGGCCGTTTCTACCGCATCGACGGCGTCACCATCGAGCCCAAGCCGCTACAGAAGCCCCGGCCGCCCATCCTGCTGGGAGCCGACACTTTAGCTACCGTGGCGCGGGTGCCGGCGGTGGCGGACCACTGGATCGCCAGCCGCCGCCACACCAAGACGTTCCTGCGCGAGGCGGTGCCCGCGTACAAGCGCGCCCTGGAGGCGCACGGAAGGCCCTTCGAGGGACTCTACATCTTCCGCGACCTGTGTGTCGCCGACAGCCGCAAGGAAGCGGAAGACCGCATCCGCGAGGGCTACGAGCGGCGCTACGAACGCTATCAGCGCTGGGGCCAGCCGGGCGAGCGCTACGACCTGCCGTTCGAGCAGTTGCAACAGGACCGCCTGGTCCTCGGCAGCCCCGCCGAGGTGGCCGAGCAGGTGCTCTCCTACCACCAGGAGTTCGGCGCCGAGATCATGTGGTTCATGGTCGACTGGCCCGGCATGGAAGCCAGCATGACCCTCGAGACCATCCAGCGCTTCGGCGAGGAGGTCATTCCCGAGTTGAAACGGCTCACGCCGGAGTGTCCGTTGCCGTAGGTGCCGGCGGTCGGCAATGGTCGGCGCTCTGGAGTCACTAGGTCACAGAGAGGGGGTACCAGTAGACCAATTAGTCGGATACTGAGCCAAGGAGTAAGTTATGAGTGAAATTCCTTCCCGAAACGATATCCTGGCGGCTTCGTCGGAGAGTGGACTTATGGGCTACCTTTTTGAGGTTGCCCCGAAGCATGTCTGGTGCCGGAAACCGGAGTTTCTAGCGACGGTTGCTGAATTAGTCGGATCGAGTGAGAGGACCTTGTTTACAGAAAAGGATTGGACATTCTTGAATGGGATGAGTGGCCCTTCGTTTTTCCATGGTATGGCCCTGCTCTGCGAACTGATACCGCTTCTTGACGTCGGGCATCGTGATATGATGCAGCTTGTCAAGACACTTGTTCATCTCGGCGGAGAAGATTTGGCCGCGCAACAGCCAAATGTGGCATTCCGCAGTTGGTGTAGTGCTGATCCGGCCAGGGTGAGAGCTGTGCTTGATGATGCCCGAGTTGGCGATAACCTCGCGATCGATCATCTATGCTTCGCCCTAGAAGTTGGCGCAGAAAGTGCTGATGCAATGGCGTTTCTCAAGGAGGGTCCGGCACCTGAAGTACAGATGGGGGCAGCGGCCGCCCTTGGTAGGATGGCCCTTGATGCTGAGGACGCAGCCCCTGTAGTGAGGTCGCTCTCGGAGGTCTCAATCAAGGCCGATGACCCTCGTGTTCGAATCAACGCCCTGCTGTCTAGTTTCGCAGTGCTGGAGAAGAACCCGGAGCTTCCTCGTGAGGATGCTAGGCGGGCCCTCGTTGCGGCCCTTGACGATACCTCTGCGGAAACGCTTAACGCTCTCTCAGCCCTGGTTTGGCGGCACGGCAAGAGCCTTTCTGAAGATGAAGGTCGCTGGCTCCTGACTGCTCTGCAATCCATCGATCCGGAGCATCGTGGAACTCTTCAACAGATCGACTTCGCCACACCGGACCTCTTGAGTGGGGGGTATAGCGATGCATTATTCACCCTTGTTGCGGAATTGGTTCGGAGGTCACAAGGAAGAATTGGGCTCAATGACTTTCCGAATCTTCGTCGGGAACTTGTCGACGGTGATCTTCGGCGTCTCAGTAAGCTCGCAATAAAGTGGCTTCTGGAGGGAAATCCACATCTCTGTTTAACACTGGCCGAGCAGTTCGACGCGGTCGGCGCTCAACAGACCACGTTTGAACTGCAGGTTGAGGATATGCCCGTGGACCCAGACGATCAACTCTTCCTATGCCGCAAGGCGGTGGGGTTTTTGTTCCACACACCCGTGACTGCGGCCTCAGTGTTGATCGCTGTGATTCGTCATGGCGATAATCGGATTATTCAAGATTTGCTCAACCTTTTGAGTGACCCGCTCCTGATCAATTTTGGCGGCGAACTGCGTCTCTACCTCGATCAAGTCGTGGAAAGGACTTCTGACCCTCGTGTGGCACGCATTGGAGAAGCATTAACTAGAAGACAGAAGGAGCTGGATGACCTTGTCGGGATCGAAACTCTGGTTGAGCTTCATCCTAGCGAAATTCATCGCCAGATCGAGCGTGCGCGCTGGAACCGACACATGGCTCAAGTTATGAAAAAGGGCATGGAGGAGTCAGTTGTGTTTAATCTTGTCCACAAGCAACATATTCTCTACGGCACTAAATCGTCTTCATACATCGACGATCCGAGCGGAGATACACGTCAAGTGAACGTGGAGATGGGATCGCATTCTGTTACATTCGAATACCCCCATTCGGATATTCTTGACCCCGAGGGTCTTCATATGAAACTATTCGAACTGCGGTACGAACAGAGGACAAGGCTGTGAAGCTGATCCTGCGTCAGTACCTTTCGGACCTTCGCGAGCGCAATGAACTCGATGCCGTCCTACCGGATCTCCTGAGTGAACTTGGGTTCAACGTGTTGTCCAGGCCCGGCCTCGGAACACGTCAGAATGGGGTCGACGTCGTTGCAGTTGGACCTGATGAGGATGCCAGCGGACGGAACAAGCTCTTTCTATTCACGATCAAACCCGGCGATCTCCGGCGGCGTGACTGGGACGATGGCTCGCCCCAAGCCCTTCGCCCGTCACTGAACGAGATTCTCGACAGCTACATTCCAACCCGTATCCCGGAACAGTACCGAGACCTCGATATTGCGATATGCATCTGTATCGGCGGGGAGATCAAAGAGGATGTGCAGGTTCAATGGACCGGATATGTTCAGAACCACAGCACGGACAAGATCAGCTTTCGCGAATGGAACGGTGACAAGCTAGCTGGGCTGCTGTTGTCGGGGGTGCTAAGGCAGGAACTTCTTGAGCCCCGTCTTCAGTCGCACTTCCAGAAATCTATCGCGATGGTCGATCATCCGGACGTAGCTTATCGCTTCTTCATGCGTTTGACCCAAGGTCTCCTGGCGGGCGACGTAAGGGAGGAGAATCGTCTCACGAGGCTTCGTCAGGTATATATCTGTCTTTGGGTTCTCTTTGTCTGGGCGCGCGAGGCGCACAACCTCGAGGCACCGCTACGGGCTAGCGAGTATGCGGTTCTTTACGTGTGGAACGACTGCCGCTCGGTCTTGGGAAAGAAAACCGTACAGCAGGATATGCGCCTGACTGTTTTGGATCAGACCATCCAATTACATCTGCTTATTTCCGGCGGACTGTTGATGGAGAAGCTGGGCGCCTATGCCGATAAGCCTCTTGCGCTTTCCATGGCGGTCGCGTCGCAGTCTTCGGTTGACGTGAATCTGTCACTCTTCGAGCAACTGGGCAGGTTCAGCCTGTATGGCCTTTGGCAGCACTGGTGGGCCTGTAAACAAACAAAGGAAGATGCCGTTAGGGTTTTCGTTGATCAGCGGAATCGTGCGCTACGGATGGCCATCGCGATGATCAATGCCAATCCTACCCTCAGGTCACCGATCCGCGATGACTTCGCGATTGAGATTGCATTGTTTATGATTCTAGCTCAGGTCTGCGGCGCCACAAGGGACGTTTCCGGATATTTGGAGGACGTGGCACACCGCGTTAGGTTCTCGATCGAGCGTCGCGGTCGTTACCCAGTTCTGATGCGGGACTATCAGGATCTTGCCGGCCACCCGGTGGATCGGTCGCGTGAGTATTTCGAAGAGCATACGAGAGCCAGTGTTCTCTATCCGTTGCTGATCGCTTGGCTTGACAGGCTTTGCCTACGAGATACGAGGGATGTCCTCGCAGCCTGCATTGAAAAGAATCTGGCACACACAACGCACCAGGTCTGGCTGCCAGATGAGAATACGGATCAAAGGTTTTGGACTGGCGGAACGGACCACGGGCAAGCGATTTCAGACTTACCCCTCTGCAAGGAGCCACCGCACTACGCAGCGCTGCTAGACAAAATCGTTGCTGAACACACTGCCTTCAACGATCTCTCTACCACGAAAAGTGGGCTTTGGCCGATCTTCCTGATGGCATGTCTTCACTTTCGTTTACCTGTGCCGCCACAACTCTGGTTTCTTAGAACCGGGAATCGGGGTTCTGCAGAGGAAACGCGTTGAAGTGACCTTCTCCCAAGAACCGGTCCCTTCGGGAGCGAGTTTCGCCCAATTCGGACCAACTCGTGCGATGAGTGCACTGCCACGAATCCCTCACTCTCTACCGGGAAGGAATATGGGTCGAGCCGCTGAGTGTATTATGTGCCACGGAGAAAGTGGGAACCTGAAGTGACTAGGATCCCCGGTGAGCGCGTTCGTGCTGTTGTGCCGTTGTTGCTGTCGCCCGAAACCTGCCCCAAGCCTGATGGGCTCACTGCAACGGGCATAGGAGTCGTCTATTGCTGCCTAGGACTGCCTTGGCGCAGTAGCAGCAGGACGGTCTAGTCCTGGGCAACCCGGTCGATCTTGTAGAAACACGCCTGCTATTGTAGATTTAGGCATAAATTACAATAGGGAGCGACGCTATTGCAATATCCTTCAATAGGGAAGCCCGGCCATGCAGCGCGGAGAATGCGGCAGTTATGAGGTGACTCGTGTCGGCGAGGAGCGCGTCCGCGCCTTCGTGCCGGCGCCGCTGCCGCCCGAACCCGCCTTGGTCCTGGACGGCGCCCTGCAACAGGCAACGGAATCGGCCGTCCTGGCTCTCGGCCGCCTCGACGGCGTTGCGACGCTGTTGCCGGACCACGCGCTTTTCCTCTACGCCTACGTCCGCAAGGAAGCGGTGCTCTCGTCCCAAATCGAGGGGACGCAGTCGTCTTTCTCGGATCTTCTTCTCTTCGAATTGGAGGAGGCGGCGGGAGTACCGGTGGACGACGCGGTCGAGGTCTCGAACTACGTGGCGGCGCTCCACCATGGTTTGCGGCGTCTCGGAGAACAGTTTCCGCTGTCGAATCGCCTCATCCGCGAGATCCACGCGGTGCTGTTGTCGGGGGAACGGAATCTCTCCAAGACGCCCGGCGAGTTTCGCCGTTCACAGAACTGGATCGGCGGCACGCGGCCGGGCAACGCTGTCTTCGTACCGCCGCCTTATACGGCCGTGCCCGGCTGCATGGCGGCGCTTGAAGCTTTCCTTTACTCCGAGGAATTGCCGGTATTGCTGCGCGCCGCGCTTGCGCATGTGCAGTTCGAAACCATTCACCCGTTTCTGGACGGCAACGGGCGCGTGGGGCGGTTGCTGATCACCCTGCTGCTGTGCCAGGCCGGCGTGCTGCGCGAGCCGCTCCTGTACCTCAGTCTCTTCCTGAAGCAACACCGGAGCACCTACTACGATCTCCTGAACCGCGTGCGCCTCACCGGGGACTGGGAAGCATGGCTTGACTTCTTCCTCGAAGGCGTGAAACTGACGGCCGATGGCGCGGTCGGCACCGCCCAACGCTTGTCCCGGATGTTCCAGGACGATCGGGAGCGGGTCCGGATAACGGCAGGCCGGCGCGCGGTGACGGCGCTGCGTGTCCACGATGCGCTCAAGTCCCGGCCGATCTTGTCGCTGCCCGGGGCGTGCCGCGATACCGGGCTTGCCTTTCACACCGTCGCGTCGGCCATGGAGTTGCTCGTGAACCAGGGAGTCGCGCGGGAGATCACCGGCAGACAGCGTGACCGGCTGTTCGTCTATGACCGATATCTTTCCATCCTCAACGAAGGCACCGAGGCGCCGTGATGGCACGACGTCGACGATCCCCGAGGCACGTATGAACGCACCCTGGTCCGGCACCATCCTCTCCGTGCAGCCGCGCATACGGCTGCTGCGTTCTCTCGATGAGCGCTCCCACAGCTATCACGGCTACGTGCTGCGGATCGACGGGACTTGCGCCGGGGAGCGCGGGGAGGCCGGTATCGCGGTGGGTCGGGCGGCACACGCGAAGCACGGGTTTCACGTCGGCATGGAAGTGAGCGGCGTGGCCGTGCCCGTGGCCAACCCGAACACGGAAACGGCGGGGTGGTACAGGGCGAGCCGGCTCAAGGTCCTGCGGGACGCCGAGGTGGAGGCGCCGGCCGGGCCGCCGTTCCATGGCGTGCCGCCGGACCTGGAGACCTACCGCGAGCGCGGGCACCGGCGCTTGGACCCGCGCACCTACGAAAGCCGGTGCGCGACGTGCATGTGGGGTTGCCGGATGCCGGTGGGCATCATACTCGATCAATGGAACCCCTCGCGGCAGCGGTACAGGGTCGAGACTTTCTGCTATGGTCCCAAGAGTTGCCGGTTCTATCGGGCCGGGCGCGAGCGCACGGTTCCGGCGAAAGACGGGTTGTCGTACACGGAGGGCGACTGGGTCGACGAGTCGGCGACGGCACACAGGGGGCCTGACGACTGACGGACGATGGAGCAACGCGGGCCTGTCGGAGGAGCAGGACACATGAGCGAGCACTCACACTCTCATTCACACTCACAGTCGGCAAACGCACAGTTTCATGATCCCGCGCACGCGGCGGAGTTCGACAGGAAGGCGGCCGTGTCCGACATCCGCGGACAGTTGGCGGAGCGATTGATCGAGGCCATGGCGCTGCGCGGCGACGAGACCGTGCTGGACGTGGCCACCGGCACGGGCCGCTTCGCCCGGCCGGTTTCCGGAAACCTGGCCGATGGGAGCGTCGTCGGCATCGACCCGGCGCTGGCCATGCTGCGGGTGTCGGGGGACTCCGACGCCGATCCCATTCCCCGCTACGGGCGGGTCGCGGCCACGGCCGAGCGCATGCCGCTGCGGGAGGGCATCTTCGACTGCGCCTGGGTGGCCTTCAGCCTGCATCACTTCGCCAGCGCCACGGACATGGTGCGCGAGGCCGGGCGTGTGCTCAAGCCGGGCGGCCGCCTCTTCATTCTCGACCCGATCATCGCGGCGGCGGACGACGCGCTGGACGCGGCCGTCAACAGCCTCATCAACGATGTCTTCCAGCGCTCCCACGGCGCCGGATTCCGCTTCTTCGCGCAGGAGGAGATCCGGCGCCTCATGACCGACGGTGGCATGGAGGTGGTGCGCGACGACCTCCACACCTACCCGGTGGACCAGGACGGCACCGACGGCATCCCCACCGGCCGGCACTGGATCGAGGTGATGGATGAGCTGGAACAGCGGCCGCCGGAGTTGAAGGCGCGCTTCCAGGAGAGATACTTTCGCTACGAGAAGACCGGCGATCAGGTTCATCTGAGCGGCGGCTTCCATTTCGGCCTCGTCGCGGGTGAGAAGCGGCGCGGCGCGGCGGGCTGAACGCCGGTGCCCGCCGGAGCGGCAAAGGAAAGGGCGCCGTCCGCCCTAAACTGACGGTTCGCCGGGCGCCGGCGTCGAGATCGGCAAGACATTCGCGGAACGGAGCACACCATGAAAACGCCATCGTCCCTCATTACCCTCGGCACGTCGGGTGGCCCTTCGCTGACCCCGCACCGCGCGCAGACGTCTCATCTCCTCACGGTCAACGGCACCTACTACGTGGTGGACGCCGGCGACGGCGTGTCCCGGCGCATGGCCCGGGCGGGTGCGGACGTGCGCAAGGTCGGGATCATTTTCCTAACGCACCACCACGACGACCACACCGCCGGCCTCGCGACCCTCATGGCGCTGGCGTGGGACGGCCAGCGCACCGAGCCCATCAACGTCTACGGCCCGCCCCGCACCAAGGAACTGGTGGACGCCACGGTGGCGTACTGCGGCATCAGCGCCGACATCCGCATCGCCGACGGCGGCCGCAGCGTGCCGCTGGACAAGGTGTTCTTCGGCCATGACCTGGGCACCGGCGAGGTGTACCAGGACGACAACGTGCGCGTCACCGCGGTGGAGAACACCCATTTCAGCTTCCACCGGGGCGACGCCGCCGGCCGCTACAAGTCCTACTCCTACCGCTTCGAGACCCCCGACCGGGTCATCGCGTTCACCGGCGACACCGGCGCCAGCGCCGCGGTCACCGCCCTGGTAAAGGATGCCGACGTGCTCGTGACCGAGACTTCCTCGTGCGACGAACGCAAGAACGCCATGATCAAGGACGGGCGCTGGGAGGCCATGAGCCCGGCCGAACAGGAAGGCATCATGCGCCAGGCCACCCAGGGACACATGGGCCTGGAGAACATCGCCATGCTGGCCACGCAGGCCGGCGTCAAGAAGGTGGTGTTGTCCCACTTCACCCGGCGCGTGGACAGCACCGATTACGAGCCTTGGGCTGAAGAGGTGCGCAAGGGTTACGCGGGCGAGGTGGTGGCCGCCGAGGACCTGATGGAGTTCTAGTCAGGAGCCTGCCCCGCGGGATGTGTCCGCGGTACCAGCTCCGGCAGGGGCGACCGGCGGTCGCCCCCGGACGACGAGTCTACACGCGACGACCATGGACATCATCGGTACCGCTGCCGCCCGCGTGGACGGCGTGGCCAAGGTCACGGGGCAGGCCGAGTACGCCTCGGACATCGCCGTGCCGGGCATGCTGTGCGGCAAGATCCTGCGCAGCCCCCACCCCCACGCGCGCATCCGTTCCATCGACACCAGCGCGGCGGAGCGCATCCCCGGCGTCCGCTGCGTGCTCACGCGCGAGGACTACCGTGACCGGAACCCCTGGTTCAGCGGCAGGATTCAAGACCATCCCATCGTGGCGCTGGACCGGGCGCTCTTCGCCGGCCAGCCCGTGGCCGCGGTGGCGGCGGACGACGAGGCGGCGGCGGAGGACGCGCTCCGGGCGGTGGCGGTGGAGTACGAGCCCCTGCCCGCGGTGGTGGGCATCGAGGAGGCCGTCGCCGACGGCGCGCCGCGAATACACGAGTTCGCGCCCGGCAACATCTGCTTCAGCGACAGCCTGGAGAAAGGCGACGTGGCCGCCGGGTTCGCCGAGGCCGACACCGTGGTGGAGGACACCTTCACCTTCCCCATGGTGTACCACTACGCCATGGAACCCCACGTGGCCATCGCCAAGGTGGATGCCGAGGGCGTCACCGTGTGGAGTTCCTGCGCCCACCCCTTCGGCGTGCAGCTCGAGCTGGCGCACATCTTCGACCTGCCGCTGTCCGCCGTGCGCGTGATCATCCCCTACGTGGGCGGCGCCTACGGCAGCAAGTCCGGCGCCAAGATCGAGCCCCTGGCGGTGGCGCTGGCGCAGAAGTGCGGCCGGCCGGTTCGGATCGCCCAGAACGTCTCCGAGGCGATGATGACCGTGCGGCGCCACTCGGCCCTGTGCCGCGTGCGCACCGGCGCCAGGCGCGACGGCACGCTCGTGGCGAAGCAGGCGGAAGTCTTCCTCAACACCGGCGGGTTCGCCGAGCTGGGCCCGGTGGTGACGAGCCGCACGCTCACGCGCATTCTCGGGCCGTACCGCATTCCGCACATCCGCGTGGAGTCCCACTGCGTCTACACCAACACCGTGTCCGCGGCGTCGTTCCGCTCCATCGGCGGCCCCCAGACCGCCTGGGCCAACGAGTCGCAGATGGACATTCTCGCCGACCGCCTCGGCATGGACCCGCTGGAGTTCCGCCTGAAGAACCTGCTGCACCGGGGCGAGGAACTGAAGCCCGGCGGCAAGCCCCTGGACGCCGACCTCCGGGAAGGGCTGGGCCACGTTACCCGGCGCATGGGCTGGGACGGACCGGTGGCCCCCTCCGGCGCGGGCCGGGGACTCGCCTTCGGCGTCACCGACCCGGGAGCGCCGCTGGCGTCCACCTCCACCGTGCACGCGCTTTCCGACGGCAGCGTGGTGGTGCTCATCGGCACCTCGGAGATCGGCCAGGGCTCGCGCACGGTCATGAGCCAGATCGTCGCCGAGGAACTGCGGGTCCCTCTGGACCAAGTGCGCGTGCGCCCACCCGACACGGCCTACACCCCCTACGACCGCTCCACCGGTTCGAGTCGTTCCACCACGGTGATGGGCAAGGCCACCCAGTTGGCCGCCGCCGACGCGCGCGAGCAGATCCTGGAGCTGGCCATGGAGCACTTCGAGGCGCCGCGCGAGGCCGTGGAGCTGGCGGACGGCGAGGCCCGCGCCGCCGGCCAGAGCGTCTCCTACGGCGAGCTCATCCGCCGGCACTTCGCCATGCAGGGAGGTGAGATCGTCGGCCGAGGCTACGCCCACAGCGGCATGGCCACGGCGCCCGCCAACCCGCTCTTCTGGGAGATCGGTATCGGCGCGGTGGAGCTGGACGTGGACCGGGACACGGGCGAGGTGCGGCTCCAGCGCTACATCATGGCCGCCGACGTGGGCAAGGCCCTGAACCCCCTCCAGTGCGAGGGCCAGGACGAGGGCGCCGCCATGATGGGCATCGGCCACGCGCTGATGGAGTCCATCGAGTACGGCGACGGCCAGATCCTCAACCCCAACCTCGTGGACTACCGCGTCCCCGGCTTCGAGAACCTTCCCGCCACCTTCGAATCGATCCTGGTGGAAAACGGCGACGGCCCCGGCCCCTACGGTGCCAAGGGCATGGGCGAGGGCGGCATCATCCCGGTGGCCCCGGCCGTGGCCAATGCCGTGTTCCGCTGCACCGGCGCCAGAGTCAAGGACCTGCCGTTGACGCCGGAGAGGGTGTGGCGGGCGATGCGGCGGTCGGGGTGAATCAACGCAAAAGGGCGGGTCCGGAGACCCGCCCTTGCTCATTCACGCGGCGAAACCCCGGTCCCTACAACCCGTAGAACACCCGCGAATTGGCATTCAGGATCTTCTCGGCCTGCTCGTTGTTGATCCGCCCCTCGTCCACCCAGGTGTGCACCTCGTTGAGGCCGCTCAGGTTGGCGGAGATGTCGGTGTGGCTGTAGTCGGTGCCGATGATCAGGTGGTCCTCGGTGTGGAACTTCAGGAGCGACTCGACGTCGTCGATGGGGTCGATGGTGATGTACGTGCGGTTCTTGCGGAAGATGTCGGGGTCGAGGTCGCACAGTTGCGGCAGGTTGGTTCCCGTGCCGCGGAGCGCGGCGCGCTTGGTGGCGCCCAGTTGCGACATGACGTAGGGGATCCACGACGCTCCCGACTCGATGAAGCCGAAGCGCAGGTTGGGGAACATCTCCGGCACCTTGGAAGTCACCAGCTCGGCGAAGGCGTACATGATGGGGAAACCGCGATCCCACTCGCGCGACGGCAGCGGATGGCCCGTGTGGAAGCACAGCGGCATGTCCAGGCGGTTGGCCTCCTCGTACACCGGGAAGAAATGCGGGTCGGTGACCTTGCGGCCGATGTCGAAGCCGCGCTTGAAGATGCCGCAGGCGCCGTGTTCCTTGGCCCAGCGCAACTCCTCGATGCCCATTTCCGGACTCAGCCACGGCAGCACCGCGGCCCACTGCAGCCGCCCGTTGGTGGGCGCGCACTTGTCGGCCAGCCAGCGGTTGTAGGTGGTGGCCAGCGCCCACTCGGCCTCGGCGTTCTGGGTGTTGTGGCGGATGAAGAAGGTCGGGAAGATTACCTGGATGTCCACGCCCATCTCGTCCATGTGAGCCAGGCGGCCCTCCACGTCGTCCAGCTCCCGCCGCACCCGCGGCGGATGGTTGATCTCGTCCCGCACCGCACGGTTCTGGAGCCTGCCCTCCACCACCCAACTGCGCCGGGTCGTGGTGTTGAAGCCGGCCCGGTTCGCCTCGTCGTCGGACATGTGGACCGTCACCGGCATGTACTTCGCGTAGGGCGTCCCCTCCAACGCGGACCAAGTGGCATCGGACTCGTCGACATGGGTATCGGCATCGATCACGGACATGGCAAAACCTCCTGCACTGGCAGCCCCCGGCCTCGCGCGCGGGCGGCTTCAGGTGAGTGCGAAATTTTCCTGTAGACTAGCAACAAACCGGTGCGGCGGCAATTTCGCTCACCCTCCCTCTCCAAGCCCCTCCCTTGTCTCCCCCACCACCAAGTCCACCACCGCCCGCAGCGCCTGGGCGTCGGTGTCGCCCTCCACGCGGCGCAGGCGGAACAGGTCGATCTGGCGGTCGGCGCCGGTGCCTTCGCGGATGATGGCGAGGGCGTGGCGCAACTCCTCTTCGCAGCCCAGGGCGCGGGCGTCGTCGGCCAGCTCTGCCAGCACTTCGTTGGTGTAGTCCTCGATGTCCTGGCGGCCGCCGTGGCGGGTGTCGCCGAGGAAGCCGAGCACGCCGTAGCGCTGGGCGAGCCAGCGGTTCTCGGCGATGATCTCGGTGGGGGGTTCGGGGGGCAGCGCGCCCTCGCGGTCGAGGCGCGACAGCCGGCGGATGAGTGAGGCGTAGAGGGCGGCGATGCACATGGCGTCGTCGATGCGCGGGCACAGGTCGCAGATGCGCAGCTCGATGGTGGGGAAGCGCACGGACGGGCGGATGTCCCACCACAGCTCGCTGCCGTCGCCGATGAGTTTCATGCGCTGGTAGTCGGCCACGAGCTGGTCGAACTCGGCCTTGGACCACAGGGGGCCGGGGAGGCCGGTGCGCGGCAGCGCGCCCATGATGGTGAGCCGGTAGGACTTGAACCCGGTCTCGCGGCCGCCATGGAAGGGCGACGACGTGGAGAGAGCGTGCATCAGGGGCATGTAGCGCCGTATCGCGGTCATGACCCGGATGCGCGAGTCGGCGTCGCCGAAACCGGCGTGGATGTGCATGCCGCTCACGAGCAGGCGCCGTGCGGTCTCCTGAAACGTGTTGGCGAGTCTGTCGTACCGCTCCTTGGGCGTGCTCATCTGCGATTCCCAGGCCGCGAAGGGATGCGTGGACGCGGCGATGATCGTGGCGCCGTGCCGGTCGGCCGCCTCGGCCACGACCCGGCGGGTCTCCTTGAGCGCACCCCGCAGGTCCGCCACGGACTCGCACACGCGGGTATTGGTCTCGATCTGGGAGCGAAGAAACTCGTGCACGAACCCGTGAGGCCCGCGGTTCTCCTCGCACCAGTCGAAGATCCCGGTGTCCGGATCGGCGATGATGTCGCGGCTGTCCGGATCCACCAGCCAGAACTCTTCCTCGATGCCGAAGGTAATTTCCACGTCCTTCTGTGCCTCGGCCTCTTCGCCTTCACCCATGAGTCTGCGCAGTCGCTTGAACGCCATATCCCGCCTCGCTCGTGCTGGCGGCCTGCAACGGCCGGATCACTGGAACCATCCACCGGGAAACCCGCACGCGAGAGATATCGCACGCACGGTTCGAGGAGGCAAGGGCGGACCCACGCGGGGCCCCGGCGACAACACGCATGAGGCGGCGCCCGAACGGGATCGGCCAACGAACGAGACGCCTGCTCCGGTCCGATTTTCGCGTTTCTTTGTCGGATGGTCACGGGAACGTAACACCCTCCGGTTAAGCCTTCAGTCATCAAGTTCCGATGCCCCGGACCCAGGCCCGGCGGTTCGGATCGATGGGCTCGGCTGGAATCGCAACGACCACGGAGGAAACAATGCGCGACATGACCGCAAGGCAGGAGATTGGAGAGCAGGAGCTCGATGAAGCCCACGATGCACCTCTCACGGAGACCGACTTCGGCAAGCTGGCCGCCAAGGCCATTTCCCGGCGGGGATTCCTGAGCGGCGGCGCGGCGTTCGCCGCATCCGCGTTCGTCATGAGCACCGGCGTGCTGAGGCCCCTCGTGGCGCTGGCCGGCGCCAGCCGCCTCGGCTTCGAGTCGGTGGCGGCCAACGGCCTCGACACCGTCACGGTTCCCAAGGGATACGGGTGGCATGTGGTAGCCAGATGGGGCGATCCCATGTGGTCCCGCGGTACGGAGTTCGACCAGAAGACCCGCGGCACCGGCGCCAGCCAGGAGCTGGCCTTCGGCGACAACAACGACGGCATGGCGCTGTTCAACCACCGCGGCCGAAACGTCCTGGCGGTCAACAACGAGTACGTGAACCGCGGCATCATCTTCGGCGGCGAGGGCAACAAGCCCCGGAACGCGGATGACGTGCGCAAGAGCAAGGCCGCTCACGGCGTGTCGGTGATGGAGCTGCGGCGCAAGGACGGCAAGTGGTCCATCGTCAAGGACTCGTCCTACAACCGCAAGATCACCGCGGACACGCCCATGGAGATCACCGGGCCGGCGCGCGGTCACGATCTGTTGAAGACGGCGGCCGATCCGGCGGGCACGCGCAGCCTCGGCACCTGGAACAACTGTGGCAACGGCCGCACCCCCTGGGGCACTTACCTCACCTGCGAGGAGAACTTCGACGACTATTTCTCCTCGGTCGACGCCAACGTGAAGGTCAGCCCCGAGTTCAAGCGCTATGGGGTCGACGCCAAGGACAAGTACGGATGGGCCATGACGGACGAGCGGTTCGACATCGCGAAGCACCCCAACGAACCCAACCGCGCCGGCTACATCGTCGAGATAGACCCGCTGGACCCCGAGTCCACCCCGAAGAAACGCACCGCCCTTGGGCGCTTCAAGCACGAGAACGCCGAGGTGGTGCTGGCCGCCAACGGCCAGGTAGTGGTCTACCTGGGCGACGACGAGCGTGGTGAGTTCCTTTACAAATTCGTGAGTGAGGGACGCTACGTGGTAGGCGGCAATAATGCCGATCTGCTGGAGAAAGGCCGGCTCTACGTGGCGAAGTTCGCCGATGGCGGCCGGGGCGAGTGGCTGGAGTTGACCCCCGAGTCCACCGGGATGGCCTCGATGGCCGAGGTCTGCATCCATACGCGCATTGCCGCCTCGGCGGTGAAGGCTACCACCATGGATCGCCCCGAATGGGTGGCCGCCAACCCCAGGAAGGCCGAAGTCTACTGCGCGCTCACCAACAACAAGAACCGCGGCAAGAAGGCCAACGCCGGCGGCGACCCAACCCCGGTGGGAGGACCCAATCCCCGCGCCGGCAATCTCTACGGCCAGATCGTCCGCTGGCGGCCGGACGGCGGCAACCACCTGGCCAACGGTTTCGCCTGGGACCTCTACGTGGTGGCGGGAAACCCCTCGGTCCACAAGGACGCCAACGCAGGCTCCAGGAACGTCAATCTGGACAACATGTTCAACTCCCCGGACGGCATCGCCTTCGACCGTAACGGCATGCTGTGGATCCAGACGGACGGCAACTACTCCAACGCCGAGGGCTTCGCCGGTCAGGGCAACAACCAGATGCTGGTGGGCGACCCGGCGACGGGCGAGATCCGCCGCTTCCTGGTGGGTCCCAGGCAGTGCGAGGTCACCGGCATCGCCTGGAGCGCCGACGGCAGGACCCTGTTCGTGGGCGTTCAGCACCCGGGCGAGAAGGGTGACAGCCACTTCCCCGACGGCGGCGACACCGTCCCCCGCTCGGCGGTGATCGGGGTCACCCGCGACGACGGCGGCCTCATCGGCTGAGCCGTTGTCGTCTCCTTCCCCTCTTTCCCCGGGAGGGCGCTTCGGCGCCCTCCCGTTTTCTTCGTGGGTCGCCGCGGGTTGCAGACCGGACACCTGACGGTGTATAAGAGCCCGTTTGCGGTGACTGCGCCCAAGGCCTTCCGCCATACGACGAGAATGCCGACGTCAGCATGATCACGCCCAATCAAACAATCTTCCCGCTGCTGGTCCTGGCATTCTTCCTGACCCTCTTCCATTTCGCCGACGCCGAGACGTGCCTGAAGACCGGAGGCGCCGAAACGGGGTCCTCCTGTGAGGACGAAGACAGCGTCCCCGCCCATCATGACCACGCATCCGAGGGCCACGGCGACGCCAGCGGCATGGTCCACATCCAGCGGATGACGTGCGAGGACGGGGCGGTGGCCCGGTGGAAACCCGAGGGCCGTGACGTGGTGACGTTCAACGTCAACGATTGGGCCGGGGTCTCCCTGGAAGTGGCGCTCGCGGTACGCCGCGGCGTGCTGCAATGGAACCGGGTGCAGCCGTTCTACGCCATGTGGGAAACGGCGAGCGAGGACGCCGACATCACCATCGAGTTGCTCGACGACCTGTTTCCCGGGATCGTTGGAGCCGCCCAGGTCAAATGCCGCAACGCGCAAGAAGGGATTCGCAAGGCCTACGTCTACCTGGCGCTCAAGGGCGTGGGCGCCGTGGAAGCCCAGAACATGACCGCCCACGAGATCGGCCATGCCATGGGATTGGGCCATTCGGATCGCAGCCACGACCTCATGGACGCCAAGCTGGCGGAGAAGAACATCGACGAACGCATGATCTGTCCCAGCAATCTGGATCGCGCCGGACTGATCGCGGGGATGCACTCGTATGCCATTCCCGCGGAGGAGTGGACCGAGATGGATTGCTGGGGGCGGAGTTCGGGATGAGGGCCGCGGACCGGCAAGAGCGGCGGGGTTGCGGGGGCCGAAGGCCGGTGACGCGGCGATGATCGCTGAATGGACGATCCCCTCCGCGCTGGCCGACTTTCATGACATCGAGAATGCCCTCGAGGGCAGGCGCGCGGCGGTGTTCCTCGACTACGACGGGACCCTGACGCCCATCGTCGACACCCCCGAGCAGGCCGTGCTCACCGACGAGATGCGCGCGGTGGTGCGGCGCCTGGGCGACCGTTGCGTAACCGCCATCGTCAGCGGGCGCACGCGCAAGGACGTGCAGGCGCACGTCCGCCTCGACAATCTCTTCTACGCGGGAACACACGGATTCGAGATCGTCGGGCCCGAGGGCTCCGGCATCCACCACGAGGTGGGACAGGAGTTTCTCCCGGCCATGGAGGAACTGCACCGGCGGCTGCGCCGCGCCATCGGGGATACTCCCGGCCTCTTGCTGGAAACCAAGGGCTACTCCCTGGCGGTGCACTACCGGCTCGTGCGGGAGTCCGCGGTGGCGCGCGTGGGATCCGTCGTCGACGAGTCGATGTCGGACTACCCCACGCTGCGCAAGACCCACGGCAAGAAGGTGTTCGAGATCCGCCCGCGGTTCGACTGGGACAAGGGCAAGGCGGTCCAGTGGATCCTGCAGGCCCTCGACCTCGACCGCGCGGACATGGTGCCGTTCTACCTGGGCGACGACACCACCGACGAGGACGCCTTCGAGGCGGTGGACGGCAGGGGCATCGGGATCCTCGTGGCGGACGAGCCCCGTCCGACCGCGGCGCGGTACCGGCTGGAGGACAGCGCCGAGGTGGCGCGTTTCCTTCAGGGTCTGGTACGTGTTCTGCATGAACCGACGTAACACCCGTGCGACAAGCTGATGGAGGATCGGCGCCAAGAGTTCTGGAGCCGGCTCCGTGCCGGGGGCATCCCCGGCGTTCCCGATGAGTTCTCGGTCACCTTCGCCCACCAAGGGATTCCGGCCGCCGTGCTGGACGAGATCGACGCGTTCATTCGCGTCTTCGAGGACGTCACCACCCGGCCCGTGTGGCAGGAGGCCGTGGTGGCTTCGTCGGGCCAGACGGTGCCCGCGCACCGCCCGGAGGTGTGCTTCTTCAGCGCCTGGGACTTCCACTTCCCTCCCGACGGTCCGTGGCAGGTCATCGAGTTCAACGACAACGGCTCCGGGCTTCTTTTCGCCGGTCTCATCAACGAATGCTACCACGCGCTCCTGGAGCCGGACCGTCAGGCGGCCGTCGAAGCGCCGCCGTCGGCCGCCGAGTTGGGGCAACACATCATCCGCATGGTGCAGCGGGAGGCCGAGGGTTTCTTCGGCAACATGCCGGACGGACTCTTCCTCATCCTCGACGAGCCCGACGCCCTGGAACGGGGCAAGTTCCAGCGCGAGATGGAGATGCTGCGGGAGTTGTTCCGCGGCGAGGGCTGGTCCGCGGAGGTGGGCTCCACGGCGGATCTCGACTGGGACGGAACGCGGCTGCGGCATCGCGGCGAGCCGGTGTCCTTCATCGTGAACCGTTCCACGGACTTCTTCCTGGAGAAGGACGTGACGCGCGCCTTGCGCGACGCGTTCCTGGAAGGCAACGTCTACGTCGCGCCCAGTCCTTTCACGTACGCCACGCGCAGCGACAAGCGCCTGCTGGAGTTCCTGTCCTTGCCGCAATGGGACAGTGAACTCGGCATCGAGCCTGGCGAGCGCGCGGTCCTGAGCCGGCACATTCCCGAGACCCATCTGCTCCGCCCCGACAACCTCGACAGCCTCGCGGCGGACCGGGAGCGGTTCGTCTTCAAGCCCATGCGCAGCCACGCGAGCCGGGGCTTTCTGCCCAGCGCGCGCGTCGGGCGCTCGCGCCTGCAGCGGCTGGTGCGGCGCGGCGAGGGCTACGTCGCCCAGCGCAAGGTGGGGCGGCCGCGCGTCCCCCTCGGCGACGGCGCGCACGTGTGGGCCGATCTGCGCGTGTGGGCCTACCGCGGCGAGCGCGTGCTCCTGTCCGGGCGCACCTCCATCGACGAGAATTCGCTGGACCTGAGGCCGCCCGCCGGGTGGCTCCCCACCTTCGCCGCCAGGAGAATCTGAGGAGTTGACCGCCCCGATGGCGTGGTCTACCTATGGACGAGTGCCGGGAGCGAGGAGGGCGGCTCGCGCCCGGCAAACACGTTGTGCCAAGGCGCTCTTGTGCCAAGGCGCCGTTGTGCCAAGGCGCTCTTCTCCTTCATTCCCGCCCTCCTCTCCGTCATTCCCGCGAAAGCGGGAATCCAGGGGCGGGGCGGGGAGCCCGAGCCTTGACGCCACCCCGGCGAACGTACCGAAACGGAGGAACGACACATGATCGAAGTCAACGGACTCACGGGCGGAGAAGCCTTTCTGCGCGTTCTGTCGGGCATGGGCGTGGAGCGCATCTTCGCGTCGCCGGGCTCGGAGTGGTCGCCGGTGTGGGAGGCCCTGGCCAAGCCGGACGAGAGCATGCCGGTGTACTTGAGCTCGCGCCACGAAGAGATCGCGCTGGCCATGGCCAGCGGCTACGCCAAGGCCACGGGCAAGCTGCCGGGCGTCATGATCCACACCACCGTGGGTGCGCTGCACGGCTCCATGGCCCTGCGCGGGGCGCTCCACGAGCAGGTGCCCATGGTGGTCTTCACCGGCGAGTCCATCGCTTTCGGCGAGGATGACGGCCCCGATCCCGGCGGCCAGTGGATGCGTTTCCTCTCGGACGTGGGCGGCCCGGCCCGGCTGGTGGACCGGTGCGTGAAGTGGAGCTTCGGGGTCAACGACAAGAACATCCTGGTTTCCACCATCCAGCGTGCCTGCCAGATGGCCATGAGCTCGCCACGCGGACCGGTGTTCGTGTCGCTGCCCATCGAGTACCTGTTCGACAAGGTCACGCGGGAGGCGCCCCTCAAGGTGTCCATGCCCACCATGCCGAGCCCCGACCCCGACGGGATCGCGGAGCTGGCGGGATTGCTGCGCACGGCGCGGAACCCCGTCATCGTGAGCGAGAACGCCGGCAAGAACGCGGCCATCGTGGAACGCATGGTGGAGCTGGCGGAACTGCTCAACGCCCCGGTGGTGGAGACCCGCAGCAGCGGCTACTTCAACTTCCCGCGGGACCATGAGTTGCACGGCGGCTTCGAGCCCGGCGAATACATGGCCGACGCCGACGTGGTGTGCCTCATCGGCGCGACCCAGCCGTGGCATCCGGCATCGGCGAACGTGGCGCAGGGGGCCAAGGTGGTGGCCCTGGACGAGGAGCCGCTGCACATGAATCTGCCCTACTGGGGTGTTCAGGTGGACCTCAGCATCGCCGGCGAGTTGGAAGCATCCCTGGGCGCCTTGGTGGAGCGACTTCGCCAGGACGGTGTGGAGGACGGCGGCGCGGGCGCGGAACGGCGGGCGAAGCTGCGGGAGCAGGGCACGGCGCGCCGGGCCAAGTGGGCTCAACAGGCCCAGAGCCTGGGATCCAAGGAACCCATGGACACCAACTGGGTGATCTACCAACTGAACCAGGCGATTCCCGATGACGTCTACCTGGTGGAGGAGACCATCACCCACCGTCTGGCGGTGCACCAGTACCTGGACCGGGTCAAGCCCGGCAACTTCTACAGCGGCTGCATCGGGGGGCTGGGCACCGGCCTGGGCACCGCCCTCGGCGTCAAGGCCGCCCATCCGGACAAGCCGGTGGTGCTGGTCATGGGTGACGGCACGTTCAACTACAACCCCGGCATCGCGGGCTTCGGCTTCGCCCAGGAATTCCGCATGCCGATCCTCATCGTGCTCATGAACAACCACGGCTACAAGTCCATGAAGCGCGGCGTCCCGGAATACTATCCCGACGGCTGGGCGGTGAGCACCAACAAATTCGTGGGCACGTCCATCGCGCCGGCGCCGGACTACGCCGCCATCGTCCGGGCCTTCGATGGCTTCGGCGAGCGCGTGCAGAGTCCGGACATGGTCAAACCGGCCCTCGAACGGGGCCTCCAGGCCGCCAAGGAAGGGCGGCTGGCGCTGGTGGACCTGTGGCTGGAGCCGGTGAACGAATAGGCGCTCGCTCGGGAAACCGTTTGTAGGGGCGACCGGCGGTCGCCCCTGGCGGGCATCGGCGCGTTCTTTCGGTAGCACAAGGAGCATTTTCGCGTGAAGATTCTTCGTTTCAATGACGATCGCATCGGCGTCCTCAAGAACGGCAGCAACGTGGTGGACGTGAGCGGCATCATCCAGCACCGCGTGGAGAAGGGTCCGCAGCGGGTGATGGAGGAGGTGATCGCCAACTTCGACGACTACCGCAAGGAGTTCGAGCGGCTGATGCGCGAAGGGTCCGGCTTCCCCTTGAGCGTGGTCAAGCTGCTGGCGCCCATCCCCCGGCCGAGCAAGTGCCTGGCCGCCTTCGTCAACTACCTGGACTCGCCCGAGCGCACGCCCGAGAGCCTGCCCATCGAGTTCTTCTACAAGGCGCCCGAGTTGCTGGGGCCGGAAGGCGCGGTGGAGTTGTCCGACATCCCGGCGGTGGTGGTGACCCAGCCCGAGGCCGAGCTGGCCTTCGTCATGGGATCGTGCGGGCGCAACGTGTCCGAGGCCGACGCCATGGACGCCGTGTTCGGCTACGTGCCGTTCTTCGACATCTCCAACCGGGGCATGGTGCGCCGCACCCAGTTCCTGCCCAAGGGGCAGGGCAGCCACAGCCCCTGCGGCCCCTGGATCACCACCGCCGACGAGGTCCCCGACCCCCACGACCTCACGGTCAAGTCCTGGGTCGGCGGCGAGGCCCGGCAGGACTACAACACCCGCCACATGGCCCACAAGATCCCCGAGCTGGTGTCATGGCTGTCGCGCTTCGTGCAGCTCCAACCCGGCGACGTCATCGCCACCGGCACCTACCACGTGGGCCTCGGCCCCATGAACAACGGCGACACCCTGGAGATCGACATCGAAAAACTCGGCAAGGCGCGTTTCACCGTCCGCGCCGAGGGTCCGCGCAAGGACACCGAGTGGATGCCGGGGAAATCGCAACCGCCCGCGGGGGGCGGGATGTCGAGGGTGTAAGGGCGCGAATCGTCATTCCCGCGGAAGCGGGAATCCAGGGGTGGAGAGGGGCCAACAATATCAGGGTTGGCTGTCCCGCTTTAATCCCGCCAACTCGTCCCGCAACGCGCGTATCTCGGCCTGCAGGTCCGCGAGGGTCGGCTCGGGGGTGGACGCGGCGGGCGTCTCGCCAAAGACGTCCCCATGGCCGTGCGTCTGCATCGCGTCGACAATGATGCCGATGAACAGGTTCAGCACGGCGAAAGAGGTGACCAGGATGAACGGCACGAAAAACAGCCACGCCTGCGGAAACACGTTCATCACCGGCCGCACGATGCCCATGGACCAGCTTTCCAGGGTCATGATCTGGAACAGGGTATAGGCGGAGCTGCCGATGTTGCCGAACCATTCCGGAAAGCGGTCGGCGAACAGGCTGGTGGCCATCACCGAGAATACGAAATAGATCACCGACAGCAGCATCACTACCGAGCTCATGCCGGGTACGGCATGGAGCAGGGCGCCGACAACGCGCCGCATGGCGGGCACGGTGGATATCAGCCGGAAGACCCGGAGGATGCGGAGCGCCCGCATGACCGAGAGGAACTCGGTGGCGGGAATCAGCGCGATGGTCACGACCAGAGTGTCGAAGTGGTTCCAGGGATCGCGGACGAAGTCACGGCGTTGCCCCACCACCTTCAGCAGGATCTCCACCACGAACACTGCGAGAATCACCCGGTCGGCCAGTTTGAGGAAGCTCCCGGCCGCCGCCATGGCCGCCGGGCTGGTCTCCAGCGCCAGCACCAGGGCGTTCAGCACGATCAGGATCGTGATCCAGCGTTGCGTGGTGGCGTTCTCGACGAACGAGCGGATACGGTCGGTCTTGGTCATCTCACTTGCGCCCGCTACGCGTACACCGCCTCCCTGATGCGGGACCAATCGGCATCGCGGTATTCGGCAACGTAGGTAGCTTTGCCATGCAGCGCGACGCGTCGCAACCCGGGACACTTCGGGAAGGCGCCGCTCAGCAGGCTGTTGAGAAACCGGTCTGGCGCCCTTCGACTTCGCTTCGCGAACCCCTACGAATCGTCATTCCCGCGAAAGCTTGCCCTCGACCCCGATCGGGGGCGGGAATCCAGGGGTGGAGCGGGGCCAACTGGCCGGTGTCCCCGCCCACGCCCCGCCACTAGACCACCGGTTCGAACACAAGCTCCGGCACCACCACCTCCCAGCGGTCGCACTTGATGATGTGGTGGTACTTGGGGTCCGATATCTCGCGGTTCCACGTCACGATGGCCAGTACCGCGGCGGAGCGGCAGCGCATGCTGGCGGGCGGCTCGAAGCTCGCGGCCAAGCGTCCCACCACCACGCCGTTGCCGTCCAGCAACTCCCGGCGGCCTGCATTCGTGAGCCGCATTGCGAGCGGATCGCCTGGCGACAAGGCGGCGATGGCACGGTGCGTCGGGTGGCGGGCACCATGCCGCCCGGCGAATCCCAGGTCCACGTCCTGGAGACCGGGTTGGACGTGGCGGTATCGAAGCTCGGCGGGGGAGGGCGAAAGCACGGTGGGGTCCCGGTGCAGCACCGAATTCCGTTCGAGCAGTACGTCTTGGATTGTGTGCTGTCCCTCGAACCGCGCGAGCGCCAGGGTCGCGCGCGCCCGCGTCATGGCGACGTAGTACAGTCGGCGCGGTGCGTCGGGGTCCTCGTCGCGGCCGACGCGCTCCCAGCCGCCGTCGAGCACGGCCACGTGGTCGAACTCAAGGCCCTTGGCGCGGTGGGCGGTGAGCAGGAGGAGGCCGCGCTGGCGCCGGCGGATCTCCCGGCCCCACTCGGCCAGCCACTCGATGAAGTGGTCGACGGCGGTCTCGCCGCCGCCGGTTTCCAGCGCGTGTTCGTCCATGGCCTGCCGCAGCAACTCGTGCCAGGGGTTGGACGGCTGTCTTTCCGTCCACTCGCGCAGGACGGCGCTGTCCACGAGCCCGGCGTCGCAGCCCCGCAGCCATGCGACGAAGCATTGGGTCTCGCGCAATTGCCAGAAGCCGGGGATCTCCTCGTTGCCCATCTGCGCGGGGATATCGTGGTGTTCGCAGTACGCGCGCACCGGTACGAGATAGCTCCACTCGCGCGCGATCACGGCGCACCGCCGCCAGTCCCAGTCCGGTGACAGGGCCGCGAGCCGCCGCAACTCGGTCATGACGACCTGGGCCTGCACTACCGGATCCCTCGGTTCGACGTCACTTGGGACCGGCAAGATCTGCACCCGCCCCCGCCCCACCGGATCCAGCTCCTGCCACGCGCCTCCGGGCGCGTCCTTGGCCCGTGCGGCGTTGACGCGGATGGGATGCTCGTCCTTCATCCGCTCGCGTGCCCGCTCGATCACGGCGTTGGCCGCGTCGATGATGTGGGCGGTGGAGCGGTAGTTTTCGACGAGGTGGATGGGCTTCGGACCGTAGTCCTGCTCGAAGCGCCGGATGAATTCCACCGAGGCGCCGTTGAAGGCGTAGATGTTCTGGTCGTCGTCGCCCACGGCGAACACGGTGAGCTTGCCGTCGTCGTCGTCAAGGGTACGGCCGGCCAGCGCCGAGATCAGTTCGTACTGGTCCGCGGCGACGTCCTGGTACTCGTCCACCAGGATCCAGCGGAAACCGGCCAGGAGCCGGACGCGCTGCTCGTCGGCGTCTTCGGGCGGAACCCCTTGGCCGCGCAGGAGGTCCACCGCCCGGCGCAAGACCTCCCGGAAGGACGCGTCGTCGGGACGCTCGGCGCGTCCGGTGAAGCTGGCTCCGGTCAAGCGCATGGCCAGGGCGTGACAGGTGAGCACGGTCACGCCGCGCGCGTCCGCGCCGATCAGCTCCCCGAGGCGGCGGCGGATGTCCACGGCCGCGTGCCGGTTGTAGGCGAGTGCCAGGATGCCGCGGGCGGTCTCGCGCCGCGCGCGGATGAGATAGGCGATGCGGTGGACCAGCACCCGGGTCTTGCCGGAGCCGGGACCGGCGAGCACCAGCACGTTCGTCTGCTCGCGGTCGTCGGCCACGATGCGCTGCTGGACGGGGTGCTTGAGGTCCTCGACGATGGCCCTCCACGACTCCGGCGTGGTCTGTCTCCCGATCTCGCGGGCGCGTCCGGGCAGCCAGCGTTGGAGGAACGCATCCTGCTTCATGGCGAAGTAGTCCAGCGCCATCCGGGTCGCCTCGGCCACGGCCGCCAGTCCGCGCTCGGCGAACTCCACCATCACGTGGACCTGCAGCACCTGTCCGCGGTAGTGAAGCGCCAACGGTGTGAAGTCGGCGTTGGTGAAGCCCCGCCGCTCCCGCTGCAGGTGGATGGTCATGGCGGGGCGGAATACCGTCAATCCCTTGTTGAGGCGGATGACCTCCAGCTCATGCAGCCACAGCAGGGCGCGGTCCAGCAGCCTGGCCGGGTGGCGGACTCGGCTCTTGATCTCCAGGTCGGATACCAGGGCGTGGGTGAGCCGGCCCAACGTGGTCTCCGCCAGAAGGTCCGTGCCGCGGGTGCCTTGTGGAAGACAGTCCAGGAGGTGCTGGAGCAGGAGCTTGGCGCCGTCGCGCCGGATGCGCGCGGTCTCCTCCAGCGCTTCCCATTCGCGATGCAGCGTCACCCGGGCGATCTCGGAGTCGAGCTTGCGCGCGGTGAGGCTGCCGGCGGCGCCGTCCTCGCCGCGGCCGTCGTAGGCGATGCCGCGGAGGATACGCCACAGCCGCTCCGGCAGGGAGCCGGTCAAGCCCTCGTCCCGTAGCACCTGGGACGCCACGCGCAAGTGCAGCGTCGACGTGTCGTCCTTGCCCAGGTCCGGCGCCGCCTCGCGCATGTGCCGGATCAGCGCGACCTCCAGTTCGGTCGCCGCCTCCAGACGCTTCAAGGAAGAGTGCTCCACGCCCGCGTGAACGAACGCGGTCAAGGACGTGTCGTTGCTGGCGATGCCGAAGCGTTCCAGGTCGTAGAGGGCGTGGCGCACGCCCTCGGGGCTGAGTCCGGACACGCCCATCAGTTCGTCGGTGGACAAGCCCTCGTCCGGCCTGGCGTCGATCAACGCCGCGGCCACGCGTTCCAACTGGTCGCCATAGGCCGCCGCGATGGACGCGCGCCGGAGACGCTCGCGCACCTCCTCCGCCGACCGAACCCGCAGCGACGAAGGGAACACCTGCACGCGGTTCTCTTCCCGCGTGAGCAACTGGGTCTCCTCCAGCCAGGCGACGGCGGTGCGCACGCGGGTGTCGTCGGTGGCGGAGTCACGCTCGAACACCTGTTCTTCGTCCTCGCCGAGGATCTCGCCCGCGGTGGCTACCACCTCCCCGCCCATGCGCTTCTTCCGGTCCAGGTTGCGCAGTGCCCGAAGGATGCCGTGGATCTCCGCGCGCGTCAGGCGCGAACGCGCCGACATGCCGAACTGCCGCTCCACGTCCTCGGCCGAGTACAGCAGCACGCAGCGCGCCGCGGCCCGGTCGCGTCCGGCGCGGCCGGCCTCCTGGAGGTAGTTCTCCAGCGAGCCCGGGATGTCGGCGTGGATCACCAGGCGCACGTCGGGCTTGTCGATGCCCATGCCGAAGGCATTGGTGGCGGCGATGGTGCGCAGGTCGCCGTCGATGAAGCGCCGCTGCACGTCCTTCTTGGTCTCGGGCGAGAGCCCCGCGTGGAAATGGTCCGCGGCGACGCCCTTGAGTTGCAGGAACGCCGCCACCTCTTCGCTCTGCCGCCGCGTGGCGCAATAGATGATGGCGCCGCCGGGGGCGTCCGGCGGCAGGTGCCAGGTCAGCACCTGGTGGATGTCGGGGAACTTCGCGCCGCCGGAGGTGGGCATGACCTCGAAGGTCAGGTTGGAGCGCTCGACGCCGCCGTTGATGACCGCCAGCTCGATGCCGAGCCGGTCGCGGAAGTGGCGGGTGATGTCGCCCACGACATCGGGCTTGGCCGTGGCCGTGAGGCACAGCACCGGCGGCGGCTCGCCGTCGGCCCTCTCCTTGATGAAGCGGCCCACGTAGAGGTAGTCGGGGCGGAAGTCGTGTCCCCAGCGCGACAGGCAGTGAGCCTCGTCCAGCACCCAGGCGCCGATCTCCCGCTGGCCGAGGGCGCGGCGCAGGGAGGGCGCCCGGAGCTGTTCGGGCGAGCAGAGCAGGATGCCCGCGTCCCCCAGCCGCACCCGGTCCAGCGCGTCGGCCCGCTCGGGCATGGACAGCAGGCCGTTGACCGCCACGCAGCAGGTGATGCCGCGTGCCTCGAGTCCCGCCACCTGGTCCGCCATCAGCGCCACCAGGGGCGAGATCACCACGGTCAGCGCACCGGTCTTGTCGTAACGCGACAGCGCCGGGATCTGGTAGCACAGCGACTTGCCCGTGCCCGTGGGAAGGATCCCGAGCACGTGCCGGCCGGCCATGGACGCCTCGACGATGGTGCGCTGCATCGGCCGCCCCGCGTCGTCCACGGGTTCGGGCCGGAAGTCGGTGAAGCCGAACCAGCGCTTGAGCTCCTTGCGCGGGTCGTGGCGTTCCCGGCACCAGCCGCACGCCGGCTCCGTGCAGGCCGTGTCCCGCAGCCGCCGCACCAGCCACCCCGCCTCCGGGAACTGGTGGCGCACCCAGGGGGGCATGACCGAATTGCCGCCGGCCACCGAAAGCCACGCCAGTGCATAGGCCAAAGACCAGCGGGAGCGGGCCGTCGCCGCCGCATCCCGGGCGTGGGCGTGTTCGTCGGACTGTGCTCCCACCACCTCGTCCGCCTGGACGGCGCAGCCGGCGCCCTCGAACCGCCTCCGGATGGCCGCGTGCGCTTCCGCGTCCGAAGGGCGGCCCGCGTTGTCGCGGAAATCCGAGAAGACCACGTCCAGCGCCCGGTCGGCGCCCTTCGGCGACGGTGTGACGAGCCAGTGCCACGCCGTCAGGAGATCGGCGTCCGCCTTCCGGAGCGCGCTTCGCTGGTCGCCGAACACCTGCAATGCCAGGCGGGCGTCCAGTTCGGGATCGTTCAACTGCCGGCGCCGCAGCCCGCCGTCCTGGTAGTGCTTTACGAGGTGGTGATAGGGGTTCCGCGGGAACGCCAGCGGGTTGAGGCGCAACGTGTCCACCGGGGGCAGCCCGAGGAGTCGCAGGCCGGGCTTCGCGGCCCGCAGATGGGGCAGGTCGAAGGCGATCAGGTTGTGTCCGAGAAGGAAGGATGCGCCGTCGGTGAATACATCGAGCCTGTCGAGGGCCGAGTCGAGGCCGCCGCCGGAATGGGTCAGCGGGCGTCCGGTATCCGTGCGGATCGCACCGAAGGCGTGAATGGTCCCGCTCTTCTTGCCGACCTCCAGGTCCAGAGCGAGGCAGCGAAAGAGGAAGGGATCCATACGGTTCATTTTCGTATCAATATTCTATTATCGTATCAATGCCGACGACCTCGGACTCGACCTGCGTGTTGTTCCACCGGGCACGCAGGCTGCCCACCCGTGCCAGTCCTGGTTCTTCAACAGCCTGCCCGTGTCACCCGAAGAATCGGCCGGACAGTACGCTCGGTCAGAAGCTCAACGAGATGTCGCGGTGGCGCGACAGGCAGGCGGCCACTTCTTTGGCCATCGGGGTCGGCAGCCGCTCGAGCTGCCGGATGCCGATGGTGTCACGCAGGGCGTGCTCGTACTCGGCCAGACCAGGGTCGAGGTCTCGGGCGGCGCGCGTGCGCCATTCGATCTCGCGCTCCAACCGGGCCAGCGCCTCGCCCAGCCGTTTCTCGGCGCGCTGGCGGCCGGACGCGCCCCGCCTCAGGTCGGAACGCGCCTTCGAGAGGGCGTCCCGCAAGTCGTGGGTTCCGGGAACCGTTCGCAGCGAGCGCTCGGCGTCGCGGATCGCCGAACCCGCCTGTTGGGCGGGTTGCGTGGTCACCATCTCCGGCAGTGCCCTGAGGCCCGCGCCGGCGGCTTCCAGCTCCGGCACCTTGGCAAGCATCTCGCGTACCGTGAGCACGGAGGAAGCGGCATCGTCGACATTGCGCCGGTAGTTGCGCCGGGCGGTGTTCTCCTTCTTCTCGAGTGCCAGGTAACGCTTGTGCAACTCCTTCTCGCCCTCGGGGCGCGTCGCCTCCACTTCGGCCCTCCGCTTCGTCAGCTCCTCGACCTCGTGGCGCAACGGCGCCACCACCTCGGGGTCGGCATCGCGTCCCAGCCGCCGGATGGTGGTGCGGATCTCGCGGACCTCGCGGTCGATGCGCCGTTCGTCCGCGTTGATGCGCCGGACCACGGCATGGGTGGACTTGTAGGTCTCGCCGAAGGCGCTTCGTTCCGCGTCGGTGCGGCGCACTTCCGCAACCAGGTCGAAGGTCCGGGCCGCCTTCTCCATGCCGCTCGTCAGGCTTCGGCGCAGCTTGTCCGGCAGATAGCTCGTATCGAGGCCCCGCGCGGTCCGGATGCTCGCGCGTATGGCGTCGCCGTCGCGGTCGTAGATCTCGAAGAGATTCTGTTCCAGGCAGCGCTGGAGGCGCGGGTTCCGGGGCGGCGGCGCGGTCTCGCCGGTGAGGGAGGTGCGCGCCGGCAGGTAGTTCACCAGGGGAGGATAGAACCCGACGATGCCCAGGGCCACGAGTTGCAGCACGATGAACGCCACCACACCACGGTAGATGTCCGTGGTCAGCACCGAGGGCGGTGCGACGCCGCGCAGATAAAACAAGGCGAAACCGAACGGCGGCGTCAGGAAGGACGTCTGCATGTTCACGCCGATCATGACGCCGAGCCACACGGCGGTGATGTTGGCGGAGGGATCCGACAGCAGGATGGGCGCCACGATGGGCACCACCACCACGGCGATCTCGATGAAGTCGAGGAAGAAGCCGAGAACGAAGATCACCGCCATGACCACGATGAACTGGGTCCAGAAACCGCCGGGCAGGGTGGTCAGGAACTCCTTCACCAGTTCCTCGCCGCCGAAGCCCCGGAAGGCCGCCGTGAGCATCGCCGCGCCCAGCAGGATGATGAAGACCATGGCCGTGGTCTTGGCGGTCTCCACCATGACGCCCGCGAGCATGTTCTCCGTGCGGTAGGCGCGCCAGCCGCTCCATGCCACGGAGACCAACAGTCCGGCCACCGCGATGGCCGCGGCCGTCACGCCCACGGCCTCGGATACGCTGTGGATGGTGCGTATGTTCAGGTCCACGGTGGCCAGCAGGACGAACAGGGCGATGAGGGAGACGCCCGCGATGATGGCCGGCGTGTAGGATCCGCGCTGTCCTTCGGTCAGGCGGTAGCCCGCCATGATGGTGGCGCCCACCGCGCCGATGGCGCCGGCCTGGTTGACGGTGGCGATGCCGGCGATGATGGAGCCGAGCACCGCCAGGATCAGCGCCAGGGGCGGCACCAGCGCCAGCACCACCCGGACGGCGAACTGACGGTCGAAGCGCCCTTCCAAGGGGATGGCGGGAGCCATGCTCGGCCGTATCAGCGCCACCGCGAGAATGTACATGACGTACAGGCCCACCAGCACCAGTCCGGGAACGATGGCGCCCAGGAACATGTCGCCCGCGCTGGCCGAGGTGATGTCGAACTCCGTGGGCATGACGAAGTTGCCGGTGGCCGCCTTGTAGTCCACCTGCCGCAGCGTGCTGGCCTGGTCGGTGGCGTTGGAGAGCTGGTCGGCCAGGATGATGAGCACGACGGAAGGCGGAATGATCTGCCCCAGGGTGCCGGCCGCGGAGATGGTGCCGGTGGCGAGTTGGCGCGAGTAGCCGTTGCGCAGCATGGCGGGCAGGGAGATGAGCCCCATGGCCACCACGGTGGCGCCGAGAATGCCGGTGGTGGCGGCGAGCAGCGCCCCCACCAGTACCACCGAGATGCCGAGGCCGCCCGGGATCGGTCCGAACAGGCGCGCCATGGTCACCAGCAGGTCCTCGGCGATCTTGGAGCGCTGCAGCATGATGCCCATGAACACGAACAGCGGCACCGCGATGATGGTGTCGCGTTCCACCTCCCAGTAGACGCCGCGGAAGTTGGTCACGCCGGCGGTGAGCCACTGGACCGGGCCGTCCTGGGCGAAGAAGGAATGGGTGTCGCCGGTGAAGATGTAGCCGGTGAGCGCCGCCAGCCCGATTGTCAGGATGGCCGAGCCGGGCAGCGCGAAGGCCACCGGGAAACCGGAGGCCAGCGCCGTGGCCATGGCCAGGACCAACAGTGCGAGGAAGAGGGATTCCACTTCAGGACGGCTCGGGTGTCGGGTGGTTCGCGGCCTGCCCGCGCAGCACCGCCATGGCATCCAGGAAGTACGCCAGGAACTGCGTCATCATGGAGACGGCGTACACGGCGAGGAATCCCGCCATCAGGTACTTGACGTAGAGGCCGAAGCCGCTCTGGGAAGTCTCGAAGTAGAGCAGCGGACTGTTGATGACGGAGGCTTGGCCCGACATCCCGACACCCAGGATGGTCCAGCACAGTGGCACGCCTAGAACCATGGAGCCCCACGCGTTCACCAGGGCCTTGCGCTTTTCGCTGAAGTGGGTGAACAGGACGTCCACGCGTACGTGGCCCCCGGCGACCAGGGTGTGGGCGCTGGCGAACAGGAACAGCGCGGCGTACCAGAAACGCACCAAGTCGCCCATGAAGGCCTGCTCGTAGGAAAAGATGAAGCGGGCGATTACGATCTGAAACTCTGCCACCACCACGAGGAGCGAGAGCCAGATGAAGTCCAGCCCGCGCTTGAAGCAGGCGACTGCGGCCCCGGCCAGGATCAGCGGTATGTGGACGTAGGTGCCCCGGAAGCTCGGGACTCCCAGCTTCTGACCCAGCGTCTCGCCCAGCACCGCGGGCAGCAAGCCTTCCACGCGCAGGAACGAGATGACCCCGTCGACGATGCCGATGAGGAATGTCGCCCAGAAGGCGGTGGCGATGATGTACGTGGTGACCGCCTTGAGCAGCGCGGCGTCCGACGCGAAGGCGCGTTCGCGGGTCCTGAGCGCGAGGACGAAGATGACGGCCACCGTAAGGACGTAGCTGGCGAGTTGCAGCCACGCCTGGAAGATCACCGCTCCGCCGAGCGGCGCTTCTGTCCCGACCCCGAAGACGCGCGCCGGTCCGGGCCAGCCCTGCCAGAAGTCGAGATAGTTGTTGAAGAGGAAGACGAAGGTCAAGGCCGCCAGCGACAGGGCCAACGCGCGGTAGAGTGCATCCGCCGTGCCGTGCCGTCCCCCGCCCGCGTCCGCCCGAGACGTTGTCACCGTGGAAACCCGTAGCGGCTTGTAGTCCGATGGGGCGGCTCCCGGTGCGGAGCCGCCCGTCGTTCCTTATCTCTAGGTGCCCAGCACGCGGTTGCGCTGTGCCACGTACGCCTGGTCGGAGACGTTCGACCAGCCGCCGACTTCTCGCCGGGACTTGTCGAAGCTCTCGTGAATGCGCTTGGCGAGGGCGCTGTGTTGCACCACGCCGTCGAAGACTTCCTGGGCGGCCTTTCCGAAGGAATCGTAGATCTCGTCGTTGAACTTGCGGACCTGGACTCCCTGATCGCGGGTGAGCCGCGCAAGCGCCGCGCCGTTCTTGGCGTTGTATTCGGACATCATGACGTCGTTCTCCGTCGACGCCGCCGCCTCGATCAGCGCCTGGTCCGATTTCGACAACGATTCCCAGAACTTCTTGTTGAAGCCGGCCGACAGCATGGAGCCGGGTTCGTGCATGCCCGGATAATAATAGTACTTGGCGGCCTCGTAGAACTTCATGACTTCGTCGTTCCACGGCCCCACCCATTCGGTGGCGTCGATGGCGCCCGACACGAGGTTCTCGTAGATCTGGCCGCCCGGCAGGGACACCGGCGAGGCGCCGAGCTTAGCCATGACGTCGCCGCCCAGGCCGGGGATGCGCATCTTGAGGCCCTTGAGGTCCTCGGCGCTGTTGATCTCTTTGCGGAACCACCCGCCCATCTGGACACCGGTGTTGCCGCACATGAGGCCCTTGAGTCCGAACTCGCCGGCCAACTCGTCCCAGAGCTCCTGCCCTCCGCCGAAGCGGATCCAGGCGTTCATCTCGGTGTACGTGAGGCCGAAGGGCACGGCGGTAAAGTAGGCCCAGCCGGGATGCTTGCCTTTCCAGTAGTAGTCGGCCGCATGATAGGCCTGCGCGTTGCCCGACGCCACCTCGTCAAAGGAGTCGAAGGCGCCGACGCGCTCGCCCGCGGCGAAGTAGCTTACCTGGATGCGACCGTCGCTCATGTCCTGGACGCGCTTGGCGAAGCGTTGCGCCCCGGTCCCGAGACCGGGAAAGTCGCGTGGCCAGGTCGTCACGACGGCGATCTCGATGCGGTCCTTCACGATGGCCGGCGCCGCAGGCTGTTTGGCCACGGGCGCCGGCGCTGGTGGCGCTTCTTGCTGGCTCGACATGTAGGCCGCGGTTGCACCCGCGCCCACCACCACGCCGACTGCTGCCCCGGTGAGAAAGTCACGACGATTCATGGATCCCCTCCAGTGAGTGAATTTGTTGGTCTGACGGATCGTTGGTCGACTCGCCCCTTACGAACCCACGCGCGACGACCCAGCCAGACTCGTGCAGGCGAAAAGCCTGCCACGCCACGACACTAGTCACCAATACTACGACGAGCAACGTTCCAACGCAACGGAATTGTTGGGGGAGTTGTCGAAATGTGATGTGACACTCCGCGCCGTCAAGCGCGTTCCCTGACGCTGCTCACGAGTACTCCGAACACCGCGAACGCCACTCCCGACCCCAGCAGCATCGCCAGCGTCATGCTGTCCAGCCAGGTGATGAGCTGTCCCATGGCCACCGGCGTGGTGAGGGCGGCGACGTAGTGCATGGACATGATGAGGCCGCTGGCGGCGCCTACCCGGCCCTCGGCGACGGTGTCCTGGGCCAGCGCCACCACCAGCGAGGGGATCGGTGACTTGCACAGGCCCAGGAGACAGATGCCCGCGGCCAGGGCCAGCGCATGGGCAAGCCATCCGTAGACCATCAGCACCACCAGCACGCCCGGGAAGGCCCCCATCAGGATGATGCGCTTCCGGCCCATCCTGTCGGACAGCATCCCCAGCCCCATGGCCCCGAGAATGGGGGTGGCGCCCCAGGCCGCCATCACCAGGCCCGCCTCGTCGAGCGTCAGCCGGACGGTCTCGCGCAGGAACGTGGGTGTCCAGGAGGAGGTGATCCAGAACACGGACCCGCCGAAGAACTGCGCCGCCGCCAGAAGGTACATGTTACGGTTCATCACCGGCGGTCGCCGGGCGTCGGCCGCATGAGGAGCGGTGCGGGCCCGGGCGGGTTCGCGGATGCGCAGCCACTGGACCAACGCGATGGTGGCGGCGATGCAGCCCACCGTGGCGGTGGCGCCGCGCCAGCCGAAGCGCTGGATGATGGCCGCGGCCACCAAGGGGCCGCTGACGCTGCCGAGGCCGTAGGTGCCGGAGAGGAGGCCCATTCCGAACCCTCGTCTCGAGGGCAGGAGATCGGATACCAGGGACAGGACCGAGGCGGTGATGATGCCGTATCCCAGGCCGGCCAACGCCAGGAAGGCGATCGTGGCCCCGTAGCTCTGGGCCGTCGATACGAGACCGAATCCAAGGCCCAGGGAGAACCCGCCGGCGACCAGCACCCTGCGCCGGCCGAGACTGTCGGACAGCCGCCCGGCCGACCAGCTCGCGCACGCCGCGACCACGAAGATGGCGGTGAAAAGAGTACCCGCCCACACCTCCGAGAGATGGAGGCTGGCCCGGATTTCCGGCAGGCCTATCCCCATCACCGCCACTACCATTGCCGGGCCCACGGCGGAGAGGGCCGCAACCAGTACGGACCCCCAGTCGGTCCGGCTGGACTCGGGAGTCGCGGCGGCCGGCACGGGTCAGAGGTCCCGGCGTGGCGGAGGAACCGGCCCCGCAGCGAGCGGGGCCGGACAAAGGGAGGAGACGATCAAGCTAATGGCCGGGACACTACGCGCCGAGGGCGATCTCGTTGATGCACGGGAGCCCGCTGGCCACCGTGCGGCAACTCGAGCCTTCGACGATCATGATCTCGCCTTCCGACGTGGCGGCGATGATGCCGGGACCGTCGGGGTCGGGCACGGTGTCCATGATGCCGCCGGGCAAGTCCTCGGCCACGGTCTTCCATCCGGAGGCGTCGTGCTCGCTGCGCAGGATGGCCGCGCTGGCCCGCACCTTGCGCACCCAGGTGTTGGGCCGGCCCAGCGTCACTCCGACATACAGGCTGCCGTCATCCGTCTCGGTGACGGTGGTGCCGTAGGTGCGGACGTCGGACGGCGTAATCTCGTCCCAGTGGCCGGCGCGGTCGCGGCTGCGAAAGATCCCCTCGCCGCAGGCCGCCACCACCATCTCCGGCTCGTGCTTGCAGTGGTGCAGTTGATGGATGTCGCGGTCCCACAGGCCTTCGTTGGCCGTGTGCCAGTCCGCGCCGTTGTCGTCGCTCACCAGCAGGCCGCCCACCTCGATGCCGGCGTAGAGCCGTGAGGGCGAGGCAGGGTCGCCGGTGAGATAACGGGTGCGCGGCGCCTGGGCCGGGTTCGGCGGAAAGACGCCGCAAGAGCCGCCCTCGCGCACTCCCGGCAACTCCTCCCACCCCTTGCCGGGAGCGCCGTGGAACAGCGCCGCCGGCCGCGTGCCGACGTACAGCGAACCCGGCAACGCCCACAGCGAGAAGATGTCGAGATGCGGGACGTTGGGGCTGGACCGTGTCCAGCTCTCGCCGCCGTCGTGGCTGTAGAACAGCCCCGAGTGCTCGGTGCCGCCGTAAACCGTCCGCGGATCTTCGGGGTCCACGGCGATACAGCTCAGGTTCCAGAACGTCAGGTCCCGTGCCACCTGATTCCAGGAATCGCCGTTCTTCTCGAAGCGGTACCACCCGGAATGGGTCATGACGTGCAGCGCCTTCGTGTGACCGTTCGTATCGCTCATTGGCGGTCTCCTCCCGTGGGTTGGGATGTGAAGTGGACAGAGTATGCGTGGCGACAAGCTAGCCGAGCACTACCAGTCTTGCCGCGGGAGTGTCAAGCTCGCTCGCGCCCGTCAGGCGTCCGCCAGCAGCGGGTTCAGCGTGCGAAAGAACTCGCCGATTTCGCCCTGGTGGCTGTAGTCCGCCAGGGGTTCGATGTGGGTGGGTTCGCGGTTGACGATGGCGAGGAGCGCGCCGGCCTGTTTGGCGATGACGGGGAAGGACGCCGCGGGCTGGACCACGAGGGACGAGCCGACGACGATGAAGATCTCCGCCGCCTCGCTCCAGATCTGGGCCTGGCTCATGGCCGCCTGGGGCATGGCCTGGCCGAAGGAGATGGTGCCGGTCTTGAGCAGGCCGTCGCACGCGTCGCAGCGCGGCGACGTGAAGGTTTCCCCGAGGCTCGCGAGAACCTCGTCAGGGTCGAAGAGCTTGCCGCAGCCCAGGCACACCACAGTGCGGTCCGAGCCGTGCAACTCGACGATCTTCTCGTCCGACACGCCGCCCCGGCTGTGCAGGCCGTCGATGTTCTGGGTGATGAGGCCCAAGAGCTTGCCGCGCTTCTCAAGGTCGCCGATGGAGGTGTGGCCGATGTTGGGCGTCACGTCCTTGTAGAGCTGGTAGCTTTCCTTCTTGCGCTGCCACGCCTGGACGCGCGCCTCCTCGCTGCTGACGAACTCGTCGTAGTAGACCGGCCGCATGCGGCTCCACTTGCCGCCCGGGCTTCTGAAGTCGGGAATGCCGGACTCGGTGCTGATGCCCGCGCCGGTGAAGAAGACGATGTCCGTGGCGCGGCGGAGTCTTGCGGCGAATTCGTCGAGGTCCATCAGCGTCCTTCCTTCGAGTCGGGCGGTCCGCCCGGGTGTCCTGTCGCCGGTCAGTCGCCGAGGAGCCGCGTCGTCATGTGGCGGATGTGGTCCTGCCCGCCGAAGAACACGGCCAGGACACGCACGCTCCGGAGTTCGTCGTCGACATCGAACCAGTAGATCGCCCGTTCGATGGGCAAGTGCCGCACGCCCGGCAGGAGATCGTCGTGGCGCTGGCCCCGGTGGGGCATGGCCGATATGCTGTCTGTCGCCGCGCGGATCTCCCGTATCCGTGCCTCCGCATGATCGAGTGCGCTCTCCAGGTTTTCGCCGAAACCGACGTAGCTGTCGAAAAGATGGTCGAAGATCAGTCCGAAATCGCGTTCCGCGTCGGCCGAGAACTCAAGACGATACGCCATGTGCCCGGCGCTTGCGTGAAAACATCTCCGCCAACGTGCCGTCCATCCGTTCCGCGCTGACGAAGGTACCGGCGCGACGGCGGGTGAGAACTTCCCGCAACGCCGCAAGCTCCAGCTCTTCGGCGTCCATACGCTGGCGGAGCATGTCCACACCTTGCTGGAGTACAGCGCTGAGACTGGCGTAGCGGCCGCTCTCCACCAGTGTCCTGGCGAAGGCATGCTGCTCGTCGGTGAGGGATATGGATGACTTGACAGCCACGAAGGGTCTCCTTTACCCGCAAGGTGCCACTTGGTAGCACCGATGTCAACGGCGCGTTGCTCCGTACGGTACGTTGACTCGGTCCGTGCGGGGCGATAAGGCATGGTTGCAGGGCAAGCCGGGTGCCGGCGGGACGCGCGAGGGGCTACAACGGACATGAAACTCGTCAGACGATCGAGGCAGGGAAGGTAATCAATGGCGACAGGCAATATCGTGGGCGTGTCCACCCCCCGGGTGGAGGGTGTGGGCAAGGTGACGGGCGAGGCGGTCTACGCGGTGGACGTGACCCTGCCGGACATGCTGTGGGGCAAGGTGCTGCGCAGCCCGGTTCCTTACGGAAAGATCAAGCGCATCGACACGAGCCGGGCGGAGCAGGTGCCGGGCGTCCGGGCGGTGGTCACGAGCGCGGACGTGGCCGGGCTCAAGATCGGCCGGCGGCTGCGCGACATGCCGATCCTGGCCGAGGACGTGGTGCGCTTCGTGGGCGAGAAGGTGGCGGCGGTGGCCGCAGACAGCGAGGAGGCGGCGGAACGGGCGGCGGAACTGATCGAGGTGGAGTACGAGGACCTGGAGCCCTTGCTGGACCCGCTGGAGGCGGTGAAGCCCTCGGCGCCGCTGCTCCACCCCGACGTCGTGAACTACGACGGTCTCATGGCGCCGCTGGAAGAGCCCACCAACACCTTCGTGTACCTGTCCTGGGGCAAGGGCGACATCGAGCAGGGCTTCGCCGAGTCCGATGTCATCGTGGAGAACACGTTCTACACGCAGTCCCAGCACCAGGGCTACATCGAGCCGCATTCCTGCGTGGTGGACGTGAAGGAGGCGGGGAACGCGGATATCTGGGCGTGCAGCAAGACGCCGTTCGCCCTGCGCCAGCAGATCGCCAAGGCCCTGGAGGTGCCGTTCGAGAGCCTGATGGTGCACCCCTGCTACATCGGCGGCGACTTCGGCGGCAAGGGCGACTTCATGGACGTGGCCGTGGCCTATGTGCTGTCGCGCAAGAGCGGGCGCCCGGTGAAGATGGTGATGGACTACGACGAGGAACTCATGGCCGGGAACCCGCGCCACGCCTGCACCATCAAGGTGCGCACCGGGGTCAAGCGCGACGGCCGCATCATGGCGCACCACCTCGACTTCATCTTCGACAGCGGCGCCTACGGCGCGTTCAAGCCCATCGGTTTCCTCTTCGGCGCCCAGGAAGCGGGCGGTCCGTACAACATGCCGCACCACCTGAGCGAGGAGCGGGTGGTGTACACCAACAAGATCCCGTGCGGCCACATGCGCGCGCCCGGGGACCCGCAGGGCTTCTTCGCCACCGAGAGCCAGATGGACGCGGTGGCCAGGGAGCTGGGCCTGGACCCGGTGGAGTTCCGCCGGATCAACCTGATGCACGACGGCGACGAGTCGCCCACCGGCCACGTGATGCATCACATCAAGACGGAGGAGACCCTGGATCTGGCCCTCGTGGAGTCCGGCTACCGCGCTCCCAAGGGCCCCACCACCGGACGGGGCGTGGCCGTGGCCCAGTGGCTGCCCCTCGGGGGCGAGTGCTACGCCTTCGTGACCATCGACACGGCCGGGGCCATCACGGTTTCGTGCGCGGCCATGGACCAGGGCAGCGGCACCTACACGGTGCTGCGGCAACTGGTGGCGCAGGAGCTCCAGGTGCCGCTGGAGTCCGTCAACCTGGAGACCCTGGACTCCACCCAGGTGGAGAAGGACCAAGGCCTGGGCGGCAGCCGCGGTACCCGCATCTACGGCAACGCCGCCTGGTTCGCGGTGACGGCGGTGAAGGAGGAGCTGCTGCGGATCGCCGCCGAGGCCATGGGAACGGAGGCGGCCAGGCTGGCCCTGGCCGAGGGCGGCGTGACCCAGCTCGATGCCGAACGGCGCATGACCTACGCCGAGATCGCCCGGGCCAAGGGCGCCGAGATCCGCGGCGAGGGGTACTACAACGACACCACCATGGGTCCCGAGGCGTCCATGTGCGCCCAGGTGGTGGAGGTGGATGTGGATCCCGAGACCGGACAGGTGCGGCTCGACAAGGTCACCGTGGCGCTCAACACCGGTACCATCATCAACCCGCTGCTGCACCAGGGCCAGATCGACGGCGGCATCGTCATGGCGGTGGGCTACGCGCTCATGGAGGAGGTGCTGTTCGACGACGGCAAGGTCACCACCGCCAACCTGGGCGACTACAAGATCCCCACCATACGGGACGTGCCCGAGCTGCGTACCGCCCTGATCCAGTCCGACACCGGCAGCGGCCCCTACAACAGCATGAGCATCGGCGAGACCCCCGTCATCCCGTTCGCCGCCGCGGTGGCCAACGCCGTCGCCGACGCCACCGGCGCGCGCATCCATTCGCTGCCGATCACGGCGGAGAAGGTCCAGTCGAGGATGTCCCGATCGGGCACGCCGGCCACCGGAACCGGCCAAGGCCTGGACAGTGTAGTGTGAAGCCGGTCAAGAGGCAGGGCCCCCGCTTCGCCGGCTTCATGTCCACCTGGTGGGTCGTGTTCGCCGGCGCCTTCGCGCACGCCGTCAGCACCGGTCTGGCCTACTTCGGCCTGGCCGCCTATTTCCCGTCCTTCGAGCGGGAGTTCGGCTGGAGTCGCACCGCCATCTCCGGCGCCTTCTCCATGGCCCGGGTGGAATCCGGACTGCTGGGTCCGGCCGAAGGGTACATGACCGACCGCCTGGGGCCGAGGCGCGTGATGTACCTGGGCACCGTCATCTGCGCGCTGGGGTTCCTCGGCATGAGCTTCGTGAACTCCCTGCCGATGCTCTACGTCACCATCGTCGTGGGCATCGTGCTGGGTTCCAGCGTCGGATTCTACATCCCCGTGAGCGTGGTGGTGGCGACGCTCTTCCGCGCGCGCCGGAGCCTCGCGTTCGGCATCTTCCGGACCGGACCGGGGCTGTCCGGACTGCTGGTGCCGGTGGTGGGCCTGATGATCGTGTGGTGGGGCTGGCGCGCGGCCTCGGTGGCCTCGGCGGTGATCATCGTGGCCATGGGGTGGCCTCTCGCGCGGGCCATCGGGGGGGCGTATGAGCGCAGTGTCGGCCTCGCGGAGTCACCGCGCGACACCACGGCCCGGGGGGCGGCGGCCAAGGCCCCCGCCCCCGAGATCTCGCTGTCGGTGAAGGAGGTGCTGCGCACCCGTTCGTTCTGGTTCCTCGCCGGGGTCATGGGGCTGCGGCAGATGGTCACCGAGGGCCTCTCGGTCCACTTGGTCATCCTGCTGGTGGACCGGGGGTGGGCGCAGGAAGTGGCGGCCGGACTGCTCGGCGTCTCCGCCCTCATCGGCGTCCCCGCGCGCCTGGCTTTCGGCTGGATGGGGGACTTCATCGAGAAGCGCCTCTTGATGATCGGCCTGCTCGGCACCCTCAGCGTTTCGGTCCTGACCATGGCCATGACCGATTCCTCCACATGGTTCATGGCCGGCCTGGTGATGTACTCGCTCTGCTACGGCGGCCTCGCCTCGCTCCAGGAGCCTATTCGCGCCGACTACTTCGGCGTGCGCCACTTCGCCAGCATCCAGGGCTTCAGCCGCATGTTCGTGACCGCCGGCAGCGTCATGGGGCCCGTCAGCGCCGGCTTCTTCTACGACCTGACCCACAGCTACACGATCCCCCTCGCGATCTTCGCCGGATCCGCGTTCGTGTCCACGGTGCTCATGTTCTTTACGCTGCCGCCGGCACGCGACTCGCGGAGGTAAGGAACGGGGCGCGACGCCCCCAACCGTCTTTCCCGCGAAACAGGCTGTGCTAAAACGGCCGTTTTCCCGGCGGGAAGTTGCAGCACAGTCCGGTTCATTGTACTCGTTGAGGCGATGAGTAAAACGGGATTCAGTGTCCCCAGGGAGGAACGTTACTTCGAAGACTACGTGGCCGGTTCGGTGCACGAGTTCGGCCCTATAAGCCTTGACGAAGACGAGATCATCGACTTCGGCAAGCGGTTCGTGCCGCAGCCATATCACATCGATCGGGAGCTGGCGAAGAAGACCCTTTACAAGGGGCTTATCGCCAGCGGTTGGCACACGGCGGCGGCCATGATGCGGGTCTACTCGGACAACTATCTTTCGGCGGTGGCCAACCTCGGCTCTCCCGGCGTGGACGAGTTGCGCTGGACCAAGCCGGTGCGGCCGGGGGACGAGTTGACGGTGCGGGTGACGGTGCTGGAGACGCGGCGGTCGAGTTCGAAGCCCGACCGGGGCATCGTCAATTCGTTGCTGGAAACCTTGAACCAGGAGGGCGACGTGGTCATGAGCATGAAGATGATCAACTTCATGACCGCCCGCCAGACGTCCGGGTAGCGGGCAGCATGGTGTCCTTCGACCGTGCTTCGCTACGCTCGGGACGCCAATACAACCAACGGAGCGAGGAGAGGCGTGATCTACGACATCGAAATCAACTCCGCGGCGCACTATCCCGCGGCGGACGTGGTGAGCTTGGTGGAGCAGGCGGAGCAGGCCGGTTTCGGCGCGTTCTGGAAGGGCGAGTCCAACAGCACCGATCCCATGGTGCTGATCTCGGCGGCGGCGAGCCGTACCAGCACCATCAAGCTGGGGACGGCCATCTACCACATCTACGGCCGCAGTCCGGTGACCCTGGGGTTGCAGGCCGCGACGCTGCAGGACCTTTCGGGCGGGCGCGTGCTGCTCGGACTCGGGGTGGCCAACAAGGCCATCGCCGGATGGCACGGCGGCGTCTTCGACCGGCCGCTGCGGCGCGCGCGCGAGTACATGGAAATCGTGCGCGCGGTGGTGGCCGGGGAACGCGTCGAGTACGAGGGGGAGATGTACACGACCGGCAAGCGCTTCCAGCTTTCGTGGAAGCCGCGGCACCCGCGGATGCCCGTCTATCTGGCCGGTCTGGGGCCGCAGATGACCCGGCTCGCGGGCAGGATCTCGGACGGGGTCTTCATCAACATGGCGACCGTGGACAAGATCCGCGAGATCGCGGACCGCACCCAGGCGGCCGCCAAGGCCGTGGGGCGCGGTCCGGTGGACGTCATCGGCAAGGTGCGCGTGTCCCTCAACCCCGACCGCGAGGTGGCGCGCTCGAAGCTCCGGCAGGCGCTGACCTTCTACAACATCGCCGACCACTACAGCACCATGCTGCGGGAGCAGGGCTTCGTCGCGGAAGTGGACGCGGTGCAGGAGGCGTTCCGGAGCGGCGGCTTCAAGGCCGCCATGGGCGCCATGAGCGACGACTACATGGACCGGCTGCCGGTGATTCCGGCCACCTCGGTGGAGGAGATCAAGGACCGGCTCGCGCCCTATGTCGAGGCGGGCGCGACGCGGATGGTGGTGCCCTACGTCCCGGTGAGCGAGCCCGTCGCCGAGGACGCGGCACGGTTCATCACGGCTTGGGGAAAGGCATCCGGCTGACGCTCCATTAGGACGTCTACAACCAATTCAACCATCGAAAAGCGAGGAGAACGCATGTGTGATTTCGCAGCAGACGCAGAGGCCGCGGGCATCCTGGTAGGCCGGACCCTCACCGTGGAACGCGTCCGTCAGCTCAACGCCAAGGACTACTTCTACCAGATGCTCAAGGACAACCCCGAGATGCTCAAGATCTATCCGGGCATCGAGGACGACTTGTTGGAGAACGCCATCGACTGCCACATCCACGCGTATCCCGACTTCGTGCACCGCTCCCAGGACATGATCGAGATCGCCATCGATGCCTCCAAGGCGGGCATGCGCGCGCTGGCCTTCAAGGACCACTGGAACGTCAGCGCCAACGCTTGTTACGTCGTGCAGCGCCACATCGACCACCTCGTCGAGACGGGGGAGCTGGAAAATCGAGTGGAGGTCTACGGCGGCTGCGGCATGTGCTACGGAATGAACCCCGAGTACGTCCGGATAGCGCTCCAGTACCCCAATGCCAAGATGATCTGGTTCCCGACCTTCACCTCGTTCGGGTTCTGGCGCAGCGCCGGCCATCCGGAGAAGGGCGGCGTGCGCCTGGTGAGCGAGGAGGGCGAGGTGCTGCCGGAGGTGGTGGAGATCATGAAGATGGCGGTGGAGAACAAGGTCGGCATCGGCTTCGGCCACACCGACTTCGAGGAACTCCTGCCGCTGTGCAAGAAGGCCAAGGAGCTGGGCGTGCGCGCTACCCTGGACCATCCGCTGCTGGAGCTCAACAAGCTGCTGCTGGACGAGATGAAGGAGCTGGCGGACCTGGGCGTGTACGTGGGCACCTACTGCCAGCCCATGATCCCGAGCCTGTACCAGCCCATCGCCGATCCCATGGAGACCGTCAAGACCATCGCCGAGATCGGTCCCGAGCGCTGCATCATCGGCAGCGACTTCGGCCAGGTGCTGCACCTGAACGCCGTCGACGGCATGCGCGTGTTCATCCGCGCGCTGCTGGGCTTCGGCATCACCAAGGAGCAGATCTCCATCATGCTCAAGGACAACCCGGCCAAGCTCATGTGGCTGGACGACTAGGGCGACCGCGGGTCGCCCCTACGGGGTTCATCGCTGGGTGTGCAGGGGCGACCCGCGGTCGCCCTAGCGGGGTTCATAGCTGGGCGTGTAGGGGCGACCCGCGGTCGCCCTGCAATACGACCAAGGAGTAGACATCAATGGCTGAAGCACTCAACCGGCACAGCCGGACCATCACCCAGGGGCCGGACCGGGCGCCCTCCCGCGCCATGCTCAAGGCGGTGGGGCTGACCGACGAGGACCTCAACAAGCCGCTTGTGGGCATCGCCAACACCTGGATCGAGGTGATGCCGTGCAACTTCCACCTGCGCCGGCTCTCGGCCAAGGTGAAGGAGGGGGTGCGCGCCGCCGGCGGGGTTCCCATCGAGTTCAATACCGTGGCGGTCTCCGACGGCGTCTCCATGGGCACCGAGGGGATGAAGGCGTCGCTCATCAGCCGCGAGGTCATCGCCGACTCCATCGAGCTGGTGACCCGCGGACACCTGTTCGACGCGGTGGTGGCCTTGTCCGGGTGCGACAAGACCATCCCGGGCACGGTCATGGCGCTGGCGCGGCTGGACCTCCCGTCGCTGATGCTCTACGGCGGCTCCATCATGCCCGGGCGCTTCCAGGGCCGCGACGTCACCATCCAGGACGTGTTCGAGGGCGTGGGCGCCCACGCCGCCAAGAAGATGACCGACGCCGAGCTGCTGGACCTGGAGAGCAACGCCTGCCCGGGGCCGGGAGCCTGCGGCGGCCAGTTCACCGCCAACACCATGGCCACGGCCTTCGAGATCCTGGGGATTTCGCCCATCGGCAGCGCCAGCGTGCCGGCCATGGACGACAGCAAGGACGACGTAGCCTACCGGGTCGGCGAGATGGTCATGGAACTCGTGCGCAAGAACCTCACCGCGCGCCAGGTCATCACGCGCGCGGCCCTGGAGAACGCGGTGGCCTCCATCGCGGCCACCGGGGGCTCCACCAACGGCGTGCTGCACCTGCTCGGGGTGGCGCGGGAAGCGGAAGTGGACCTGCGCCTCGACGACTTCGACCGCATCAGCTCCAACACACCGCTCATCGCCGACCTGAAGCCCGGCGGCCGCTTCGTCGCCAACGACCTCTACCGCGCCGGCGGCATTCCGCTGGTGGCGCGCCGCCTGCTGGACGCGGGCAAGCTCGACGGCGACTGCCTGACCGTCACCGGACGCACCTTGGCCGAGGAGGTCGGGGACGCGCCGGAGACGCCGGGCCAGGAAGTGGTGCGGTCCGTGTCCGAGGCGCTGAAGCCCACCGGCGGGCTCGTGATCCTCAAGGGCAACCTCGCGCCCGAGGGCTGCGTGGTCAAGGTGGCCGGGCACGAGCGCACGCGCCACAGCGGACCGGCGCGGGTGTTCGACCGCGAGGAGGACTCCTTCAAGGCGGTGCAGAACGGAGAGATCAACGCGGGCGACGTGGTGGTGATCCGCTACGAGGGTCCCATGGGCGGCCCGGGCATGCGCGAGATGCTGGGGGTCACCGCGGCCCTGGTGGGCGCCGGGCTCGGGGAGTCCGTGGCGCTGCTCACCGACGGCCGCTTCTCCGGCGCCACCCATGGCCTCATGGCCGGCCACGTGGCTCCCGAGGCCGCCCGGGGCGGCCCCATCGCCGCGGTGCGGGACGGCGACACCATCACCTTCGACGTCGACGCCCGGCGCCTCGACGTGGAGATTTCCGAGGAGGAGATGGACAAGCGCCTGCGGGAGTGGAAGGCGCCGGAGCCGCGCTACGCCAGCGGCGTCATGGCCAAGTACGCCAAGCTGGTGTCGTCGGCCTCGGAGGGTGCGGTCACGAGGTAAGTGGATGCGCGGAACCGTCGCCACGTCATAGTGCAGAGCGTCATTCCCGCGGAAGCGGGAATCCAGGCGGGGTGAGGCGGGGAATACGCCCGTTCGGCCCCTCCGTACCCATGACCCATGGATTCGCGCTTCCGCGGAAATGACGTATTCGTAACGTCTTCGCCGGGAGGGTTTTGACACGGACTGGAAAGCGGAAAGCCCGGCGGGGGGTGGGGAGAGCCGCCGGTCTATTTTCAAGGAGGTTGCCATGGCCAAGTACAACAAGATGTCCATGCCCCTGAAGGACGTGAAGGACAAGGAGTTCTTGTCGCAAAGGCTCAAGTGTGAGGGGGTCGGTTTCGGTATCGTGCGCATCAAGCCGGGCAAGGGCGCGGAGTACGTGCACCAGCACGAGGTTCAGGAAGAGGTGTTCATGACCCTCAAGGGCGACGGCACCATCATCCTGGACGGCCGCCGGATTCCCATGCCCGAGGGCACCGTCATCCGCGTGAGCCCGGAGGTGAACCGCGCCATCGGCAACGATTCAAAGCGGGACGTGGTGTTCCTGTGCATGGGCGCGGTCCCGCCGAAGGACTTCCCCTTGGGCGGCCGCACGCTGTTGGGTGACGGCATCCCGCATCGGGACAAGGTGCCGCGCTGGAAGAAGGCGTAAGCGGAAACGAATTGCAGCATCTCAAGAACTGGTCGCTGACCTATCCCGACCGGCGCCATGGGGTGCTGGCGCCCGCCTATGACTTCGTTTCGACCGTCGCCTACATTCCCGACGGCGAGGCGGCCCTCAACTTCAGCTGCACCAAGCGGTTCGATCAGTTCTCGGAAGACGAGCTCTCTCATCTCGCCGCCAGGGCACGCCTGCCGCAAAGACTCGTCCTCGAGACCGCGCGCGAAACAGTGGAACTGTTCCGACAGTACTGGCGCGCGGAGAAGGCAAGTCTACCGCTGGAAGCAAGCGTCGTCGATGCCGTCGAAGCACACCTCCGGACGGTCCCCATCGCCTGAACCGGCAACCGCCGTCATCCATTGATCCCTCGCGGCGCTCGTACTAACATGGACGCCACGATTGGTTGTTCGGGAGGCCCTCCATGAGCAAGCGCGAACACGATCTCGATCGCGAAGTCGTCGTCGAAACCAAGAAGAAGCTCCAGCGGCCGTCGCTCTTCAAGGTGCTGCTGCACAACGACGACTACACCACCAAGGAGTTCGTGGTGCAGATCCTGGAGTACGTCTTCAACAAGGAGAACACGGAGGCCGTGCAGATCATGCTGCACGTGCACCGGAACGGCATCGGCGTGGCCGGGGTCTATCCCTACGAGGTGGCGGAGACCAAGGTGAAGACGGTGGACAGTCTGGCGCGCCAGTACGAGTATCCACTCAAGTGCTCCATCGAAGAGGAATGACGTGATCACCAAGAACCTGGAGGCGGTGCTCAAGGCGGCCTACGACGAGGCCAAGAACCGGCGGCACGAGTTCGTTTGCGTCGAGCACCTGTTGTGGGTGCTGCTCGACGACCCGCACGCCAGCGAAGTCATCCTTCACTGCGGCGGTGACCTCGACCGTTTGCGGCGGGAGCTGGAAGAGTTCTTCGAGACGCGCATGGAGACGCTGCCCGAAGGGACGGAGAAGGAGCCGGAGCAGACCCTGGGCTTCCACCGCATCGTCCAGCGCGCCTTCATTCACGCGCAGACCTCCGAGAAGGCCGAGATCCAGGGGAGCGACTTGCTGGTGGCCCTGTACCGCGAGCAGCAATGCTACGCGCGCTACCTGCTGGAGGCGCAGGACATCAGCCGCTTCGACCTCATCAACTACATCTCCCACGGCGTCTCCAAGCTGCCGGAGGAAGAGCCGCAGCACATTCCCGGGGGCGAGGAGGACGAGGAAGCGGGGCAGGGGCCGCAACGCGATCCGCTGGAGGTCTTCACCACCGAACTGGTGGAGAAGGCGTCCAAGGGACTCCTGGACCCGCTCATCGGCCGCAACAACGAGATCGCCCGCACCATCCACGTGTTGTGCCGGCGGCGCAAGAACAACCCCATCTACGTCGGCGACCCGGGCGTGGGGAAGACCGCCATCGCCGAGGGACTGGCGCTGCGCATCCATGAGGAGAAGGTACCGGAAGTGTTGTCGGACACGCGCATCTACGCCCTGGACATGGGCGCGGTGCTGGCCGGCACGAAGTTTCGCGGCGAGTTCGAGGCACGGCTGAAGGGTGTCATCACGGCGCTCAAGGACAAGCCCGGCGCGGTGCTCTTCATCGACGAGATCCACACCGTGGTGGGCGCCGGCGCCACCAGCGGCGGTTCGCTGGACGCCTCCAACATTCTGAAGCCGGTGCTGGCGTCGGGCGAGATCAAGTGCATCGGCTCCACGACGTACCACGACTACCGGAGCTACTTCGAGCGCGACCGGGCGCTGTCGCGGCGGTTCCAGCGCATCGAGGTGCCGGAGCCCAGCATCGACGAGACCGTCAAGATCCTGCAGGGGCTGAAGCCTCACTATGAGAAGCACCACGGCGTGACCTACAGCCAGCCGGCGCTGCGCACCGCGGCCAAGCTCTCGGCCAAGCACATCAACGACCGCTTCCTGCCGGACAAGGCCATCGACGTCATCGACGAGGTGGGCGCGTCGGTGCGTGTCCTGCCGCCGGAGAAGCGCAAGAAGACCATCGGCCCCAAGGACGTGGAGCAGATCGTCGCCACCATGGCGAAGATCCCGCCGCGCAGCGTCTCCAGCTCCGACAGGGAGCAGCTCGGCAACCTGGACCGGGACATGAAGCTCGTGGTCTTCGGCCAGGACGAGGCCATCGACGCCTTGGCCAGCACCATCAAACTGTCCCGCTCCGGCCTGGGCCAGCCCGAGAAGCCCACCGGCTGCTTTCTCTTCTCCGGTCCCACGGGCGTGGGCAAGACCGAGGCGGCCAAGCAACTCGCCCAGATCATGGGCATCGAGTTCCTGCGCTTCGACATGAGCGAGTACATGGAGAAGCACACGGTGTCGCGCCTGCTGGGCGCCCCGCCGGGCTACGTCGGCTTCGACCAGGGCGGCCTCCTGACCGACGCCATCCGCAAGACGCCCTACGCGGTGCTGCTGCTCGACGAAATCGAGAAAGCGCACCCCGACCTGTTCAACGTGCTGCTGCAGGTCATGGACCACGCCACGCTCACCGACAACAACGGCAAGAAGGCCGACTTCCGCAACATCATCCTGATCATGACCACCAACGCGGGCGGCCGGGAGATGAGCGGCACCGCCCTGGGCTTCGCCCACAACTCCAACGTGGGCAAGGGCAGGGAAGCCATCGAGAAGATGTTCAGCCCCGAGTTCCGCAACCGCCTGGACGCCACCATCTTCTTCAACTCCCTGAGCCCCGTGGTCATCGAGAAGGTCGTCGACAAGTTCATCACCCAGCTCGACGCCCAGTTGAACGAGCGCAAGGTCACCATCCAGCTCGAACCCGCCGCGCGCACCTGGCTCGCCGAGCGCGGCTACGACCCCCAGTTCGGCGCCCGCCCCATGGCCCGCCTCATCGACAACGAGATCAAGAAACGCCTCGCCGACGAGATCCTCTTCGGCCAACTCCAGAACGGCGG
>Ga0209754_1000505_pt1 | contig 54534 bp, 41 predicted proteins | sample MesohylBB_FD_187295 | JGI IMG/M metagenome (GOLD analysis project Ga0209754, IMG submission 187295) | Host-associated microbial community of the marine sponge Aplysina aerophoba from Gulf of Piran - sponge mesohyl, lysed by bead beating... | ecosystem: Host-associated > Porifera > Sponge >...
GCCTCGCCCCAGGAGGTCGAAGAGGACATCAACCGCCGCATCGAGGAGGCCGTCGTCGGGCTGCCGGGCGTCGAGCGCGTGGTATCGACCGCGAGCCAGGGCATCGGCAAGGTCACGGCCGAGATGGCGACCTTCGCGGATACCGACGCCGTCTTCAACGACATTCAGAGCGCGATCGACAGCATCGAGAACTTCCCGCCGGTCAGGGCGGAACAGCCGGACGTCGAGCTTATCAAGGTCTCCCACGAAGTCATGACGCTGGCGGTGGTATCGTCCAGTCTCTCCGAGGACGGGCTGCGCCTCGCGGCGGAAGGCCTCCGCGACAGGATATTGGCGCTGCCGTCAGTCTCTCAGGTAGGGCTGAAAGGCACCCGGGACCGCGAGATCGCGATAGAGCTCAGCGAAGAGGAGCTCCGCCGCAACAGCCTTTCCATCAACGAAGTGTCCAGGAAGGTGAGAGCGGCGTCCCTCAACCTCACCATGGGCGAGATACGGACGGACACCGGCAGCGTGATCCTGCAAACCGTCGCCAAGAGGAGCGTCGGCCAGGATTTCGAGGACATTCCGCTCATCACACAGACCGACGGCACGATCGTGACGCTCGGCGACGTCGCCACCATTCGCGACGGCTTCGTCGACGAAGACGTGGTCACCGAGGTGAACGGCCATCCGGCGGTGCTCGTTCGCGTCGATGCGACAGATCAGCAGTCCGTCGTCGAGATGGCCGAGGACATCAGGAATCTGCTCGCGGTCTACAGCCCGCCCGAAGGCGTGGGCGTCACCATCTGGAACGACAATGCCAGTCCCATATTCGACCGGCTGCTGGAGATCGTGAAGAACGGGGCGATCGGTACGATCCTGGTGTTCATCAGCCTCGTTCTGGTCTTCGAGCTCCGCATCGCGTTGTGGATGACCGTCGGCATCCCCCTGTCCTTCGTGGGCTCGCTGCTCTTCTTCGAAGCTGCGGACCTCACCCTCAATCTCGGCACGATTTTCGGCTTCTTCCTCCTGGTGGGCATCGTCGTCGACGATTCCGTCGTGGTGGGGGAAAGCATCGCGTCGGAACGCGAGAAGGGGAAAGGTGCGCTCGACGCGGCGATTTCGGGCGCGCGGGCCATGGTAGGCCCCCTCACCATCGGCGCCATCACGACGATTCTGGCCTTCCTGCCCTTCCTCTTCATCACGTCGCCCGCGTTCCAGATCGTGAACGTGTTCCCCTTTGTCGCGATCTTCGTCCTGCTCGTCTCTCTCGTCGCGGCGTTCTTCATTCTCCCGGCGCATCTCTCGCACGGGAGACGCTGGAGCCTCTCGCCGCTGAGCGACGTGCAGAGCCAGGTCGGCGGATGGCTGGACGAGGTGCGCGACAGGGCCGTGGCGCCGGCCGCCTCATGGGCCGTGCGCAACGTCTGGCTGTCGATCGTCGGCGGAATCCTCGTTCTGGTCGCCGCCGTCCTGCTCATTGGCTCCGATTCAGTACGGATCGTCCTCTTCGACCAGAACCTGAGCAGCAGCGACAGCGTGCAGGCGGACATCTATCTGCCGGTCGGCGCGCCCTTCGAGGAGACGCTGGCCGCAGCCGATCGCTTCGTCGAGGCGGCGCATACCATCAACGACCGCTTCGAGGAGACCACCGTCGACGCGGTGAGCATGATCGTCGGCAACATCGAGTCGAGACGGAAGGTCAGACAGAAGCTGAACAGCAGCCATCTCGCCTCCGTGCGTCTGCATCTCAGCGATGAGGCCGAGCGCAGTGCGAGCCCGGCCCAAATCGAGCGTGCGTGGCGCGAGGCCGTCGGTCCATTGGTGAACCTGGACAAGGCCGAGTTCCGCTCCAGGCGCGTCGATGTGAGGCCGAGCGTTTCCTATTCGCTCAAGCACGACGACATGGAGACGTTGAGAAGCGCCGCCGCCGAGTTGAGGGCGGGGATGGCGACCGTGCCCGGGATCTACGGCATCCATGACGACCTGGCGCTCGGCAAACGCCACTTCGAGATCGAGCTGACCCCGGCAGGGAAGGCCGCAGGGCTGACGCCGGCCCTCATCGGCAAGCAGCTGCGCTCCAGTTTCCACGGCGCGGATGTCCAGCGCATCCAGCGGGGTCGCGAGGAAATCAACGTGGTGGTCAGGTATCCGGCCGAGCGGCGGAGCAGCCTGAGCGAGCTGGCCAGCGAACGGATCCATCGGCCGGGCGGCGGCGAAATTCCGCTCTCGCTGGTGGCGAATATCACCGAGAAGCGCGAGCCGGCAACGCTGACGCGGATCGACGGCAAGCGGGCAGCGCGCGTCAACGGGCGGGCGGACACTGCGGTGGTCACGCCCATTCAGGCGCGGCGCGAGGTTCATGACCAGGTCATACCCGACCTTCTGGCGAAGTATCCCGGCCTCTCCATCGAGGTCGAAGCCGGTGCTCGGGACGAGGGCGACATGCTCGAGACGCTGGCGCTTCTCGTCCCCATCGTCCTGATCGCGATCTACGCCCTCATCGCGGCCTTCCTGCGCAGCTACTGGAAGCCGGTGATCGCGGTTGTGGGCATCCCGATCGCGTTCGCCGGGGCGATCGTGAGCCACTGGATCCTCGGCTGGGATCTGACCACCATGTCGATCTTCGGCATGATTGCCGTCGGCGGCGTGGTCGTGAACGACGCCCTCGTGCTGCTGGACCGCTACAACGCGATACGGCGGGACAATGCGATGATTCCCGCCATCGCGGCCGCAGCCGCGGCGACACGACAGCGATTCCGGCCGGTGTTCCTGACCACCCTCACCACGCTGCTGGGGCTCTCGCCCCTGCTCTACGAGCGCAGTGACGAGCTGATTGGGTTCGTGCCCTTCGTCGTCAGCATGCTGGGTGGCCTCACCTTCTCCACCCTCTCGATCCTGTTCGTGCTGCCGGCGCTGGTGATGGTCGCCGAAGGGCGTCGGGAGTAGTCGGCTACGACAAGTCGATCCCGCGCGCGGCGACAAAGCCCCTGTAGGGTGCGAATGCCTCGTTCACGGCCTCTGGTGTGAGGCCGTAGTCCTCCAGCCGGTACTCGTGCCGCGGCTCCTGCCGGCGTTCCTCCTCCTGAAGCGCGAGCCACTCCTGCATGGCGTGGGCGGCGGGCAGCTCCAGAGACCAGCCCAGCCCTGCGTAGATGTCGTTCACGACCGCCATCGGGTCGTCGACCAGATCTGCATAGCGCACGTCGACCCAGCGCTCTTTGAGCGCGGGATGTGCTGCGCGGAACTGCATCGCTTCGTTGAGCATGCGGCTCATGAAATCCAACTGCTCGGCTCCGGTCTCGTGCGGCAGGCGCGGCTCTGTGGAAAACCCTCTTATCCGCTCCACTATGCTGTTCCACGAGCCCATGAACTCGACGGGCTCGCGATGGGTCTGGATGAAGACGGCATCCGGATAGGTCTCCAGCAGCACCTCCAGCTCCATGAGATGAAAAGGCATCTTGAGCAGCCAATGGCGCTGTCCGTCCGGCTCCCGCTGCCGCCGCTGCCAGGTGAAGTGCTGCATGACACGCCGGTGATGGGCGTAGGCGTCGTGTGATTCGGCTTCCGCGAGCCAACGACCATAGGCCGGTACGTGGTACGCCGTCGCGAATATCCAGGTCGAGAATGTAAGCCAGAGGATCCACAGGTCCTCCTCCGGCTCGTCGATATCGGTGCGGTGGAGCCCGGCGAGCGTATCGACGACATTGGTCGCGCCCAACAGCTCTTCCGCGTAGGCCCGGCGGGGATCGTCGGCCGTGCCTGCGACGGCAGCATATTCGCCTGAGGCGAGCACCGGCTCGGTCAACTCGTAGCGCCGCAACGCCCAGAAGCGCGAATCGCGCGAAAGCAGGCGATGAAGGAAGGTCGTGCCGGTGCGGTTGATGCCGACGATGAAGACCGGTTGCGTGATCTGCTCCCGCTCGATCTCGGGGTGCTGCCGCCCTTCGCGGGCGAGCGCCGCATTGTTGCGGAGTGCGCGGGTCAGTCCGTAGACAATGTGGCTGAGCTTCGTATCCCGCAGTCCGGCCTCCGACGACTTCAGCGCCTCCACGAGTTGCTCGAGGCCGGCGCGCATCCACGAAGGGTAAGTCCGCTCGAAGGGCACGCCCATGCGTTCGGCGAAGCGCTCGGCCTGAGAGATGAGGCCGTCGAAATCCAGGCGGCCCTGCGGGACCGGATAGGGCCACTCCTCACGATGGCGCCTGATCCATTCGTAGGAGCGCGCATGGCGGATCAGCAGTGCCGGCCACTTGATTGGGCGCGGGCAGTCTTCCTGAATTGCGCGGTCGCAGACCAGCGCGGTGCGGCGGATCTTGTCCTCGCTGAACCAATAGGGTGCAAAATGGTCAATCAGCACCCACTGGCCGCGCAACGGAGACTCCTCTCCGAGGGCCTGGCACGAACGCCTAAAGGACGAGTAGGGAACGCTTTTCAGATAAAAGCCTAAATCGGCGACTTCGAGATCGTCGTAGGGCGGCGCGGGATCGCACAGGTGATAGATCGTGAAGCGCCGGTCGGGATTCATGGAGATCGCGGCGCAAATCTCGCTGACCGTGTCGACCGCCTCGGCGTTCCTTTGTATGGAAAAGCCATGCGGCGCCTTTTGCAGCTGAGTCGCTGCGGCGAACAGACGCGTTGGAAAATCGTTTGCCTGCGAAAATCCCGTGCTGGAAAGCCCCATCTGCGGCAGCCGAAAGATAGCGACCGGCAAACCGGCCGTCTTCGCGAACAGCACCCCTTGCTCGGCCACCAGCTTGCTCCACGGGTACCCGATGGCGCCGAGCGGAAAGGTCTCTTTCATGTCGGTGAGGTCGGGCGGCATCTGATCGTCGATGCGACTCTCGCTGTATTCCCGCTCGAAATTGCAGAAATACTCCGGAAAAATTCCCATTGTGGAGGCGTAAAACAGATGCTTGCGGCGGGTCCGCAGGCAGAGCTCGAGCACGGAACGAAGGCCGAGCGCGTTCGGCTCGCGTATGTCGGCGTAGGACAATACGAGGCCCACGTTGGACGCCACGTGATAGACCGCGTCGATCCGTTGACTCAGACCGGCAAATGCGGCCTCGCACAGGCCGAAGCGCTCCTCCGAAATGTCGCCGGGCACCACGCGCAACCGCGTCGCCCACTCCTCCTCCCAGACTTCCGCCTGCTCCAGGGCGTCGCGCAATCGCTCGAACCCGTGCTCGGCACTTTCGGCACGCACCAGGCAGTGCACGATCAACTTCTCGTTCTGGCGCAGGAGCTCGCGCAGGAAGAAACGGCCCACGAAACCGGTCGCCCCGGTCAGCAGGACCTCTTGGAAGTCCGTCGGCGATACGGGCGCAGCCGGCGTCTCCTGGGCGAGCGCTGCGTGAACGATGCGGCGCAGCTCGTCCACGTCCTTCTGGCACTGCGGCGGCAACTGACCGACAAGCGGCGGCACCGCCCGGTCACCCGAGTTTGGCTCGGTCATGTTGGCTAATCTTGGCATTCGCGACACCGATACGGACCCCGCTCCCCTGACACCGGATCGCGCTACTCGGCTGCCAGGGGTTTCGCTGCGCTCTCCCCAGAACAGGGCGCCGGCGGAAAGTGGTCCTCGGGCGGACTGGCAAACACGGAGGGTCTACGGCGAACGCGGCGCTGCGCGACAACGGGCGAATTCCCGATCCCACCACCCTCGTCGTCAGCGTCCGTCTCGTCGTCCGTTTCCGTTCCATAAACGATGGCGTGCGCCAGCGACTGGCACGATGCCGTGGTCATCAGCTCCAGCGCGCTCGCCTGGAATTTGAACTCGCTCTGGATGAACGCCCCCAGCTCGGCGACGGAGATGGAGTTGAGCCCGAAGCTGGACAGGGGCTCCTCCATGCCGCCCTCGTCGTGGCCGCAGAGCTCGGCAACCTTGGCGGCGATCTTGGCCATGACGCCATCGACCGTCAGCTGCTCGTCAGAGCCGACCTCGAAGGCGTCCTGATTGCTCATCAGACGGCCGGTGCGCATGTAGTCAGCGGAATCGACGCTCCAGAGCACGCGCTTGAAGAGCGCGGTGATCAGGTGGTCGCTCTCGCCCATCGCGCGCAACGCGTAGTCGAGGTTGGCGATGGCGAAATAGCTGCTCACCGGCGGCATGCCGGCGGCCCGCATCAGGCGCAGCACGCCGAGGTTGCGTGCGGCCATACCGGTATCGGCGACCGCCGCCAAATTGTAGGAGAGGGCCGGAAGCCCCTGCCGGCGGCGGCTGGCGGCGAGGCCGTCGAGGAACGCGTTGGCGGCGCTGTAGTTGATCTGCCCCGGATTTCCGAACGCCGCAGACAGCGACGACACCAGGACGAAGTAATCGAGCGGGAGGCCGGCGGTTGCATTGTGAAGATGCAGGGCACCATGGGCCTTGGGCGCGAACACGCGGGCGACGGAGTCCGCCGACAGGTCGGCCAGCAGGCAGTCGTCCAGCGTACCGGCGAGGTGGAACACGCCCTTGAGCGGCCTCTTCACGTTGGCGACGCACCGGCGCACGTCCACCTCGACCGCGACGTCGCCGGAGACGATGTCGATCTCTACCCCGTTTCCGATCTTGGCAAGGGTGGTGGACTGACGCAGCCAATGCTCGCTGCGGCGGCGTTCGGGGTCTCGGTCCATCAGGGTGAGGTGGCGCGCGCCGGCGGTGACCAGGTAGGGCAGCAGCCGCTGGCCGAAGCCGCCCAGGCCGCCGGTCACGAGATAGGTCGCCTCAGGGTCCAGCAACGGCCGCCGGTCGTCGATCGGGAAGTCCGGATCGTCAGACTCCGGCGGCGCTTTCAGCACCAGCTTCCCCTGGTGCTGGCCGCTGGTCATCAGGCGGAGCGCCTTCGCGTAGTCGCGGTAAGGGAAGATCGTGACCGGCAAGGGCGGCACCACGCCGCGATCCAGCAGGTCGAGGCAGGTCTCGGAGAGCTCGCGCGACAGCAGCGGATCGTCCACCATCAGGCGGTCGAGGTCGATGGCCGCGAAGCGCAGGTTCTTGCGGAAGACGCGGAGACCCAGCGCGCTGTCGGCGAAGATGTCGACCTTGCCGATCTCGCAGTGCCAGCCGCCCGCCCGGAGCGCTTCCAGGCAGAGAGGGACGTGACGGCCGGCGAGCGAGTTCAGCACGACATCGACGCCCTGGCCGCCGGTCGCCTTCATCAGCCCCTCGTACCACTCGTCGCTGTGGGAATCGAAGGCCGCCCGGACTCCGAGAGCAAGCAGCTGCTCGCGTTTGCTCTCGCTCCCCGCCGTGGCGTAGATCTCCGCGCCCACGTTGTTCGCGAGCGCGATGGCGGCCTGCCCGATGCCGCCCATGGCCGAGTGAATCAGGACGCGCTGGCCCTTGCGCAGCCGCGCCAGGTAAGTGAGGGCGTAGTACGCGGTGACGTAGACCGAAAGCGACGACGCGGCCTCCTCCATGGTGAGGCCCGCAGGCTTGGGGAAGACGCGGTGCTGGCCGACCACCGCACGATTGGCGATGCAGCCGCCGTCGACGAAGACCACCTCGTCGCCGGGCTCGAGCCCTTCCACCGCCATGCTGACGCGCCGCACCACGCCGCTCGCCTCCATGCCGACCTCGCGGCCGAGCGCCGAGCGCTCGTAGGCCAATGCCGGCAGCAGCCCGAGAGTCACCATGACATCGCGGAAGTTGAGCGCCGCCGCGGCCACATCGATCTCCACGTGGTGCGGCCCCAGGCGAGGCGGGTCGTACGTCTTCATCCTGAGACCCGCGATTTGCCCCGCATTGTCCAGGAAGAGCCGGTAGGGAGGGTGCTCGCCGGCAGGCAGGCGCGGGAAGGGCTCCCGATCGCTCACGACCCGCGGCACCCACAACTGGCCGTCGCGCACCGCGAGCTCGCGCTCGCGCAGGTCGTGCCGGGCCAGCCACGCCAGCGTCGGCAAGTCGTCGGTCGCACCCAGGTCCACGAGACGGAAATCGAGCTTGGCCTCCTCGGCAATCTCGGCGCCCATGCTGCGCACCGCCCCCCAGAGCGCGCTCCCGCGCGCATCATCCACGTCGAAGGCGGCCTTGCGGGTCACCACGGTAAGGCGGCACTGGCAGGTCGCTTCGTCGATCCTGTAGGGAACCAGCAATTGGATGACGGCGACGAGCTGAATGAGCGCCCTCTCGCCGGTCGGGTCCTCCGGATCCCAGTCGCAGAAGAGGTCTATCGCCTGGACATCCGCCGCCTGCGGCCAGGCCTCGGGCTCGAAGGGATCGCCTGACGCGAGGGTGTCGTAAGGGACCGGATGGACTGCGGAGTCGTCGAGCAGCGATGCCCAGGCCCCCGCCAAGTTGTCGGAATCTCCCAGCACCCAGCGGGGAGCCGGCAGCGTTGGCCCGTCCACGTCGTCCGTGCGATGGGCCGGCGCCTGTAGAAGCGTCGCGCTGCGACCGGCACGCAGCGTGGCCCACCCGGCGCCGGGCTCTATGGCCTCGCCCTCGTCGTGGGATACGAGCGCCAAACCACCCGTGACCGCCACCTCCTGCCAGAACCGCCAGTCCTCGGGCGCAAACTCATCCTCACCCCGATGGAGGAACAGGACCTCCGCTGCCCCACGCCGCAGCAGGCCCTTATCGAGCGTGGAGTCGTCCACCTGGGCCGGATCGAGGCAGTCGAAGCGCAGCGCGGCGGCGTGCCCGTGGAAGGCGTCGAAGTATGTGCGGGCATCCTCCTCGTCGTCGGCGACGAGCCAGTATTCGCTTTGTGTCTCCTCCCGCGAGAGATGGTCGACGCAGCGGTGGAGCGCGGTCTGCTCCGGCCCTCTGGAGCCGGCAAATTCCAGCGCGTGGCAGGCGCGCAGGCCACCGCCGTCAGCACGCTCGAGGGCGGCGAGCAGGGCCGACGGCTCGATCTCGCCCTCGGGCAACCGGTCCGCGATCGCGCGGCCGTCTGAGACGAACTTGGGCTGCCAGGCGATGCGGTGCCTGCTGTGCGGCAGTTCGCCCCGTCCAGGATAAGAGACGAAGGAGATGTACTTCTCGATGTGAAGGCCGAGCGCACCGGTCGCATCGTCGTAGAAGTTCAACCGGCCGGAAACCCACTCGCCATCGGGAACATTGTATTGACCCTTGTCATCGACGTCGTAACGCTTGCCGCCAGGATAGGTCAGCTGGCAAACGAGGCGCGGCACTGTCGGCGCACCCAGGAACGTCACGTTTTCGGTGCGCAGAGGAATGGTAAAGCGATCGGCGCCGAGCATCAGATTGTAGAGAAACGATTGCAGCCCGCCGTCAATGAGGGGTGGAAAGCAGATATATCCCTCCTCTCTTGCGGCCGCCCACAGCTCCTCGTCGACCCCGACATTGAGCAGGAGGCGGCCGGACTGCGGCTCGCGCCTGAGCTTCCGAATATTCCTGAAGTGGGGGCCGTACTGAAAAGTATCCCCGAGCACCACTTCGAATCGCTCGTAGATCTCTTCGTCGGCCGCAAATTGAAGAAGTTCGTAGCCCGACGCGTCCAGGTCCGAGAGCGTTTCCGGTATGTCCAGCTCGGGTCGCGCGCTGATCAAGCGCACGCTTCCGCGGCAGTGCAGCTCGCTCTTCGCATCAACCTCGTAGGGCAACGTCGAAATCTGGAAGGTGTATTCGCCGGAGGCATCAGAGACCGGATAGAGCGCCGTTTGCAGCCTGACAGGCGTCTTCGGGATGGGGCAGGGCTGCAGGTATTCGAGCACGTCGAAATGAACCGGAACACCGCCGAGAGCCTGCAATATCAGCTCGATGTAGCCGGCGGCCGGCATGATCGCCGCGTGGTGAACGCGGTGCTCTGCCAGCCACGGAAAGGCCGCCTCGGAGAGGCGCGCTTCGAATAGAAGATGATCGCAAGGCACCTGGTGGCCCACCAGGGGCCCGTGCGAGTACTCGCTCCGCTTCTGCAGGTGCTCGTCGTCCAGCGTGTGGTCGAAGCTCTTCTGCTCGTCGCGCGGATGTCCCGGCAGCAAATGGACGATGGGGTCCGGTCGCGGATACTGGGCCGCGAAGTCCAGAGACACGCCGGCCTTGAAAAGGTTGCCCAGGGCCTCATGAAAGCCGAGGCAGGTATCGGTGTCCCGCACCAGAGTCGGAATGGAGACGGGCGGCGACGACGTGTCTTCCACACATTGCGCAACGATGGGCTGCAGGGCCGAGTGCGGCGCCAGCTCCAGCACCACATCGGGCCGGTAAGCGCGCGTGACGGTCTCCATCGCTGCGGCGAAGCGGACCGGCTGGCGGATGTTGGACCACCAGTAGGCGCTGTCCAGCCGCTGCGTCTCGGCACCCGTTACAGACGAGATGAAGGGCACGTCGCTTTCGAAGCTGCGATCGTCGAGGAAGGAGAGCGTGTCGAACGCATCGTCCTTGATCGCGTCCATCGCCCGGGAGTGAAACGCGATGTTGCCCGGGATCAGCCGATTCTGCAGGTTGCGCCCGTCAAGCTCCTCCATCACGGGTTGCAGGTCGTCCTCACGGCCGCAGATGACCGTGTTGGCCGGTGCGTTCTCGCACGCGATCTCGATCTGAACGGGCCGGTCGCCGTCGAGGCGGAAGGGAATGTCCAGGCCGTCCAGCAGCTCCTCCACGCCGGGCCGGTCGAGACCGATCGCCAGCATGCGGCCGGAGCCCGCCACGCGCTGCTGCATTGTGGCACGGTGGAAAACGAGCCGCGTTGCACTGGCGAGGGAAAGTGCTCCGCACGCGTAGGCCGCAGCGACCTCGCCGGAGCTGTGGCCCACCACGCAATCGGGATAGACGCCCCAGGTCTTGAACAGCTCCACCAGCGCGCACTGGATCATGAAGATGGCGGGCTGGGCGAGTTGAACCTCGTCGAGCTCCTCCTGGGGTGCCTCGAAGCAGGCCTCGCGCAACGAAGTGCCCGCGTGCTCGCGCCAGTGCTCGTCGATGGCGTCGATGGCGCGGCGGAAGACGGGGTGAGCCTCGTAAAGGTTGCGCCCGCAACCAGCCCACTGCGTCCCCTGCCCGGCGAACACCATGACCAGCCGCCGCTCGCCCTCCTCCGCCGCGGCGATAGGGGCTTCGTCCTCCACGAAGTCATCCAACGCCTCGGTCAGGTCGGTCAGGCTGCGCACCGCAAATGCCGTTCGTGCGGCGAAGTGGGTGCGGCGGCGGCTGAGATTGCCGGCGAGCGTGTAGAGGTCCAGGGGCTGCGCGCCGAGCGTCTCCCGCAGGCGTTGCGCGCTCTCGACCAGCGCCTTCGGTGTGCGAGCCGAGAGCGGGATCATGAAGCCCGCCTCCGGTGCCAGCGGCATCGACCAGAGCCTGGGCCTTTCCGGCCGGTACTCGCGCACCACGCAGTGCCCGTTGGCGCCGCCGAAGCCGAACGAGTTGATGCCGACGACGACGGGATCGTCGGGGAATGGCTCGCATTCCGTCTGCACTCTCATGGGGCAAGAATCGAAGTCGATCTCCGGATTGGGCACCTGGAAGCTGCTCGACGTCGGGGCGAAGGTGCGCCGCTGCATCATCAGGACGACCTTGAGCAGGGCGCAGTGGAAGGCGGCGGCCTCCATGTGGCCCAGGTTGCTCTTGACGCTGGAAACCCGCAGCGGGACCGCACGCTCGAAGCCGCCGAACGCCTCCGCGATGGCGTTGCCTTCGATGGGGTCGCCGACCGCAGTTCCGGTGGCATGCGCCTCGACGTAGTCGAAGTCCAACGGGGTTCGGCCGGCGCGGGCCGAGGCCTCGCGCATCAGCTCGGCCTGGGAATGGCGGGTTGGCGCGCTGATGAAGCGTCCCGGTGCGAGACCGGCGGTGCCGTCGGCCGCTCCGGCCGCATTGACCGCCGTCGCCTCGATCACCGCATAGATCGGATCTCCGTCCCGCTCGGCCGCCGCCAGGGGCTTGATGGCAAAGACGAACGACCCTTCGGAGCGCATGTAGCCGTTCGCTTCGGCATCGAAGGAGCGGCAGGTGCCATCCGGGCTGATCACCCCCATGAGGTTGAAGCCGCTGCTTATCCTGCCGCTACCCAAATAGGTGACGGCGCCCACCAGCGCCTGGTCGCAATCGCCGCAGGCGAGCGCATTCATCGCCGCGTGCAGGGCACTCAAGCCGGCGGAGCAGGCCGTGCAATAGGTGGCCGATGACCCCATGAGGTTGAAGTAGTACGAGACGCGGTTGGCCAGCATGGCAAGGCTGATACCGGACACGGTGTGTTCGGAGACACCATGCTGCGGCCGCCAGTTGGACACGGCCGGAACCTGAGAGCCGATGAAGACCCCGGTGGGGCTGTTGCGCAACGAATGAAGGTCCCAGCCCGCGTCTTCGATAGCCTCCCATGCGCAATTCAGCAGCATCCTGACTTGCGGTTCGGTCTGCCTCAGCTCGTTGTGGGACATGCCGAAGAACGCGCGGTCGAAGAGCAGTTCCTCTTCGTCGCGAATCAGCCCCTCGTAAGGGCTTGCAAGACGCCCCGGGCCTGAAAACTCCCCGATGGGCAGGTGACCCTTGCCGTAGCGGTCGGCGACCGGCTCCTGGACGATCTCGCGTTCGCTGAGCAGGCGCCAAAACTCGGAGTCCGAGCGAATGCCACCCGGCATACGGTGGCTGTAGCCCACAATTGCAACCCCGTCGCTGACGTGAGGCGCATCCATGTAAGGGAACCCCGATAAGCGGCGTCATTACCGCAAGAGCGACTCATTCAATACAAGTCGGTAATGACAAATAACCGACTTGTCACAGACACTTGTACCGCGTTCCAAGCCTTTTCGGTCGCCCCTCCTCCCCTGGTCGATCCGCTATGTTGCAATCGTATATCCAGCACCGCCATCACCTCCAATAGCGATTTCTTGGCTCTTCCATAAGAAGCGCTGATCGCGAAGGGGAGGAGTATGCGGCTACGCCCGTGTCTCTCCCTTGAACACCGCCGCCACGTCGGCGAGGCCGAGGGAGTTCGCCGTGAGCGCCAGGCTGGAGCGCACCTTGCGCGGCAGCGGGACTCCCTTCGCGCGCCGCTGAGTACGCATCTCCTCCTCGGGCTCGCCGGGCAAGCGCACCCGCTCGTGCCCCGGCGCCGTGCGCGCGCTATGCACGAAGTCGACGTAGCGGTCGAGCTCCGGCCAGAGCAGCGCCTCGGTGCCGAAGCGCGCGGGCTCGAGCAGGATGGAGAGCATGTTGTTCTCCAGTATCTCCTGGCCCTCCCGGGCGCAGCCGCCGCCGGTGAGCGCGCCGGCCAGCAGCTCGCACATGATGCTGATGCCGGAGCCCTTGTGCTCCCCCATTGCGCGAATGGCACCGGACCCCGGGCGGTGGTCCATGGGCTGGGAGCCGTCCTTGATGCCGTAGACCGCGTTCGGATCGGTGGTGAGCGTACCGTCCCGCTCGATGATCGCGCCCTCGGGCAGCGGCTTGCCGCCGTTGAGCGCGACCAGCATCTTGCCCTCGGCCACGACCGACGTCGCGCAGTCCAGCACCAGCGGCGGCCCTTCCGGCATCGGCACGCCGATGCAGAGAGGGTTGGTGGACATGCGCCGCTCGGTCCCGCCGAAGGGCGCCACCAGCATGCCGAGGCCGCTGGTGTTGACGAAGTGGACCGAGATCAGCCCCTCTGCGGCCGCAAGCTCGGCCCAGTCGCCGACCCGCCCCAGGTGGCCCGAGTTGCGCAGGCCCACCACGGCGACGCCGTACTCGCGCGCCCTCTCGACACCCAGCATGATCGCCTGCTCGCCGATGGTCTGGCCGAAGCCGTGGTCGCCGTCCAGCACGGCGACGGCGCCGGCGTCCATCACCGTCTTCACGCTGCGGCCGGCGTAGACGGTACCGGTATCGAGCCAGTGGACATAGCGCGGCACGCGGATGACGCCGTGGCTGTCGTGGCCGGTCAGGTTGGATTCGACCAGACGGCGGGCGATGCGCGCCCCTTCGGCCTCGTCGCAGCCGGCGGCCTGAAAGATCGCGGCAACGGCCTCCCTCAGCCGCCCGGCATCGATCGCGAGGGCGTCTTCTTGAATAACGTTCATGGTCAGGCTCCGGGCGGCGGACGGGGGTCGGGCGGCGGGCGTGGCTCGGTCTCGCCCCAGGCGACACGGCCGTCGGTCGACAGCATGACTGCGATGGGCCGTGTGCGCGGGAAATGGGCGAAGATGATCATGGCGATCACGGTGATGGGCACACAGAGGAACATCCCCGGTATACCCCAGATGGAGCCCCAGACCGCAAGCGAGACCAGGGTCGCGAAGGGGCTGATGTTGAGCGACGAGCCCATCAACATCGGCTCCAGGAAGTTGCCGATGAAGACCTGGATCACGGCAAGGCACGGCGTGACGATGAGAAAGGGCACGAAGGTGTCGAATTGCACCAGCGCCAGCAGCGCCGGGAAGAGGATGCCCAGCAGCGAGCCGATGGTCGGGATGTAGTTCAGCAGGAAGATGATGACCACCCAGAAGCCGGCGAAGTCGAGGCCGACAGACGCCAGCACGGCATAGCTCAGGCCTGCCGTCAGCGCGCTGGTGAAGGTCTTGATCCAGAGATAGTTCTGAATCTCCTGGGTCATGTGGCTGAGGATCTTGTGGACCCGCTCCTCCCGTTCCGGGTCAGGGAAGAGCGCCTTCATCTTGCGGTCGAAGCTGCCCTGCTCGACGAAGAGGAAGAGCATGTAAACCAGGATGAGCCCGGCTTCGCCCGCGATCCCGGTCAGCGTTGTGGCAAGGCGGCCGACCACCGCACTGAAGTCGATGCGATCGACAATGTCGGCGACATTCGGCGTTTCCTGCATCCCGAAGAGCGCGGCCACCTCGCCGATCAGCCGCTGGAGATTGGCCTGATAGGTGGGGATGGCATCGACGACGCTGCTGAAGTTGCCGCTTACCATCTCGGCCAGCGACATGACCGCCGCGACGACCACCAGCGCCGTGAGCGCAAGCGCGGCCCAGCGCGGCGGGCGAACGCCGCGTATGCTGAGCTTCCTGATCCCGCGCGCGATGGCGTTGATCAGGTACCAGGCCATGACCGCGATGGCGATCGGGATCAGGATGTTCCGCCCGGAGATGAGAAGGTAAATGGTGAGGGCGGCGATGCCGGCCGAGGCGGCGAAGAGGATGAGTCTTGACTGCATGAAGGAAGACCGTCCGGGTCTGTTTCGGCATTGTTGGGCCGGGCCACGCAGCCGTCAACCGGCCTCGACCGGAGCGGACGCATGACCGGGGGGCCGGCGAGGGGGCTGAGGCCGGGGCCGCTCCGCAGGCTCTACGACTGGACGCTCGCGCTGGCGGGCAAGCGGCACGCCGTCTGGGCGCTCGCCGCCGTGGCGTTTGCCGAGAGCTCGTTCTTCCCGATCCCGCCGGACCTGCTGCTGATCCCCATGGTGCTCGCGCAGCGGGCCAAGGCGTGGCTGCTGGCGGGAGTCTGCACGCTCTTCTCCGTCGGCGGCGGCCTCTTCGGCTACGCGATCGGATACTTTCTCTTCGATGCCTTCGGCGGCCCGCTGCTCGAGATCTGGGGCAATCAGGACAAGCTGGCGACCTTCGAGCGCTACCGGGACGAGTGGGGCACCTGGATCGTCGTCGCCGGCGGCTTCACCCCCCTCCCCTACAAGATGATCACCATCGCGAGCGGCGCGGGCAAGCTCGATATCGGCGTGTTCATTCTTGCCTCGCTGCTCGCGCGCGGGCTTCGCTTCTACATCGTGGCGGCGATTCTCTGGCAGTTCGGCCCGCCGGCCCGCGCCTTCATCGAGCGTCACCTGGGCTGGGTTGCGCTGGCAGCGGTTGCCATCCTGATTGCCGTGGTGCTGGCGCTCCGCTTCGCCGGCTAGGGCTTTCGCCCGGCGATGCGGCGGCGCGCGAGGTTCACGCGCCGCCGATCCGCTTGGGCTAAGGCGTGATGCCCTCACTCTTGAGGCCGAGCACGCCCTGCTCCTCGATCAGCTCGAGGATCGCCTCGTCGTTGCGCATCCAGCGCCGCGCCTTCTTGTCCTTCGTCTCCAGGCCCCGCTCGGCGGCCCACTGGCGGACGAAGCCGTTCGCGCCCCGCCACTTGCCGCCCTCGGGCCGCACGAACTGCACCGCGAAGGTGGTGATGCCGTAGTTGGTCGTGAACAGGCCGTCCACCGTCACCCGCTGGTTGCAGAAGGGGATGAGATCGACGGTCGGCCCGGTGAAGGGGCCGGCGTTCTTGAGCGGCAGCACCAGGGTGCCGTCGTCCTGCAGCAGGCCGAGCAAGCGGTTGCCGGCGCCGCAGTCCTCGGGGCATTCGCCGCTGAGGACGCAGAGCACGTCGGTGACCTTGGCGTCGAAGCGCGCCTCCACCTCGTCGGGCAGCCCCCAGCTATTGGCGGCGGAGGCGACGCCGGCCGCTGCCATGGAGCCTGCGAAGACCAGGGCCGCGGCGAAGCGGATCATCGTGCGATGGGCTGTCATGCTCAAAGCCCTCCCGGCTGAACGTCGAAGTCCTCGTGGGAGTAGTTCACGATCCCGTGGTCCTCGACGATTTCGCTCACGGCGAGATACTTGACGCTATCGCGCTCGTAGAGATCGCCGGTGACGACGACCTCGTTGGTCTGCATGCGGAACACCGCCTTGTTGCCGATCACGTCGGGATTGTCCTCGAGCATGAGCAGGACGTAGACCTCCTCCTCGTCCTCGCTCAGGATGCCCACCGGCACGCCGCCCCGCGCGCACCAGACCGCGCAGCGGTGATGGGCCGAGCCCGTCGCCCACATGATCTCGCTCAGGTAACACCAGGAATCGATGACCTCGCCGGTCACCGTGATCCGCTGGGGCTCCGCCGCCGAGGCCGGTGCTGCGGCGACGGCCGCGAGCCCCATGCCTCCGGCGACCAAGCCTGCGGCCGCCAACCCTATCAAGCGCATCTTCTTGACCCCCGCGTTGCGGTTTTCGTCGCGTAACGCTCCGCGCGCGATGGTTTCGCACGCTCTGTTGCCACTGATATTGGCCCGGGCGGCGCCCTTCGCAAGCACGCCGCTCGCGCCGGACAAGTGCGGGCGACACTAACAAGCTTCGCCTGCCCCCGCCATGCGAGCGGCCGCTTTGGCCGTGCAACAGTTCGTGAAGAACCGCGAGCGTTTCGCGCGCGCGGCAAAGCGTCTAAAACCCCGGCAGCGCCCGCTTCGCAGCGGCGCGAGCGCGGGAGGAGAGGTCGATGCGTGATTTTCAGCTTCCGGGGCGGTCAATGGTCCACGGCACGCGCGGCATGGCGGCGACCTCGCACCCGCTGGCGACGGTGACCGCCATCGAGGTCCTGCGCGCGGGCGGCAATGCCGTGGACGCGGCGGTCGCGGCCTGCGCGGTCCAGGGCGTGGTCGAGCCGCAATCCACCGGCATCGGTGGCGACTGCTTCGCGCTCTATGCCCCCGGCGGCCGGGTGCCGCCCTATGCCATCAACGGCTCAGGTCCTGCGCCGGCTGCGGCGAGCGTGGACTGGTTCCAGGAGCAGGGCATCGATGCCATCGATTTCGAGAGCGCGCACGCCGTCACCGTGCCGGGCGCGGTCGGCACCTGGGAGCGGCTGCTTGCGGACCACGGCACCTGGGGCCTCGACGAGGTGCTCCAGCCCGCCATCCGCTACGCCGAGGAGGGCTTCGTCGTCCACAGCCGCGTCGCCCACGACTGGGCGCAGAACGTGGAGAAGCTTCAGGGCTGCGAGAACGCCCGCGCGATCTACCTGCCCGGCGGCCGCGCGCCCGCCGCCGGCACCCTTCACCGCCTGCCGGCGCTGGCGGAGACGCTGCGCCTGATCGCGAAGGAGGGCGCGGAAGCCTTCTACAAGGGCGCCATCGCGGACGACATCGTGGCCCATCTCGCCGCCCACGGCAGCCTGATGACGGCGGACGACCTCGCCGGCTTCCAGCCACAGGCGGTGGAGCCGATCAGCGCCAACTACCGGGGCTACGACATCTACGAATGCCCGCCCAATGGCCAGGGCATCATCGCGCTCCTGATCCTCAACATGCTCGAGGGCTTCGACCTCGCCGGGCTCGACCCGGTTGGCGTGGAGCGCCTGCACCTGGAGGCCGAAGCCACGCGCCTCGGCTATCGCGACCGCGCTGCGCTGATCGCCGACCCCGACGCGGTCGACGTGCCGGCGGACGCGCTGCTCTCCACCCAGTACGCCGACGCCATGCGCCGCCACATCGACCCGGCGCGGGCCATGCCGGCGGAGCTGCCGCCCGGCTACCCGGCCCACGGCGATACCATCTACCTCACCGTGGTGGACGGAGACGGCAACGCGATCTCCTTCATCAACTCGCTCTTCGCGGCCTTCGGCTCAGGGCTCTGCACGGCCTCCGGCGTGATGCTGCAGAACCGGGGGGCGAGCTTCGTCATCGACGCCGAGCACCCCAACCGCATCGCCGGCGGCAAGCGGCCCATGCACACCATCATCCCCGGCATGGTGGGCCAGGGCGAGCACGCGGTGATGCCCTTCGGCGTGATGGGCGGGCACTTCCAGGCCTGCGGCCACGCCCACTTCCTCACCAACGTGATCGACTACGGCATGGATCCGCAGGCGGCGCTGGACTGCCCCCGCGCGTTCCACTTCGGCGGCGTGCTGACGCTGGAGACCACCATCGCCGAGGCGACCGCCCGGCGCCTCGCAGCCCTCGGCCACGAAGTCGCGTGGGCGGCGGTGCCCCACGGCGGCGGTCAGGCGATCGCGATCGACCGGGAGACCGGCGTGCTAACCGGCGGCTCCGACCCCCGCAAGGACGGCTGCGCCCTGGGGATTTGAGGAGTCGCCCGCACAGCTAGTGCCCGGAGAGAGCAGAGACTGGAAGCATAATTTCTTCCGAGAGCCAAGCGTCAATTCCAAGTTGATGTGTCGGTACAACTGGGAATAGGAATTATGGAAATCACTGCATATCGTCTCTTGTACGACAACGTACACGACTTCAAGACTACTGCTAGGCAAGTGGAGTCCGAAATCAGACGCTACGGTATTTGTAGTGACAGCAATGAGGCGGTTCCTGGAATGGGGCTCCGCACGCATCACGATATGTGGGTGTCGATGAAAACGGTCTCCCACTTCAATCTTGGGACGGCTTTGGAGTTGATGCTAAAGCTCTTAATTCATCTCAATAGCATCCCTATACCGCATCACCATCGTCTTACCGCGCTATACGACGCTGTTCCGGAGAGGATTCAGGATCAGCTCGAGTCCGCTTATCAGGAAAGTGGAAATGCAGATCCGGATGGCTTCAAACTGGTAGCATTCCTCAACACGGCGTCGCCAGATCCTGCGAATGTTCCTCGCCCACCCGACCCAGACACTTCCAGTCTAAGGGGATTCTTCGAGTATTTTGATGAGGATGTTATAATATGGCAAAAGCGCTATTCGTGGGAACTTGTCGGTCAAGGTCGTTGGCGCCATTATCTTAGTGATATCTCAGTGTTCGTAGAACTAATAAATCGCGTCATGCGAGACATTAGAAGGCATTAGATTGCTTCACAAATAGTGCGCATTGTATTGAATACGGGTGGCGTAACAATGAGGTCTCTTGTGTTCGAGCGCGCCATTTCTTGCCGGATGAAAACCGTCCCTCACCCCGGCATGCACCCCGCCTCGATCGCTCGCTGCTTCACCAGCGCGTAGACCATGTCGATGCTAGGCGTCGGGACGCCCACCAGGCGGCCAAGCTCGCTGATTACGCCGACCAGGGCCTCGATCTCCATGGGCCGACCCAGGGACAAGTCCTGAAGCATCGAGGTGCGATGCGCGCCGACCTGCTCGGCGCCCTCGATACGCTTGTCCACGTCGATGGCGAAGCGCGCGCCGAGCGCCTCGCCCACCGCCTGCCCCTCCGCCATCATGGCGCGGACCACGGCGCGGGTGCCGGCGTCGCGGGCGATGTCCTCCAGCGTGGCGCCGGTCAGCGCGCTCACCGGGTTGAAGGCGAGGTTGCCCCAGAGCTTGACCCAGATGTCCGAGCGGATGTCGGGCCGCACCGGCGACTTGAAGCCGGCGGCGATGAAGGCCCGGCTCAGCGCCTGCACCCGCTCGCTGCGCGTGCCGTCCGGCTCGCCGAAGGGCAGGCGCTTCTGGCTGAGGTGGGCCGAGACCTCGATCACGCCGGGCTCGACGATCTCGCCCGCCGCGAAGACGACGCAGCCGATGGCGCGCTCCGGCCCGATCAGATCCCACTGGGTGCCGTCGGGGTCCACCGCAGCGATGCGCCGGCCTTCGTAGGGGCCCTCCAACTTGTGGAAGTACCACCAGGGAATGCCGTTGGACGCCGTGACTACCGCCGTCTCCGGCCCGAGCAGCGGCTGCAGACGCTCGCAGATTCCCGGTACCGAGTGCGCCTTGAGCGTGATGATGACCGCATCCTGCGGGCCGAGCTCTGCCGGGTCGTCGGTCGCGCGAATCTCGGCCCGGCGCTCCTCGCCGCCGGCGCGCACGCGCACGCCGCCGGCCTGCATCGCCGCGAGATGCGGCCCGCGCGCGATCAGCGAGACCTCCGCGCCCCCTTCCGCAAGCTCCAGCCCGAAATACGCGCCGATGGCCCCGGCACCGACGATGCAGATCTTCATGACGTGATGCCCAGCTTCTCGGCGAGGCCGATGCGCTGGAGCTTGCCGGTCGCGCCCTTGGGGATCTCGTCGCGGAAGAGGATCGTGCGCGGCACCTTGAAGTCCGCGAGTGACTCGGCGGCGAAGGCGCGCAGCTCCCGCTCCTCCGCCTCGGCGCCCTCGCGCAGCACGATCACCGCCGCCACGTCCTCGCCGAGTTTCTGGTGCGGCATGGCGAAGGCGACCGCCTGGGCCACCGCCGGATGCGTCATCAGCACGTCGTCGACCTCGCGCGGCGCGATCTTCTCGCCGCCCCGGTTGATGATCTCCTTGAGCCGGCCGGTGAGCGTCAGGTACCCGGCCGCGTCGATCACCCCCTGATCGCCGGTGCGGAACCAGCCGCCCGAGAACGCCGTCGCGTTGGCCTCCGGGTTGTTCTCGTAGCCATGGGTGACGTTCGGGCCACGGATCACCACCTCGCCCTCGGTGCCCGGTGCCTGCAGCGCGCCGGCCTCGTCCATGATCGCGACTTGCGGCCCGGCGGCGATGCCCACCCCGCCCGGCCTGCGCTCGGCGGGCGGCAGCGGGTTGCTGGTCATCTGGTGGGAGGCCTCGGTCATGCCGTAGGACTCGATCACCGGCGCGTCGAAGGCGGCCTCGAGCTCGCCCATCACCGGCGCCGGCAGCGAGGAGGACGACGAGCGCAACAGCCGGAGCCTGCGGCGCGCGACGATCTCCTTGTTGCGCGCAGCCCGCGCGAGGATCGCCTGGTGCATGGTGGGGACGGCGGTGAGCCAGGTGGGCGTCATCTCGTCGAGCCAGGCGAAGACGCGGAGCGCGTTGAAGCCCGGCGTGCAGATCACGCAGGCGCCCGCGTGGAGCGAGGCCATCACGCCCGCCATCAGCCCGTGGATGTGGAAGAGCGGCATGATGTTGAGGCAGCGGTCGCCGGGCTCGAGCGCGATCCAGTCGGCGATGTTGCGGGCCGAAGCGCAGAGGTTGGCGCCCGTGAGCGGCACGATCTTGGGTCGGGACGTGGTGCCCGAGGTGTGAAGCACCATCGCGGCATCGTCCGCGTCGCCATCGCCCCTCTCGGCCGCGCCGGACGGCGCATCGAGGGCGAAGGTGCCGGCACCGGCTCCGGTCTCTGGCGTGAGCCCGATGATCGGCACGCCCACCCGTTTCGCCGCCTCGACCGCCGGGCCGACCTCTCCTGCCGTCAGGATCAGCGCCTTGGCGCGCAGGTCTTCGAGGTAGAAGGCGAACTCGTCCACCCGGTAGGCGGGGTTGAGCGGCGCCGCCGTGGCGTGCGCGGCGGTGGCGAGGAAAGCCGCCGCCATCTCCGGCCCATTGGGGAGCACGATGGCCACCCGATCGCCCGACCCGATCCCGGCTTGGCCGAGCATGTCGCCCGTGCGCCCGACCTGGTCGCGGAGCCCGCCATAGGTGAGCGGCTCACGCTCCGGCGCTGCGATCGCAATATCGTCCCGCCCGCCGCGCTCCAGCAGCGCGTGGATGTCGGTGAGGTCAGCCATGATCGCGGCCTGCCAGCGGCGAGCGGAGCGTCCGCGCCCCGCTCACGCGCGGTTCATCCGGTTGTCCACCAGGTCGTCCACCACCGCCGGGTCGGCGAGGGTGGAGGTGTCGCCGAGCGCGTCGTGCTCGTTGGCCGCGATCTTGCGCAGGATGCGGCGCATGATCTTGCCGGAGCGCGTCTTGGGCAGCCCCGGCGCCCACTGGATCAGGTCCGGCGTCGCGATGGGGCCGATCTCCTTCCGCACCCAGCGGCTGAGCTCGCCCCGCAGCTCCTCGCTGGGCTCGCGCCCGGCGGTGAGAGTCACGTAGGCGTAGATGCCCTGGCCCTTGATCTCGTGCGGATAGCCCACCACCGCCGATTCCGAGACCGCCGGGTGCGCCACCAGCGCGCTCTCCACCTCCGCCGTCCCCATGCGGTGACCGGAGACGTTGAGCACGTCGTCGACGCGGCCGGTGATCCAGTAGTAGCCGTCCTCGTCCCTGCGCGCCCCGTCGCCGGTGAAGTAGCGGCCCGCATACTGCGAGAAGTAGGTGTCGATGAAGCGCTTGTGGTCGCCATAGACCGTGCGCATCTGCCCGGGCCAGGAATCGGCGAGGCAGAGCAGGCCGGAGCACGCGCCTTCGAGCTGATTCCCCTCCTGGTCGACGATCAGGGGTTGCACGCCGAAGAAGGGCCGCGTGGCGGAGCCGGGCTTGAGCGCCGTGGCCCCCGGCAGCGGCGTGATCAGGATGCCGCCGGTCTCGGTCTGCCACCAGGTGTCCACGATGGGGCAGCGCCCGTCGCCGACGACGCGGTGGTACCAGAGCCAGGCCTCGGGGTTGATCGGCTCGCCCACCGAGCCCAGCAGGCGGAGCGAGGCGCGCGAGGTCTTCTCCACCGGCGCCTCGCCTTCGCGCATCAGCGCGCGGATCGCCGTCGGCGCGGTGTAGTAGATGTTGACGCCGTGCTTGTCGCACACCTGCCAGTGGCGCGAGGCGTCGGGGTAGTTGGGCACGCCCTCGAACATCAGCGTCGTCGCGCCGTTCGCCAGCGGCCCGTAGAGGATGTAGCTGTGGCCGGTGACCCAGCCGACATCCGCCGTGCACCAGTAGATCTCGCCCTCGTGATAATCGAAGACGTATTGGTGGGTCATCGAGGCGTAGACCATGTAGCCGCCGGTGGTGTGGAGCACGCCCTTGGGCTTCCCCGTCGAGCCAGAGGTGTAGAGGATGAAGAGCGGATCCTCCGCCGCCATCTCCGCCGGCGGGCAATCGGCCGACGCGCCTTCGACGAGGTCGTGGTACCAGACGTCGCGGCCGTCGGCCCAGCCGATCTCGCCGCCGGTGCGCTTAACCACCACGCACTTCTGGATGCTCGGGCAGCTTTCGAGCGTCGCATCCGTGTTCGCCTTGAGGGGGACCTTGCGCCCGCCCCGCAAGCCCTCGTCGGCGGTGATGATGAGCGTGGAATCGCAGTCCTGGATGCGGCCCGCGAGAGAATCCGGCGAGAAGCCGCCGAACACCACGGAATGGACGGCGCCGATCCGGGCGCAGGCCAGCATGGCGATGGCCGCCTCCGGGATCATCGGCAGATAGATGGTGATCCGGTCGCCCTTCTTCGCGCCGAGGGAGAGGAGGCCGTTGGCGAAGCGCGAGACCGCCTCGTGCAGCTCCCGGTAGGTCAGGGTCGAGTCCTCGGCCGGGTCGTCGCCCTCCCAGATGATCGCGACCTGATCGCCGCGGTCTTCCAGGTGCCGGTCCACGCAGTTGGCGCAGGCGTTGAGCGTGCCGTCATCGAACCAGCGGATGTGGAGGTCGTCCGCTGCGTACGAGACGTCCTTCGCCTTGCTGTAGGGCTTGATCCAGTCGAGCCGCTTGCCGTGCCCGGCCCAGAACCCCTCCGGGTCCTCGATCGAGCGGGCGTACCAGGCGCGGTAGGTTGCGTCGTCGCAATGGGCCGATTGCTCGAGGCCCTCGGGCACGGGGAACAGCTCAGTCTCCGACATCGTGACGCAACGCCTCCCTGCTGGATCGGCCGACCGTCTCGGCGCGGCGGGATTATATACGGTTAGAGCGTGACGGCGACCGACTCGCCTTCGATCGAGACCGGGAGCGGTGTCAGGTTCTCGCCGACGCAGGGGCCGGATAGACAGTGGCCATCCTCGATGCGAAAGAGCGCGCCGTGGGTGGCGCAGAGGATCATGTCCTTCTCGCGGGTAAGGAACTGGTCCGGCACCCAGTCGAGCGGACCCAGGGTGTGCGGGCACGAGTTCTCGTAGGCCCGCACCGTGCCGCCTGAACGCACCACGAAGACCGAACGCAACGCGTCGCCCTCACGAAAGTCGAAGCCCTTGGAGCCCGGATCGGGAATCTCGTCCAGGCGGCAGAGGACGCGCTGGCTCATGGCGGAGGGTGGGGCGCGCCGCTCAGTATTCAGGCAGCCTCACGCTCGACCGTCCTCAGGCTTGTCAGCACGGCATCGGCCAGGTGATCGATCTCCGCCTCCTCCATCGGCGTCGACAGGCACGCCATGCCGGAGACCGAGGTGACGACGCCGTGGTTGAGCAGCGCGCGGAACAGCCCGTCCAGCTTGCGCGCGCGCCCCTCCGTGCCGGCGCGGTAGACCGCGCGGTAATCGGTGAGCGGCTCGTCGCTCATGTGGAAGAGGATAAGCGAGCCTTCGCCCGTGACCTGCCCCTCGCAGCCTGCGATGCGGAAGGCCTCGCGCAGCTTGGCCCGTGCGCTCTCGCCGAGCGCGTTCAGCCGCTCGACGTTCTCGGCTGTGAACATGCGCATTGCCGCCACCCCTGCGGCCATGGAGAGCGGATTGGCCGTGAACGTGCCGGACTGTGGGCAGGCGGCCTTGCCCGTGCTGCTGTCGTAGACCGCCATCGCGTCGGCGGTACCCGCCACCGCGCCGATGGGCAAGCCGCCGCCGATCACCTTGCCGAGGGTGGTGAGGTCCGGCTCGAGGCCGTAGAGGGTCTGGGCGCCGCCCTCGTGCAGGCGGAAGGTGATCACCTCGTCGTCGATGATGAGCGCACCGGACGAGCGGCGGAACTCGTGCAGCATCTCGATATAGGCCGGGCTCATCGGCGCGCCGCCGCAGCGGGCCGGCGCAAGGTCGATCAGCACGGCGGCAAGCTCGTCGGCATGGCGCTCCAGGATCGCACGGGTCTGCGCCACGTCGTTGAAGGGGATGATCACCGCATCCTGCAGCAGCCCAGCGGGTGTGCCCTTGGCATAGCCCACCGGGCGCGGGCGGTCAGTGCCCCAACTCTGCGGGTCGGGGTCGAGGCTCGCCTCGGCGTAGTCGTAGGCGCCGTGGTAGACGCCCTCGCACTTGGCGATCTTGGGCCGCCCGGTGTAGGCGCGTGCACCCTTGATGGCGTGCATTACCGCTTCCGTCCCGGTGTTGGTGAAGCGGATATGCTGGAGCGACGGTGCTCGGCCGCAGATCTGCTCGCCAAGCTCGATCTCGCTCTCGGTAGCCAGCGTGAGCGACATGAAGCGCTCCGCCTGCTTCACCACCGCCTCGACGATGGCCGGGTGCGAGTGGCCGAAGAGCTGGACGGTGTAGTTGTTGATGAAGTCGATCCGCTCCACACCGTCCACATCGGTGACGCGGCAGCCCTGGGCCTCGCGCGCGTAGATCGGATAGGGCGAAAGCTGGGTGAGGCCGCGCGTGCCGCCGCCGGGGAACACCGCGCGGGCCCTCTCACCGAGCGCGGCAGAACGCGAGTGCGGATCGGGATACGCCATGGTCGAGACTCCTGAAAGGGGGAGCGCCCGCACCCGAGGACCTGTCGCGCCGTCGCCACGCGCGCCCTCTGCGAGCCGGCGCCAGAATGCGCCCATCCCGAGCCGCAGGCAAGCACTCGAGGGCGCAGCGGTGGTACATTTTCTCCCCGTCTGTTACATGCCGATTCCGATGCTGTCAGTGGCGGCCAAGCGTGTGAGCCCTGTGGAATGAGCGACGAGGTTCTCGAGGTCGGCAAGCTGCCGGCGAAATTTCTGGCCGAGGTATTGGAGACGGGGCGACCGCCGCCGCCGGAGCTTCTTCTGCCGCCCAGAGTTGGCGAAGATGCAGGCGTCGTCGCGGTGCAGCGCGGCGCGCTCGTTGCGGCGAGCGACCCGGTTACGCTCACCGGGCAGGATGTCGGCGCCCACGCGGTGCTCGTGAACGCGAACGACATCGCGGTCATGGGCGCGCGGCCTCGCTGGTTCTTGGCGACGGTGCTGCTGCCCACGGGGGTCACGGCGGACGAGGTGCGTGCGCTCTATCGGCGGATGCACGAGGCGCTGGCCTCGCTCGACGCCGTGCTCGTGGGGGGCCATGTCGAAGTCACCGACGCGGTCCGCCGCACCGTGGTCGTGGGCCACATGATGGGGCTCCGGCAAGACTGCAATTTCGCCAGCACCGCCGCGGTGGAGCCGGGGCACGTGGTGGTACAGATCGGCCCCGCGCCGGTGGAGGGCGCCGCGGTGCTCGCGGCCGAGGCGCGAACGCAGCTCGAGGGCAAGGTCGCCGCTGCGACTCTGGCGGAAGCCGAGGGCGCGCTGACCGACCCCGGTATCTCGGTGGTGGACGCCGCGCTCCGCGCCACGACCCTCGGGGCTACCGCCATGCACGACCCCACCGAAGGCGGGCTCTCCGCCGGGCTCTACGAGATGGCGGAGACGGCGGGCGTCGGGCTCTCGGTCTCGGCCGACGCGGTGCTCTGGTACGAGCCGGGCCGCATCATGGCGGAGGCGCTCGGGATCGACCCCTGGGGCCTGCTCGCCTCCGGCGCCCTGCTCGCGGCCTTTCCCGCCGACTCCGCCGAGGAAGCACTCGCGAGCCTTAGGGCGGAGGGTTTTTCCTGTGCCCCGGTCGCCCGAGCCGTAGAAGGGAGTGGAGTCAGCTTCGAGGAGGGCGGCCAGGTGCCGCGCTTTGCCCGCGATGAGGTGATCCGGGTCGGGGCCGCTCAGGAGTAATTTGCGCCGATCAGGCGGCGCAGTAATCGGCGTCGGTGCTTTCAGCGTTGGAAAGGTCGATGATGCCGGGCGCCTCGCCGCAGAGCGCGCAGGCCGGGTCGGGCTTCACCTTGATCTTGCGGAAGACTGCGGCCAGCCCGTCGTAGACGATCAGGCTGCCGGACAGGCTCTCGCCGATTCCCAGCAGCTCCTTCAGCACCTCGGTCGCCTGCAGCGAGCCCATGGAGCCCGCGACGGCGCCCAAGATGCCGCCCTCGGCGCAGGAGGGGATCAGCCCCGGCGGCGGCGCCTCGGGAAAGATGCAGCGATAGCAGGGATTGTCGCCCCCGAGATGGGCCTTGAAGGTCGCAAGCTGGCCGTCGAAGCGAAGGATCGAGGCCGAGACCAGGGTCGTCTGCGACAGGTAGCAGGCATCGTTGATGAGGAAGCGCGTCGCGAAGTTGTCGCTACCATCAGCGACCAGGTCGTAGCGCCCGATCAGGTCCATGGCGTTGTCGGGTGCGAGCCGCACCGGGTGGCATTCGACCGCCACATCCGGATTGATTCGCGCCACCGTCTCGGCCGCGCTCTCGGTCTTGGGATGGCCGATCCGCGCCTCGGTGTGGGCGATCTGCCGCTGCAGGTTGGAGAGCGCCACCGCGTCGTCGTCGACCACGCCGATGGTGCCGACGCCGGCCGCGGCGAGATAGAGCATGAGGGGCGAGCCGAGCCCGCCGGCGCCGACCACCAGTACCTTCGAGTCCAGCAGCTTCTGCTGACCGGGGCCGCCCACCTCCTGCAGCAGGATGTGGCGGGCATAGCGCTCGAGCTGGCGTTCGTTGAACATGGCGGCGTCCTAAAGCCCCGCGAAGAGGTCGGTCGAGAGGTAGCGCTCGGCGAAGGAGGGCACGATGACGAGGACGCGCTTGCCCGCCATCTCGTCGCGCGCGCCGACCTGGAGCGCTGCGGCGATGGCGGCGCCGGAGGAGATGCCCACCGGGATGCCCTCCAGCCGCGCCACCCGCCGGGCGGTCTCGATGGCGCTTTCGTCGCTGATCTGGATCAGCTCGTCGATCACCGAGCGATCGAGCACGCCCGGCACGAAGCCCGCACCGATGCCCTGAATCTTGTGCGGCCCTGCCGGCGCGCCGGAAAGCACGGCGCTCGCTTCGGGCTCGACCCCGATCAGCTTGAGCGCGGGCAGGCGCGGCCTCAGCACCTGGCCGATGCCGGTCACCGTGCCGCCGGTGCCGACCCCGCAGACGATGGCGTCCAGTTCTCCGCCGGTATCACGCCAGATTTCCTCGGCGGTGGTGACACGATGGATCGCCGGATTCGCCGGGTTCTCGAACTGCTGGAGCATCACGGCGCCGTCGATCTCGTCCACCAGCTCTTCTGCGCGCGCGAGAGCGCCGGGGATACCCTTGGCCGCAGGGGTGAGCTCAAGCTCCGCCCCGAGGAAGAGGAGGATGCGGCGTCGCTCGATGGACATGCTCTCCGGCATGGTGAGGATCAACCGGTAGCCCTTGGCCGCAGCCACGAAGGCGAGCGCGATGCCGGTGTTGCCCGAGGTCGGCTCGACCAGCACCGAGCGGCCGGGCTCGATCCTGCCGTCCGCCTCCGCCGCCTCGATCATGGAGACGCCGATGCGGTCCTTGACCGAAGCGAGGGGGTTGAAGAACTCGAGCTTGCCGACGATCTCGGCCGCGCAGCCGGCTTCGGCCGGCAGGCGGTTGAAGCGCACCAGCGGGGTCGAGCCGATGGTCTCGGCGATGCTGTCGTAGATGCGGCCGCGCACCGCCGGCGGTGGTGCCGTGACGGCGGGGGCGGCAGCCTCATCCGGATGGTCTCGTGCCATGGTCCGCTCGGATCGCTCGCTCATGCAGCCTTGCGGTCGCCCCGCTACCGCTCAGGCGAGCGAGGATCGCCGAGCAGACGCGCTAGTGCGGCCGGCCTCAGCCAACCGCCCGGCGTGTCACTTGGCGGCTCTCGCGCAGCTGCCCGCCTTGACCTTCGGGGTTGCGCCCTCGTCGAGCACGGTGGACGCAACGTGTGTAGCGTCGGACTGTTCGAGGCACGACCCGTCGGCGGCGATGGTGCCGGCGCAAGACTGAGTCTTGCCGCTTCCCGCCTCGATCGAAACCAGCTCAAGCTGATGGTCGTCCGCGCGCGCCTCGCCGCCGGCGTGGCTGGTGAGCGCCGCGACCGCCAAGCCTGCGACGAACATCATGGGCAGCACGGCCCTGACGCCCAAACGACCTCTGCGACCTAACCTCATGCCTGCCCCCCTTCCGTGACCGGTCCGGCGCGCGTCGGCGCCGGCAGGGCATTGTGCAATGCGCGCCGAACGCGATCAACGGCGTTCGCTCATGTTCGCGGGTTGCCGTCGCTTGTCGGGCCAAGCCCGGTCGAGCCGAAGCCGCCCGCGCCCCTGTCGCTCGGCGGCACCTCACCCTCCACCAGATGCGCCCGGACTACCGGCGCGATCACGAGCTGGGCGATGCGCATGCCGCGCTCGACGACGAACGGGGCATCGCCCCAATTGACCAGCAACACGCCGATCTCGCCCCGATAGTCGGAATCGATGGTGCCGGGCGCGTTGAGCACGGTCACGCCATGTTTGAGCGCGAGGCCGGAGCGCGGCCTGACCTGACCTTCGAAGCCCTCCGGCAATGCCAGCGCCAGCCCGGTTCCGACCAGGGCGCGCGCGCCCGGCGCAAGCGTGAGCGGGCCTGTTGCAGCGTAGAGGTCGAGGCCGGCACTGCCGGCGCTGGCATAGCTGGGGAGCGGCAGGTCGCGACCGTGGGCCAGTCGCTGGACCGTAACCTCGACCGGCGTGCTCATGCCCCCTCTGTGTCTTCTGCGAGCGCCTGCGTGATGCGCTGGACCAGCCGCGCTGCCACTTCGGCCTTGCTCATGCGGGGCCACTGCTCGACCGCCGGCGCCCCGCCATCCTCGCCGCGCGAGAGCATGCGCACGAGGTTCTCGTCGTCGCCGAAGACCGCGCCCTCCGCCACCTGGTTGGCGAGGATCCAGTCGCAGCCCTTGGCCGTGAGCTTGGCGGCGGCGTTGGCTTCGACGTCCTCGGTCTCGGCAGCGAAGCCGATTACCAGGCGGGGGCGCTTCGGGCCCGCGGCGCTGAGCGAGGCCAGAATGTCCGGGTTCTCCGCAAGTTCCAGGGTGAGCCCAGCATCGCCACGGCCCTTGCCCCCTCGGGGCTTCTTGATCTTCTGCTCCCGGGGCGCCGCCGCGCGCCAGTCCGAAACCGCAGCGGCGCAGATGGCAATATCGGCGGGGAGGTCCCGTTCGCAGGCGGCCAGCATCTCCACGGCGGTTTCCACTCGCACGGTCTCGACGCGCTCCGGTGCCGGCTGCTGCGTCGGTCCTGAGACGAGCAGCACATCGGCGCCCGCTTCGGCGCAGGCGGCGGCGATGGCGTGGCCCTGCTTGCCCGAGGAGCGATTGCCGAGGAAGCGCACCGGGTCGATGGGCTCGTAGGTCGGCCCGCTGGTGACCAGCACCCGCAGGCCGGTGAGAGGGCCGGCGCGGGCGCCCAGAACCTCGACGATCGCGGCCACGATCTCCGGCACCTCCGCCATGCGGCCGGGGCCGCTCTCGCCCTCCGCCAGCGGGCCGTCGTTTGGCCCGACGAAACTGACGCCGTCGGCCGCCAGTCGCGCGCGGTTGCGCTCGGTCGCGGGGTGCTGCCACATGCGCGTGTTCATGGCGGGCGCCACGAGCACCGGCTTGTCCGACGCGATCAGGGTCGATGTCGCCAGATCGTCGGCGATGCCGTGAGCCATCCTGGCCATGATGTCGGCGGTCGCAGGCGCCACCACCACGATGTCGGCCTCCTGCCCGAGCCTGATGTGGGCGATCTCGCTCTCTCCGGTGAGCGCGAGCGTGTCGGTGTATACCGTCCGCCCCGAAAGGGTCTCGACCGAGAGCGGGGTGACGAACTCCGCGCCGGCGCGGGTCAGAATGCAGCGCACTTGCGCCCCGTTCTCCCGGAGCCGCCGAATCAGGTCGAGGCACTTGTAGGCGGCGATGCCGCCCGCGATCACGAGCAGGATTCGCCTGCCGCGCAATGCCACGGCGTCCGCTCCGCCCTCGCTTCCCGCGTCCCGCATGCAATTACGCTACGAGGGCGAGGCAAGCCCGGCAAGAGCCGCGCGGGTCAGGGCCAGCGCACCTCGGGCGGCAGCGACATCAGGATCGCCTCGGTGTTGCCGCCGGTCTCCAGCCCGAAGCGCGTGCCGCGATCGTAGAGCAGGTTGAACTCGACATAGCGGCCGCGGCGCGCGAGCTGGTGCGCGCGTTGTTCCTCGGTCCAAGGCTCGCCCATGCGGCGGCGCACGATTGCGGGATAGACATCGAGGAAGGCGCGACCGACATCCCGGGTGAAGCCGAAGTCCGCCTCCCAGTCGCCCGTGTTGAGGTCGTCGTAGAAGATGCCGCCGACCCCGCGCGCCTCCTCGCGGTGGGGCAGGTAGAAGTAACGATCGCACCACGCCTTGAAGCGCGGATAGTAGTCCGCGTCGTGGCGCGCGCAGGCTTGGCTGAGAGCCGCGTGAAAGTCCGCCGTATCGCGCTCGTCCGGGTAGGTGGGTGTGAGATCGGTGCCGCCGCCGAACCACCACGTGCTGGTTACTATGTGGCGCGTGTTCATGTGGACCGCGGGCACCAGCGGCGAGCGCATGTGGGCCACGACGGAGATGCCGCTCGCCCAGAAGCGGCCGTCCTCGGCAGCGCCCGTCACCTTCTGACGGAAGCTCTCGGAGAACGTGCCATGGACGGTCGAGACGTTGACGCCCACCTTCTCGAACACCCGGCCACGCATCAGCGACATCACGCCGCCGCCGCCGCCGGGACGCTCCCAGGGCTTGCGCTCGAAGCGGCCGGGGCGGGCGCCTGCGGTCTCGGCCTCGTCCTCGATCGCCTCGAAAGCGGCGCAGATCTCGTCCCGCAGCCCCTCAAACCAGGCCCGCGCCTGCTCCTGCCGCGCCGCCTCGTCGCCGGTCTCGCTCACGAGAGGCTATTGCTCCCCGCCTGCCGCAGGCGTCAGGTCGTAGTCGTCGCCGAGCGAGAGCGCGTCCAGGATTACCTTGATCCGTGCCCAGGTGGGGCCATCGATGGGGTAGGGTCCGCCTGGCCCCCCGCCGGCCCGCGCGCCGGGGAGGCGCACACCCGCGCTGCCCTCGGCGGGCGGCAGGGCCTGCAGGCTCGCGACGAACTCCTCCATCATGCGCACGAACTCCGCGCCCGTGCCGAGCGCCTGCGGGTCGGCGGCGAGCACGAAGAGACCGTTGCCCTGGTCCTCGTTCTCGTTGCCGCGGCTCATGCCGGCGCCGGCGAGGGCGCCCGCGAAGGCCTCGACGATCAGGCTGAGCAGGAACCCCTTGTGGCCGTCGGCGGCGCCGCCGAGCGGCAGCAGCGAGGCCACGCGGGGCGTCTCGAAGAAGCCCGCAGGCTCCGTGGTCGGCCGGCCCTCGCGGTCGATCAGCCAGCCTTCCGGCACGGCCTCGCCCTGGTTGGCGGCCATTCGGATCTTGCCGAGCGCTACGACCGAGGTTGAGAGGTCGATCACCAGCGGCGCCTTGCCCGGCGCACGCGGGATGCCGCAGGCGAGCGGGTTGGTGCTGAGGAAGGGCGCCGCGCTGCCGAAGGGCGCGACGCAGGCGCCGCCGCCCGCGTCGTTCACCAGCAGCAGGGTCATCAGGCCTTCCCGTGCCGGCCCGCCGACGTAGGCGCCGAGGCGGGCCACGTCGTTGCCGTTGCGAACGGCGGCGCAGCCGATGCCCTGCGTCCGCGCCCTGGTGGCAGCCTGCTCTACTGCGAAGACGCAGGAGGCGGGGCCGAGGCAGCGCCGTGCATCGATCATCGCCGCCGCCGCGGTCTCGTGCACCACCACGGGCGCCACCGCCGGCGCGATCATCCCTGCCCTGGTGTCCTCGGCGAAGGTGGGGATGCGCATCACCCCGTGGGAGTGATAGCCCGCGCGGCTCGCCTCCAGCAGGGTCTCGGTCAGCACCGCGCGCTCCTGTGCGGTGAAGCCCAGCGCCCCGAAGATATCCTCGATCAGGGCGCAGACGGTCGCTTCCGGCGCGCTCACCCCCATCTGGGCCATGGCCTCAGCGCTCCGCCACCCTGACCACGAGCTTGCCGAAGTTGCGCCCCTCGAAGAGCATCCCGAGCCCCTCCGGCGCGTTCTCCAGGCCTTCGATCACGTGCTCCCTGTAGGTCATGGAGCCGTCGTCGAGCCACGCCGTGAGCCGGGCAAACGCCTCCGGGTAGCGCTCCAGCCAGTCGAGCACGAGGAAGCCCTCGACCCGCGCCCGGTTGATCAGGATCGAGCGCAGGTGGCTCGGGCCCTGATAGGCCTCGGTCAGCGTGTAGTGGTGGATGTTGCCGCAGACCACCACGCGCGCCTTGAAGGCGAGGCGGTTCATCACCCGGTCGGTCACGGGCCCGCCCACGTTGTCGAAGTAGACATCGATGCCGTCGGGGCAGGCCTCGTCGAGCGCGGCGCCGAGATCGTTCGCTGTGCGGTAGTTGATCGCGGCGTCGAAGCCCAGCTCCTCGGTAATGTAGGCCGCCTTCTCGTCGCTGCCGACCGTGCCGACCACGCGGCAACCGCCGATCTTGGCGATCTGCCCCACCACCGCGCCGACGGCGCCCGAGGCCGCGGAGACCACCACCGTGTCGCCGGGGCGCGGCCGGCCCACCTCCAGCAGGCCGAAGTACGCGGTGGCGCCAGGCATGCCGAGGATGCCGAGCGCGTAGGAGGGCGGATAGGGAGACTCCGGCAGCACCCGCGCCGTGCCGCGCGAGCAGAGCGCGTATTCCTGCCAGCCGAACATGCCCTCCACCAGGTCGCCTTGCTTGAGGCCCGGGGCCTCCGAGCGCAGGACCTCGCCCACCGTGCCGCCGGTCATCACGTCGCCGATGCCAACCGGCGCCGCGTAGGATTTCGCCGCGCTCATGCGCCCCCGCATGTAGGGATCGAGGGAGAGCGAGAGCACGCGCACCAGCGCCTGGCCGCCGCGGGGCTCCGGCACCGGTTCCTCTGCCAGCGAAAAGTCGCTCACCTTCGGCATGCCCTCCGGCCGCGCCGCAAGCCTGACCTGGCGATTGATGGCCGCGTTCATGTCAACTCCTTTGCTTGCTTCGGCTTGCCCCCTCCTCACCCCGGCCCTCTCCTCCCCTCAGGGGAAGAGAGGGAGATAAGGTCGTCGCCGTTGTTTTCCCCCTCCGCCCTTCGGGGAGAGGGGGTCAGGGGGAGGTGGGGCGTTTCTTTGCGATCTCCCTGACGAATTGCGACAGGGGCTGTGCGCTGCTCTGCCTACGGCTGGACGTCGTAGCCGCCGACTGCCAGATAGCCGCCGTCGATCACGAGCTCCGTGCCGGTGATGAAGCTCGCTTCCTCGGACGCGAGGAAGATCACGCCGTTGGCAATGTCCTCCGGCTTGCCCACGCGTCCGATGGGGTGCTGTTTGCCGAGCGCCGCGAGCCCCGCTTCCAGGCCGCCGTAGTCGCGGTAGCAGGTGTCCTCCATCATCTCGGTATGGATGTAGCCGGGGTGGATCGAGTTCACCCGGATGCGGCGCTCGTCCTTGGCGCCATCCAGCGCTGCCCCCTTGGAGAAGAGCCTGACCGCCCCCTTGCTCGCGCTGTAGGCCGACAGCGCCGCACGGCTCGTGAAGCCCAGGATCGACGAGATGTTGATGATCGAGCCGCCCGCGCGCATCGCGGCCATGCCGTGCTTGGTGCCGAGGAAGACCCCGTCGACGTTGACCGACATGGTCTTGTGCCAGCTCTCCAGCGTGACCTCGTCGAGCGGCTCGACGATGCCGACGCCCGCGTTGTTGACGAGGATGTCGAGCCCGCCGAAGCGATCGATCACGGCGGGGATCGCGGCCTCCCAATCGGCCTCCCTGGTCACGTCGAGGGCGATGAACATCGTCTCGGCGCCGCCTGCCTCGAGCTCCGCCGCGAGCGCCCTGGCGCCCTCCTCCTCGATGTCGCTGAGCACGACCGGCGCGCCCTCCGCCGCCATCCCGCGCGCCATTGCAGCGCCGAGGCCCTTGCCGGCGCCGGTGACGAGCGCGACGCGGCCTTCCAGTCGTCCTGCCATGCTCTGCGTCTCCTCCCCTCAGTCGCCGACCGATGCCGCGCCATCCATCATGGCGTGGACCATGGCGGGCTTCGGCACGGTCGGGCTGGGGTAGGCCTTGCGGCTGTGGCTCAGCCCCAGGCCCAGCACGCACTCGGCGAGCTTGTAGGTGAGCGGGCCGGGGTTGATGACCGGCACCGGCAGGTTCTCGGCCATGTGACCGTGCGCCTGGTGCATGGTGGTGGAGCCGAGCAGGATCAGCTCGGCGCCGTCGTCCTCGATGCAGCGCGTGGCGCACTCCACCAGCTTGGGGAAGACCACCTCCTCCTTGCCACCGAGCAGGTTCTCGACGTCCGGCATCACGTTGATGGAGCGGACGGACGCGAGCCGGTCGGCGACGCCGTATTCGACGCTGCTCTTCTTGTAGAGCGGAATCCAGCCGTCCCACTGCGTCACCACCGAGAAGCGGTTGCAGAACATGAGCGCCATCATGAAGGAGGCCCGCCCCGGCCCGATCACCGGGATGTCGAGCACCGAGCGCATGGCGTTCATGCCCGAATCGCTCATGGTGTCGATGCAGACGGCGTCGTAGCCGTCGTCCTGGGCCGAGAGGCCCGCTTCGAAGAGCGAGATGTCGGCCATGCTGTAGTCGTGGTAGCAGTCGAGCAGCGCCGGCCCCGCCTTGACGCCCCGGAAATCGAATTCGATGTCCGGGCCGAACGAGACCGAATCCAGCTGCGAGCGCCGGTTTGCGAGCCCCTTCTCGTCGAAAGCGAAGGGAACGATTACGAGTATCCTGGCCATGACCCTCTCCCCATCTGCCGTGCCGTGTGTGCGCCGGATCATGGCGCAGATGCCGCGCGGGCGGAAGGGCGCGCGGCGCGTCAGTCCAGCGTTACCACCGCGCCGCTGGTGGACGATTCATAGGCGGCGAGCACGGTCCGCACCGCCTCCATCCCGTCCTCCGGCTTGATCACCGAAGGCCGCCTGCCCTCGCGGACGCACTGCGCGAAGTAGGACCATTCGTCGCGCAGCGTGCCGCCCGTGACGCCGTGCAGCTCCGGCCAGTAGGTCGTGTCCGGGCTGTGGAAGCCGTCCTTGGTGCAGATACCGATACTGGGGAAGGTGTCCTGGATGTGGATGAAGCCCTCGGTGCCGATCACCGACATGCGCTCGTCGAGGTCGAAGGGCGTCCTGTCCGGCATGTTCCAGGCGCCCTCGTAGATCGCGCTCGCGCCGCTCTCGAAGCGGTACATCACCTGCGCCACGTCGTCGTGCGGCAGGCCCAGCGTGTTGACGGTCTGCGCGTAGACGCGCACGACCTTGGAGCCGGTCAGCCAGAGCATCATGTCGGTGTCGTGGGAGCATGTGTGCAGGACCGGGCCGATGGTCTGGAGCTGGCCGGTGACCCACTGCGCGGGCACGTTGCGCCGGGCATTGATCGCGACCACCTTTCCGATCCGGCCTGCGTCGATCTCCTGCTTGGCGGAGACGTAGCGCGGGTTGAAGCGGCAGACGTGGCCCACCATCAGGATGGGGCCGCCCTCGCGCGCGGCGTCGCACATACGCCGGCAGTCCTCCAGCGTCGATGCCATCGGTTTCTCGACGAGGACGTGCTTGCCGGCCGCGAGCCCGGCGAGCGCCGGCGCTGCGTGGTGCTCCCAGGGTGTCACGACCGCGAGCGCGTCGATCTCCGGGTCTTCGGCGAGCTCCCGATAGTCGGTGCAGGTGCGGGCGACGCCGTGCTCGCGCGCCATCTCCGCGAGGCGTTCTTCCGACGCGTCGCAAAGGGCGGCGAGCTCAAGCTCCGGGTGGCCGGCGATGACCCGGCAATGCACCGTCCCGAACCAGCCGACCCCGATGACTCCGACCCGCAGCTTCTCCATCGCCCCCGCTCCGTCCTCTGCCCATCGATCCAAGCGCGCCGCAGCCTAACCCGCACCCCTCACCAGGGTCACGACCCGCGTCGCGCGCCCGCGCTCCGACGGGCACGGGAGCGGCGCAGGTGGGCTGGTACGCACAAAATTTATGCGGGAATCGCCGGGATTAAGTGGGATTCAGGTGGGACAAGCGGGATAAGTGGGACAAATGGGATAAGTGGGATAAGCGGGAAGTCCCGCATTCGCGGTGCGTCGCGCGGGCACCATGTCGCCCGCGCCCGAGTCACGCTCGTCCGGGTCTCCCGCGTCCGAAAGGCCGCGAGCGCGGCAATATCCGGTTGCTGGCGCAAGTGCAGGAGCGCCCCCACCTGCCCCGGCCCGTTCGCCCCCGCACGTCATGGCGCGATCATGACGCAAGCGCCCGCCCCCGTGCACCGCACCATGGTCCGGTGAGTCGGGAGGTCCCACGGGCCCGCAGGATCCAATACGTAGAACAAGTTAGCGTGCACGGCTATGGAAGGTATACTCTTCCGCAGCCGGGACAGCGAAGGGGCGCGGATGACTCGCCAGATCTCATCGTTGGTGCTCCGCCATGTGTCTGGGACGCGCTTAACTGAGGTGGTGAGTGTTGGGCAACGTCCTGCAGTTCGCTATCAACTCTGTGCGAAGCCACCACCCGCGACACTGATGCATATCCGCCGGATGCCGACCGGACACATGCGCTGCTCACGCATACTAACAAGGCCGTTTTCTCGCCCTTCCTTGACGCCAGTGTCATTCGCGCTGAAAATGCCACTCTCGTTGCCCCCTAGGAGGCACACCTCCGGTCAGCCACGATCTAACAACGGTAACATGCAAGGTTCTTCTTTGAAAAACCCTCCTAGCACACAAGCTGCTAAGTGCAAGTGTTCGCACAACATCGGCACCGCACCAGAGATGGCTAGAGGATGTTAAAACAATGACTGATATCAAGTCTGCCTTTAACGCTCCAGAAGATATTAGAAGTACGTTGCATGACGGACTCTCTGTAATTGCAAGTCTCAGCAAACGGGATCAAGAAAAACTGTTGAAATGGGCTCGCGTTCCCCGAGCCGCCGGACTGTTTGGCGATAGCGAGAGCCTAGCTTCCGAGATCGGCTTATCGCAAGAACGTGCCCGTCAAGCACGCCTCGCGGTTGCCATGATGCTTGGGTCACTTCGCGAATCATCGATTACTGCGGAAGAATTCATCAATGCCGGTCTTAAGAGTTCGGCGTTCACCAAACTAGAAAGCGTTGAAATTGGAAATTTCGCAGAACTCATAATAGCTGTTCGCCATGAGCTGAATGAAGAAAGTGAATTGGTGCAATTGCAGAACGCCGTTCTGCCGACCTTGACGGAGTTCGACCTCACTATAGATGCGCGAGTGCAAGTTTCTGAAGGGGCCGTAATGCGCGCAGTTCCAGTCGTGATAGCCTATGTTGATACTGACGCGGAAGACCAGCTTGTTTGGTTCCAGATGGACGAAGAAAGAGCTCGAGAACTCCGAGATAAGCTCACCGCGACACTCGACCACATTGAAACTCTCAAGGAGTGGTTAGACAAGTCCATTAAATCCTAAACTAGGTGGTTGAAATTATGTTCGAAGCACCCACCTTTGAATTTTGGTCCACATTTTACACTGCTGTAGGTGTCAGTGTATTGTGGGGGAGAATGGGTTACAAGAAGGTGCGGGTATTTGCGCTCTCCAGATTAACAGAGCAACTGAACTTGCCTCAAAGAGCCAACGTGATCATCCAGTTTTGTGTGTTCTTGGCGCTTGGGGTTGTGGTAGCAGACGCAGTTGTCAAACCAGCAAGTGCAACTCAGGCGCTTGCAGCTGGATTGGGTTGGACAGCATTGCTTGCCCAACCGTCGTCCGGTTGATGTGAGAGTGGTCTGATGATAAGTGTGTCGAGAAAAGGTGTGTTGGGTAGCACTATGCAGCAGTCTTGGTACAACCGCATCGTTACAGCCTGCCTTGTAGTGGCAGTAGGCTCAGCGCTGGCTTACGAGCCGAGCGGCGAGTACAAGTGGATTGCTGTTGGAGTGGCGGCAGTAGCGGCAGTAACGGCATTGATCCTTCACCTAGCGCGTCATTTGTTAGTTCCCTTTGATGGGAGAAAAGTGAGTGGCACGCTCGGGGCTTCTCCATCTGTTACCAGGCACGGTGGTGGCCATAAACCGCACACCCTAAAAGAGGTTTTCGTGGGCGGAAGGGTAGCTCGGCCAGCGCGGATTTCTTCAAGTATGGAATACTCACAGGAACTTTGGGAGGAGATTCTTGGTCTGTCTGTGCGAAGTGAGGATTATAGGATAGAGATCTCGCAGGAAGTTGCGAAACTTGTGGAGGAAATCGTTGACGTAGCTCCGGGGAACAGTGAACTACGAACTCGATTGTTTCTCTTCGAACCCAGTGTGGTAACTAAGCGCAACGTGAAGCGAAAGCATTCGCACTTGAATATTGGAATGGAAGCCGAGAATTGGAAGCTGTTTACGAGCGGGCGATATATGATGGTGTATGGGACGGGGTCCGCAAAGTCGTCGGGTTGGTCCAAGCTATCTCGCTTCAGGAGCCGGGCTGGCCAGCCTCCAGAATGGCTAGATAATTTGTCGAGTGAGGCCATCAAGGCGCGTCGTTCGGCGGCGAGGCGTGTTAACTGATTTATTTGGGCGCGACGCGGAATGAATGAAACCAAATTGGAGGCTCTTAGTTCCAGAGACGCGGCGTGGAAATAGGGACTTTCTTGCGGAGAAAGTGAGTCCCAAAGCGCGCCAGCCTGTGCTCCATAATCCGAACCGCCTCGGGGTTGTTGTCGACCAGGAGGCACGGGCGGCCGTGTTTGGCGGCGGCTTCGCCGAAGGTGCCGGAGCCTGCGAAAAAATCCAGCAGCCTGTCGCCGGGCGATGAGTGCACCTTGACGATGCGCTCCAGCAGCCCGAGCGGCTTCTGGGTGGCGTAACCCGTTTTCTCCTTCGAGTTGGTGGGCACGATGGTGTGCCACCAGACATCCGTCGGCGTCTTGCCCCTGGCGCGCTTCTCGGCCCCCACCAGCGTCGGCGCCATGTAGGGGATGCGGTCCACGGCGTCCAGGTGGAAGGTGTAGTTGGCCGGGTCCTTGGCGTACCAGAGGATGGTGTCGTGCTTGGCCGGCCAGCGCCGCTTCGGCCGCCCGCCGTAGTCGTAGGCCCAGACGATCTCGTTGATGAAGCTCTCGCGCCCGAAGACACCGTCCAGCAGCACCTTGCAGTAGTGCACCTCGCGGCAATCGCTGTGGAAGAAGAACGACCCGCTCGCGGCCAGCACCCGGTGGGCCTCCGCCAGGCGCGGCTCGAGGAAGGCCAGGTAGTCGTCGAAGCTGTCGGCGTAGCCGGTGGCGCCGAGCGTGGTCGTGCGATAGCGCTGGCCCTGGAAGCCGGTCCTGTCGCCCGCGGCGTCACGCTCCGTCCGGAGCGCAACCCGCGTCTGCGTGCGCCCCGTGTTGAAGGGCGGGTCGATATAGATCAGGTCGATGCTGCCGGCTTCGAGCGTCCGCAGCACCTCCAGATTGTCGGCGAGGACGATGCGCAGCATCGCCCGGCTGTCTCCGGCTTGACCCATGACAGGCGCAAGGTGGCGCAGCCTCCGCCCTCGCGCAACGCTGCGGCAGTGGCACGCGTTTCGGATGCGCCGGGGTGCCGCCCGGCGCGCGGGCTAAGCGCTCAGCGCCCGGAGGCCGTCCTCGAAGAAGAACTCCTCTTCGCCGAAGGCGGGTTCGAGCTGGTCGAGCCAGGTCGCCTTCGGGTCGAAGCGCGCGAAGAAGGGCCGCCCGACCCAGTCGGGATCGCGGCCTTGCAGGAAGCGCAGCACGAAGACCTTCTCGCCCGCGACCTCCTGCACGCCCAGCACCTCGACCTTGCCCGGAGTCGCGCTCATGCTCGGCCCCCGCACCGTCCGCGCCAGGCCCGAGACCTGCTGGATCGCGCCCCGGAAGACCTCCCAGCAGCGCTCCAGCGGCACCTCGAAGTAGTGCCGGGGACCGGTGTCCCGCTCCACGAACATGTAGTAGGGGATGACGCCGAGGCGGACCTGCTCGCGCCACATCCGCGCCCAGATGTCGGGGTCGTTGTTGATGTTGGCCAGCAGCGGCGCCTGGCTGCGGACCACCGCACCGGTGTCGCGGATGCGGCGGATCGCCTCCTGCACCACGTCGGTCCTGAGCTCCTGCCAGTGGTTGAAGTGGGCCATGATCGCGATGTGACGGCCCGAGTTGACGAGGTCCTCGAAGAGGCGCAGCAGATCGTCCGCATCCTCGTCGTGGACGAAGCGGTGCGGCCAGAATGTGAGCGCCTTGGTGCCGATCCGAATGTTCTGCACATGGGCCAGCGCCGGGTCGTCGATGAAGGACCTGAGATAGCCCTCCATCACCCGGGTCTTCATGATCATCGGGTCGCCGCCGGTAAAAAGAACATCCGAGATGTTGGAATGGTCGGCGAGATAACGGTGCAGGTTGACCGCATCCTTTGACGCGATCTTCAGCTCCTTCTCGCCCACGAATTGCGCCCAGCGGAAACAGAACGTGCAATAGGCGTGGCAGGTCTGACCCTGGCTCGGGAAGAACAGGATAGTTTCCCGATACTTGTGCTGAAGCCCCTCTAAAGTTTCGCCTTCTTCCTGAGGGATGTTCAGCTCGCGCTGCCCGGCCGGATGCGGGTTGAGGCGCGCGCGGATATCGGCAGCAGCGCTCTCGACTTCCTGCGCCGTGGCGTCGCGGGTCATGAGATCGGCGATCCGGCTAAAGTCGCCGTCCGCCAGCATTCCCCGCTGCGGAAACACCAGCCGGTAGACCGGATCGTCCGGGATCCGGTCCCAGTCGATCAGGTGCTCGATCACGTAGCGGTTGGTGCGGAAGGGCAGCACGGCGCTGACGACTTTCATCGCGAACAAGTCGTCATCGGTGACGTTACCGTACTGAGAAATCGACTCGAGATTCCTCCTGGTCAGCGCCTTGAACTTGCCGACCGGTCGCGCGGAACTCTTTAGATCACGCGGGCGGTTCGCGCTCGGCCACTCTCGCAGGACCGCCGCCCCCGGGATCGCATGAACGCTCACAGTTATATCTCCCCATAGCCATTGCTTTTTGTTTGTATGGCTTTTGTATCACATCTGTCCTCAAAAGTACAGGCTGCCCCCCGAACGAGCGGGTGCCGGCGCCGCTCGGAGCCGGCCGGAGGCCGCACTCTCCCGGCCCCGGCGGGGGCTGCGCGGACCGGCACAGGGTTGCGTTCCACGCCACGAAGGGCCACACAAATCCTTGCGCCCGCGCCACTTGATTGATCGATTGCACGCGAGGCACCGGGCGGGCGCTCGGTCCGAGGGGGGAGAGAGTCACATGCCGCAGGCCAACGAAATCTGCCGAATGGACGCCGTGACCCTGGCGGCGCGGGTGCGGGCCAGGGAGCTTTCGGCGATCGAGGTCGCCGACGCGGTGATCGCTCACATGGAGCAGCTGGAGCCCGACCTGCACGCCTTCTGCACGCCGGCGCCCGACTACGCCCGCGCCGCCGCCCGCAAGGTGGATGCCAGGATCGCGGCGGGCGAGGACCCGGGCCCGCTCGCGGGCGTGCCGGTCGGGATCAAGGACCTGGTCTGCACCAAGGACCTGCGCACGGTCTCCGGCTCCATCGCCTACAAGGATTTCGTGGCCGAGGAGGACGACGTGGTGGTTGAACGCCTGCGGGACGCCGGCGCGGTGATCCTGGGCAAGACCAACGTGCCGGAGTTCGGTTACAGCGGCGCGAGCCACAACCCCGTGTTCGAGGCGACGCGCAACCCGTGGAACCTGGAGCGCTCGCCCGGCGGCTCCAGCGCGGGCTCCGGCGCGGCGGTGGCCTCGGGCATGGGGCCGCTCGCGGTCGGCAGCGACGGCGGCGGCTCGGTGCGCATTCCGGCCTCCTTCTGCGGGCTTGTGGGGGTCAAGGCGTCGATGGGCCGGGTGCCGCTCTACCCCGGCTGCCGGGACGAACGCTACCCCGGTGTCTCCAGCTGGGAGGGGATCGAGCATATCGGCCCCTTGTCGCGGACGGTGGCCGATTCGGCACTCATGCTCTCGGTCATGGCTGGCCCCGACGACCGCGACCGCCACTCGCTCCCGGCCGCCGACTTCGACTGGACCGACGTGGGCGCCGATCTCAAGGGCTGCCGCGTCGCCTACAGCGCGGACTGGGGCTACGCCGCCGTCGATCCCGAGGTGCGCCAGATCGTGAGCGATGCCGCCCGCGTGTTCGAGAGCGAGCTGGGCTGCACCGTCGAGGAGGCCGACCCCGGCTGGGACGACCCCTACCTCGCCTTCTGGGGCCTGGTGGCAGCCGAGACCGACCTCGCCGGAATGCGCCGGCTGGTGGCGGAGCACGGCGCGCAGATGACGCCCCATCTGGTGGATTTCATCACCCGGCCCTGGACCGCGGAGGATCTGTCCAACGCCGTGATCGGACGCAAGGCGCTGGTCAACAAGATGTGGCGCTTCATGCGGAACTACGACGTTCTGCTGACGCCGACTCTCGCGTGCCCGCCCTTCGGCCTCTACGTCCAGGGACCGGAGATCATCGAGGGGCGCATGGTGCCGCCCTTCGCCTGGCTCGCCTTCACCTTCCCCCTCAACATGACCGGCCAGCCCGCCGCCAGCGTTCCCGCCGGCTGGACGGCGACCGGGCTCCCCGTCGGGCTGCAGATCGTGGGCCGCCATCTGGACGATGCGATGGTGCTGCGGGCTGCGGCAGCCTTCGAGGCCGCGCGCCCCTGGCACGACCGCTGGCCGGCCCTCGTGTCGTAATCGGGAGCGAGTCCGCCTTCGACGGACACGCGACAGGCCGCGACCGCGGCGCGCCCGCGCAGGCGCCGGCCGCAGGCCGGATGCCGTGAGCGACAATAACTGGGCGCAGCTACTCGGCCGCCGCCGGCACCTGCTCGATGCCGTGCTCGGTCAGCTTGTGGCCGCGGCGCTCGGCCTCTTCCAGCACGTCGCCGCGCCATTGCACCCGGCCGGGGTCGGTCGCGCCCACGATGACGAAGAGCAGACCTTCCTCGTCACCCACGTTGCGGAAGCCCCGCATCACGTGGGGCGGACAGGAGGCCACGTCCCAGGGGTCGAGGAGGACGCAGCGGGTGTCCTCGTCATCGCCCCAAAAAATCTTCCAGCGGCCCTTGAGCGGCATGAAGACCTCGTTGGTCTCGTGGTCGTGGTGCAGCGTGCCCTTGCCGGGCTCGCAGCGCACCACGGCGACATTGAAGTCGCGATTGTCGGTGATCGCGGCCTTCTGGGTCGCGTCCTCGCCGACACCGCGGCCGATGATCTGGTAGATCTCGCGCTCGCAGCCGGGAATCACCGCGTCCAGCATGGGCAGCGTGCTGCCTTCGAGCTGGTTGAAGCGCGCCACCCGCGTCTTCTCGAACTCCTCCACCGAGATGATGTCGTCGCTCATCGCTCTGCCTCCCCTCGTCTCTCTCATGCGTCGGCGCGCTCGACCCGGCGCGCGGTCTTGATCGCCTGCATCCGCGCCACCGCGTCGAACACGGGCGGGAAGGTCGGGCGATCGACGTAGCTGCCCGTGCCTTCCTCGACATTGAGCGTGCTGCCGTCCCACAGCTTGCGCCCGCGGCTGATGGTGGTCGCCGCCGCGCCCGAGACCTCCATCCCCTCGAAGATGTTGAAGTCGACGTTCTGGTGATGGGTCTCGACCGAGATCGTCCGCGTTTTCGACGGGTCCCAGACCACGATGTCGGCGTCGGCGCCCGGCTGCAGCGCGCCCTTGCGCGGGTAAATGTTGAAGATGCGTGCGGCGTTGGTCGAGGTCAGCGCCACGAACTCGTTGGGGGTGAGCCGGCCGGAGCCCACGCCGTGGTGCCAGAGCACCGACATGCGGTCCTCGACGCCGCTGGTGCCGTTCGGGATCTTGGTGAAGTCGTCCTTGCCCGCCGCCTTCTGCGGCGCGCAGAAGGCGCAGTGGTCGGTCGCCGTGGTCTGCAGGTTGCCCGATTGCAGCCCGCGCCAGAGCGCCTCCTGGTGGTGCTTGGGGCGGAAAGGCGGGCTCATCACATAGCCCCGCGCCGCCTCCGCATCCGCCTGGTAGTAGACCGACTCGTCGATCACGAGGTGCTGCACCAGGCATTCGCCGAAGACCCGCTGGCCCTCGAGCCGGGCCCGGGTCACGGCCTCCAGCGCCTCCTTGCACGAGACGTGGACGACATAGATCGGTGCGTTCAGCACTTGCGCGATGCGGATCGCGCGGTTCGCCGCCTCGCCCTCCACCTCGGGCGGGCGCGACTGCGGATGCCCCTCGGGCCCGGTGATGCCCTTCTCCAGCAACTGCTGCTGCAGGTGCCAGACCAGCTCGCCGTTCTCGGCGTGGACCGTGCAGAGTGCGCCCAGCTCCTGACAGCGCGCGAAGCTCGCCAGCAGCTTCTCGTCGTCCAGCATGATCGCGCCCTTGTAGGCCATGAAGTGCTTGAAGCTGTTGACCCCGTGCTCGCGCGCGAGCACGCCCATGTCCTCCTCGATCTTCTCGTTCCAGTTGGTGATCGCGACGTGGAACGAATAATCCGACGGCGCCTTGGCGGCGCGCTGCGTCCAGTCGCGCCAGGCCTCCATGGGCCGCCCCTCGGGGTCCGGAATCACGAAGTCGATGATCATCGTGGTGCCGCCGGCGAGCGCCGCCGCCGGGCCGGTGAAGAAGTCGTCGGTGGTCACGGTGCCCATGAAGGGCAGTTCCATGTGGGTATGCGGGTCGATGCCGCCCGGCATCACCAGCGCGCCGCCGGCGTCGACGACCTCGGCGCCAGCCGGCGCCTCCAGCCCTTCGCCCACGGCCTTGATCGTGCCGTCCTCACAGTAAACGTCCGCCCGCCTGGTTTCGTCGGCGGTGACCACCGTGCCACCCCTGATCATCAGCGACATCGCTGCCTCCCTGGTCCGGACCGCGCGCGCCCGATGCGCCGGCCCGCACCCAAGACTAGCAAATCCCGCCGCCTCAGCCGAAGGGATCGAAACAGCGCGCGCCGGAGGGCGCGATATGCCGCACGTTGCCGGTCACGACGGTGAGGTCGTGGACGAGCGCCGTCGCGGCGAGGAGGGAGTCCACATCCGGCAACGTCGGATGCGCGCTGACTTCCCCCCAGCGCTCGGCGATGGCGTGATCGACAGGGAGTATACGGTCGCTGAACCGCTCGCCGATTTCTGCCACCCATCTATCGAGCACGACACCGAACGCCGGGTCGCGGCGGCGGACGCGCGCCGCGCCGCGCCGAAGCTCGCCGATCACCAGCACGCTGAGGTAGAGCTCCTCCGGCTCGCGCGCCCGGAACCAGGTCACGACTCCCCGGTTGGCGCGCTCCCGTTTTCGCAGTTCGGACACCACATTGGTGTCGATGAGATAGCTCACAGGTCCACCGGCCGCGGGCCCGAACGCGGCTGATCGAAGTCGGAATCTTCGCCCACGTCCGGAAAGGCGAGGAGGTGGTCGACGAAGCTCCCCGAGGACAACACGCGACGGCTCTCGACCAGCGCGACGCCCGCGTCGGACAGCGCCCAGACCCCGCGTGGCGAATCGTCGCGGAGATATCCCTCTTGAACCAGGTCTTCGCGTGCCGACTTCACGGTACTTCTCCATCTGTCGTCGCCCGAGCTGATTCGGTCGAAATCGCCGGGCGTCATGTAGTGTTTCATGCGCTCTCTCAGAGCCGGATAAAGATCGCGTCCGCTCGCGCGGCCACCTCGCTCATAGATGACATCCATGAGTGGCTCTCTAACCGTCTCCTCCGGCAGCCCCGGAGCATGATCGCCGCTCCGTGGGACGGGCCCCATTGCCGTTGGGGCATTTGTCTCACGATAGCGTTCGGCGGCGTCCAGCGCCTTCGCAAGGGCCGAGTCCGCCGAGTCCACGAGCGGCTCCGCCCACGCCTTCAGTCGCTGCATCGATTCGTCAGAAATGCGGATTGTCGGCACGGCACCATCCCCCGAACGCGACGATGTAATCTAATTCAATCGCAACAATGTGACAAACAGGCTATAGTGTCAATGACATTATTCGGAAACAATCGGCACGCTCCGGTAGATGAAGGGCAGAGGCAGCGGGACGAGAAGGGCTCAGCCGCCCTCAAGGCACCAGAGCAGAATCGCCTTCTGCGCGGGCACGCGGTTGGCCGCCTCGTCGAACACAACGGACTGCGGGCCGTCGAGCACCGCGTCGGTCACCTCGCAGCCCCGCTTCGCCGGCAGGCAGTGCATGAAGATCGCGTCGGGCGCCGCCATCGCCATCACCGCCTCATCGACACGGTAAGGCTCGAACGACACGTTCCCCTTCCGCGCAGGGTCGTCGTGCAGCGACACCCAGGTGTCGGTTACCACGCAGTGGGCGCCGGTCACCGCGCCGGCCACATCGGTACCCACCTCAATGTCCGCACCCCGCGCCTTTGCCCAGGCGACGATCTCGGCCGGCGGCGGGTACGCGGCCGGGCAGGCGAGGCGCAGGCTGAAGCCGCAGTGCGCGGCGGTCTGCACCCAGGTCGCGGCCATGTTGTTGCCGTCGCCGAGCCAGGCGACCGTGCGGCCTGCGATGGGTCCCCGGTGCTCCTCGTAAGTCATCACGTCGGCCACCAGCTGGCAGGGGTGGCTGCGGTCGGAGAGCGCGTTGATCACAGGTACGCTCGCGCCCTCCGCGAGCGCCAGCAGCGTCTCGTGGGAGCGGGTGCGCAGCGCGATCGCGTCGACATAGCGCGAGAGCACCCGCGCGGTGTCCTCGATGGTCTCGCCGCGCCCGAGCTGCATGTCGGCCGCCGTCATGGTGATGGTCTTGCCGCCGAGCTCGTCCATGGCGACCTCGAACGAGACCCGCGTCCGCGTCGACGGGCTCTCGAAGATCGCGGCCAGGGTCTTGCCGACAAGCGGGGCTGCGCCGTTCCGCCCCTTGAGCGTCCGCGCCTGGTCGATGGTGGCGCGCAGCGTGGCGGCGTCGATCCCGTCGAAATCGAGGAAGTGGCGGGGCGGTGTCACGACCCTACCTGGGCCAGGGCCCGCTCCAGCGCATCGCAGGCCTCGTCGATCTCGGCCTCTCCGATGTTGAGCGGGGGCAGCATGCGCAGCACGTTGCTGTCGGCAGGCAGCGCCAGCACCTTGTTCTCGCGCAGCGCGCCGAGAAGCTCCATGTTGGGCACGACGCACTCCAGCCCCAGCATCATGCCCCGGCCGCGCACGCCGGTGTAGACGCTCTTGTTGCCGGCGAGCGCGGTCAGCCGCTCGGCCAGCAGCGCGGCGTTCTTTTGCACGGTGTCGAGGAAGCCGTCGGCGAGCACCACGTCGAGCACGGCGTTGGCCACGGCGGTCGCCAGCGGGTTGCCGCCGAAGGTGGTGCCGTGGCTGCCGGGAACCATCGCCGCCGCCACATCCTCCCGTGCGAGGCAGGCGCCGATGGGGAAGCCGTTTCCGAGCGCCTTGGCAACAGCCATGATGTCGGGCGTGACTCCCGCCCACTCGTGGGCGAAGAGCCGGCCGGTGCGACCCACGCCGCATTGCACCTCGTCGAAGATGAGCACCAGGCCTGCTTCGTCCGCCAAGGCGCGCAAGCCCTGCAGGAATTCGTCGGTCGCCGGATGGATGCCGCCCTCGCCCTGGATCGGCTCGACCAGCAGCGCCGCGGTCTCGTCGCCGATGGCCGCACGGGTCGCATCCAGGTCGTTGAGGTCGACCTGGTCGAAGGCATCGACGGCCGGCTCGAATCCCTTGAGGTGCTTGGCCTGAGCGCCCGCCGCGATGGTCGCGAGCGTCCGCCCGTGGAAGGCGTTGCGGAAGGTGACCACGCGGTAGCGCTCGGGCGCGCCGCGGCTGGTCTGATAGATGCGCGCGAGCTTGATCGCGCACTCCATCGCCTCCGCGCCGGAATTGCAGAAGAGCACGCGGTCGGCGAAGGTCGCGGCGGTGAGCCGCTCGGCGAGGCGCGCCTGCGGCGGAATATTGTAGAGGTTCGAGACGTGCCAGAGCTCCTTGCTCTGAGCCTCCAGCGCGGCAACCACGTGCGGATGCGCATGGCCCAGGCTGGTCACGCCGATGCCGCAGCCGAAATCCAGGTAGCGCGCGCCGTCGGCCGTGTAGAGGTACGACCCCTCGCCCCGCTCGAAGGTGAGGTCGAAGCGGCCATAGTTGGCCATCACTGAAGTGGACACGGCAGCGCCTCCCGAGATTTTGAAAGCGCGCACTATCCGTTCACGGCGCCTCTAAGTCAACGCGAGCGGGCGCTTCCGGGCGTTTCGGGCCAAGACCCTCGGTGGATCAGATCGTGTATTCGATCTTCCCGAGGCGCGCGGAGAGCTTCATGTTCTCGCCGTAGTCGATGGGCACGCCGATCACAGCCGGCCCCGGCTGCTGGAAGGCCTCCTCCAGCGCGGGCACGAGCTCCTCGGCCTTCTCGATGGTGCGCCCCCAGGCGCCGTAGGACTCGGCCCAGAGCTGGAGGTCGGGGTTGGTGAACGAGAGGTCGAAGTGCCGGCCGTCGAAGGCGTTGCGCTGCTTCCACTCGATCAGCCCGTAGGCGCCGTCCATCCAGATCATGGCGACAACGTTGAGCTTGCGCCTGACCGCAGTCTCCATGTCCTGCGCGTTCATGAAGAACCCGGCATCGCCGTTGATCGAGAGGATCCGGCGCTCCGGCATCGCGATCTTCGCCCCAAGGGAGCCGGGAAAGGCGAAGCCCATGGTGCAGAAGCCGTTGGAGATCAGGCAGGTATTCGCCTCGTCGCACTGGTAGTAGCGGGCGATCCACATCTTGTGGGCGCCGACGTCCGAGAGCAGCACGTCCTCCGGCCCCATGACGTTGCGCACGTCGTGGAGCACCTTCTGCGGACGCATTGGGAAGTGGCTGCTGCCCCGCTCGGCGGTGAGGTCGTCGTGGATGGTATGGCGCAGCGCCTGGCGCTCGCCAATATCGAAGAGCGGCAGGCTCGCGCCGCCGTCCGCGCTGCGCCGCTCGATCTCCTCGTTGATCTGCCAGAGCGCATCGGCGATGTCGCCGGCAACGTCGACCTCCACCTGATAGTCGCCGTCCACCTCCGCCGGCCAGAAGTCGATATGGACGATGGTCTTCTCCGCGCCGCGGTTCCAGAAGGCCGGCGAATACTCCACCAAATCGTAGCCGACGGAGACGATCACGTCGGCCTCGCGCAGCGCCGCGATGATGTGGTCCTTGCCCTGGAGCCCCACGGTGAAGAGGCAGTGCTCGTCGCTCCTTGGCACGGCCCCCTTGCCCATGAAGGTGTTGACGACGCCGATGCCGGTAAGATCGGCGAGGCGCCGGAGCTGGGTCGACGCCCGCTTGCGGATGGCACCGTTGCCGGCGAGGATCAGCGGGTTCTTCGCGCCCATGATCGCGTCAACCGACCGCGCCACCGCCTTGTAGTCGGCGCCGGGGCGCCGGGTCTTGATCGGGGCGATCGGCGCGCCCCTCGCCTCGTGCTCGGCGATGTCCTCCGGCAGCTCGATCAGCACGGCGCCCGGCTTCTCGGCCTCGGCGACCTTGAAGGCCTTGCGCACGATCTCGGGGATGTTGTCCGCCTGGTGCACCGTCTGCGCCCACTTGGTGATGGGGCGGAACATGGAGACCGAGTCCATGTTCTGGTGGCTCTCCTTGTGGAGGCGCTGGGTGCCGGCCTGGCCGATGAGGCAGACCAGCGGCGCGCGGTCCATGTTGGCGTCGGCGACGCCGGTCACGAGATTGGTGGCGCCGGGGCCGAGGGTGCCGAGGCAGACGCCCGCCTTCCCCGTCAGCCGGCCATAGACGTCGGCCATGAAGGCCGCCGCCTGCTCGTGCCGGCAGAGGACGAAGTCGATGTCGCTGTCCATCAGCGACATCATCACGTCGGCGTTCTCTTCGCCGGGAATGCCGAAGATGTGGGTCACGCCCTCGCTTTCGAGGCATTTGACCAGAAGATCGGACGCTTTCATGGAGTCCCTTTCCAGGGCGCGATCCCTGCCGCCGCGCCCGTCTGAGTGCGCGGCGCACGATGCGGCCCGGCCGCGGCCGAGTCAACGCGTCCGCGGCGCAGATCACGCCCCTGTTTGAAATGTTGAATGGTCGTGCCGGGATGGTGGTCAGATTGTCAGTCGAGCACGCGCAGGGCCGTCTCGGGCGCCTTGTCGAGAATCCTGAGCAGGGCCCTGGCGGCGCCCGTGGGCCCGCGTTTGCCTTGCTCCCAGTTGCGGATCGTCTCGTGCGGCACGCCGATGCGGCGCGCGAACTCTACCTGCGTCAGCCCCACCCGCCTGCGCACCCGTCGGGCAAAGCGCGCCATATCCTGCATCGCCTCGGCATCGTCATCGCGCGCCTGCCGCGCAATATCTTCCTCGCTCGTCGCATCCAGCACCGCATGATCGACCCGTCCCCGAGGAAGGCTGCGCGGCTCGTCCGGGTCAATCCTGACGCGTGTTCTGCTCATAGTCCCGAACCTCCTTGCGCTTGGCCTTGCGCGCCGAAATGATGCGGATGACGTAGGCGAAATCGAAGCCGCGTCGCGCGAGACACGCGTCGCTGTTGGCGCCGTCCCACTCGAATTCCATATCAGATGGTAGGCCAATGGCCTACCGAAGTCAACGCACCCGCCCGGCGGCCGACACGACGTGAAGGGCTAGCGGTACCGGGCCGCAGGCCCGGAGCGCGCGACCGCGCGCCGCGCCAAAGGCGCGTAGCCAACCGAACGGAGCGAGCGCCCGGCACCTGAGGGAAAGCAGGGACTCCTAACCCGGCGCGTCGTCGCCGGAACCGCTGCCTGCGTCTTCGGGCCCGTCGCCGGTCCGCTCGCGCGGCGGGCGCTCGCGCTGCCGCGCCCGTCGATCCCGCTCTTCCTCATCGTCAGCGGAGGAAAGCGCCGGAGCGTCGTCGTCCCCCCGCGCGTCCTCGATGACCACCCGGGCGGCGGGCGCGCGGCCTTGCTTGTCCTCGCCGAAGTAGATCTGTGTGTGGGGGAAGGGAATCTCGATGCCGCGTTCGTCGAAGGCGGCCTTGAGCCTGCGGTTGTACTCCCGCCCCGTCGACCATTGCGTGAGCGGCTTGGTCTTGAGCCGGGCGCGGACGATGACCGCTGAATCGCCGAAGCTGTTGAGGCCCATGATCTCCAGCGGCTCCAGCATGTTGGCGCCGAACTCGGGGTCCTGCTGCAGCGCAGCGCCGACCTCGCGCATGACGTCGACCACCTCGTCGTAGTCCTCGCGGTAGGCCACGCCCATGTCGATCAGGTAGTAGGAGAACTCCTTGGTCATGTTGGAGATCGTGTCGACGCCGCTGAAGGGCACGGTATGCACGTGGCCCTGCAGGTCGCGCAGGCGGATGGTGCGGATCGTCATCGCCTCCACCGTGCCGGTGTGGCCGCCGGCAGTCACGACATCGCCCACGGCGACGCTGTCCTCCAGCAGGATGAAGAGCCCGGTGATGATGTCCTTCACCAGGGTCTGCGCGCCGAAGCCGATGGCGAGGCCCGCGACGCCGACGCCCGCCAGCACCGGCGCGATGTCGAGGCCGATCTCCGAGAGGATCATCAGCATCGCGATGACGCCGACAACCACGCGGAGCGCGTTGCGCGCGAGCGGCAGCAGGGTGCGGGCGCGCTGGCTCCGCTCCACCAGCTCGCCCGTCTCGTCGACCTGCGTGAGGTAGCGGTCGATGAGGGTCGTCGCCACCTCGAGCACGATCGTCGCGATCAGGGCGATGGCGACGATCGAGGCGAGCGTGGCAATCACGGCGGTGCCCGTCTCGCTCGCGAGCCAGGTGAAGATATCGGCGCTCCACGCTTCGAGGACGAGGCAGAGCCCCAGCAGCAGGATCACCGTCTGCGCCGACCGGCGCGCCACCGGCAGGTAGCGGTTGACCCGCACCTGCAGCCCCGGGTAGCGCTCGCGCAGCTCGGCACGGACGCGGAAGCCCCGCTCGAAGCCGCGCCGGACCCCGGCAAAGCCGAAGCCCGTGGCCCAGGCGATCACGACCGTGGCCGCGCTCCCCTTGATCAGGAAGAGGAAGCCCTCCAGACCCTCCGCCGCAGCCAGCAGCCCGCCGGCGATGACGTAGAGGATCGCCGGGATGTGCCAGAAGTCCGCGAGCTTGCCGAGGAAGGCAAAGACCCGGAGGTGCGCCCGCGTGCCGCTGGTCCGCCCGGTCTCGTGCAGCCAGCGCGCGAACGATATGCGATTCTGCAGGATGAAGGTGATGAGAAGCCCGACCAGCAGGATGCCGAGCAGGCGGATCAGGGCCGCATGGCCGCTCTCGGGCAGGCCGAGCAGCAGGGCCGCGTAGCAGAAGACGTAGCCGTAAGCCCCGATGTTCACGAGCCGCCGCCACCAGATCGAGCAATAGGCCGCGTTCACGTCGGTAATCGGCACGAGCCTGAGCTGCGGCGCGTAGGGCGCCAGCACCAGGGTCCCAGCGGCCTTGACCACGCTCGCAATCAGGTGGGCGCTGATGATCGCGAGCGCGACCACGCGCAGCGCGTCCGCCGGTTCGATGACGGTGAGCACGCCGTAGCCCGCGCCGGCCGCGACCAGATTGGGCAGGGCCCTGAGCACCGCGTTGTAGAGCAGCAGCGCGGGCTGGAGCCAGGGGGATGGCTCCTCCAGCCCCTCGACCCAGCGGCGCGGTCGCCGCAGAGCCCGGAAAACGATCAGGCCGATGACGAGCCCGGCAACGATGATCGCTACCAGCTTGCCGAAGGAAATCAGCCAGGCGTCGCGCTCCTCCCGCTCGCCCCAGTGCTCGATCAACCAATCGATGGCCTCCGGGATGTCGGCGATCGCGCCCGCGAGATCGACGATATGCCGGCCGAGGGTAGCGATCCCGTCGGAGAACGCGCGCATGGCGGACGCGCTCTCCGCATCCTCGCTCGCCTCCGCCGCCTGTTGGGCCTCGAGCGCGGCCTTGAGGTCGGCGATGAAGCGCTCGCGCTGCTCCGGCGATTCGAGGGTCTCGACCAGGCCTTCGAGGGCCTGAGCGTCGGCCCCGTCGGCTGCGGCCGCGCCTTCCTGGGCGAGCACAGGCGCGCTCGCGGCAAGCCACAGGGTCGCCAGCAGCAGCGCCGCAGCGCCCGCAAGGCACGCATGCGGGGCACGAATTGCCGGCCGCTGGACACTCCGCGTAAGCGCGTGCCAGAGTGCCGCCGCCGTGCGATGCACCGGGAGGGACGACATGGCGGTGACTATTTACCACAACCCGCGCTGCTCCAAGTCCCGTCAAACATTGCAGTTGTTGCAGGACCGGGGCATCGAGCCGGAGATCGTGGAGTATCTGAAGGCACCGCCCTCGGCCGACGAGATGGACGCCGTGCTCGCCAAGCTCGGGATCGAGCCCCGCGCGCTGATGCGCACGAAGGAGGCCGCCTGGCGCGAAGCCGGCATGGCCGACGAAAAACTCTCCCGCCGCCAGCTTATCGAGCTCTTGGTGGCCAATCCCATCGTCATCGAGCGGCCCATCGTCGTGAACGGCGCCCGCGCGGCTCTCGGCCGGCCGCCCGAGAGCGTGCTGTCGATCCTCTAGTCGCGCGTCCTGCGCCAGTGACCCTCCCGGTCGTCTTTCACCCGGATTACACGGTCCCGCTGCCGCCCGGCCATCGCTTCCCCATCG
>Ga0209754_1000506_pt1 | contig 54479 bp, 39 predicted proteins | sample MesohylBB_FD_187295 | JGI IMG/M metagenome (GOLD analysis project Ga0209754, IMG submission 187295) | Host-associated microbial community of the marine sponge Aplysina aerophoba from Gulf of Piran - sponge mesohyl, lysed by bead beating... | ecosystem: Host-associated > Porifera > Sponge >...
CAAAAGCAATGGCCGGCGCCGCATCGTTCGCAACTGGTCCATACTTGCCGGAAAAACAGGCGGAATAAACCCCCTCGACGCTTCCCGCGGCCGCAGCCGATCCGACTCCGCGGGACCGGGAAGCAGAGCTACCCCAACTTGTCTACTTGGAAAGAAAAAAGGCGCAGTATCTGAAACGCGCCCCAAATAATCAAATGGCCGCGCTTATTGATTAGTATCAACAGTACCAGATGTATCAGCGCGGTGAGCTGACCCGGGACCTGCTAAAAAAGGATGGCGCCGCTGATTGCGGCTGCAATTGATCGGCTGTGAACCGCAGCGCATCCCGGGTATGAGCAACCACATTAAATGAAGCAATTGGCGGTTCCCGCGTTCACGGAATTTGGGGAACCCCGGCACGATTGCGCAGTCCGCGCGGCGCGCTCCGGACAACCGTTCACGGCAGCGTCCAGGGCATCGGCGGAAGTCGGATAACACGGATCGTCACCGCTGGACCGAACGCTTGCCGATAGTCACTCCGTCGTTCCTGTGGAAGCGAGAAGGTGCGCAAATCTGCGTACATAAATTGACCGCCATTATCAGAAAAATATTCACTTCCCATATTGCCTCATTTCGAATATCTTCAAAATATGAATCGTGAACAAGCAGTAAGCATGTTAGCCTCATTAGCGCATGGAACGCGGCTGGACGTGTTTCTGCTGTTGATTGAGGCGGGCGATGAGGGAATTACGGCGGGCGGGATCGCTGAACGCTTGAATGTGGTCCCGTCTTCCCTGACGCATCACCTGAACGAACTCAAAGCGACCGGCATGGTCGATTGCGTTCGAAACCACAGGCAAATGATCTATACCGCCCGCATTCCGGCGATGAAGGACTTGATTTCTTTTCTAACCAGAAATTGCTGTGGCGGTCGACCGGAACTGTGCTCTCCCCAGTGGAGTGGCGATGAGAGGATTGAAGCTTTGAGCGGCGTAATGGGAGATCGTGTTTTCAATGTTCTTTTCTTGTGCACAGGGAACTCGGCGCGAAGCATTATCGCCGAATGCATCCTCAACCGTTTGGCCCCTGAGAAATTCAGAGCCTACAGCGCGGGGAGCCAGCCTTCGGGCCGCGTTCATCCATGCACACTGGATCTGTTGTCCAACTTGAGCTTTGAAACCAGCGATCTTCGCTCAAAGAGTTGGGATGAGTTCGCGGCTGAGGGCGCCCCCAAAATGGATTTCATCTTCACGGTCTGCGACAACGCCGCAAACGAAATGCGCCCAGTGTGGTCTGGCCAACCGATGAGTGCCCATTGGGGAGTTCCCGACCCCGCGCGATCGACAGGCAATGATGCCGAAATCGCGGCTGTCTTTAACGACACATACCGGATGCTTAACCAACGAATATCAATTTATGCCAATTTGCCAATCGCCTCCTTGGACAAGATGTCCTTGCAGCAGCGGCTGGATGAAATCGGCAAGGATTTATAAATGACCGCGCAATATGAAATCACCGCCAAGAAGGCGGAAGGGGCGGAGCTGGGAACCTTCGAGCGTTATCTTACGGCCTGGGTCGCGCTCTGCATCGTCGCGGGGGTCGCCTTGGGCCATTTCTTCCCGGCCCCCCTCCAAATCATCGGAAAAGCCGAAATCGCGAACGTCAACATGCCCGTTGCGGTGCTCATCTGGCTGATGATCATCCCCATGCTGCTGAAGATTGATTTCCGTGCATTGCACCACGTTAAAGAGCACTGGCGCGGTGTCGGCGTAACCCTGTTCATCAACTGGGCCGTGAAGCCGTTTTCCATGGCGGCCCTGGGAATGCTGTTCATCGGCTATCTGTTCCGGGACATGCTGCCTGCCGATCAGATCGATTCCTATATTGCCGGACTGATCATCCTCGCCGCCGCGCCCTGCACCGCTATGGTTTTCGTGTGGAGCAACCTTTCGGATGGCGAGCCGCATTTCACGCTGACCCAGGTGGCGTTGAACGACACCATAATGGTGTTCGCCTTCGCGCCGATTGTCGGGCTTTTGCTGGGACTTTCGTCCATCATCGTCCCCTGGGATACGCTGTTGATCTCCGTGTTGGCGTTCATCGTCGTTCCGGTGATCGTGTCTCAAATTTTGCGTGCGTATCTCTTAAAGAGCGGTGGCGAACCCGCCCTAGCCAAGGTCTTGGCGGCAACGCACCCCGTTTCGCTTTTGGCGCTTCTGGCGACACTCGTCCTTCTGTTCGGATTCCAAGGCGAACAGATTTTGGCCCAGCCCCTGGTCATCGTGTTGCTGGCCGTGCCGATATTGATCCAGGTCTATTTCAACTCGGGCTTGGCCTATTTCCTGAACCGTCAGTTCGGCGTCGCCCACTGCGTCGCCGCGCCATCGGCTCTGATCGGGGCGAGCAACTTCTTTGAACTCGCCGTGGCGACGGCCATCGGCCTGTTCGGTTTCGATTCCGGCGCGGCCTTGGCAACGGTTGTCGGGGTCCTCGTCGAGGTGCCGGTAATGCTGTCCGTGGTCCGCATCGTTAACAAAACGAAGAATTGGTACGAGAGGAAAGCTGCCTCATGACCATTCGTGTCGCATCAACGGATTTGGGCGCATGTGACGCCTGGCGCTGCGGGCGGCTTGGGACTGGCCGGAATTCGAGATCGTTCACGTCAACGAGATCAAGAGCGGTGCCAACTGCGCCGGACATCTGACCGAGTTCGACACGATACATGGGCAGTGGAACCATGACGTTGTCGCAGAGGAAAACGCCCTTGTCATCGACGGCAAGAAAGTTGGGTGTTCTGAATATGCGAAGACCCAAGATATTCCCTAGGGCGGTCTCGGCGTAGATATCGTCATCGAAAGCACCGGAAAATTCAAAAGCGGTGATGCCGTACGCCCCCATTTGGACAATGGCGCAAAGAAGGTGATTGTCGCCTACTCGGACCATGACAAAGTGGCGCTAAACGTCGGATTTTATTACATGGCTAGTGCCATCGGACGCCTCGGCGGTACATTGTTGTCTGGCCTCGTCTATCAGGCCGGGGGCTCGTTGCCTGCCTTTGGATGTCAGGTGGTTTGATTTTGGCAGCCGTGCTGTTGACCTTGCCATTGGATCATCGCCCACAGGTTTCCTCGGGCCATAAGGCATAAATAGAGGTGGTGCGAGAAACCGCCTTCAAATCTCCCTCGCGAACCAGCGGATCCGCCCGATGATGTTGACTTCGTCCGCCGTCCGTTCGTAGGCGCTGTTGAAGGTGTTGTCCGAGATTATCCGAACCTTGGGCGGATCATTGTCGGAGATGTTCTCGAGCCGCTCGGCGACGATCCCCATTCCGTCGAACAGGACAAAGATACCTGGCGGGGCGGGAGGCTTCCGCGACAGATCGACGAGCACGATGTCGCCGGAATGCAGGGCTCTTTGGATTGGAGAAGAGGCGGCAGATAGGTGAACCTTGGCAATAGTAATGCTAGGATCGTCGAGTAGAACGGTAAGAGATTGAGGGGATAGGCACTCAACCCACGCGTTCCTTCTTCCGATCAAGGAGCCGCTAACGCGACGGATTCGGTTGATCGGCCATACTTGATGATTGGATTCGTTAAGGGACGCAGGGAGGCCCAAGTAGTAAACGTTTTCTCGTTCGATAAAATCCTCGGCAAGGTAGAGTTCGTATCCTTCCATAGTCCTGAGGACATCGATGTGACGTTCCGTCAATTCCTGAAAGGCAAAAACGTCAGTTCGACGGTCGGAAACGAAAAACTCGAAAGCGTCGAGGTGATCGTTCAAATGCCGGACATTCCAGCTGATGAGTTTCATGGCCTGCAGTTTAGCTTGAACCGGGAATTGAGACATCGATGACGAGAATTCGTATTTTGCGCCTCTCGTCGGCGGACAGGGTCGACACCAAGCGATTTTCTAGCTTGAGCGAACTAAGTGGTAGCGAACCCGTCTCCGGCGGCGTGGGCCGGCAACGCTCCGTGTTTCCGAACCATAATACAAGATAGATGCCATGTCCTTCCGTTCGCGGGTCGACGGTATAACGGGCAATCAACTGCGATCGCACTGCACTCCAGAGATCACGATGGCAGCTTCTCTTGATTTCCACGGGAATATTGAAACCAGCACAAGAAACACGAATGTCGGCCCGCTTGTTGTTTGCGTAGCGCACTTCCGACTCAACTTCGATACTGAGGCGCATCAACCTGCTCCGCAGATCCGATAACAGCGCATCTCGGCACGCGTTTTCCGGGCGGGGATGCTGTGGGCGGCCGTGCTGATCTACATTCCAATATTGCCTCCAGTCGGAGGTGTTGCCGTCGCGAATGGTGCGTGCAATCTCGTTCAGGTGATCCAGGATCATTGCCGCGAGGTCGGCCACGTTAGCAGGTGCGCCGCTAGCGAGGGTTTCAAGAACCTGATCGATGTCACCATAGGCGAACTCGGCTTCGCGACGGGCCGCTTCTTGTCGGTACGCGGCATCCATGAGAAGGGAACGCCAGGGAAGCAGATCGTCGTCGGACGATAACGCCTCAAGCGCTTGCGAAGCACCTTCCGTCGTGATGCTTGCCAGTTGTTCTATGCAGTATCGGACTCGATCGGCCGCATTCATTTCCGGCATTACAATGACGCCTTCATCCGCGTCGTCGCCAAGAGAGTATGGCCGGCAGGAGGCGCCGATGAGTCGGATCAGAAGTCGAAGCGCGGGCGCGCTCTGCCGATGCTTCAGATCGGGTGAAATGCCGAACTGCCCGGCCACCGCGTCCGCCAGGAAACGAATGCGGCGTTCCTTGCCAGCGGCATACGATTCCAGCCGATCGACGTAAGTATCCGGTGCGATGCACAAACCCGCGACTAGCCAGTGGACGCGCTGCGCCACGCTCATTCGGTGATCAGCGTGCTTCTCGTCGATCAATGCCCGAAGCTGGTCAACGTCACAGTGGCGCCTAGCGGCGAGCAGCAGGTGGTTCAGGTTCGACAACTGCCCGGATGCGCAACGCACGGGGAATTGCCTGAGTAGAGGCATCGTGGCTAGGCGGGCAACGCGGGCATGGTCCGGAGAATGTGCCAATTTTTGGATCCCCGCGGGAGATTCCACACCCCTGCGCAGTTTCGATAGAACGGAACGTACGAGCACATCGGCGGCGACCTCGGGGCGGTTGGAAAGCGTCCAGGCGAACCAGCGCGGCGGACGGTCGGCAGAATGCCGCGCAGTGGGCCACATAGGCACAGTGTAGTGAATTGCCAGAGCAAGCTGCAAGCGCCGGTGATCTATGTCGATCTCGCCGGATGGCGCAGTTTTCGCCATTTCCTCCAAGCCCGCCATGAATGGCAGCGCGAGATAGTCTGTCTGATTCGTGATTCCGAGGCGTATGACCTTCGTGTCCGAAGGCAAGTCATTCCGGTCGATGGTCTTGCGAAACCCGGACAGAACGGCATCGACCAAGCCTTCGTCACCGGCCAGGAGAGCGTTCAGTCTGCCTCTCGGTGAATCGCCCCGAACGTTGAGGTATCCACCGAAATAGACCGTGGCGAGTTCGTGCAGAAGCTGGGGCCTTGCCATGTTTCCGCGCAGCTCGTCCTCGTACGGCTTAATGTGGTCGTGCCAGTCCGGTCGCCCGGCCCGTGACCGCGCCTGCTCGCGGGGGCTGGAGATGTCCCTGTCGGAAGTTGGGGCTTCAAGCTCAGCCATTTTCCTGTCAAATGCGTCGTTGAGAGGGGAGAAACCGGCCAGGAGTTTCGATACAGCCTCGCGGGAAAGGCCCTCATCGAAACGGCTGAAATGCAGGCACTCCGCAACTTCGGCCATCAGCCACTCGGCGGTGATCCGGTTCTTGGCGGCGACCGCCTGGTCGAGGCACCACAGTCCGAAATCCCGGGGCCGCGCGACCCCTAAGAGCCTGCCATCCTCTTCTTCGCGCATGCAGTTGTAGAACCAGTAGGATTCGGTGCAGTCAGGTCGGTCGCCGCAACGCTGCAGGCTCATCTCCAGCAGGGTCTTCCACGAGGCAGGGTGGCTTTCAAGCCATCTGTGAATCTCCCGTGATTCCTCGCGGCCGATATCTGGATCGTACATCCAGTCGCCTGTCTTGGCGGAGGGTTCCAACCAATGGAACAAGCGGGTCAAGTCCACCTCATCGCCGGTTAGCCGAAGAAACCGGGCCAACAGGTTCGTGGGCAGCCAGCGAATGAAGAAAGCGGGAAGTCCGTGCGCCCTCTCATCTGCGAACAATTTGTCGTAGCGTTCGACGATCAGGTCGAGAAGCACGGCGAGTTGGCTTCTGGTCGATCTCGTTGGAAGTTGCCAAGACCAGAAATACTGGTATTCGGAGCTGTAGTTGGGTCTTTGCGGTACCCTGAGATATTGTATGACCTCTGTTTCCGATATCGCTTCAGGATAAATCGTGGACAGCAGACAGCCGAGCAGATCGTCGTCGGAATCTGGCACCCTGTCGGCATAAACGTCAGCGGTCAGCTCTTTCAGCTCTGTGAGAGCCTGGGTGTCATTCCGGCGGTGCCGCACGAACACGTCTATGGCGCGATCCCGAATCCTCGGCCACCTTGTGCCATCGCGGATTAGTTCCTTCAGCGGATCCGCGAGCTTTGGAAGTGGCTCGCCATGCCGAATGGCTTCGAGCAGGATAACGATGAAGGATTGCCAGGAGTCCTCCCGCGCGGGAGAGGTCAGGATTTCGCGAACGTGGTTCTCCATGTCGGAGGAGACAAGGTCGCCGAGCCGTGAATCCAGCTGGAGCGTAGTGATCAGGCGGGGGTTTGCAGCAGTCTGCCGTTCGATGCCATCCAGAAGCAGGCGTTTTTCTTCCGGCGAGAAGTGTTCGGCGTCTCCGTAAAGTACGGTGCCAAGAGGATCGCGCGCGATCAGCTCCGCTCGGCTGGATTTGCTGTGTGCCGCGAGCCATGCGGAAAGGCCGCGCAGTTCGGAGACCACTATGCCGTCGTAACCGGAGATTAGAGCGAGAATGCGCCCGATCGGCAGCCCGTTCTCGATAAGAGCGGCCAAGTACCTGGCGGCGAGAAATTCTGCAACTTGCCGATGAACGGGAACCGTCCGACGCTCTGCGGGATATTCGAACAGCTTGGATTCCAGGCTGCGGCGAAGAATCTGCCGCTCTGTTCCCTGTAGCCGATCAAGCCCGAGGAAATGCTGATCGCTCTCCGCGCCCGGCAGCGCGTACCCCGCGGCACCAGCCAGAAGCTGCACTGCGCACAGCTTCCCGCTGGCCTCGATCAGATCAGTGATACCGCCAAGATCCGGACCCGCTATGCGATGCTCGTCATTGTGCTCTGCAAGCAGGGTTCGGCATGCCATATCGAATGCCTGAGTCCTGGTCTCGGGCCAGACCCCGGCGGCTCCGACCGCAACTGCGAGCATTTTGAGGCTCTGAGGATTGGCCAGTAATCCATCAAGGCCCTTCCCTTGGGCCGCCGCGACGAACTTCTCCGGATCTTCGATTCCAAGAACACCGCACAGAATTTGGCAGATATCTTGATCGGACAAGGGATCAAGGCGGAGCACCTTGACGGTTCCACTGGGCGATACCGTCTCGAGATGATCCCTGTCGTTCGCCCCGAACCAATCGGCCTCGCGACACGACAGGCGAAAAGGGGGACGCCCCATTCGGTCGAGTTTGGCACGGATATTATCCAATGGCGTGCGCCCGTCGGCTGTTCCGGCCCGTGTCTCGTCCAGCCCATCGATAAAGAGAGTCGTATCGTGCCACTCGGGTCTGTTGTCGAAGGTCAGGAAATCGCGCGCGGTGACGCGATGCCCGCCCTGGCGTATCGCCAGATGTTTGAAAATGGTGGTCTTGCCGGAGCCTGGTGGGCCAAGCAGCACGTAGGCCGCCTCGTCCTTCCAGCATTCGACTGGTCGGGATGGAATCTCCGAAGGGCCGCGGGAGTCGCGCCCGCCGATGGCGCGGCATGTCCGTCGAGCGATGGACGTCATGGGTTGTCGAACCATTCCCGGGCCGGTGTCGATAGAAATTCGGAAAGGGCAATGCCTCCCTCGCCGACAACAACGGCTGCCTGGACGTCGAAGCGCTCCGCAAATCGTTCGAGCCCGCTTGTCCGTACTCTGCGCGCGCCGCTCTTCACTTCAAAGGCTACGAGTCTTCGACCTCGTGTCAGAACGAAATCCACTTCGGAGCCGTTCTCGCGCCAGTAGTACAGGCGTTGTTCCGGTGTGCCCGTGTTGAACAGGTGCGCGCCCACTGCGCTTTCGACAAGGCGTCCCCAATAGCTCCGGTCCGCTTTCGCTTCCTCAAACGTATATCCCGAGGCAACCGCCATGAGCGCGGTGTTGAAAACATTGAGCTTGGGACTGGAGGATCTCCGTCGATGGGCCCCGCCGTCGTATTTGGGAAGGCCAGTAATCAGACCGGCGTTCGACAGGAGGTCCAGATACCGTGCGAGGGTCGTCGTATTGCCGGCGTCCTGAAGCTGGCCGAGCATCCTGTTGAAAGAAAGGATCTGCCCGGAATACTCGGCGCCGAGCTGGAACAGCCGTTTTAGCAGCGCGGGTTTGTCCACCCGCTGCATGGCGAGAATATCTCGCTCGATATTGGGCTCGACCAACGCCTCGGCGATGTACGCACGCCATCGACTTTGCTCCGGGATGAGAGGGGCGCTTCCCGGATACCCCCCGAAATAGACGAAGCGCTGGAGATCGAACCCGAACGCCGCCGACATTTCGGCGAACGACCAATGCATCAGGCGGACGGTCTCAAATCTGCCGGCCAGGCTCTCACTCAGCCCCTGCTGCATGAGCATCGGCGCGGAGATAAGTAGAATGACGTGCAGGGGCCGATCAAGTCGCCGGTCGGCGTCCCATAGCCCCTTGACCGTCTCCGACCAGTTCGGGATTCTCTGAATCTCGTCGATCGCCAGGACAAAGCCCCGATCCGAACCTTCGGCCTCCACCCGTGCCTGTTCCCACTGCAGGACCAGCCATCGCGCGTCTCTTGGGCCGTCGAGCAGGGCCGATTGCTGTTCCGCGAATTCAGGCTGAGAACCGCCCAAGACAGGAATTGGGGGGAGGATCGCAGTATTCGGTTCATCGACAGACACATACCGAGAAGGCCCGTCCAGCCGTCCAAGGACTTGGTGAACCAGTGTGGTTTTGCCCGTTTGACGCGGACCGGTCACGATGGCGAGCCGCCAAGGCTTCTCGCGCAGGCGGTCGAATAGCGTGGAAATCTGGGATCGTTCGTAGGCTGCCATCAGGGCATTCTATTGTATTGAGTAAAAATACTCAAGAGAGCCGAGTGTCTTGCAGTAATTCTCATTGCCGACGTCGTGATCGGTGGCGAACGCGTTGTGGTATCGCCGCCCGCCGGACGGCGAGGCGACGGTGATCTCGAATCAGTTGACCTTCAAGGCATCCTCGCCGTCCCTGATCGGCACGCCGCTCATCCACCGGTAGAAGCAATGGACCTTTTTCCGGCCCCTGCCGTTGACGGTGCGCAGCGAGTCGACCTCAACTTCTTTAATATACTCGTATAGCGCGGCGTGCGATTTCGGCTTGCAGGTGAACAGGAAGCTGCCGCCGGCCTCCAGGACCGCCTCGCAGCAGTACGGGTCGTCGCCGAGATAGACGGGCCGGAACCCCTCCGCCGCCGGGCCGACTCGCTTAAGCCGCCGCTTGGCGGCCTTGATTTCGCAGTCCTGCTTTTCGTCGCCGTCCCGGGGCCGGATGAACTACTGCGGCAGCGGCAGCAGGTGGTTCGTTCACGGCGCGACGATACTTGCTCCGAGCATGGCGTGGAAGGTCTCGACCCTGCCGTTCGAATGAAATAGACATCGGCCTTGGATAGCAACTCAAGGCAGCGAGCCCAAATAACCTCAAAATCTAGGAACTGCTCTTTCCGTTTTGATGGTAGTATTTGTTGCATCAGTTTCATCATAGACGATCGTGCGGCGTCAGAGATTTAAAGGAATGTGACGTGTTGGCGCATCGATATCCGGAATAAGGTTCTTCACGGCATTGTGGACATCATCTTCAGTCGGCAAAGGCAAATTCTGGAGTTGTCCAAATAGTGGTAGCAGTTGGCGGTGACCGCCTTCCGCCTTTTATCTCAGGTCAAACATGCGCTTCGTCAGGTTCTCTTCAACTTCCAATTGCACAACTTCAGGAATCGCAATTGTTGCATTGTTCTGTCGGGCAAAAAAACGGACAGCCGCACCGTTTTGAGAGCGCAGCCCCACCTGAGAGATCCAAGTGCTGGCATCAAACAGTATGGATATAGTTGCTCTCCTGCATGACTGGGCGGCGACCGATGCCCTGTCCCCACGGAACGGCCGGGAAGTCCTTCTCGGCACGGAACGCGTTTAGGCGACCGCCGCCGTTTCCCGGCGCGTGTGGCCGTGAGTATAGCGATGCCGTAATCGTTCGGGAATGTAGCTACACTAACTCTAGAACGGGTGCCTCGGGATTAAGAAGCTTGACCAATGCCAAGGACGGACTAGGGGGCAGGACACTGGGCTCCGCCGAACAATTTCGAGGGTCGTCGCAGGTTGCGGGGCACCTCTAGGCAGAAGAGGTCGTTTCCCGATGCCCTTCAACTCGATCGGAGTCGCCTAGACGACCGCGTAGCAGGCCGCGGCCCCACGATGGAGACTGCTATCTCGGCCTTGTTCGGTAACGCCTACATTGCATCACTTGTCTTAGAGTTTGTTCCTAAAGTCGGCAAATTATCTATATATTGGAAAAGTTACAAATATTTCCACAAAAACCGACAATATGTGGTATTTTGATTCAAGATCTTAGTGTGTATATAATTGCGCATGTAACGGAACAGCCGAGACATCGTCAAGCGTCTCAAGGCCGAGAGGTTCGAACTGGTGAGCGTGAAGGGATCGCCACCACGAGTTCAGAAAGGGCGCGATCACCGTGGTCGTTCCGCATCCGAAGAAGGACTTGCCCTTCGGCACCGCCCGGAGCATCGCCAAGCGGGTGGGCTGGAACTGAGGAGGCAGCTATGCACTACGTCGCCGTCATCGACAAGGACCCAGGAAGCGCCTATGGAGTTCGGTTTCCAGAGGTTCCAGGATGCTATTCGGCCGCCGACAGCTTCGATGACATCGTTCCCAACGCCATCGAGGCATTGAGCCTGTTCTTCGAGGACGGCGAGCCAGTGCCACCGCGCGGCATCGAAGCGGTGCGCGAGCAAGCTGCCGAGAGCATCGCGGAGGGCGCGGTGCTGATGATGATTCCCTATGTTCGGGACCGGAAGCGGGTCGTGCGGGTGAATTTGAGCCTAGAGAAGGGGTTCCTCGATACCCTCGACGAGGCGGCGCGCATGCGTGGCATGACGCGTTCCGCGTTCGTTCAGAAGGCGGCCACGCGCGAGATTCTCGACCCTGCCTAAAACGGGCGCAGTCGTCAGCTGGCGCGGCTTTGCGGCGCGGTGCTGTTGAAGTCCGGCGCCATGAAGGCCGACCATGGCGCAAACGGCCTCGCGGTCGAACGGTCGCTGAGACTGTCGGCGGCGCCACGGGTGACCAGCGCCCGAACCGGCAAGGCGGACTGATTTCAGGTCTGCGGCATCCAACGCCATTCACTTTATCGCAGGGCTGCTACGCCGCGCGACATGCAGGTAATTCAATCCCTCCCCGCGCCGTCCCCCACCTCCCCCAGTTTCATTTCTGAGTTCGTACCTATCCCAGTTGCAATCGATGAGCAGGCTTTCTAGACGCGATGCATTGCGATGGCTGGCGGTCTCATAGAGAACGACAATCTCGCTGAAGCGGCGAGGGTGGTCGCGTTCGTATTGGCGCTTCCTTCTCTCCGGCCAGTTCGCGATACCGACCTTGAAGGCGCTCGACCTACTTGTAAGGGCAGCGATCCTTCGTGTGAGCCTGCACTCCAGCGAGAGGGCCAGCCCAAATCCACGTTGAATTTCAGCTTCACGTCCAATGACCCTCCTTGCCGCGGCACTGGCTTTTATAGGAATACTTTCCCGCACTGCCCTTTCGAAAAGTTTGGGATACGCTGCTCTTGATTGAGAATTCAGCAATGAGTACTCAGCAAACGCGGTAAAGGAAATATATTCACAGTTGGAGGACTTAATGCTTCATTTTACTGAAGAGGAATATTCGCGACGCCGTTCGCTGCTAGAAGCGGAACTTGATCGCCGCCAATTGGATGGAATGCTGCTCTTTTCGCAAGAAAGCCTTTACTGGCTTACGGGTTATGACACGTTCGGATTTAGCCTTTTCCAGTGCCTGGTCGTTGGCGGGTGCGAACCGGTACTGCTAACTCGATCAGCCGACAATCTGCAGGCAAAATTAACATCGAATATCGAGGATATAAGAATTTGGGTGGACGGCGACGATGCGAGACCTGCCCGAGATTTGGCTTCACTAATTCAGGACCTTGGACTAGCCGGGAAGAAATTTGCAATCGAAACCGACACTTACGGTCTCACCGCCAAAAATTATATTGCCTTGATCGAGGCGTTCGACGGTATTGCCGAGCTGGTTGAGGCATCCGACATCGTTTCTAATTTGCGACTGATTAAATCCGACGAGGAATTGAAATACGTCCGAAAGGCGTCGATTCTTGCCGACGATTCATTGGACGCGGCTGTTGCTTTGCTGAAGCCGGGCGTCGACGAGGGCGAGATTCTGGCTGCCATGCAGGGAACGATATTCGCAGGCGGCGGAGATTATGCAGGAAACGAATTCATCATCGGATCTGGCGACCACGCCTTGCTTTGCCGCTATTCCTCTGGAACGAGGAAGCTATCTGCCGAAGATCAGCTTACATTGGAATGGGCCGGTGCCTACAGACGCTATCATTCGGCGCTGATGCGGACCGCCGTAATAGGGTCTCCGCGCGAATTGCATTTCGAAATGCATAAGGCGGCCACTGAAGCTCTTGTGCGCTGCGAGGAAAAAATTGCGCCGGGCAACCAAATGCATGAAGTGTTCGAGGCCCACGCGAAAACTCTTGACGATGCCGGCTTCCGAACTTGCAGGCTCAACGCCTGCGGGTATTCGCTGGGAGCTAGATTTGCCCCGACCTGGATGGAGCGAGAAGTTTTCCGGCACGGTGCACGAACAGTAATGCAACCGCGAATGGTGTTTTTCATTCACATTATTCTCGTCGACAACGACTCTGGCACCGCCATGACAACCGGCCGTACGTCAATCGTAACGAACGAAGGGTCCGAGCAGTTGTCGCGCCACGACCTTGAAATGATCGTAGCGTGAGCCCTTAATTTAACTCCGGATTATTCGTTCGCGCCAATTCCATTCAGAGGCATGCCGTTCCACCTCATCATCCGAGCCGAAGCCGTCTCGACTTTCTACTAGGCGAGGTTCTGGCGATCGGAATGCTAAAATGCAAATTGTTTCGAGATTGTCCGGTATCCTGTAGTTAAGCCGGAGGGCAAGGCTGCCTAATTTGCGGAGCGGATGCAGGTTCCGACTACCTTAACAACGACGAGCCGGTTGCCGCTGAAGCTAGATATGCGTACGGGCAACTACGATGGAAGACTTTCAGTCCGGCTAGATACTCTAGAGGCGCCGAAGGAGCGCGGTCTTCAAGCAACATGAGTGAAATTCAGCGTCTGGCAAGGGCCTTGAAATCCAACTCGATTCGTCCTGGTTGCAGTAATTTGAAAGTGCTCCGCCAAAAAAATCGAAGCGTATTCGCGACAATTTTAATTCGAACGCATGTCGAGTCGAACAAGCGCACGTGATTACGCAACCTGTAAAATTGCGTGCGTTATTTTCGGGACGGAATTCACTCTGCCTCTACGCATTCGAAGATTTAGTTGAATCCCGGCGGCGAATAAAGGCAATCAAAGCGCACTAGTGCAACGGGACCTTCCCGGCAGGCCTATCTGGTCGATCGCCTTCGTTTCCACATGTTGTCGGATTTTGCGCCAGCTCCCCGACCTTGGCCCGGGAATCGGGTGCCGAGGTCGGCCAGAGCGATCCTGGCGGCTATAGCAGCCGATTCGCAAGGACTTGGCCTCACGGCAGCTGCTTGCGGGCCAACTGCGCGGATATGGCGATAATGGCGTTGGTGCCGCAACTCGCCACGGCTAGCGGCATGATCGGTCCGTCAGCGACCTGCCTGAGTTTTAGCGGCGTTCCTGAGTTCGGAAATTTGCCTGCCAGCTGCCAGCCGACGGGCGATTCCCGCTGCGACGGAAATTGCTTCCATTGTGCCAATGGTCATGGTCGCATGCATTTCGGGCGGCTCGGCGGTTGAGTTTCTACTCTTGTCAATGTTCGCAGACCATGCCGCCTGAATAATTTCCTTGTTGCATTCCGCTCGGCATGCGAATTGGCATGGGGTGGCTGTATCTATCGGTCGCCGAGATTGTCCCAGCCGATATTTTTCAATTGCCTTTCTCACGCGTAGGTGGTCGAGATGCGACCACCTCGACGCAAATGCAACTGGCTTCCCGCTTAGGCGTTTGCGTACCTTGCTGGCGACGAGTCCAACGGTTTCGCAACTGCCCCCGAATGGCTTGTTCGCGACCTTCACAGGCATTTCTTGTCAGGCGGCATGCAGGAATTTCTGATCGGACATTTAGGATTGCGGATTGCCAAAGTGATGCTGGCCGTTACAGTAATCCGATTGTTTTCGGGAACGTCCACCGTAAATTAAATCCGCGTAATAAAAGCGCGGCAAAGGCAAGGCAACTGCCATGGCCGCTTGCCCCCTGAAGCTCAAAAATAGGTTTTTGTTCAGTTTCCATTGCATGCTTTTGCAATGAACAATGAACCTGACGACTTAGCGAAATTACCGCTTTGATATTGATCGCTGAAAACTTAAATTACCAAGTTCTAAAAGGAAGCGCTGGAATGGAATAGATACGTTCTCATGAATTTCGCCAGTTTCGTTGTTTCGGAGTGAAAGGAGAAAGCATTAGTCGGCAGATGCCGAAGCGCTGCTCGCGCGAGCATGCGATGCTACGATATTTGTTGGCAAGGCAGCATTCGAAATCGGTTTATATATTGTTGGCAACGCCGGACTTGGGTATTCCATTGATCAGTTTAATACTGGGACCGTTCATAACGTCGCTAGCGATCACTTTAGTTGGCATCGTACAGAAGAAGGATAAATCGAAAAACTAAAGGATGCGATACGTTCCGCTCCGTCTGACATGTTTTAGATTCCAGCGCCGACACCGGTGCGGCAATTAAATATCGGCTATTGATTCGGATGGGTCGAAGGATCGCTGCAGAAACGTCGACGCTTATGTCGACAGGAAAGGAAAGACTGCTGTGGACGCTGAGCAGAATCAACCGACTGAAGATTCGCTGGAGACTTATCGAAACACTCTGAACCAGCTCGATCTGGAATCGCCAGTCTTGCACCCCGACTTGTTCAAGCTGGAACTGGAAATCGGCGACCGGGCTTACAGCCGCTTGCTCGACAAGAAACGCTTGCTGGAAGTATGGGACGTTGTGGGGGCGGGAGCTTCAGGCGCAGCTATCATGAGTTCATCCTTTGTTGCAACGACATTCTTTCCGACAACAGGCGTATGGGCATGGATCGGGCTGGGAGCGGCAGCGACCCCGCTCGGCTGGGTATTGGCGGGTGCGATTGCCAGCGGTACCATGTGGTATTTCTTGAGAAAGTGGTTCCAAAACGACGACCATAAAGTTAGAAAAATACCCAAATTCATCAATACTCCCCTGGATATGCTTGCCGTGAATCTCCTAGATCTGATGGCTCCGCTGATGCTGAAGGTTGCCAAGGCGGATGGTGAGATCTGCGACCGGGAAAGGGAAGTAGTTCTTGAAGTCTTGCAATTAAAATGGGGTTACGATCCGCTTTTTGTCGAGGCGGCATTGCAATGCCTCGAAGACACGCTTGACAACTATTCGGACATCGACATCCTAGCCGCTAATCTGGCAAAGTTCGCGCGATCCTGCCCTGACATTAATGAAAGGAAGTTCTGCGACAACCTAGTTGAAAGGCTCGAAGGAATTGCCCGTTCCGACTTTATGGAAGACCCGGAGGAAACTGCAACTATTAGCCAGATGCGCCAGTGCATCGACGAACAACTCTCACGCAATCGCATCGACCTGATGATGGAATGACTTGGTGTAATCCGATCTAAATTGGACCAAATGGGGATCAAGATTTCGAATAGCGAATGGTTGAGGGCGTTAAGATCGTTGTTTTCCGGGATAAGGATCAAATTGTCCATGCGTGATTTGCAAAATTTTCTTCCCGAGGTTCCGAGGCGAGGCAGCGGAAAGTCTCCTCCATCTTCATGATGCCGGTCATCGACTCGCGGACGGCGATCGCTGGAGCGGTCGGCACTAGTCGAATTCAAGGACTCGCGCCGCCGGCTGGCTTGACAGCCCTGCCGCGATCAAGGGTACGCTGCATTACTTTCGGGCGAGCTTGTTTTGCAGGTGCGGGAGACCGAATTCGGCAGCGCTTTCTTCAGTCGATTCCGTTTAGGGCGCAGACTCCTGCACGAGAAGAATAATACCTGCGTTCCATATTCCCGCGGCTTGCTTGTTGCCTGTAAATTCAGCCGGACCGCTAGAGCTTGTTCACCTCGTTTTCCGGCATCGGTCGTGCTCGCGATGCAGGAAGCCCTGCGCCAATCCGGTTCTCGAAGATTTGCGGGACGACTTGTCGAAAGCGAACGCGATGCTCGGCGGCGAGGCAATGACATTGCTTGCGCATTTCTTCGGCATCGGCGCAAGACCTCGCCGCAGGTTCGCAAGGTTGCGGTCCATCGACGCAAGCGCACTCTCGTTCCGGTTTAATTCAGAATACCTATGCGATCGGAATTCCGTGGCGCTGTCCGAAACTGAACTTCGCCCTGAATCCACCCCCATCGTTTTTACGAGCCATCGGGCTGAATCGAACTATACCTGCCATTGCCGATCATAAGCTTGTCGCAACGAGCCTGAGCGTCCTGCAGAGCGGCTTGCGGTCGTTTGTTCCTGAGAAGCATGGCGTGTATCTCCTCGCCGAGGATTCGTACTATCTCGCTCAATTCACTGACTGCGGGACGCGGCCAGGCCTGAATTTGCCCTCGACGCGCCATTCTGTCGACGATCGGGATTATCGGGCGTCCGCTGGCCACGCTCGGATCGTTGCAAACCGAGAAGCGCGAACTGACGGTGCTGCCGTTTTCAATGTACAGTTTTGTCGCCGCCGCCGAGGTCAGAGTCCGAACAGCCTCGCGAAGAGGAGCGACGCGCGAGGGCGTAACATTAGAGGGAATGCAGAGATTCCATCCTCCCAGCGGCGCAATCTGCGGATTTCCCCGAGCAGATGGATGCGGAGCGAATCCAGTGCGGCCGTAAGCCGGGGAGGCAGGGTCGTTGAGAAACATCGGCATGATCTGCGTGTAGCAATAGGCCATTGCCGCGTGCCCCTCCGCATAGCATTTCGCGCGTTCATACCATGACATTTGCAGCACGTTGTCGGGAGAATGGTCCAATAATTCCACAAGAAACTCGGCGGCTTTCAAGGCGGTGTCCGTCAGCAGCCGAGGACGGTAGTTGTCGGGCGCAAGATCGGCGTCTCGGAACCGGTGCCCGTCGCGAGGCAGGTTCAGCGCCGATTGGCCGAAATCCGCCAGAAGCATAAGGAATGTGGTTCCGACGGGCGTTCCTCGGGCTCCGTTCCAGCAGATGCCGTTGAGTCCGCGTTCGGGGTTGTGCATCCGGCCCGCGAGTGCCATCAATTCGTCGAGAGTCGATGGCGGCGAGAGCCCCTGCTCATCTAGAATATCCTGCCTGTAGATGAGCAACTCCGGCGTCGTCTGCACGGGCAGTCCGAAAAGAGTAGAGCCGCGGCGCACCGTGTTCAGCGCTTCCGGGTGGAAATCGAGCACGTCCTGCGATGACGGCGAGGACATGTCCTCGACCGGAAGCACGTGTCCTTTTTCGATCAGTTCCGCCATCCAGCATGTGTCGCTGGTTACCACGTCGAATCGGGACGAGCGGCGGCTGGAATTGTCTAGAATCTCGTCGTGAAGGCGGTCCAGGCTGACGGCTCGCACTTCGGTCGGAACGCCAAAGTGCATTTCAAACTGCCTCTTCAGCCTTTGCATCGCGAGAAACGTCGGATCCGCATGAAGAAGGATTCGGAGGCTTCCGGTCAGTGCAAGTTTTTCGGCTCTTGCGGGCAGCGGCGGGATCAGCGATCCGGAGAGGTAGGACGCGCCGAAAAAATAGCTTCCGGCCACGGCGGTTCCGATCGAGGCGCCGGTCAAGGCAATGACTCGCCGGGCGAAATCGTGCCACATGTCGATCAATTCCGGGCTCGGATGCAGGGAAAACGTTCGTCCGGATTTGGTGCGCGCCCTTTGGTAAATCAGCCCCGATGCAATCATCGCCTTGATTGTGCGGTGGCCGGTGCCTCGCGAGAGTCCCGACTTGGCTATGAGCGAGGACGGAGTTTCAAGCCGGCCGCGCAGATGGCTGCGCAGCAGTTGCACCATGACCTCAACTTCGCGAGGGGCCGGGCCGAGTTTCAAGCAGCGCTCCGTTTCAGCGCCAAGCGATCCGAAGAAGTCAAGAAATCTATCGAGCTCGTAACCCGAAAATCCGTCAAGCGGCATTCTGCCGCTGTTTAAGTGTTCCATTTTGAAACTCGCGACTGAACGAAAATGCTCCTTATTTTTTGGGCCATTGTATTGCGCCAGCGCGAACAATGCCAGTCATTATTCCGAACAATTCCAGATTGGACAGAATTGCCGTTGTCTGCAAACGGCAACATGCACTACCAGTTGCGCCGAACGGCTTCAGGCCATGAGCGAGGTGATGCGCAAATTTTTCGTCCTGCCGGCCCCGGCACTGCGGTTGCCGCAGGCTGGCTGATGATTTCGATCGCGGCTCGTCCCGGTGTTTCGGCGCGCCGCCCATTCCAGTCGGGAAGCAAATGCTCTCGCAAGGCTTGAAGATGGTCCGAAGTTTTAATGTCGGGCCGACAACCCCATCAACCGGAGGATATACGATGCACTTCTCTAGATTGCTCGGTACAGTGGCCGGCGCTGCTACGCTCGCTACGACGACATTCATTGCACCCGCCTTGGCGCAAGACGGCGCCAAGGTCTTTTTCTTGCTGCCCAACAGCACGACGATTCGATTCGAGCGCCGCGACGCGCCGCTTTTCGTGGCCGCCATGGCGGACCGAATGCCCGGCGCGGACGTCGTCGTGCAAAATGGCGAAGGCGACCCTGATCGGCAGCAGCGCCTGGTGGAGGACGCATTGGCGCAGGATGCCGATCTGATCGTCTATACGTCGTCGGATGCAAATCTCGCAGCCGGTTCGCTCAAGGCCGCCGAGGATGCCGGCGTTCCAATGCTGCTTTACGAACACGATGCCGTCGGCGGAAAGGCCGAAGCGCATGTGCTGTTCAATGCGCTCGCGGTCGGGCTGGCCCAGGGCAAGCGCGCAGCCGAATTGATAGAGGCCATGGACAAGGATGTCGTCAAGATCGCCCGAGTGAAGGGCAATCAGGGCGAATACGGAACTATTCAGTATGAAATCGGTCAGAACGAGTACCTGCAGCCAATGATGGATGCCGGCCGGGTCGAGGTCGTATGCGAGGACTTCACGCCGAACTGGGATCCGGTAAAGGCTCAGGCCTTTGCGGAAAACTGCTTGACGCGCACCGGCGGCGATGTCGACATGTTCCTCGGCATGAACGACGGAACCACCGGCGGGTCGGTTGCGGCTATCATCAGCCAGGGCTACGGCAAGGGCGAGATAATTGTTACGGGCGGCCAGGACGCGACTATTGAAGCCGTCCAGTTCGTTGTGCAGGGATGGCAGGACAACACCGTGTTCAAGGACCTGCGCGTTATGGCCGAGGCCGCCGCGGATTTGGCGGTGAACATCCTAAACGGCGAGGAATTGTCGTCTGACTGGATCAACGGCGAAGTCAACAACCAGTTCATGGATGTGCCGGCAGCCTTCCTCCCCGTCAACAACGTCACCATCGAAAATGTGGCCGATGTCGTGGATGCCGGACTCTATACATGGGAGCAGATCTGCAAGGGCGCCGAAGACGCGCAAATCTGCAAGGACAACATGTAGGATTCAATAAAAAATCTTTTTGCCGGCGCCTATTTCAGCAGGGCGCCGGTTTTTCTATAATCGACCGCATGAGCCTCCCGATCCTGAGCCTTAAGGGCATTTACAAGTCATTCGGCGGCGTTAAGGCATTGGTTGACGTCTCGCTTGATCTCGTGCCTGGAGAAGTGGTGGCGCTTGTCGGGGACAATGGCGCCGGCAAGTCAACTCTGGTCAAAATCATGGCCGGCGTTCTGCGACCGGATCAGGGCAAGTATTTTTTCGAGGGGAGCGAGTCCGTCGTGCACGGCCCCGCCGAAGCGTCGGCGATGGGCGTGCAGACGGTTTATCAGGATCTTGCGCTTTGCAACAATCTCGATGCCGTCCAGAATTTGTTTCTCGGTCGCGAGGTTACAGGTCCATGGTGGAACGGATTCCGAATTAGCCGCGCGGAATGTGAAAAAAGGGCCAAGGGCGTCCTGAAAAGGATGCGGCTCGACAGCATTTCACTGAACCGCCATGTCGGCGCCATGTCCGGCGGCCAGCGCCAGAACATTGCCATCGCCCGCTCGATTCTCTGGGAGCCGAAGGTCGTACTGCTCGACGAGCCTACCGCGGCGCTCAGCCACGCCGCTGCCGAACAGGTCGGAATTCTAGTCAGAGAACTGGCCGGCCACGGGATGGCGGTTCTGGTTATCAGCCATGACATCCACAATTTTGTTCTGGAGAATTCCGACCGAATCGAAGTGCTTCGGCTGGGGCGCAACCAGGCGAGCTTTTCGTCCAGCGAAGCGACGGGCGAGCAGGTGGTCAATTCGATGGTCGGCGGTCAAAAGAGTCGCAACCTGTCGGGCTGACGAAGGAGCCTTAAAAATCACAGACTCGCCGGAAATCCCGCCTGTTCAGCCGAAGCGCAGCTTCGCCGAGCGGCTTGGCGCCGAACTGAGATTCGTCCCCGTAGCGATTGGACTCGTGACGCTGGTCCTCTTTTTCGCTACCCAGAGCGACGTGTTTCTGACCAGCCGCAATCTGAACAATTTGCTCATACAGTCGACAGTGACCGGGATCATTGCGCTGGGGCTCGTTTTTGTGCTTCTTGTTGGCGAGATTGATCTTTCGGTCGCGGCGATATCCGGGGTTGCCTCGGTTCTGATGGCGATGCTGGTCGTCGATTCGGAATTGCCGATACCGCTTGCAATTGCGGTCGGAGTTGCCGCCGGAGTCGCTATCGGCGCTGTTTCCGGGCGCTGGATCACGCTTTTGGGCGTGCCTTCATTTGTCGTCACGCTCGGCGTCGGACTGGTTTTGAACGGAGTTCAACTGATCATTCTGCCCAACACCGGCCGGTACAACCTCCTGAACACAGGCGTAGAAAAGCTCGCTTCGACAAATGTGTCCGGTTTCACGGCCTGGCTGCTTGTTATGGCCGGGATCGCGCTTTTCGCTTTGGCGCGCGCGACCTCGACCCGTGCGCGCTTCCGTGCCGGTCTGCCGGCATCAATGGCGGGCGGGGTCGTCGTTCCAGTAGCAGTTGTCGCAGCGCTGCTGATTGCCACGCTGATGTTCCTGGAAAACCTGCGCGGCCTGCCCATGCCGGTGATCCTGTTCATCTCTCTGCTTGGCGTGATGTCCTACATAAGCAGCGAGACTCGCTTCGGCCTTTATCTGTATGCGATCGGAAACAATGCGGAAGCGGCGCGGCGCGCCGGCATAAAGGTCGAGCGCATTAAGATCATGGCGTTCGCCATCGCGGGCGGAATGGCGGCATTCGGCGGCATCCTGTCCGCAAGCAGAATCCTTGGCGTGTCGGTGTCATCCGGCGGAGGCGTCGGCGGCGGAGCTCTGTTGCTGGAGTCCATTGCCGCCGCAGTAATCGGCGGGGTCAGCCTCTTCGGCGGCCGAGGTCACGTCGTCGGCGCCTTGTTCGGCGCACTGATAATTGCGACCGTCTCGAACGGATTGAACTTGATGGGCGTCGCCAACGAGGCGCGGCTGATCGTCACCGGATTGCTACTTGTCATCGCGGTCTCCATCGACCGGGGGATTGAACGGATAGCTGCCCCCGGAAGGTAGTCGATTCGCTTGGCAGCAATCCGAACGATCCGGAACCGCGGATGCATTCGGATGAAAAAGGAAGATTGGAACGGATAGGCGGCATTAGCCGCCAAGCGGCAGTTCCGCCGGCGTTTTCCGGCTGCGGCTAAAAGGAATCGCGCCGGCGCGAGATTCCGACTCCATGGATACTATGGATTGAGGCCGAATACGTCCGAAGTCGAAAAATAAAGAATTGACGGCGAGAGAGCCGGATGCTCGGGGCTCTCCGGCTAGCGTCCGCGCGATGAAAGTCGACGCGCCGCCTTTCCGTTTGCCGGGCGTTCGGCCGACCCTTGACCGGCCCGGAAAATGCGCAGGCCGGTCACGGCCTCTTTCAGGGACCGCTCCAAATTGATTTCGGTCGCGACCTGGTCGGCAAGCCGATCAGGAGGCGGGGCGAGTTCGTCTTCGGACTACGCGCGGATAGTTTTCTCGCAGTGTCGACTCTGCGATTTCGTTCAGGTCGACCCTTCAGGCGCCCGGAGCATAATTGACAATGACAGGGCGGTTTTCGCGGGTGGAGCGCAAGGCCGCTTCGCTGAGGATCAAGGCGCGGCGACCGTCCTCGAAAGTGACGCTGGGCGCTTTTCCGGACTTGAGGCAGTCGATGAAATCCCGAATCTCGGCTTCGTACGCGGCCTTGTAGCGTTCAATGAAAAAGTGGAGAAGCTGATCCTTGCGCCCGGTTCCCGCCGAGGAAAACCGCACGGCCTCGTTAGGACGGCAATTTTCAGAGCGCACCATGCCCTCGGCGCCGAAAGCCTCCACGCGCTGATCGTATCCGTAGCTAGTGCGCCGAGAGTTGTTGATATGAATGAGCGCGCCGGATTCCGAGCGCATGACGATCATTGCCGTATCCACGTCGTTGAATTCGGCGAAGATGGGGTCGACCCGGTTTTCGGCCATGGCGAAGACTTCCACGGGCTCGTCGTCGCCGAGAACGAACCGCGCCATGTCCGTGTCGTGAATTGTCGTGTCGCGAAAGAGCCCGCCGCATGCCTCGAGGATGGGACGAGGCGGCGGACTCGGATCGCGGCTGGTGATGACCAGAAGCTCGAGCGGGCCGATTTCCCCGGATGCGACCGCCTGCTGAACCTCTCGATGGCTGGGATCGTATCGCCGGTTGAAACCAAGCTGTACAGGGACGTCAAAGTCTTCGAGCTTTTCGCGACATATCTCAACCTTGGCCAAGTCGACATCGATCGGCTTTTCGCAAAAGATCGGCTTTCCGGCTTGGGCCGAGAGCAGTATCAGCTCGATATGAGTGTCGGTCGAGGACGCGATCAGCACGGCATCGACATCGTCCGCGTCGAGCACGGCATGCACATCGCTCGTCGCGCGGCCGCCAACGCGCGCCGCCGTGGATTCGGCGCGAGCGCGATCAATGTCAAAACACCAAGTAACGGAAGCATCCGCTTGCGCATCTACCAAACCGGCATGCATATCGCCGATGCGCCCGGTTCCCAATATCCCAAATCGGTACATGGTTGCTCAACCCCTAGCTTGTTCCTTGCCCCAAGGGTCGCGTACATTGCCGGCTGCGGGCAACGGTTTTTTTGTCCAGTTTGGGACTCGTTTGAGCGCCGGCGAAGTGAAGCCGCGTCATGAAATGGTTTTCCAGTTGAATCGAAGTTCAAATTCCATCGAAGAGAAATTTCATATTGGAACATTCCGGCGCCGATTGCCCCGCATTCCGCGCCGAGCCTGCGCATTGGCCGACCTAATTCGGTTTTAGGCGCATGCCGAATACTGCGGCAAGGCATTTGCATCCCGGAACGCGCTTTCGCCAAGGCTAGAGAGGATTCTGACGGCGTCGTTTCGAAGCCAGCCGGGCAGCTGCCCGGAATGATCCGAATGCTCGAACCAACAGCATCCGTTCAAGAGTTCGTTCGGCTAGCGGGCAAGCCAATTTCTTAATCGTTACGGAATCCACGCCAATTATACGCGCGCAGCCGCAATACGGCGCTTCCGCCCAATGCGATTCCTACTCAGCCATTCCAATGGATTTTCCCAAGCGCAGCAAATGCACGGCGAACCGCGATGCTGTTGCCTATCAAGAGAATGGATTCCCAAATTCGCTCGCATTCGCCGCGACAAAGACAATTCACGGCTTATCGGACGTGCGCCGCCTGGAGGCGGCGCATGCGTGGATTCATGATTTGCGATGCGGCGGATCTTATGAAGCGGATATGCCTCATGCAAGGAGCATTAGGGCGGATTCCAAGCTAGCAGAGTCGTATGTGGTCTATAAATAGACCCTAAGGAATTTTAAAATCCGTTTATAGATCATGCAAGTTGGTTTGGTTCGTCATTTAAATCCCATGCGCCGGTTCGGCGCCTAAGATGAGAATTGGTCGCAATTCAAGGCAAGCTTAACGGGCCGGATTGCCGAAGAACGGCCGGCTCGCGGCGACGGGGTCCGGAAATGGATTGACCTCTTTCTCGGCGCGTCCTCAATTTTCCCGAAATCGAACCGGGTCGGGTTCGGCATCAAGCCTTCCAGACTCTTTCGCAGACGCGAAGAAAGTTTTCGCCGAGGATGCCCATGATGTCGTCGTCGCAATAGCCTTTCTGCAGCATTATCTCCGTGAGGCCGGGAATTTCCTCGGGCGGAACATAGTTGAATCCCTGCATATTCCGCATGTACTCCCGAGGCCAGGAACCGGGATTGTCCTTGACCTGGCGCATGAACAAGTCGGGGTAATAGACATAGTCGAGACCCAGTCCGATATGACGCGGGCCAACGAGCTGTGCAACATAGTCGATGTTCTCGAACAGCGATGCTGCCGAGATATCGTAGTCCTTCAAGAAATGTCCGAAGCCCACGATTCCCACCGCGCCGTCCGTACTTGCGCACGCCCTGATTTGATCGTCCTTGATATTGCGCCGCTGGGCCCAAACGCCATAGGGGTTCGAATGCGAAAAAATGACCGGCGCAGTCGAGATTTCCATTGCCTCCATGCTGCTCCTATAGCCGGTGTGCGTCAGGTCGAGGACCATGCCGACGCGATTCATTTCGCGGATGAGGTCGATGCCGTAGCGGCTCAGCCCGGCATCGGAGGTTTCATAGCATCCGTCCGCGGCGCGTGAGCGGTAGTCCTTGGCAATCAGCATTTGCCGGATGCCGATGTCGTAAAAGACCTCGACCAGGCTAATATCCCGTTCCAGCATTTCGCTGCCCTGGAAGTGAAAGCCGATGGCCAGCTTGCCTTCGGCTTTCGCCGCGCGAATATCCTGGACTGATTCCACGAACCTGAATCTGTCCGGGCGAGCCCGGAAACCTTTGCGTACGGCCAGTACGTAGCGCAGCGTTGCCCCAAGCCCCATGCGCTCCACGCCAACGCTCAGGCTTAGAAAGTCGAACCCGGATTCGCCGAACCTTTTTAGAGCTTCGTCCTTGCCGTCGGCTTCGGGAACCCACGGCAGCGTCATGTCGCAAACGCAGGCCTTGCTAAGGAGCGCGGCGGCTCTTTCGGAGATTCCCCAAGCGCTCGCGTGATGGTCCATGTCGATCAATTTGCTTCCCTTTGTTCTGTAGGCGGATGGTGGCAGCTTATGAAATGCCCCGGATGCCTCTCGATCGATTGGGGGGCGACTTTCCGGCAGATGTCGGATGCAAACGGGCATCTCGGATGAAACTGGCATCCCGAAGGGGGATCCAGCGGCGACGGGATTTCGCCCTCTATCGCGGCAAACTGCACGCCGCGCCTGTCGAGGCTTGGAACTTCGTCCAGAAGGCCGCGGGTGTAGGGATGAAGCGGATTGCCGAATAGCTCCTCCGTATCGGCCAGTTCGACGACTCGCCCAAGGTACATGATTGCCACTCGGTCGCTGACATGTTCAACCACGCCGAGGTCGTGGCTGATGAACAGCGTCGTCAACCGATGTTCGGATTTCAGGTCCATGAAGAGATTTAGAATCTGCGCTTGAATCGACACGTCTAGCGCGGAGACGATCTCGTCGCAGACTATGAAGTCCGCCTTGACAGCGAGTGCGCGCGCGATAGCGATTCTCTGGCGCTGCCCGCCCGAGAACTGGTGAGGCAGGTGGTTCCTGTAGGCCGGGTCGAGTCCGCACTTCGACATCAATTCTTCGACATACGAATCCAGCTGGTCGCGCGCCACGATTCCATGGACCCTCGGTGCTTCGCCTATGATATCCTTCACTCTCTTTCGGGGATTCAGCGACGCGAAGGGATCTTGGAAGATCATCTGCATCCGAAGAGCGAGTTTCCTGGAATCCCCGTTTCTCCGGTCGGATATATTTCTGCCGTCAAAGAAAATCTCGCCCGAAGTCGGTTCGATCAAGCCCGCCAGCATTCGGCCTAGCGTCGACTTGCCGCATCCGGATTCACCGACAAGACCAAGAACTTCGCCTTCGCGGACGAACAGGTTGACATCGTCCACGGCTTGAACGAACTCGCTTCCGGTCCGGCTGCCGAGAGTTCGGGCAATCCAGGCGACTGGATCTACTTTCTGGTCGAATCTCTTCGAAACGCCCTTCATTTGGACGAGTTCATTGCCGCGGGGACTCATTGCGGCAACGTCCCTGCCCGGCGTCCGGCCGGGGCGGGATGGCGGTCATCGCCATCGGATCCCGGATGGAAGCACCGGACCATGCGTCGAGGTCCGAGTTTGGATTCAGGCGGCGCCTTGGCGCATGTCTTCGAGGCTCGCGGGCACCTTTCGCGAAACGCGCAGTCCTCCTTCAGCGCAAGAAGCGGCGGCGCCGTTCCGGGAATCTGAAACAGCCGCTTTTTGCGCGAGTTCACGCTCGGAATGGACCCGATCAGGCCGCATGTGTAGGGGTGCTGCGGATTGTCCAGGATATCGTCGACAGGTCCGCTCTCGACAAGCCGACCCGCGTACATGACGCAGATATGGTCGGCCAGTCCGGCTACAACGGTCAGGTCGTGCGTAATCCAGACCAGCGAGGTCCCGCGCTCGCGGCACAGCTTTTGAGTCTCGTGGAGAATTTGCGCCTGTATCGAGACATCCAGCGCGGTCGTCGGCTCGTCCGCGATAATCAGGTCGGGCTGGTTAACAAAGGCTAGAGCAATGGCGAGACGCTGCCGCATGCCGCCGGAGAATTCGTGCGGATAGGATTTCATCCGTTTCTCCGGCGCTGGAATGCCAACCAGCTTCAATCCTTCGATCGCTATCCCCCGGGCTTCGTCGACAGACACGCCTCGATGCGCCCGAACCGCCTCGATCAACTGCGTGTCGACCCTTATGACCGGGTTCAGCGCGGTATTGGCATCCTGGAAGATCATTGAAATGCGGTTGCCGCGCAGTTTGCGCATGTCCTCCTCGGCCAATGCAACAAGGTCCTTGCCGCGAAATGCGATTCTGCCGCCGACAACCCGCCCGGGACTGTCGATTAGGCCCATTATCGAGAATCCCGTAACCGACTTTCCGGATCCGGATTCACCGACGATCCCGACGATTTCGCCTCGCCCGACCGTGAAAGAGACTCCGTCGACCGCCCTTACCAGGCCGGCTCTTGTGAAAAAATGCGTCCTCAGGTCCGTTACCTGCAGGGTCGGCTCGGCGACGGACCTCACTTGTTCAGCCTCGGGTTGAACACGTCGCGCAGGCGATCCGCCACGAGATTGATGCTGGCCACGGTTATCAGCAGCGCTACGCCCGGATAGACGCTCATCCAGTGCTTGCCGGTCAGGATGTACTCGTAGCCGTTCGAGATCAGGAGTCCCAGCGAGGGTTCGGTAATCGGCAAGCCGACGCCTAGGAAGGACAGCGACGCTTCCAGAGTGATCGAGAACGCGACGTTCATGGTGGAGACGACAATCAGCGGCGGCATGCAGTTCGGCAGCAGATGCCCGAAAACGATGCGGGTCTTCGGAAGCGCGAGGCCCTTTGCCGCTTCCATGTACTCCTTTTCGCGCTCGACAATCGCGACGCCGCGGACGATGCGCGCGAAATTGGCCCATTGGCTGAGCACCAAGGCGAGGACGACCTTGTCGGCGCCGCGTCCAAGAACCGCCAGGCAGATCAGGGCGATTAGAAAGCTCGGAAAACCGAGGAAGAGGTCGACAACCCTCATGATCGCGTTGTCGATCCGTCCGCCCGCGTAGGCGCTGAAGATGCCGATCGCCGTACCCATGACGACCGCGAGAGCGCCGCTGACGACGCCGACCAAAAGACTGATCCGCAGACCGTAGACGATGGCGCTCAGCAGGTCGCGGCCCTGGTCGTCCGTTCCCAGAAAAAACGTCGCGCCATCCATGCTTTCCGAACCGGGCGGCATGCTCGAGTCGAGAATGGAAATCTGGGCCAGGTCATACGGGTTTTGAATGGTCAAGAAAGGACCGGCAAACGCGGTCAGAACGATGGCGCAAAGCACGAAAAACGCGAAAGCCGCTACCTTGCTCTCGGAATATTCATTCCAGAACCGGCGAACGGGGGATTGCCTCTCGAGGGGGGAATTCGTCATAGCCCGCTCAGCCGCACGCGAGGATCCAGGGTCGAATAGACGATGTCCACGAGAAAGTTGACTAGCAGGAACACGATCACGGTAACAAGAAGATAGGCAACGATAACGGGCCGATCCAGGAGATTGATCGAATCGATAATCAGCCTGCCCATGCCCGGCCATGCAAAGATGCTTTCCGTTACTACCGCGAACGCGAGCAAGACCGAGAACTGGAGGCCTACGACGGTTACGATCGGAATCATGATGTTCTTGAGCAGGTGAAGAAAAATTATTCGCGTCGGGCTCAATCCCTTTGCCCGCGCGAACTTGATATATTCCTGCGGGAGCGTTTCCTGCGTGCCCGATGCCGTCAGCCGGATCATCAGCGCCAGAGGGTAAAGGCCGAGGTTGACGGCGGGAAGAGCCAGGTGCCTCAACCCGTCCAGCGTCAGAAAGCTCGCCTTGAATCCCCAGAGATCGACTGTTTCGCCTCTGCCTGTCGTGGGCAGCCAGTTCATGTCAACGGAAAAGACCATTATCAGCATGAGCCCGACCCAGAATGTGGGTAGGCTGAAGAAAAGGATAGAGCTCGAGAGTATCCCTCGCCCTATCAGCGTGTCGGGGTTCAGCCCCGCGACAAGGCCAAGCGGCACGCCGAGAACGATGGCGAACAAAAGCGCGGCTACCGTTAGTTCCAGCGTCGCCGGAAGACGTTCAAGAATCAATTTGATGGCCGGGCGGTTGTGAACGAAAGAGGTGCCCAGCTCTCCCCGAGCCACGTTCTTGAGAAAAACGAAGTACTGCTCTAGGAGCGGGCGGTCCAGGCCAAGCTGCTCGATTGCCCTTTCTTTTTCTTCCTGGGTGGATTCGGGGTTGATCAGTGAATCCACCGGATTCCCGATCGCGAATACGCCTGCAAATACCACGAACGACATTACCAGCAGGACGACGATGCTGTGCATCAGGCGGCGGACTAGGAATATTGTCATGGGGATTCGCCTGGCTGAAGCCTGATGCCGACCCTGCCTATCGCCCGCCGCGAGATTGCCGGAATCCCGATTTCGCATCGACGCGTTTGAATCGATACAGGTTCTTTCCTTTCGAAAATCGAAGGCCGGCCCCGTTCGAATTCAATGGAAAGAGCATGGCGGCCGCATGAGGGTTGGATCGGCCGAACGGCGCGGATGCCTGCGAGTCGACCGCGAGCGTTGCTTTCATTCGGATGCCCGACGCCGGATTCTGGCCAATGGAGCAAAAGCCCGAAACTTGCTTCGGTCGGCACGTTTCGCTTGCAGTCTAATTTCGCAACTCGGCTCACGGCTCTCGCAAAGTGACGTTCGCGATCCCCGGATCCGGAAGTTGCCGAGGGAGCCGAAACCGAATTGCCATGGTCCGAGCTCGATGAGTCGAAGCGGGCGATGTCGCGCGCTGTTGAATGGGTTCCTGCAATTCGAAGACCGTCCGCCGTGTTGCATGCGTGGGATAAGTCGCGTCGCCGTCGGGGAGCGGGACCCGAGCCCGGCCGCTGGCAAGGGTCCCGTCCGAGATTTCTAGCCGGCCGGCGCGGCGAGCATTGCCGAAAAATGCTCGTCAACCCGAGGCGTATAGTCTACGCCGTCGCGCACGCCTAGAATTGTAAACTGCGAATGAAGCGGGATAGCGGCTCGATCCTCCTGGATCAGTATATGCATCGCTTCGTTCAAAAGCTCCTCGTGCCGGGTCATGTCAAATTCCTGCTCCGCGGATTCGATCGCCGAATCGAACATCGCATTCGAATATCCGCCGGCATTCCAGCCGCCGTAGCCGCGGTCCGGTTCACGGGTATGGAAGGCTGCGCTGAGCGACATCAGCGACGAACCGGTCAGGCTGTTGTCCCAGCCGATCATGGACAGGCTGAATTCCTGCTTGTTCAGGCGGCCGAAATACACCGATTTCGGCATTGTTTCGACTTTTGCATCGATGCCGATCCTGGCCAGCATCTGCGCGACGGCCTGGGCGATCTTGCCGTCGTTGACGTACCGGTCGTTCGGCGCATGCACCGTCAAGCCGAACCCGTCGGGATAGCCCGCCTCGGCAAGGAGGGCCTTGGCGCCTTCGGCATCCAGCGGCGGGTTTTCAATGTCGGGATTGTGGCTGAACCAGCCCATCGGGACAAGTTGATTGGCCTCTTCCGCAAGTCCGCCCATGATGCGTTCAACGATTGCCGCGCGGTCGATGGCCATTGCAAGCGCCTGGCGCACGCGAACGTCTTTGAGCGGATTTACGTCCATCGGGTTGCCGTCGCTATCGGTAACGAACGGCGAAGCATCGTTGCTGGTATCGATATAGAGCCACAGCGTACGGGCCGACGCGCGCTTTGCGACATAAAACCCGTCCCGCTGCTCCAGCGTTTCGACGGATGACGGCGAGAAGCCTTCGACGATGTCCACATCGCCGCCGAGCAGGGCGGCCACGCGCGAAGCGGCGTCGGGCATGATTCTGAAAGTCACCTTTTCGTAGGCGGGCTTGTCGCCCCAGTAGTCTTCGTTCCTGGCAAGGACGTAGCGATCGCCCGGAATATACTCGGAAAACTTGTACGGACCGGTTCCGACAGCGATTTTGCCGGATGAAAAGTCGGCCGTTGTTCCCCCTTCGACCGCTTCGGACGAAACAATCGAGACTCCCGAAATCCGGCGCAGCAGCAGCGGGTACGGATCCTTTGTCTTGATGACGATCGAGTACGGATCCGTTGCCGTGATCGTGTCGATCATGTTGGTATTGGACACGTAGCTGGCAGGATTGTTGGGAACGTTGGGAATCCGGTTCACCGAAAATATCACGTCGTCGGCGTCGAAATCGGATCCGTCGTGGAATTTTACGCCTTCGCGCAATTTGAATTCCCATGTCAGGTCATCGACATTTGCCCACGAAACCGCCAGCCCCGGCTTGATTCGCGCGTTCTCGTCGCGGTCGACAAGCTTCCCGAAAATATGGCGCGCATAGGCGGCGTTCGTCGACAGGTACAGGTAGTGCGGGTCGACGGAAGGATCATTGGGCGTTGCAACGGTCAGTTCCTGGGTCGATGCTGAGCCACTCCACGACAGCAGCATGCAGGCCGCCAGCGCGGAGCCAAGGAATTTTCTCATCATTAAACGGTCTCCTTTTCAGTGTAGATTTCCGAGAAGCGCCCGGGTGCGGCGCATTCCGCATGAATCGGGCCGATTCATTTTCGCGCAGGGCCGTCCATTCTCGGATTTTGGACGAACAAAGTCATCGATTCGAGTCGACTTAATAATTATGAATCCATGCGAAAGACAAGGCGGAATTTCTAGCGAGCGTACTTGTCGAGCAACCGGTAGTAATGAACCGAGGGCGCGAGGAACCAAGGGTTCCCGAAGTAATACGGGCGCGTCGAAAAGTCCGTCTCGTCGAGCGCCGTGCCGCCCTCGGGAGATTCAACGAGCTTTTCACCGACACGCGTCCCGAGATAGCTGGCGGTCGCGATCCCGGATCCGCAGTAGCCCATTGCGAAATACGCGCCTTCATGCCGCCCGATATGCGGCATGTGGTCAAATGTAAAATCGACATATCCCATCCACGAATAGCTTATCTTCACGTCGGAGATCTGCGGAAAGAGGCCGACAAGCTCTTTTCGCAGCAGAGGCGCGCTTAGCCTTGGATTTGTTTCGCGCAGCGAGACGCGACCTCCGAACAGGATGCGCCGCCGGTCTGGCGACGAACGATAGTAGTAGACCAGCTTTCGCGAGTCGGTGACAATTCGGTCGTTGGGAATGATATCTCGAACGGTTTCTTCGGGCAGGAGCTCGGTCGCGACGATGTAGCTGCCGATCCGAATGACTCGCCTCCGGAACCAGGGAAGCGCCCTGTCCGTGTAGCCGCCGGTCGCGACAACGACATCTCGCGCAAGGATTTTGCCGCTGCTGGTCTCGATAACATGGCTGCGACCGGAACGTCCCATGCCTAGAACCGCGCACTTGTCGAACAGGCGGGCGCCGGCAGATCTGGCGCGGTCGACAAGTCCGCCGTGATATTTGGCGGGGTCGATCGCGAAATGCGAATGAATGATCGCGCCGCCGTGGTACGCGTCTGTTCCGATTTCCTCGCGCTGACGGGCTCGGGGCACCATGTCGACCTCTAGCGCAAGCCCCTTGTGCTGATTGGCGTAATTGCGCGCCATGGTTTCGTAATGAGCGGGATTGTGAGCCGCGCGGAACTTGCCGTTCAGACGAATATCGCAATCGATGCCTTCCGCTTCGATGAATTCGCGAAGGAACGTCATCGAACGCCGGCCTTCCTGGAGAATCTTCAATGCCCTGTCGTCGCCATACTTGCGCGCCAGCGCCGACAACGAAGGTTTCAACAGGTTTGTAACCTGGCCGCCGTTGCGCGTGCTGCATCCGCAGCCCAGACGCTCGGCATCGAGCACGATCGTTTCGCGTCCCGCTCGCGCCGTCTGGATAGCGGCGCAAAGCCCGGTATATCCCGAACCGATGACGGCGACTTCCGTTTCATGCGGAACCGGAGCCGGATCCGCTTCGGGGAGCCGCGTCGTGTCCCACCAGTAGGCGAAGTCCCGGAAGTCATCCGCAAATATGTTCGCAGTTCGCGGCATCAGGCAATGCGGGCGGCGCCGGCTATAAAGGCTGAATTGCAGCCGGTCCCCGAGAGGCTAATCAATTTCGCTGACCTTGTACGCGGATTTTTCCAGCCAGGCGCTTTCGATCTCGATCCCCCAGCCGGGTTTGTCGTGGATGATGAATGCGCCCTCGCGCACGACGGGAAATTCGCGGAAGATCCCGTACTGCCAAGGGTAGTAGTCCGCGCCCTCGATCGAGAACTCAAGATAATCCCCGGCATTTTCGAGCGCGACGAGCATGTGCGCGGTGAAAACCGTAACCAGGGACATGTTCGCCGCATGCGGCGTGCAGGGCAGGCCGGCTTCCCGGGCCATTCCGGCGATGCGCATCGCTCTTTCGATCCCGCCGACGTAGCAGACGTCCGGCTGCACGATGTCGACGACGCGATCGCGGATCATATAACGCCAAAGCGCTAAGTTGTTGTCCTGCTCTCCGCCCGCGACATCGACCGAGAGCGCCTCGGTCACCCGCCTAGTGGCGTCCGGCTCCCAATACGGGCAGGGTTCCTCGAAATGCGCTACGCCGTTGTCTTCGAGGATTCGACCGACTTCAATCGCTCGCGCGACATCGAAGCAACTGTTCGCATCCACTAGGAGCGTAGCGGAATCTCCGAGTTCCCTACGCATCGTCGGAACTATTTCCTCGGTCCGGCCCGGCCACTCGTCCTGATTGCGCCCGACCTCGGCGCCAACCCGGAACTTGAAGGCATCGAACCCGTCGCGGTCCCGCAGGCGCTTGAACCTCTCGGCTTCCTCGCTAGGGGTTATGTCGCGTTTCATGCTGGAGGCGTATGCGCGGACGGGACCCGCCTTTCCGCCAAGAAGCTCGCAGACGGGTTTGCCCTCAACTTTGCCATGAAGGTCCCAGATGGCCGTATCGAGACCTGCGAGGGCGCGGCACATGTACGAACCGGGAAACTTGTGCTGCTTCTCGTAAATGCGATTCAGGAGATCGCCCAATGCGGACAACTCGGAAATGTCCTGGCCCAGGGCGAGCGGCGCCACCTGCCGGTGAAGTACTTCGACGCTGATGTCCGCGTTGTAGGTCGACACCTGCCCCCATCCTTCGCCGCCGCAATCGTCCGTTATCCTAACGAGGCCCACAAACCGCGTGCTAAAGGTTTCTATCTTTTCAATCTTCAATTGCCCAGCCTGAAGAACCTAGCGACATTGATCGCGCCTGCCTCCAGTACAGTAGACCGCCCCGCAAGTCAGGTGCAAATTGCGAAAATTTCGCTCGGCAGTTCATTGCATTCGCCAATGGCTTTTCGGAGACAGGCGACGCCGCAGAAATTTACATTCAAGCCGTGCCGGAAATTGCATCAAGGCGACAATCGAAACGGCATTGTAATTCGAAACCAAGCCTCCGGAATAATTGCTAGCCGCCGTCCGGGGGCCGAAGCCGCTCTCCATGCGGAACTAAATGAAGGACGACAAGGAATTCCGGCGGAGCGGGAGTATTGATCATGTTCGCGGCTGCTTGCTCTTGGATCACGGCAGGGCTATTCGCCCGCGCCGTTGTCGTGGATTTACCCGGGACTGCGCTATTGCGGCCATTGTTCAACGCGTTCCGCGTGCTTTGGGCCGCGATGCTTGCTCGATGAGCCTGCAATATCGGAGTTTTGAGCAATCACATCGTATGAAGTACCTTCCGGCTCCCGAATTCATTTCAGATGAGAAATTCATAGCTGATTCCGCGGTTGCGGAAGCCGTCCGGCGCGTCGCGATCCGGCACCGTCATTTCTAGCAACGCGAGAACGAACCACTCAAGCCGGCAGCGCTCCGCCGTCACTTCATTGCCGGATTCCAGAACGTGTTCCATCGTCGCCTTGGCGTTCAAAGTGAGAGGCTCGATTTCGTCGTCCAGCTCCAGCCTCCAAAAGAGGAAATCGACGATTCTCCTGTCTCAATTCTCGCTTGCCGATTCGCCCTGCGAACTTTGATCTTTTCGATTGCCTTTTGGGCGCGCAAGGCATCCGAAAAGGAAGCCGAATCCTTTGGCGTACTTAAATTGCCTGTTGCGGTCGCGGTCGTATCTCGCGCGCGCCGATGCCTGCTTACGCGATTCGCGCGGTCTTGCCGGAACCGCTGCGGAATCCGTCGGAGGCTTGTCAAAAAACGTTTTACGAGCGTCGGCCATGCGGCGAATTTCATTCGCCGGGGCGCGCGCGATCGCGAATTGCCGGGAGCCTGCTCCTATTCAAGATTAATTTTCGGGCCCTTTGATCCATGCCCATGCCGCAAGTGGAATTAGTCCGCTTAGGGACGCTATCCGGCGGTTTCCGGCGATCGGCATCGATTGCTAATTTATCGGGCTGGCGCGCCATATTGGCGGATTCCTCTAGAAATGCAGCCAAATATTTGACATTTCGATGATACGCGTCAGGATGACATGCATCTAGGAGTTTGCTTTTTTGGCAGAAAGCATCGTCAAGGCAGTTGAATTGGAAGCGCCGGTTTCACGGGTTTGGCGCGCCCTGGCTGATTCCACGGAGTTTGGACGGTGGTTCGGAGTCAAATTGGACGGCCCCTTCAAACCAGGATGCGTATCAACGGGTATGATGACCTATCCGGGCTACGAACATTATCCGTGGCGCGCGGTCGTTGAACGCATGGATCATGAGAAATTGCTGTCTTTCAGATGGCACGACTTCGATGAAAACTCCGGAGTTGATGTCTCCGATCAACCTATGACGCTAGTCGAATTCCGTCTGGAGACTCTGACTCACGGCACGCGTTTGACGATAACCGAGAGCGGCTTCGACGCGATACCTTATCCTCGCCGCCTTGAGGTTCTGCGCGGCAATGCCGAAGGCTGGGACTTTCAAGCGAACAACATTGCCTCGCATTTAGCATCCTCCTCGTAAATTCTCCGCAGCCATCGGGGATATTCCTGCGCTCTTGCCTTCTGCGGCTGATCGCCGATTGAGGCCGCCGAATTTCCGACTTTTCGGTTGGAGCTGTTCTTCTTCCCTCAGGCGAAGCGGCTAGCTCGGGCCGCCCCCGGCTGATTGTCGGCCGATGCCCGTTCTCCGCCAGAACACGGTTAGTACCGCGATCGCTTCCGCGCCTGGCAGCTTGACTTGCTGCGCAGGCGTCTGACGGCAATCGGCCGCTTTTCAAGCAAGAACGAAGGCGGGCAGCGATAGAAGGCGGCCGACGCGCCATGAAGCCCGAGCCATTTCCAGCCGCACTTCAAGCAGCGCCAGGCCGCCCGCTCTCGGGTCGCAAAAATGCAAGGAGCTAATAAAATGGCGACTTCAATGACCGGAACTAATTCAAGTCTCGCAGAGAGCGAGTTGAAGCTTCCCCGGCGATTTCGCAAGCAAATCGCGCTAGCGGCGGAGCATTGGCCGGATCTCCCGCAGACCCGCGAAATGCCGAAGCGCTTTCCAAGTACGATAGCGGACTTCTGTGACGGAGAGTAGAACCAGGGTCGGCGCGGCCTGCGCGTCGAGGCGCGAAAAGCGGCGGAACGAACGCTCAAGCACATTAAATCAGCCGAGAGAACCGTTGCGGACACCGCCTCGCCGGAAAGTCTCCCGGGTTCGGCGAGCAGTCTTCTGAAATCACTGAAGCACAACACCGACTTCGGTCGCACGATTGAGCAGGCGCGACAATTTGCAGGAGATGTGCGGAAAGCCGGCAAGCGCCGGGCAAATGCAGCCGCCGTATGGAACCGTTCGGCAGAGTGTCGCTCGGAAGGAGCAGCGCGAAGTATCTTATGCGAAGCCGGCTTGCGTCGTTAACCTGCAGATCATCGAAAACCGAGGCTGCGGAGTCAGAGCAGCCGCTAGTGCCGCCGGTCCGAACATCCGGTTGCTCAAGGCCGGGAACGCCGAGATTGCCGATCACGCGCGCAAACGAGGCGACCGTGCAGCCCGCGCTCGGTGCAGGGCCTAAGAGTCCTCGCCTGCTTCCCGCGTGATTCTCAGCAAAACGACATTAACGCGCTTTCGGGCGGATCCGAAATCTTCGAGCGCGTGCCGCCTAAGTCCGATGCGAAGCTACCGATCGCTGCCGCGCCGAATTGCCTGCCTGCCGATGCCAATCCGAGGGGAAGCGGAGCGCAACCGGAATGACCGCCGGTTTTTGAGACGGCTGCGTAGGTATTCCTGCACAGGGCGTCTAGGCCGTGTTCATTTCGGAATCGACCGTACTCCCCCTTGCGCCTAGGCTCGTCTCTTTCGGAGGTTATCCCCGGCGCAAGACACGGTCGCCGAGCGGCTGCACCGGGCGGCAGTTTTTCGGGTAGATGGCGGCGAAGGCATCGATTTGGGCGAGCGACATGGAAAGCGGCGCGTCAGGGATTATCCATGCGACTCCTTCAGTGCAGGGCGGAGTTGTGAGCGAGCCCATGTAGCGCCATGTCGTGCGAAACGCCGGCAGCAGAGATGCCGGGTCGAACGTTCCTGGCACCGGGCGGGAATCTCCCGGATCGGTTGGAAGTTGCGCCCAGATTGGTGCCAGTCCCGCGTGTTCTGCACCTTCGACAATTAGGATTCCGACAACGGCGAGTCCTCCGCCTGAATTGCGGTGAACAAGGTGCAACTCCATCGGATACGGAGTGCCGGCGACTAGATGTTCGCTGGCGCGGTGAAAGTGGAACTGTTCCAGCTCGTGTCGAATCGCGTCTATAACGATGCCGTTGCCGGGATCCGGGTTCACCTGGATCGTATGGCCCGTGTTCACGACCTCGATGCGCGACGGGCGGTATTCGAAAACAACCGGTTTTAAGTTGGAAAGCCGCTCGCCGGTCAGGTCGACGGGCGACTGCTCCTTGCCGAAGGCGCATGCGCAGTACGACTTGTCGAGCGTGCCCCAAAGCTCGGGTCCGTTTTGAACTCCGTAGCCCCAAGACTCGGCAGGGCGCGATTCCCGCGGCATTCGCGCCGAGAAACTTTCTTTTGGCGTTCCGCATTCTGCCATGAATTCACACCGCGTCGGCTACGTCGCCCCTAGTGCTAGCCCGTCCGGGCCAGTTCTCGTTCGACCCTTGCGAAGGATGTAATCGGTGCGCGCGTCTCTGGCAAGAACAGTCGCCGGAAAAAGATCCGTCGGCGCGGCAGATTTTCGTCCGCGACGGCTCCTAGGAAATCCGCGCAAACGTCGCCGATTTTAAAGCGTACGAAATAATCGGGTTTTTCTCGGAATCCGGGTTTGTTTGAGAGCGGCGCAGCGAGTTGTTGATCGGCAAGTTTTGCCGATCCAGAACAAGTCGAGGGTTCCGTGACTTCCCTTCGGTTCGACATTCATGGCGACAACGAAAGGAATTCCGACCGAAATTCAATCGCTGATGCATCTTGGCCGGCAAGTTCTCGTGTTCTAGTTCGCGTAACGAGTCATTCGTTCTCAGTGTCGGCACTGGGGAGAGCCTTCGGAAGCACGGACATTGCAACTGTTGAACAACGACAATGAATCGCCGGGTTGGATCAGTAGTCTTGTCGCCAAGGAAAGGTCGACGGCAAGCATTCCCGGCAGGACGCTTGAAGAATTCTCATTGGAGAGCAGGGAACTCGTAGGGCGTTTCTCCGGCTGGCGAAGTCGAACGCGCAACCGAAAACCTGACGTTTTCGAACCGTCAACCCAATACTAGGAAGGGGACCGGTCTGCCTCTGGCTGCGGATATGATCGCCAATGTTCGGATCTGTTCTGCGAGGTGCACTTGATCCAACGGATTTTACCTGTGCGTAGTTCGCCGAGATTGGTATCGCTTAAATCTAAGGGCGGTAGCGACGCGGGAAAAGTGCGTCGATGGTCGACGGTTCGCCGGCATCGACATAAGAGGGTGCGAGGAGGGTGAGTTCGTCATTCTACGCCGACACTGATCGAGCCGCGTTGCGGGACCATCTCAACCGCGCCATATCGAGCCGTTATTGAACCGGATAAGTTTCTTGGGATATATTCGCGAGTAGACGTCCGGAAGTACTGACGCAAACAGCGATTCACGGCATAAGGCGAAGGAAATGCATAAACTCTCCGGCAATCTTTATGCGGCAGGATGCCTGGCGAAACGCGAGAATTTCGATAATAGTCGCACTTGAAGAATCCGCCGCCAGGGCGGGTAAGCATCTCCAACAGGAACAAGTTCAGTAAATTGGGGCGATAGGCGGGAGGCGAATTCGGCGGAGCGGCGAGACCGAAAAACGCATTCTGCGCACTTAAGAATATCGGACTCCTGCAAGCCGGGATACTTACAAAGACATGGATAAAAAGCGGAATGCGATTCTTTTCTCTGAAACTCTTTTCGGGCTTTGGGCACACTTTCCCCTGGCCGCCGGCACCCGTTTTTGTCGGGAGGCAGCCGCGGTGGAGTCAGTCTGAAAGGCATCGCCGTTCACTCACTGTCGGCGATTATTCGGGCTCCCCGGAAACGGCCTCGTGACGGGCCGAGAACGGTTGAAGGCGATGCCGGGTCTCAGGCGGGTCGGGCCGACATGTCGGTTTGTTCCTCGCGTGCCCGCCGTGTGACGTATCCGTACTGCTCGAGCTTCTGCAGCCAGCGGCTGGCCTTGCGGCTGATGGAGATGCGCTCATAGTCGATCCCGGGATCGGCATAGGGCTTGCCGTCGCGCAGCATGGCATAGATGATGCGGAGCATCTTGTGGGCCACGGCGACGATGGCGCGCTTGTACCCACGCCGGCTCGTCACCGCCCGGTGATAGGCCTGGAACTGGCAGCCCAGGGTCCGGACCGCCGCATGGGAGCATTCGACGAGAATGGCGCGCAGGATCGGGTTTCCCCGTCGCATCCGTCCGCTGCGGCGCTTGCCGGCACTCTCGTTGTTCCCGGGACAGATACCCGCCCACGCGGCGCAGTGCCTGGCGGATGCGAAGACCGACATGTCGGGGCCCAATTCGACGAGGATCGCCATGGCGGATTCGCGGCCGGCGCCGGGCAGGGTCTCGATAAGCCGGACCTGGGCCTGGAAGGGAGCGAGGGCGGCCTCCATCCTCCGGTTGGCCGCCTCGATCCGGGCGGTGTCGCTGTCGAACTAGGCTAGGAGATCGCTCAGGATCCACCGGGACTGCATGTCGAGTTCGAAGCTCGGGGCATCGCCGAGGAGGACGAGCTTCGTGCGGACATGCCAGCTCAGCCCGCCCAGGATGTCCTCGCGCGCGGCGCCGGCGATGATGCCCTCGAGGACGCGGCGACCGTTGACGCTGCGGGTGATCCGGCTGAGGATGCCGCCGATGCGCACCCCGCCCCGGCCCAGGACCTTCTGGATGCGCAGTTGCGAGCGCGCCCGCTGTTCGATCAACGTGCGGCGGTAGCGGCTCAACCCCCGCAGGTCGCGGAAGAACTTCGGCAGCGTCAGACTCGGGCTCCGGAGGCCGAACTGGCAGCTGCGCGACAGCCAGACGCTGTCCGCGATGTCGGTCTTGCGCCCCTTGATCTGCTTGATCTGCTTGACGTGCTGGACATTGACCACCATGACATCGAGACCGGCGTCGGACAGAATGTCGTAGACCTTCTCCCAGTAGACGCCCGTCGCCTCCATGACGGCGCCGCTCACCCGCAGGCCGGGCAGCCACTGCACCAGAAGGGCGAGGCCGCTCGCCAGCGCACTGAACTCGCGGGGGTCTCGACAAGGGGGACTTCCCTACCCGCGTGGGTGCGCACGGTCGCCGTGACCTGCATCTTGTGGACATCGAGGCCCGCGGCGGCGGCATGCCGGACTTCCATGTCATCATGTTTCGGTGTATCGGTCATGATCCAACTCCTGTTGAATTGTTGTTGACAGGAGACGGGTGGCGGCAAGCACGCCTGTGGAGTCTGCAATTGGCTTGCACGCGGCCGGAGGCCGTCTGCAGCGTCTCGATTTTCTCCACGTTCTCGGCAGGCGTCATGCCTGCTGGAAACACTCCGGGGCGCGAACCCCAAGACGAATGGACAGTTTTAGAACGGGCTCCAGAGCCTCAAAAATAAACGTCCTGTTCTGCCGCCACCCGATCCATGGGCCACAGTATGCTCCGGTCCCGACAACAGCGCCACCACGCGACATCGTCCCGGAAACCGTCAGCCACACGCGAGTTTCATGCTCCGGGGTAAGTAAACGCAGAAAATCATGAAGGTTTTAGAGCAGTCTTTTGAGTGGGCTCTGCGACAAACTGCCGGGGACAGGATTCTGGCGTTTCGTCGAAAAGGTCACCGGTGGAGACTTCCTTCAGCGCGCTGTCGATATGCTTTTCAAAGCTTTTTTGAGCCTTTTCTTGAAGATTCGTACCCATTGATATCACCATGCAGGGCGATACGTTTTTGCCCGCCCCTTTGAAATTTCCATTAAAACGCCGCGTTCGACCAGTGACTTTAGTCGATTGTTCCACGCCGTTGGTTTCTGCAGTTCTTCTTGAGCGCCGTAGGTTTCTGCAAGGCTTCCAGCGTCCGCCTTGCCCTCACGGGCCACAAGTTCGAATGTCCTCGTATGTTTGGGATCTAGGTCCCCAAAGAGGCGGTGGTCCACAATTGCGCCAGCTTCATCGCATGTGCAGAGAATCACAGCATCACGTCTTGCGTGCGTGAGAATTGCGAATTCTTCCTCGATCTCGGGTAAGACGTTTGCAAAGACAGGGTACCAGTTGGACCCCCGCGATCGCATGTGATCCTTGAGTGCAAAGACACCTTCGCGAAGGAAACTTGCAGTCGCGAGTTGGATACCCGTAAAGTCGATGATCAAAACAGAAGGCGTTGAAGGCGCTGTCTTGCAATCATTTAGCAACGACAAGAAAACTTTCTGACCGGTGGTTGCACCCGCGAGCACGCCGTCAACCGCGTACGGGAGAATTGATAGCTTCACGACTCATCCTTCTCACTGATGTCAGTGACATAGGTGATATTCTGATCGTTGTCAAGCAGTGAGGTCCGATCGAGAATACGGCAACAAAGGTCACGGACGTTCGTCGGCCGCCGCGAATGCGCTATGCTGACGGAGTTTCTGATCGCTCCTGTAGCTACGCTGCGTTCGGACCTGGGACCCGATCTACTCCCACATCTCCGATCAAATCATCGACATAGGCAAGGCGATTCCCCCGACCCCGGCACGATGTAAGAAAGACGCGCTGCATGGCTCGCGTAAAAGCAACAAAGAAAGCGCGCATCTCTTCGCTGTCCTCCGGCTCGAACGTCCACCAGGTTCTGCTGTCGAGACCAAAAAAAATGACGGTGTGGAACTCCAGACCCTTGCTCTTATGAATGCTCATAAGCGGGACCTGACCAATGCCTTCAAAGTTGTTGACGACGGTCACCCAATCCGTTTCGCCTTCGGCGGATTCTTTCAATAGGCAGGTCAACCCGTCGCGAGCGCGAATATAGTCATTGTCGCGACGATAGGACCGGACGGCTGCTCGCAGCTCTCTCTCGCCGATGAACTCCAGGACTGATTGGACGAGGGCTGCACATAAGGCATCTGACGGGGCGTTGGCTTCCATATGGGTCCGCAATTCAGTGAGTTTGGATCCAAGTTGGTTTTGCAAGGCTTCCTGGTCAGCTTCGTTGTCCGGGTCCAAACCCCAAATGAGGGACAGTCGCTCAATGATTGTGTGCCAATCATCCGGGGCTTTTTGAAACGCGCCAAGACGGATTAGCGCCATGGCGCATTGTGTGACATCTTCAGTTAGAACGTCTTGGATTGCAATGTTGGCGCCCTCGGGATTGCGAGCGATGTTTCGAAGACGCACGCCACGTGACGCGAGTGCCGGTCCCAGTTCGTCCTCAAATTCATAGGGTTTGAAACGGACAAGGATAGCTAAGTGTTCTGGGGTCATCTCGCCAGAATTGATTGCGGCGGCGATCCAGTTCGCGACACCTTCGCATTCTGATGCTCGATCATCATATGCCCATATCGCGCACACATCGCCATCGACATCCTTAACGCGCTTGGCTTCGGGTTTTGCGGAGGCTGTTTCGAGCGATACAGCGATCGCATGTTGAATCTCGACCAGTTCTGGATGAGAGCGCCAATTGGAAATCAGCGCTTCCTGCTTGGCATTGAAGTCGGCAGTAAAGGTCGTGAACGCGTCTGGCATGGCACCTGCCCACACCATGATCCGCTGCTTGTTGTCTCCGACAGCTGTAAGGCGCGCGCCACTGTTCAAGAAGAGACGCTTGAGCAGATCATACTGACCGAAGGTGGTGTCTTGAAATTCGTCGAGAAAGACGAACGGGTATGTGGCTTGCAGTCCGGCAACCAGGCGCGGATCGTGCGATAGAACATAGTTGACTAGTCGGTTGATCATCGGGAAGGTCAACCGCGTCACGTCCCCATCCTGATAATACTCAGTCCAAAAGCGGGTAAGGACGTCTTTCCATTCTGGATTTTTTAGGTTCAGGGTTGCAATTGGAAGGCGGCATCGAGCGACGGCCTTTTCGAGTGTTTTACCGGACAGATGACGATAGCCATGACGCGAAAGGAAATCGTCCCAATCGCGAAAACCCGGAAATGCAATTTCGTAATCAGGTGACGGAGTGTAGGGTGCCGGGATCAGGGCACCGAAGCGATCAATGAGGCCTTTCGAAAATGCGTCGAACGTCAAGGAGTCGAACCGGCCCGATAGATCTGGTCCACAGCGCTGCCTCACGCGATCTTTCAAGTTCTTGGCGGCATCGCTTTTGAAGCTGATGGCCAGAATTCTGTGTGGCGCGCGGCAAATGCCTGTGGAGAGGAGGTGGTCGGCTTTCTGCGCGAGAAACTCGGTTTTCCCTGCGCCTGCGCTGGCTACGACGCACAGATTGTGGTTGTTCTCGTTAATAGCCTGCAACGCCGCAGGTTCAAGGGAAGCGACGCCCTTGGGTTGCCATTGCTCTGGTTTGACGATCGCCACGCTTTAGCCGAGGTGTCGCTTGATCCGCTCAAGCACTGCGTCCAATTCTTCGGGTGGCGATTTTAGATCCTTCCTCTTGATGCGGCTCATTGCCGTGAGATGCGCGGACGGCTTGCTCTTAGACAGGAAGACATAAGGATACCAACGAAATAGATCATTCCAAATTTCGTCGTAGTAGTCGGGGTGGCCAGTTTTCTTAAGCGTAGTCTTCTTTCGCTTGAGAGCAACTTTTGCGGAATTTCCGGGTCCGTGGCCACCAGGAGTGGGCTGCGCATAGGCCTCATGAAAATTCCAAAGCATCGAAAAATCGATGTCGATCGGTTCGGAGAAGAAGACGTCGCGTTCTCTGAGCGTTTCCAGCCAGTACGTGCCTAGGGTCTTATCGGCCTTGCCGTCGTACTCGACGTCGATGTCCTCGTCTGATAGCGCATCGATGTCGTCAGGATCGATCTTTCCGCTCGCAACATGCTTGCAGTCATCAAACCCGACCCCGAACGCCAACAGATTCTCGACGATGCTACGGATCGCGGCAGCGCCGCCATGCTGTCGGCCGTAATCAAGATCGAGCAAGGTGATGTGTGGGATCGACAGACCTCTGAGCAACGTCCAGAAGTGCTCGACATGGCGCCCTCCGAGCGGAACAATCGGACAAAAAGCCTTGTCGAGATGAAGGTCGCGCGCACTTGCAAGCCTCGGCAATACGATCTGCTCGGAGTCACCTTCAGCAAGTACGACGAGTTTCGCGAAATAGAGCTCCGGATATGCCCGCACGGCTTGTCGAATATATTTGCCAGCCTCTTCGATCGCCGGCGGCAGGGTGAGAGCTCTGATCGTGCTGTGTCCGGTTTCGGCGTCGAGGCGGCAATATCGAAGCGATTCCGGCTTTACTCGGGAAAGGATCGATGCGCTGTGGCTAGACAGCATGACTTGCGCCGTATCCATCTCAGCAACGTCCTCGCAAAGGTCCATGACACGGGACAGGAAGAATGGCGAGAGCGAATTCTCCGGTTCCTCGATCAGAAGCAGCGTCAGCGGAACATTCTTGAGGTGCGTGGCCTCAAAGGGCGATTTGTCATCACCTAGGGCCTGTGCGTCCTGTTCGATCTCCAACAGAGCTGCCGTCAGTGCGATCTGGAACAGAGATTTCTGTCCATCACTTAGTCGTTCGGGCGGACGATCTGCGCCGGACGCATTCGGCGAAAACCTAACGTCTGAATGTCGAATAATCGCCTCAAAGCGATTTTCTGTGAGTTTCAGAATCGGTTGGGAATGTGTCCCCGCTTCGTTGACCTGCTGCCATCGATGGGACAGGCGTTTACTGATGAATTTTATTGGACGTTCTTTTCGAAAGACGTTCTGCAGGGTTTCTGCGTGTTCTTCAGTCTTCTCTTGCAGCGCCTCGGACCAGCGGGCGGCGCGCCAAAGGCGTCCCCGGAGTAGCGCCTTGACCTGAGAGACTGAGCCGCGATTGGCTGGCACATAGACAACCTGGATTGCAGACCGTTGAGCCGCAGTCAGCGGCTTGCAAGCTTCCCACTCATATTCGTCGTCCGTTCGCGTGATCCACCGAATGCTGGACTCGACAACGCCGTCCGGCGTCCCGTCGTCGATCCAAACGGCTTTCAAAATAACCCTTGCCTTAAGCGGATCATCGGGTCCGCTAGCTGACATCTGCGTCCAGAACTCAGCAACAGCAGCGCCAGCCTCATCATTGTCAAGTTCTGGGAAAGAGAAGATCGCCTCGATATGAAGTTCGCACTCGTTCGCAACATCGTCAGCGTCGACAGGGAGGTGGAAATCGGATTTTTCGATCTTCCGAGCCGAGCCGCCAAGTCCGAACATCCGGTTGAGTGCTTGAAAGACAGCGGTTTTCCCTGAGCCATTTGCGCCAATCAGCGTTGTCACCGGATCGATCATATCTAGCGCAATTCCCTCGGAGCCAAAGCACTGGAAATTCTTGATGATCAGTGTGTCGAGTTGCATGGTTCGAGTAGTCCTTCAGAGCGCTAGGGCGTGTTGCCGAGTCAGGTGTTGGCGCTTGATCTTGTTCGCGAATGTCTTGAGTTCTTCATGATATCCGAGTTCAGAAAGGATCTCCTGAATCATCCGGTCGCTATCGTCGATCTGCATCACACGCCACTTCCATAATCGTATGCTAAATTCCGCGCTACGTGCCGGGTTAGCTATATTAAACTTGCCTGTACGCTAGTACCATATCCCCCGTTCCACTCGGAAGTGCGACACCAGAGGCAGTGGGTTTCTGTGTTCTTAGCACAGGATGTTGCATGCCGGCCAGATGGCGGCGACAGTCCCGGTTGTGAAACTTAGGAGCCCGCCTAGCCAAAGGGCTACCACCACCTGACCCAAGAAGAACGGTGCCAGATTTGCGCGCTGAGGAAAGGTGGCCCCAAACCAACAAAGGAACCGAATCCGCCATAGGGAATTCCATTTCGCCCAATATCACGGTTAGTGTCGGCGTCTAAGCCGTCACTAACCGTGATATTTGATCCCCAAAGTTAGCGCAATAGATCGAATTTGGGTGACGTTGGGAAGAGTGCATCCACGTTCCGTGGCTTGATCTTGAATAGAGGCCCCTTTTCTACAATTCTCCCGCGGCGATTGCAGATTAGGTGATCAACAGTCACTGTTCCGATCTCTAGCAACCAAGCAATTTCATTGCTGCGTGGTGCGGACGTGAACGTCACGTACCGGAAGTGAAAGTGTTCTATCTCGCCCTCGTTACTTGGTACTGCGACAACCCATGCTGATCTTGGCTGTCGTTCAATCAAACGACGCTCAAGGTCGGAAATTCTCCAGGCAACAATATCACATGAGCCAGCATCAGGTAATGCCTGCTTCTCGAGAAGGTATCCCGTCGCTCTATCCACCTCCAAATACAATCCTTGGCTGTTTGGATGGCTTGACTTGACGGTACAGTTAAGTCGGTGCTCACCATCTCGAAAATAGCCACAGAGGTCGAGAATTTCTTTGGTGCTTTTGCAGGCGCTAATGTTCCAGTCTGGTACCTTTGCGAAGAGGTTGACGCGGTTAAGGTCCTTTGCCTTGCAGCCTCGGCGAGCGGATATCACGATTCCTTCACTGCTTGCCTTCGAGAGAGAGGTCATTGGAATGTCAAGGTAATGAAGCAAGGTCTTTCCTACTGCAGCATCACCGTGACCTATCGCTGGAATAGGTCCCATGCTTGCCAGTAATCTGAGCTTGTCGAGCAAATTTTGAGCGTCCGGGCCAAGTGTCCGCGAATGGTCCATCAAAATTTTTCTCCGTCTGGAAATCGCAGGCGGGTTCCGTCATTCAAGTCCTCAAAAGCTGCAACATCGGCGAGGTATTTTCCGAAGAACTCCGCTGGTTCATCGTTGTCAAACTTGACGATTGCACCGTCTTGATACCTAATGATCTCCACATCATAGTCTCTTTCACGGGCTTGACGATTAATCGAAACGCCTGCGGCGACGCGACGAATGTCCGCGACGAAATCGAGGACCAAGACACGTTCCTTGGAATCGCTGACCCGCAATCCTCTGCCGAGTTGTTGCAGGAAGATGCGTCGACTGTGCGTCACGCGCATGAAGGCGACGACGTTGACATCCGGCACGTCGATACCCTCATTAAGCATTTCGATCGAGATCAGCAAATTTACTTCACCTCTTCGAAACGCGGTCAAATTCCTGAATCTCTGATCGCGCGGCAGTTCGCTGTGCATGAGAGCAGCTTTCATACCCTGAGCGGAGAAAAGTGGCCTAAGTCGCTCTGCATGTTCAATGGATCGACAAAAGGCCAGTGCGCGCGGATTAGGCAAATTGGTCGCTTTCTGGCAAATTTCCTGAACCATTGCCAAGTCCCGCTCTGGAACCAACAGCTTCTTATTGAGATTCTTGACCGTCAGGCCTTGCCGCGATGCCCTGGCAATTTCCTCCCAATCGATGCCGTCGGTCATCATCCTGTAGTCCACTTCTGCTAAGTAGCCCTGCCGCATGCCGTCAACGATATCCATCGTGAACACCGGATTGCCAAAGATCTCTGAAATGTCGCGTTCATCGCCACGCCAAGGTGTCGCGGTGAGGCCGACCAGAAAATTTGGTTCAAGGTGAGAGAGTAGCTTGCTGAAGCTCTCGGACGGTGCATGGTGCGCTTCATCGACAACCACGAGACCGAACCTCCCCGCAAGGTCTTCGCCTTTTTCAATGGCAGCATTGACCGACTGCCATGTCGCGAAAACGACACCGCCCGGATATTGTGGTTTCTCGCCATCCGTCCAAAGGTGCGTTGAACACTCCTTTGGCAACTGCGGCCAACTCGAAAGATCAAGTTGTCGCACTAGTTCGCTCATATGCGCCAGAACCAAGATTTCCTGGTCAGGATTGCGCCCAAATTCGTTGGCAATGAGCTGGTTGGCGACCATTGACTTTCCGAGGCCTGTTGCCATCAGGACAAGCGCGCGACATTCGCCACTGCTTCGCTGGGCCTCAACAACCGAAACCGCTTGCTCCTGATAACCTCGCAACTCCCTTCGTGCCTTGGAAGATCCAGGAAGGTAATCGTAAAACCTCAGCAGGTAGTCGCCGTCCCAAGCGCGAATGTCGAAACCAATACCCTTTTGGGTGTTGATGAAATCGTGAGCGCTCGGGTTGAATCTCTGGTTCGTGGCTACAATCGCTGTGGTCGCGCCGTACCGGCTCAACGCCCGCAAAGCTTCCCTTGCACCTGCATCATCAACGCCACCGTGATTTCGAAACTTTGCTTGAAGGACCCATCTTTGACCATCCAAAGCACCTACGACGTCGGCACCGTGGTCACCTGCCCCCCCAACGAGTGCAACATCTACGAAACCGGTGTGTTGGACAAGACGAGCTACCATACGTTCCAGCGCCTGCCACGGCCCAAAGGCGAGCCTTTCGACACTCACAAAGCCAGACATTTATGTCTTCCAGGATTCAAGCAATTTGACCGAAGCCAGCGCTCTAGTGAAACGGAGGCGCCAATCAAGGCCCTTGTTCAAGGCTGTAGCCCCGCCCTCAGCCAACCAACACACATCCCTCAGGCCCTCGATCACCTGCGAAACCGAATCTTTTTTCTGCTCTTCGGCAAGTTGTGCGTAAGGTCTGTCGAAGAACGCTCCGTCCAATACTAGCCCGGGCCAAATCCCAATTAACTCCGCGAGGTATTCGTCGGAAACGTGTGATGCAAATTCTCCATTTCGAACGAGATCTTCTGCTTGAGAAGGTGATAGGGACGCAGAACTAAATGCCGAGCGGCGTATGTTCTCTAATTCATGATCGGATATTCTCTCGAGATCAATCGGTGCAGTTCGTGGAAGCACATCGTCGAAATGGTGTTTCAAATCGTTCAATATGTTGGATGCTGCAATTGCCGCATCTTGAACGTTCCCAGCTTCGGTCGAAAAGTACTTTTCGCGCAGCATTCTACTGATCCGAGAGATCGGCATTTCCCTGGGTGACTTTGAGGACAAAATGAGGAAATAATGAGCGAGGTCGACGAGCAGGTAATCCAGCGGCGTAGTTACGCTGTCTTCAAAAAACTGAGCATCAGAGTTGTAGTCGAACTTAAATGTGAACCCGTTAGGCAAGATCCGAAATGGCTGGTCGTCAATATTTGACCTGTGACGGAATGCCGAAACCTTGATAACGATGTCTCCCAGAAGCTCAGGAAGCTCGTAGTCCCCTGAAAGTGACCTATCGATTTCGCCCCGCGAGGCAATTGTAACTCCGCTCTCTTCCGATGCTTCTTCGCTGTCGCCAGAACCTTGTATGGTCGAAGTGTCCCCTGAATTGAGTTTCTTTGAACCACTAATTGGAAAATCACCTGCAAGTTCGGCGGCACCACGTCCACCACCGCGCTTCGCTCTCTCCGCTTGCAGGACCAGTTCATACCATTTGTCGTCGTCTTGGTAGTCAGGATCACCTTCGTAAAACTTGTCCACGTATTCCTTGACAAGTCCGGTATTGAGACCCCTGCCTTCAGCATTCCCGGGAACCAGAGCAGCGAGCCCAGCCGTGCTCTTCCTGTAGGCGGAGAACAGCCGTGCCAGCGGGCTACCATTTTTTTGGAGTCCCATGCGCGCCGCGATCTGCGGCTGCAGAGGCGAAGTTCCACGGACAAGCTCCACGACCTTTTTCCATTCTGGATCAAGTTTGTCGAACGAGTCCTTTTGGTGCGAGACCCGAACAAAGTCGATTTCGAGTTCCCCAACGATCCTTCCTCCCCAATGTATCGCATCGATCGGGTATTCGTGTAGAGGGTCTCCATCTGCACCGAGATATCTGAACAAGGACTTGTCCAACTCTTCAATTACCCGACCGTTCCGTATCAGGTCGATTCCGAATTTCTCCTTGTCGAAATAACGTTGAATGCCAATCCAGCCTTTCAGCCTTCTGGAACGCTTGACTACGTGCTCATCGTGCCCACATGCCGAACAAGTTTTCTCGTCTTCCAAGAGCCAGACCCAACAGGTCGAGCAAAATGTCCGGGAATCAAGTGACTCGTCGATCTCGATGCGCGCAGGCACTCTCCCAAACGCCTTTGTGTCAACAGAGCGCGTCTTGCTCCACACACAGTGCTTCACTGGTCTTACGATGTCGCCCCCGTAGTTCAGCTTGATATCGAGTCTCTGCATGACGCGCCCGTAAACCTTCCCCAAGCGATCGCGCGTCTTTCTCTTGCCTATGCCCCAAATCAATGGCCGAACCCGGTCAGACTCTAATCGCGAAATCCTGATTTCAGTGCCATGAGCTCCGTCCTCAATCTCCTTTTCCGACTTAGCACGTCTTTCAACCGGAGCAGTGAAAGTCTTTTGCTTTTCCAACTGGCCAAAATCGATTATGAGACCCGTCCAGTCTGGATCGTCCTGACGGGTTGTCCAGACCTCGGTGCGCCTCCCCATTCGCGCTGTGGAAATGTTGAATCCCATGCCAAACAGGCCCATCTTCTCCACTGGGTCATTTCCGGAGTAACCTGCCCTAACTGCTTCCTGAAGAGTTTCGAGAGACATGCCCATCCCGTTGTCGAGAACGGAAATCTCTCCGGTTCCATCCTTCAACTCGTTGTCATTTGGCAGCCTGATCCAAATTCTGGGATCAGTTGCTGGCGTTTCTCCGCGGTCCTGATCAATGAATGCATCGATGGAGTTATCAACGAGTTCCGCAAGACACTGCCACGGTGCGAAGTCGATTTGCCCAAGCATCCGAAGGACTCTCGGGGATGGGGTGATGTCTACAGAAGGCATATTCGTTTCCTCGGGTGATGATAGTAATTCATTGCGTCATGACGATCAGAGATGCGAAGACAGAGCGTCCATGTTCACATTAACAGAACGTGCACACCGCCTCGCTAGGGCAGGGCGTTGCCCTGTTCAGACTCAAACAAGATGCCTGACTGTATTTCAATCCCCTTTGAGCGGCAGCGAATGCAGATGGGACAGGTAGTGCATCTTGGGCTTCTCGCCAAGCAGATCTTGCTTCCGAAATCAAGGGCCGCCCAGTTCACTTCGATTGTTCGGTCATCTTTGACAAGCCAATGTGCTGCTGCTTGGAGCCAGGGATCATGTCGAATGTCAGCCATCCGGCGTGGGCGCACAAATCGCTCAATGACGCGCGCCATGTTTACATCAAGAAGAGGTCGGGGCTCGCCAAATTGGAACAAGAGAATTGCGTTCCCTATGTACTGGCCTACCGCCGGGATCTTTGCAAGTTCCCTCATGTCATCTGGAAAGCGACCATCATGCGCGGCGGCGTACTTGGCCATGGCACGCACGGCGCGTGCACGGCGTTTCCATAGACCAATCGGCTTGAAATGGTCCTCCAACTCTTCGATGGACGCTGACGCGATATGAGACCAAGACGTAAAGCGATCAAAGAAGGGGTGATAAACTCCAGCCACGGTTTCGGCACGCGTCCGCTGCAAGAGAACCTCAACGCATATTCTTTCGAAGGTGCTGGCAGTCGGTGCACGCCACGGAAAGTCTCTGCCATTCTGGGTAAACCAGGAAAGCAAATTTCTCCGAAGTCGCGTAAGTTTCACTTTTTGACTTCTCGTAAGGGGATCGAGATTACGCGAGTACATAGGTTTTTCTGGGAAGGAATAATAGATTCGCTAAACTTACCCCGATCTTGAATGACAGTCCACATTCGTGCGCTCGTCCTGATAGCATGCGCCCTATTTTATGATCCATCTTGATTTCGCCTGACACGATTAGGACATCGAACTGGGAGGTGAATTGCCTGCGTATATCGACCACGTCCTTGCAATTGCAGAATGGCATTTCTTTACCTCTTACCTAGCGCGTCGTCCAATAGCATCTTGAAATGCTCAGCAACTGCCTCAGCAAGACCCACGGGGACCGCATTTCCTATCTGAGTGTATTTCGGCACCTCGCGGTCAAAGAGCCTTTCTCTGGGATTCCCTGCTCGCCTCAGCCCGCCCGTCGTCCGCTTGCCGGCAAAGCGGTACCAGTCAGGAAACATTTGGATCCTTGCCCATTCACGCACTGTTAAACTGCGCGGCTGCGCATAGTGTACGTAGTCATCCGCCAAACATGCTGCCGTAAAGTTCGGCTCTTCATTGCCCCACTTGGCCTTCAGCACTCTCTGCGAAAATTTCTTGGTTTTGAAACGTTCCGGAATTTCTCCGTTGTTGGAAATCATGTAGTCGAATTTCTCGACCACGGCGCGACTGTGCTTCGAGTATTGCTGCTCAGTCAACTTGGTGCGCCCGGTCAAATTCCACGGCGGAGGACGCCGAAAGCGTTTTTGGATCGCTGTCCGAGCGGATTTCGGATAAGATGTCGTCTCGAACGCCCCGGACGGGAAATCACCCGAACGCAAGACTTCGACTGTTTTCGGATCGATCAAGTCTCCCAAGAGGTCGGATAAGTGCGGGAAGGCCCCGGCTTTCCCCGTTGGAAGGAACCTGCAGGCGACCGCGTCCTCGGGATCGTTGGCGGGGTCAAGCAATGCACTTGCTGCCACCAAGTCCTTGCGAATGCCAACAAGAAGCACGCGCGGCCTGTTCTGTGGTACACCATAGTTCTTGGCAAATACCAGAGACCAGCGCACCTCGTATCCGGGTATCTTGTCAAACTCTGCCTTGACTTCTTGAAAGACAAACTCATCACCGTAGCGGGTCCACTTGGCATTGAGCAAGCCACGCACATTTTCGAAGAGGAAAATTCGTGGACGCAGTCGTTTGATGACCTGCGCCATGCGACTAAAGAGGCGGTTGGACGGAATTTCCTTCCGATCGACCGGGTACGAGCGCCTGATCCCAATGCCCGAAAAGCCTTGACAGGGCGGTCCGCCCGCAAGCACGTCGAGTGAACTTCCGCCACCAGCCCCTGCGTTTGCCGTGTCATACGGGATGAAATTCGCCTCGGGAATGTTTTGCAAGTCTGAGATCAACGCGTCGAGGCGTCCACCCTTCAGGTTTTGGATATCGTAACATCGAAGGGCTTCGTTTTCTGCGAATGCAAGGCCGCCTAGCATATGGCGTCGATTCTGCAGGTACGTTGTCATTGCGTCCTTATCGAGTTCGTTGACGAAAACAGGCGTGAAGCCCGCACATTCGAAACCGAGGGACAGGCCACCGCACCCCGCAAACAGGTCAATCATCGTATAGAATGGCTGGCCACCATGCCGGAAAGTGCCCTCCATTTGTGGATCACGCTCAACTGTCTGCTGAAGCATCTTTGCTTTCCTAGATTCCTCCCAGACCAATGATCACGGCAACCTTGATCCAATTTCTCGGCATGTAGCCGCATCTTGCAGATTTCATACACCGCAATTTGCCACGACGCGATACCCAATGCGCTGCATCTGTCGGATGCGGCGTCTTGCATGCCGCTTCGGGCGCTGCACATCCATACACGAAAGCTACTGCGCGGCCCCGGTTGGCACCGCCGGGGCCATGAAGGCCCTGATAAACGGTGGGGCCGACCCCAAAGCCCGCCTCAAGGATGGCCGCCCCCCCTCCCGATCTCGCTCAGGAGAACGGCGGGCTTGGAGACACCAAGGCTTACTGGGTGCTGAATGACGCCCGGTTTCACTGAACCGCCGGAATGAAGTCGAAATCAGCCCGAAATCGACTAGCCTTAATTCCCAACGGTCTTACTTTAACCTGATTACTATTCTGAGTAAGTTGAATTTTGGCCGCGCCGCTCGCGGATTCACCGCCTGAAATCCTGGATAGCATAGTACGGAAAGCTTTTTCGAGACCGGATCCGCCAATACGGCGCCGGGCGCATGGCCGGGCGCATCGTCCGGGCGGATTCACGGCCTTCAGGAGTGAGTTGGCGGGCCGGTCCCGCCGAGGCGCCCCGGATTCAGCGGCTGTAGCGCGCCGCTAGCCTTCAAGCCGCCCGGCGGTCCCCTTGCGGAGCAGCTTCTCCGGGATCGGCGGCGTGCGGGCCGCCGCCCAGGCGAGGCGCGGCACCATGCTCGGCAGGTCGTAGCGGCGGTTG
>Ga0209754_1000511_pt1 | contig 53576 bp, 46 predicted proteins | sample MesohylBB_FD_187295 | JGI IMG/M metagenome (GOLD analysis project Ga0209754, IMG submission 187295) | Host-associated microbial community of the marine sponge Aplysina aerophoba from Gulf of Piran - sponge mesohyl, lysed by bead beating... | ecosystem: Host-associated > Porifera > Sponge >...
CCGCCAGCGTGACAAAGTCCCGCCCTGCAGCGGGCGATTGTCACGAAACGCCGATTTGGACTGTCTACAGCCACCCATCAATCGCGCTAGATCAATGACTTACGATTGCCATGCCAGACCCACACCCAAGCGGACAACGCTATACTAGGCGCGCTGCTCAAGATTGGCACTACAGCATTTGCTGCCGCGACAACCCAGGCTGACACGCGCATGTGGCGGGCATTACCAAAGTCAATCAGCATAGCGAGTATACCGTGGCCGCAAGATGACAGGATTCAAATCACTGCAGGCAGCGGTCCGATCGCGGATATCCAGTTGCCATCGGCGAACTTCGTGATCGTCGCGGTGAAGACGGTCAGTACTGGTGCGCCGGCTACAGTGCATGTTGCCGCTATTGGTGGCAACCAGTTGGTGGCAAGCCAAGCCGGCGATCCAGCGGCACGAACCGAGGTAGCGTTCGTCGATGCGTTCGACGCACCAACCATACGTCTGGCAGTCATGAATTCCGAATCGGGTCCGGAATTCGTCCACGCAGCAGTTGTCAAGACCACCAATGGACACAACTCTCTTACCACAAGTGAAGTGAGCGATGCGACGGAGACCAACGAGTTAGTCGTCGCTCATTCGATCGCTAAACAGTCGTCTGACAGCACTGACTGGTGGAAACATCATGTGTCGGTGGATCGAACGTTGAAGGGAAAAGGCTTGCGGCAGCTAGAATTCTCCCAGTCGATCAATGCCGGCGGCTTCGTGCGAGTGGTGGGAGAATTCTTTAATTCCTCCAGCCGCAAACTATCAGCGATGTACCGGTTTACTTGGCTAGACGCGAGGGGACAGCCGATAGACACCCTGCTCTCGGGCTGGCAGGTGGTGCACGCCTTACCCGGGACGCACGCGCGCATTCACGGTACAGCGCCGCGAGACGACATCAGTGACTTTCACATAGAGTTGTCGTCTGTCTCCCGTGCGCTCGGCCAAAACGAGCCTGTCCAGAGTAGGCCAAATACACGCTGAGGAGTGAACGCATGAAAACCAAGGCTATCCGCAATCGCTTCGTCTTACTCATATTCCTGTGCGCTTTGGTGGCCGCTGGTCCAATCGGTTGTGGCGGCGGCACAAAGGTCGTGAGCCTCACCGACCCGGCTTATTCGTCGCGACCAGCTACCGGTGGGGAAACCACCTTCGGTCTCGACTATCGAGACTTTGAGTATTCAGCCAAGCAGGCGGTCGATTCGTTCTTGAGTAGCCCGCTGTCCGACAAGCCTGGCAGCGACGCTCCGTGGGTGATGGCGATCAGCCGCATCATCAACGATACGACCCTCAACATCGATACGGATCAGCTGGTCAAGAAGATCCGCATTGCGCTCCTGAACAGCGGGCGCGTGGTCACCACGACGGCGGTGGCAGCAGGTGGGCCGGAAGACGCGATGAGCGCTCAGGTTCGGGAGCTCGAAGATTCAGACCTGTTCAACCAGGACACGGTGGCCCAGCGCGGGACCATGGTTGCGCCCGAGCTCAGCCTTTCGGGCAAGATCATCCAGCGCACCAACAGGGTCGGCAGCAAGCAGCAGGTTGACTACTACTTCCAGCTGACTGCCACCAACATCACGACAGGGCTGGCGTACTGGGAGTTCGAGGAAGTGATTGCCAAGCTGGGCAGCAACAGCAATTTTTCGTGGGAGTCATGAGCCGCTGGGGCTGAGGAGAGAGGCATGCTCCGTCTCGCGAAACGATCCAAGCAGCACCTGCTAGCCGCACTTGCGCTAGTGCTTTCGCTCTCGCTTGCCGGCGGTGTGGCGGCACAGACCGACGAGGACACCGCCGAGCCACAAGACGTCGAGGAGTCCAACGCCGACGCGGCGGTGGACTGGGATGCCGATGCGAAAGTGCGGCAGATGATGGCCGAGTGGAAGGCCACTGATCCCGTCGCCCAACATCTGCTGGCGAGAGACGACGTCTCGGTGGTCGAGGGCGTCGCATCGGCCAGTTTGAACACCCAGGAAAAGCGCTGGAGCAAGGCCCGCTCCCTCGCCTACGTCAAGGCTTTCGTCTCGGCGATGAATGACTACGTGTCGCGCGTTCGGACGAGGCACACGAACAGGCTGGTGCGAAACCAATTTCAGGAAGACCTCGACGAGAGCGATCTTGTGTACCGCGCGGGCGAGTCGGCGGACGATATGGTTTCTCGGGTGGCAACCAAGGCGATCGCCCTCGGGGAGCGCAAGCTGGACACGGCCCTCGAGGAATCCGGCATGAGCCCCGAGGAGATCGAGCGTCTGACTCCGCCTCAGAAGAGGGTCGCATTTTCCGACCGGCTCCTGCTGGAGGCGACTACCGAAGCGGTTGGGTCCGCGCACGGCCTGGTGCCGATCAAGACCTTCGAGGCGTTGGACGACGAAGGAGGCTCAGCCATTGCGGTCGTGGCTGTGCGATCGCCCCGCATGAAGAACCTGGCCGAGCAAATCGCCGCGGGCAAGGCGATGCGACCCGACGCCGACAGGGCGCGGGCGTCTATTTTCGATCAGGTCGGTGAACTCTCCGACCGCGACCTCGCTTATGAGTTCGGCCCGCGTGTCTGGTGGGACGAACACGGGTACCCGACGGTCATCGCGTTCGGCCAGTGGGCTTGGTCGCCCGAGGGCCTCGACAAGCGCAAGAAGGCTCGACATCGAGGCTTCGCGATAGAGCAGGCGGAAAGCGACGCCCTGTCTCATCTGGCGATGTTCGTCAATGTCGCCACACGCTTCAGCAGAGAAAGTGTTCGCGGCGAGGAAGCCGAGGAGTTCCACCGTGTCTGGCAGGACGGCACGGTGAGCGACGAAGAGACGGCACGGATCGCCGACAGGCTGATTAGGAATGCACGGACGAATTCGGCCGTGGCGCTTACCGGTTTGGAGGTTCGGCGGGAATGGTTCGGCCGTCATCCCGATGTGGAGGGACACGAGCTGGTCGGCGTGATCGTCTCGTGGTCGCCCGCCCAGGAAGACAAGATCCGGGCTGAGTTGGGCCAGAAGCCCAAGCACAAGCCGGCCGAGAAGAAGGTGCGGAAGAGCAGTGTCTCAAGCGGGACCGCCGACAGCCGCGATCTCATGGACCCGGCAGACTTCTGAAGGAGCCGGCGGGAATAGGTCATGAGTGGACTCATTGGACGATTCCCCGGTGCCTGTCTGGCGGCGCTCGGGAGCGCCTTGGCCATCGCGCTGTCTGTCCTTTGCCTCACCACCGCCAACGCCCAGAGCGAGCGGGTTGAGCGCGAGATCGCCGGCCAAGGCGCCGACGATATGGCAGCCATCCTGAGTGCGTTGCAGGAGGCGACATTTCAGATCTGCGGCGTCCGCATCCGGTCAAGCCTGGACATTGATTCGACGCAAATTGAGGACGACGATGGCGTGCGGATGGTCGATTGGATCAACCGTAACATCCAGGCAAGCACCGCGAAGCCCGAGTGCGAGATCGAGGGCTACGACGTGCTGGAGCTCTCGGGCGACGGCACCAGCGCGCGCGCCACGCTGCGGGTGCATTACACGGTGTACAAGGTGCCGGGCCCACCCATGGAGCGGCGGCGCATCGCGGTGCTCGATTTCCCGATGGAGGAAGTCCATCTCTACGGTGTCGGCGGCGGCCGGGAGCAGAGAATCGATGGTCGGCTTGTTAGAGTCGGAATCAACGTGGACTTCAAGAGCGTACGCTTTCTCCAGGATGAGTTCAGGGGACGGGTTGAGGAACTGCTGATCCAGGGACGCCGGTTCGGCGTGCTCGATCGCAATCGACCCGATGTCTATGAAGCCGAAAAGCAGCTTCTCCAGTCGAGCGATGCGGGCCCCGGCGAGCGGGCCCGGTTGGGCAAGGTATTGGGTGCCGATTATCTGCTCTACGGCGTAATCGATCGCGTGGTCGTCGAAGACCAGTCCAGGACGATCGAGATCACCGGAGAGCGGAAGAATCGACTCGTCAGTGCCGCCGAAGTTCGCTTTTCGGTCTTGGCGACCGCGACGCGACAGGTAAAGTGGTCGTCGTCCATCGCGCTGGATGAGGTGATTCCTGCAGGGGTTCACCCGGAGGTGGCAGCTTCGGCAGTGCTGGACAGCGTGGCCGCAAAAATTGTCGACGAGCTAACGGAGAACATCTATCCGCCGCGCGTGACAGCAGTGCTGGCGCCTGGTCAATTCGTCGTGAACCGGGGCGGAAACACGGTTGTCCCGGGCGATCTGTTCGAGGTGTACGCAACTGGCGAGGAGTTGATCGATCCAGACACGGGCGAGCCCCTCGGCCAAGTCGAATTGTCCGTCGGCATCGCACAAATAGTTGACGTAAAACCAAAATACAGCGTGGCCCAACTGATTACGGGCGACGCAGGGCTATCCCGCGGCATGATTCTCCGCCGGCGAAACATCGATGCCGGGGCTGAGATCATGCCGGCCGATCAGAGTCCACGCTTTCAGGACGACGACGGTGATGGCTTGCCTGACTACCTCAATCGGCTATAGGGCTCCGCAGAAGCATCGTGTCGGCTACAAGGCGTAGGAGGAGGATGACGATGACGTGGAATTGGAAGCGAGGTATCGTCTGCGGGCTTGCCTTGGCCACTGCCGCCGCTTTTGCCGTGACCGTGACATCGACGTCTGCTCGAGCCGATCATCGCCACGCGTTGGATGGCGTGGCGTTGGGCGGCTTCATCGGGGGCGCCATCGGTTCGACGATCGGAAAGGGAACCGGCCGAGCTGCGGCTATTGGCGCCGGAGCGTTGCTCGGTAGCCTCTACGGTCATTACCTCACCGAAGGGAAACGCGCTCCGCGAGCACATCCGCGTCCGGCTCATCGGCACCACAGGTGGCATGGGCACCGCTCTCATCACCACGAGTGGCTCGTCCCTCGCCACAGGCGCTATCACGGCCACCAAGGCGGACATCATCATCGATGGGGGAAGCCGCACGTTTACACCCCCGCCCCCACGTTGATGCCTTCCGAACCGCTGGTCGTCTACCAACGCCCCGTGGTGGTTCGCCAACAACCCGTCGTTGTCCACCAACGCGTGCCAGATCAACGACCGGAATCGGCAGTTTCGAGCGATTACCTGATCGCGGGCACATCAAACATTGCTCCGCGCGAAAGCGGCAACACAGTGTCGGAGTGTCGTATTCTCGAAGAAGGGTTGACGCCCGTCTATGCGTGCCGTGATGGGAGAGGTGCTTGGCGCATCCTGCGCTAGCCACAGATACAGAATACATAGTGCCCAGTGCTGAAGACCGGCCCGCACAGTGTCTCCGACGATCTGGACATTCAGACCGTCATGGACATCCACGCCATCTGAAAGCTCGCAACCGGAGTTATGCGCATAGGCGGTATCCCCAATATTCGATAACCCAAGGAGCTGGTGACATGATGGTCGCAGAGCACCCGACTAGCGGCGTCTCAAAAGACATCTTGGGGTCAATGCACCGGCTATGGTGCTTCCTGTTTGGCTGGATCTACTACGCTGCGAAGGGTCTATGGGGGCCGGCGGTCCTCAGCTTCCTAACGTGCAACGGCCTTCTGCTGATCATGCCGCTTTGGAATAGGCGTATCGTGGGAGGATGGTACGAGAAGCAAGGGTGGCGTGTGCATCTAGACGAACGATAATTGCAAACTGAGACACCAGCCGGATTTGGCACCAGTACCCGCGCTTTTGCGAGATCGACAACACACATCCTTGCCATCGTCCGCCGCCGCCTGCCCACTGACTGGACCGAGCGCTACAACAAAACGCCCGTGCTCATCGAGACCTTCGTCCAGACCCCGCGCTACACCGGCGCCGTCTACAGGGCATCAGGCTGGATCCGGGTCGGAGCCACCCAGGGCCGAGGGCGATACGATCGCCACAAGCCCTACGACAAGCCCCGAAGGGATGTCTTGCTACGGCCACTCCGAAGGAATTGGAAGCGGACACTCAATCGCTAGAATCCCCAAGCGGCGGAACGGTTACCGCCTACCCGGCCGACCATTCTCACACCCGGCTCCACGAAGGTAACCATTCCGGGAGGCCGTGGAGTCGATCCGGTCGCTGTGACGTTCGGCGCGTGAGAATGGCGCATGAGGCCGTTTACCAATTCCCATCTTCCGGATCTCCACGGCCTCCCGGAATGCTTACCCACGAAGTTCGACGTGTGTGTTGACTCGGTGTTTGCAGTGTAGTGCGCAATGCTACATGTGGAGAGAGAGTGATCTGTAATGTATTGGTTTTGCTTCCTAAACTCATGAATTGAACCAAGCCGAAGAGTAACACCGATGGGCGCGTAGACAAGCGAGCGGAGCGAGCGCCCGGCGACTGAGGGAAATGAAGAAAGGGAGAAGAGCATGAGCGAGAGCGCCGTGCTGGTCGAGACCGCGGGCCGGGCAGGGATCATCACCATCAACCGGCCGGAGCGCCTGAACGCACTCGACGTGCCGACCTGCGGCGCTCTCGACGACGCCGTGAGCCAGGTGGAGGCGGATGAAGCGGTGCGGGTCGTTGTGCTCACCGGCACGGGCCGCGCGTTCGTGGCCGGCGGCGACATCGCCGATCTCGACTCGCGCCGGGGCCTCGCCCACTACGAGGAGTTCGCGGCGCCGATCCATCGGCTCTTCCGCCGGATCGAGACCCTGGACAAGCCCACCATTGCGGCGGTGAACGGCTTCGCCCTCGGCGGCGGCGCGGAACTGATGCTGTCCACCGACATCAGGGTGCTCTCCTCGGCGGCGAAGATCGGCGTGCCCGAGATCAATCTCGGGCTCTTCCCCGGCGCCGGCGGCTCGCAGCGCCTGATCCGCCAGATCCCGCTCTGCCGCGCGAAGGAGATGATGTTCTCCGGCGCTCCCATCGGCGCGGAGGAGGCGGTGGCGCTCGGGCTCGCCAACCGGGTGGTCGAGCCCGAAACGCTCATGGAGGAGACCCTGGCGCTCGCCGAGAAGATCGCGGACAAGTCGCCGCTCGTGCTGCGCCTGCTCAAGCGCACCATCGATGCCGGCGCTGACATGCCGCTGCCGGCCGCGCTCGCCCACGAGCAGGCCATGATCTCGCTGGTGCTCGACAGCGAGGACGCGCACGAGGGCTGCCAAGCGTTCCTGGAGAAGCGCAAGGCCAGCTTCAAGGGCGCCTGAGCGGTGGAGGTCCAGCTCACCGAAGAACAGGCGCTGATGCTCGAGACGGCCCGGCGCATCGGCGCCGAGTACGGTCTCGACTACTGGCGCGCGCTGGACGAGCAGGGCGCCTACCCGAGCGCGATGTGGCAGGCGATCTGCGACGCGGGCTTCGGCGGCATCGCGCTGCCGGAGGAACATGGCGGCGCCGGGCTCGGAATGCTCGACCAGGCGCTGGTGATCGAGGCGCTCTGCGAGGCGGGGGCGGGCAGCACGCTCGCCCAGATCTTCATGGTGAACCCGATCTTCGGCGGCGTCGCCATCGCGCGTTACGGCTCGGAGGCGATGCGCCGCGATCTGCTGCCGCCCCTCATCGCGGGCGACATCCAGAGCTGCATGGCGCTCACCGAGCCGGACGCCGGCACAAACAGCCTGGAGCTTCGCACCTTCGCCGAGGCCCACGGCAACGGCTGGCGCCTCAACGGGCGCAAGATCTGGATCTCGGCGGTGCCGACGGCGGACAAGATGCTGGTGGTGGCCCGCACCAAGAAGATCGAGGAGTCGGAGCGCCGCACCGACGGCATCTCGCTCTTCCTCATCGACGTGGAGCGGGACGGGCTCAGCCAATCCACCATCGAGAAGGCCGGCACCCGTTGCGTGCCGGCGAGCAACGTCTATTTCGAGAACACGCCGGTGGCCGGTGACGAGCTGGTCGGCACGCTCCACGGCGGCTGGAAGGAGCTGCTCGACGTGCTCAACACCGAGCGCATCGTCACCACCGCCGGCCTCGTCGGCACGGTGCGGCTCGCGCTCGGGCTCGCGGTGGATTACGCCAACGAGCGCCGCGTCTTCGGCGAGCGGCCGATTTCCTCCTACCAGGGGCTGCAGTTCCCGCTTGCCCAGGCGAAGGCGGAGATCGAGTGTGCTGCGGTGATGAACCACAAGGCCGCCGCTTTGCACGATGCGGGCCTGCCCTACGGCGCGGAGGCCAACATGGCCAAGCTTATCGCAGCGCAGGCCGCCGCCGAGGGGCTGGAGCGCGCGATGCAGGCCATGGGCGGCATGGGTTACGCCAAGGAAATGCACCTGGAGCGGCTCTGGCGCGACGCCCGTCTCTTCCGCTTCGCACCGATCTCGGAGGAGATGATCCTCAACTACATCGCCGTGCACGACCTCGGCATGGCGCGGGGGTATTGAGGCAGGCGGCCAAGAGATAGAGTGTTTGGCGGTAGTGGTTGCGATTGTTCTGGTTATGTTCTAGGATAAGATCATGGCTGATTCAACAGCTATCGAATGGACTGACGCGACTTGGAACCCGGTGACGGGGTGCACCAAGATCAGCGCTGGTTGCGACCGCTGCTACGCCGAGCGATTTTCCGAGCGGTTTCGAGGAGTGAAGGGGCACCCCTTCGAACGTGGCTTCGATCTCACGCTCCGGCCAGAGCGGCTGAACCAACCCAAGGCTTGGCGGAAGCCACGAATGATATTCGTCAATTCCATGAGCGACCTTTTTCACAAGGGCGTGCCGCGCGCGTTCGTCGATGCGGTTTTCGAAACCATGGAGAGCGCTGACTGGCACGTGTTTCAGGTTCTGACCAAGCGCAGCTCTCGCATGCGCACGTATGTGAATGCCCGCTACAGGGACCGACCAGCGCCGGCCCACATTTGGATGGGAGTCTCGGTCGAGGACGGCACCAAGTTGTCGAGGACCCGACACCTTGGAGATACGGCGGCGAGGGTGCGATTCCTGTCGTTGGAACCCCTGATCGGACCGATCGAAGAACTCGATCTCAGCGGCATCCATTGGACCATTGTGGGCGGCGAGAGCGGTCCAGGAGCGCGCCCAATGGACCCCGACTGGGTGCGTCAGATCAGGAATCGTTGTTTGGCATTCGGTGTCCCGTTCTTCTTCAAGCAGTGGGGAGGCCGTACCCCCAAGGCCGGCGGCCGGCTGCTGGACGACCGTGAGTGGAATCAGTGGCCGGACTTACCGACTGCTGCGGATCCCGAACGAACTCTAAGGATAGCAGCGGTTTAGGCAGCGGTAACGGGAGCCGCGAGCAGAGCATCCACAATGGCCGCACCAAGAGAAATCGTTTGGCCTCTTGAGCCACACACGCGTGCAAAGCACGAAATTCTGAAGCGATACCTCCAGGCGTGGATCCCTATCCTGACGCGAGGGGGGTTCCCCGAGATCATGTACGTAGACGGATGCGCCGGTCCCGGCCAATACTCTGAAGGTGAGGACGGCTCTCCGATTATCGCGCTTCGCATTGCGTTTCAGCAACCGGTCCACGTTAGGACGAATATTCGATTCGTATTCATCGAGGAAATAGAAGATCGCGCTGACTTTCTAAGTGAGATTATTGCCAACTTGAGCATACCAGACAATTGTCAGATAGAATTGTGTGGCGGCGAGAGCTTTGAGACAGCGTTCGGTAGAGTTCTGGATTCTTACAACAATGCGGACCAACCTCTGCCGCCGACTTTCGCATTTATCGATCCTTTCGGTTACAGTGATGTTCCATTATCGATTGTTCACGAGATTTTGAGGCACACGGGTTGCGAAGTCTTGGTCAACTTTATGTACGAAGAGATCAACCGCTTCCTTAGCCTCTCTAACCAGGAAAGTAACTTCGACGCGCTCTTCGGCACGCACGAGTGGCGGGAAGGGCGTCGACATGCCGAACCTAGAACCCGCAAGCGATTTCTTCACAACCTGTATTACCGGCAACTGCGAGACGGTGCGGGCGCCAAGTACGTGCGTTCGTTCGAGATGAGAAACATCAAAAATAGAGTGGATTACTACTTGTTTTATGCGACCAACAGCATCCTCGGCCTGAGTAGAATGAAGGATGCAATGTGGAAGGTCGACGAGAGCGGTGAATTCACGTTTTCGGATGCTACCGATCCCAATCAAACCATACTTTTCGCAAATGAACCTCGGTTCGATTTTTTGAGAAATCAGTTGCTCGCGCGATTTGGAGGGCGCGAAGTTTCTGTTGCCGACGTACAACAATTTGTGCTGGAAGAAACGGCCTTTCGAGAGACTCACTACAGGCGAGTCCTGAAAGGACTCGAACGGGCCGAGCCTCCAGTGATCGAGATCGTCGATCCTCCGCCGGGACGGAGACGCGGAACCTATCCGGAGAGGCTAAAGTCAATGAAACTCAGATTTCGGTCAGACTCATCTTGAAAGGTAGATGGCGAGGGCGCCTTCTACCGATACTTCTCGAGGAAGGGGCTGACGGCGGCGTGGTAGCCGTCGGGGTTCTCCCAGAAGGGCATGTGGGCGCAGCCGGGGAAGAACGCGTATTTCGAGTTGGGCAGGTACTGGCAGGAGACGGCGCAGAGCTCCGGCAGCACGTAGTCGTGCTCGCTGGCGACGACCAGCACGGGCGCCGTCACGTGGTGCAGGTCGCCCACTCGGTCGTACCAGCGGAGCGTGCCGGTGCAGTTGAAGAGGTGCGGCCCGAACATATGCCGCAGCGGGCCCAGGCCGATATCGCTCAAGGACTGCTGCACCGGCTCGGGCCAGGTCTCCATTCGGCACATGTGCCGGTAGAGCAACATCGTCACGGCCGCCTGATATTCCGGGTGCTCGGTGGTGCCCTCGGATTCGCGGCGCGCCATCATGCGCACGGTCTCGTCGCCGAGGTTCTGCTTGCAGCGGAGAAAGCCGGCCTGAATCTCGCGGAAATCGTAGGCGATGCTGCTGGAGACGAAGCGCTTCACGTTGTCAGGGTGGGCGAGGCAGTATTCGAGGCCGAGCATGCCGCCCCATGAGTTGCCGACCACGGCGACGCGGCCGAGGCCGAGGGCGCTGCGCACCGTTTCCATCTCTTCCACGTAGCGCTCGACGGTCCAGAGCGCATCGTCGTCCGGCCGGTCTGACTCGCCGCAGCCAAGCTGGTCCCACGAGACCACGCGATACCCCTGTTCCGCGTGGCGGAGATGGGCGTCCCGCACATAATTCGACGGGACGCCGGGCCCGCCGTGAACCACCAGAATTACGTCGTCACCGTCGCCTTCGCTGAAGGCGGTCACCGTATGGGCGCCGACGCGCACCGGAATTCGCTCCATCTGATTCTCCCCGCCCGCTGATGTGGACCCCGCGGGCTATGCTCGGCTGCCGGCGAAAGAAGCAAACCCGACATGCGGCGTTCATCGATATCGACGGTACCCGCACACGCTGAATTTATGAAGGCGGTGCAGGCTGGCCCCCCTGTATTGGACCCGCTGGCGTCGCCGCTCCATGCCTTGCACCTCGACTCCTTAAAGACCGACGCGCTCCACGCCCCGGACCATGGTGCGGTGCACAGGGTGTGGAGGGCGCGGCAGGATCGCGGCATGGAACGCGAGAGCACACAATGCGTGGGCCGGGACGCCGGTGCCGAAGAGATCGAAGACGGCTCTGCTGTCGATGCAATCGCGGCAAGCATCCGACAGGGCGGCGGGGAGAGATCAGGTTCCATCGACGACCTCCTCACCGCGAGCATTCGCGGCCTGGTCGACATGCAGCGGGAAGTCGGTGACCAGGCAGCGGAATGGGCGGAGAGGCAGGGCCCCCGCACCGAGGGACACACAACGCGCCTCGCCGTCGAGAGCGTGCGGTCGCTGTTGCTGCTCAAGATCGCCGAACTCGCCCAGCGCGAGGAGCCGCCTTCGCCAGACGAGATCGCCCGCTTAGCGCTCGCGCTCCACCGCATCGAAGTCGTCGACAAGCACCGCCTGGCGCGCGAGCAGCAGGCGGCGGCCGAGACTGCTGCCCCTCCGGCCCCGCGCGAGCCTCCTACCACGGAGGAAATGAGGGCCCTCCTCGGGCCGGCCATCAGGAAGGCGTTCCACCCCGAACGCCTGGGCTCGAAGCCGTGGGAGCCCTGGCCGGATGCTCCCTCGACTGACGAACCCGACGGTGCCCTGCTGGAGCCGCCAGGCACGAGTGCTGGTCGTACCCACGACACGACCCGCGCGGCTCTCATTTCAAGAGGCGGGCAATCGCCGGGCGCCCTGCGTTATTCTCGCTCCCGGCGCTGCGGTCGGCATGCCGACGCAACCGGAGGACGAGACCGCGATGGGAAGGCTGAAGGACAAGGTGGCAGTGGTCACGGGCGGCTCACGCGGCATCGGCGCCGCCATCGCACGGCGTTACGGTACGGAGGGCGCACGCGTCGCCGTGGTCTACAAGGCGGCGGCCGAAGCAGCGGACGAGGTCGTGGCCGACATCAGGGCCGCCGGCAGCGAGGCCACCGCGATCCGCTGCGACGTGGCGCAGACGCAGGAGTGCAACGCCTTGGCGGAGGCCGTGGCGGCGGCCTTCGGCGGCACCGACATCCTCGTGAACAACGCGGGCATCTACCTGCTCACGACGCTGGGCGAGACCAGCGAGGACGAGTGGGACAGCCAGATGAACACCAACGTCAAGGGCGCCTACTTCGCCGCGCAGGCTCTGCTGCCGCAGATGCTCGCCCGCGGCAGTGGCAAGATCATCAACATCGGCTCGATTCTGGGAGAAACCGGGCTGCCCAGCTCGGCGATCTACAGCGCCACCAAGGGTGCCATCAAGCTCATGACCAGGTCGCTCGCCCTCGATCTCCGCCCGCACAACATCCAGGTCAACAGCCTTTCGCCGGGCATCGTCGAGTCCGATATGAATACCGAATACCGAGCCGAGTTCGGGCGCCGTGACGCGGCACTGCTGGGCCGCTTCGGCGGGGATGATCCATGGATGGTTCCCGACGACCTGGCGGGCACGGCGGTGTTTCTCGCGTCCTCCGATTCCGACATGGTCACGGGGGCCAACATCCTGGTCGACAAGGGGTACTCCGCTTACTAAGCTCGGTCCGCGCGCCGGTGGCGCCTTCGGCCCTCTTGACGTAGCGTTGGACGCGGTCGTGTTCGCGCGACAGGGGAGAATTCAGGCGTGGCCAGGCTCGATCATGATCGTGTTCACGACGAGGCCATCGTCGTCGATGCGGTAAGTCCGCTCGCGATGCGCCGCCAGTACATCGACTTGTACATCGAGGGGGGCGTCACCGCGACCGGGCCGACCATCGCCGTGTTCCAGCGCGCGGGCCCCACCCTCCGGGTACTCGGCGATTGGATCCGCGCGATCGATGCGGACCCCCGGCTCACCCTCATCAAGCGCGCCGCCGACTTCGAAGCGGCCAAGGCCGACGGCAAGTTCGGCATACTCTTCCACTTCCAGGGGACCGGGCCGATCGAGGACGACCTGAACCTGATCGATGCGTACAAAGCCCTCGGCGTCGGCATGATCCAGCTCGCCTACAACATCAAGAACAGTGTCGGCGACGGTTGCGAGGAACGAACCGATGCCGGCCTCAGCAACTTCGGCCTGCAAGTGGTCGAGCGCCTCAACGAGGCCCGCGTCGTCGTCGATTGCACGCATACCGGCTACCGCACCACGATGGATGCGATCGAAGCGTCGACACGCCCCGTGGTCTTCTCGCATTCGAACGCGAAGGCGGTGAAGGATTCGCGGCGCAACATCACCGACGATCAGATCGAGGCGGTGGCAGCGACCGGCGGCCTGATCGGCATGGTCGGCTTTCCCTCCTTCGTCAGCGCGTCGGCCAAGCCGACGCTCGACGAGTTCATCGACCACATCGACCATGTGGTGAAGCTCGTCGGCGACGATCACGTCGGTCTCGGCATCGACTACTACTGGATTCAGGCGGCGTTTACCGGCCTCGAGGAGGCCACCCGGCTCTACGAGGGTTTCATTGCGGCCGGCAAGTGGCGGCCCGAATCCTATCCGCCACCGCCCATTCACTACGTGGACGGCATCGAGACACCGCGCGACCTGCGCAACCTGACCAGGCGCCTGCTGGAGCGCGGCTACAGCGAAGAGGCGACGAAGAAAATTCTCGGGGGCAACTGGGTCAGGGTCTTCAGGGAGGTGTGGGGCGAATAGCGCCACCCGCCAACCTGGGCGGCACCCTCACTCCTTCAGATACTGCAGGAACAGACAGCCGGAGGCGTCGAGCCGCGCTTCGAACCCGGCATCGAGATAGGTCGTCGCGGTCTCCTCCGTGATGATGGCCGGGCCTTCGAGCGTATCGCCGACCCCGAGCGACCCGCGCGCCACGATCCTGAAGGGCTGCCGCTTGTCCTCGGTGAAGGAATAGGCCTCGACCTCGGTGGCGTCGGCGCTATCGGCCGAAGCCGCCTTGTACTCGCTCGCGCGGCGCGGCAGGGGAAGGCGCAGGGTCGCGCGGATCGAGACGATTTCCGCGTCCTCCTCCATGGTGTTGCGGAAGGTCCGTTCGTACTCCCGGGTAAAGGCTTCGAGCACCGCCTCGGCGGAGGCGGTGACGACGCCGCCCGGTGCCTCCATCGGCACCGTGAGATTGTGCTCCTGCCCCGCGTAGCGCATGTCGAGACCCACCTCTCTCGAGCGGGACTGCCCCTCTCTCAGCGGCCCCTGGCGCTCTTCGAGCGTGGTAAAGAGGTCCTTCAGAATATCGTTCGCTTCGGCCAGGGCGTCATCGGAGAGCTTCATGATCCTGGTCCGTGCCGCGGCCTGGGTCAGGTCGGCCCCCAGCAACCCCCACGCCGAGAAGTTGCCGGCATAGGGCGGGATCACGATGCTTCCGATGTTCAGCTCGCGGGCGAGCGCGCAGGCCATCAGCGGGCCGGCGCCGCCGAAGGCCAGCAACGTCGCCTGCCGCGGATCGACGCCCTGGTCGATGGTGATCTCTCGGATGGTGTTGGCCATCGAGGCGGTCACGATGGTCATGACACCCTGGGCGGCCTGATCGATGGTGAAATTCAGCTTGGCGGCGATCGGCTCGATGGCGGCGCGCGCCTTGCCCACATCGAGCGTGATGCCCGAGGCGAGCTTGCCTTCGCCCAGCATGCCCAAGCTGAGCGCGCAGTCGGTGACCGTGGGCTCGGTGCCGCCACGCCCGTACGAGGCGGGTCCGGGGTCGGCTCCGGCGCTTTGCGGACCGACCTGCAGCAGGCCGCCGACGTCGATGTAGGCGATGGAGCCGCCGCCGGCACCGATCGAACGCACATCCACCCAGGGTGTCTGCACCGGCAGGCCGACGACCATGCCTTCGTACATGAGCTGCGGCCGACCGCCGCTGACGAGGCAGGTATCGAAGCTGGTGCCGCCGACATCGGCGGTAATCAGGTTGTCGATTCCGAGCGAGCGGGCGAGTTCTCCCGCGCCTTCGGCGCCCGCGACCGGGCCGGACATGATGGTCTCGAAGGGACGCTCCTCGGCCTCGGCGAATGTCATCGAACCGCCGCCGGACCGGGTGATGAGCAGCCGTCCTGCGAAGCCGGTCTTCGCGAGCTCCTCGTCCAGCCGGCGCAAGTAGTGGATCATCCGGGGACGAACGAAGGCATCGATCACCGTGGTCGTCGTTCGCTCGTACTCACGGTACTCGCCCGAGACACGATGGGAGACCGATATCTCGCCCTCGAAGCCCGCGGCGCGCAGCGCACGCTCGGCCTCGATCTCGTGAACGGGATTGGCGTAGGCGTTCATGTAGGCGATGGCGATGGCGTCGACGTCCTCGCTCTCGAACACACCGAGAGCCTCGCGAACGTCCGCGGTTTCCTGGGCGATGTGGATCTCGCCGTCGGCGCGGACCCTCTCCTTCACGGGACGACGCAGCCGGCGGGGCACCAGCGGCGGCGGCGGGGTCCAGAACAGGTTGTACATTTCTTCGCGATCACCCCGGCGGATTTCCAGAATGTCGCGGAAGCCCTGGGTGGTCAGCAGTCCGACCACGGCGCCACGGCGCTGCAGAAGCGCGTTGATGCCGACGGTGGTGCCGTGAAGGAAATACTCCGCCGCCTTCACGCGATCGGCGGGCACGGCCTGTCCGATGGCGGTGACCACGCCCTCGTCAGGATTGTCGGGTGTGGTCGGCACCTTGGCGACCAGCGATTCACCCGAGACGTCGTCGTAGTAGATGAGGTCGGTGAACGTCCCCCCGATATCAACACCGATTCGCGTCGCCATTACGCCCCACCTCTCCCCGGCATGGGCCGCATGTGCGGCCTTCACCTGGTTGCCGCTCCCGGCGCCGGAGACTATCGTGCGGCCCTCGCAGCGGCAACGCCGCGCCGCCGTGCAGCGGAATCAGGGCGGGCATGACGGAGACGATCCTCGAGGTCGAGGACCTGGCAAAGCACTACGTGGTCGGCAAGGACGTGGTGCGGGCGCTCGCAGGCGTGAACCTCGCAGTGGCTCCGGGAGAGAGCGTTGCCATCGTGGGCGAGTCCGGGTCGGGCAAGACGACGCTCGCCAAGCTCGTGCTGGGCGTCGAAGAGCCCAGTGCCGGCCGTATCGTGTTCGATGGCGCCGAGCTGGGTGTGCGGCGCGACCGGGGCTTGCGCCGGCGCATGCAGGTCGTGCAGCAAAACCCGCTGTCTACGCTCAACCCCAAGCGCACGATCAGGCAGGCGGTCGAGCTGCCGCTTCGGGTGCACGGCATGGTGCCGTCGGGCAACTACGCGGAATCCGTGGCCGAGCTTCTGGGCATCGTCGGGCTGTCGCCCGAGTACATGGACCGGTATCCGACGGCGCTCTCCGGCGGCCAGCGGCAGCGCGCCGCTCTCGCCCGGGCGCTGGCGGCCAGGCCTGACCTCATCGTGCTCGACGAGCCGACCTCGGCGCTCGACGTATCGGTCCAGGCGCGGGTGCTGACTCTTCTCTTCGACCTCCAGGCGCGTTTCAATCTCACCTATCTGTTCATCACCCACGATCTCGGTGTGGCGCGAAACATGGCCTCGCGCATCGCCGTGATGTACCGGGGGCGGATTGTCGAGAGCGGGCCGACCGAGCCGGTGTTCCGCGAGCCGCGCCATCGCTATACGGCGATGCTCCTGTCCTCTGTTCCGGTGGTGTCCGAAGAGGAAGAGTCGCTGCGGCCATGTTGGCCGAGAGACCGCAGCCTGCTGGAAGGCGAGGAGCGGGCCTCCGACGGCTGCGCCTTTGCGCCGCGCTGCCCCTACGCGCTCGAGCATTGCTGGACGGAGTCGCCCGACCTTGCCGCCTTCGGCGATGACCATCTGGCGGCATGCCACAACCCTGGAGAGGCGACGCTCGGACCCGGCCAATAGGGCAGGGGCCCGGCTCGATCCGGCTTGATCGCGGCGCCGGGGGTGCGCCGCCTTGCCGCAGCCGCTATCCCTTATTCGGCAGCCGTGGCCTGGAGGTCGGCGAAGGCGTGGGGGTAGTGGGTGCGGGCGTGCGCTTCGGTGATGTATCCCTCGCGCAGGTCGTTGTGCACCGCTGCCGGGTCGCGTTCGGCTGCCGGGCCGTAGCCGCCGCCACCGCCGCTCGATAGCTCCACGACCGCGCCCTCGGGCAGGAACATGCGCGTGGCCTTGCCGAAGGGGCCGATGCGCTCGCCGTCAGGCATTTGTGCGTGGATCGTGTTGCAGACGCCGTCGTCGCCGCCCTGCAGGCCCCATGGCGTGGTCTTGGTGCGGTCCACGGTCGTGGTGACCCAGGAATCGGCCAGCATGCGGAAGTGGAAGCTGACCCCGAGGCCGCCGCGGTGCCTGCCGGGCCCGCAACTGTCGACGGCCAGCGAGACCTCATCCACCAGCCAGGGGAACTTGGCCTCCCAGATCTCGATCGGCGAATAGCGGGTGGCGGCTTGCATGATGTGCATCGAGGAGACGCCGTCGCCCTCTGCATGCGCGCCCTGACCGATGGGATGGGGGGCGCCGTCGGCCCACGGCTCGCCGGTCTCGGGGTCGTTGCCCCAGAAGATCATGGCGCAGACATCGCCGCCGGAGGACGCGGGCACGGCCTTGGGCATGGCTTGGGAGAGCGCCTGGTAGATCACCTCGATCGCCTGCATCGCCGGCCAGCCATAGAGGAAGCACGGCGCCGGCCACTCCGGATGGAACATCGAGCCCGGCCGCGTTACCACCTCGATGGGGCGGAAGTGCCCCTCGTTCGGCGCTTCGGAGCCGCCGGCCAGCATGGTGATGGCGCACCGACTGGCCGAGATCGTCGAGGGCTGGGGTGTGTTGATCGGGCCGGGGCGGGTATCGGGGACGGTCGAATAGTCGATCCGCACCGTCGAGCCCTCGACCTCGACGATGACGTCGAAGGGCACTTTCTCGTCGCTCACGCCATCGTCGTCCATGACTCCGTGGCCCACGTACCGGCCGTCGGGAATGCGTTCGAAGTAGCTGCGCACGATGGACTCGCCGTGGTCGAACATGCGCTCGGTGGCCTGGTTGAAGGTCTCCAGCCCGAAACGCTCGACCACCTCTATCAGCGCCGCCGCACCGGTCCGGCAACCGACCACCTCGCCGCGAATGTCGCCGTCGACCATCTTGGGCACCCGCGAATTGGCGAGGAGCATGCGGTTCATCTCCTCGTCGAGCACGCCGCGCTTGTAGAGCTTGATGCCGGGATAGATCGTGCCTTCCTGGAACACATCGACGGTGTCGGTGGAGTAGGGGTCCTTGCCCCCGATGTCGAGCAGATGGCCCTTGATGGTGGTGTAACCGATCAGCTCGGACTCATTGAGATACACCGGCATCACCAGGGCCAGGTCCTGCTGGTGGGAGCCCATGCCGAAGGGATCATTGTAGATGATGATGTCGCCGGGCTCGAGATTCTCCTCGCCGCCCACCGATGCGACCGCGCTCTCGACGCAGAAGTTCATCGTGCCCATGAAGATCGGCATGCTCGGCGCCTGGGCCAGCATTCGGATCCGGCGATCGTAGATTGCGACGGCGAAGTCCAGCACCTCGACGATGCAAGGCGAGAACGCGGTGCGCACGATCGCCCGCTTCATCTGGTTTGCCGCGATGTTGAGCGAGTTGCGCACGACCTCGGTGGTGACCGGATCGGCGTCGACCGCGCCCGATCCACCGGCTACGCGATAGGTGACCAGTTCGCGGGTCATCGGCACAGTCCCTTCGGTTGGATAGGGCCTACTCAGCGGCCACGCTCGCTTCGAACACGTGGGGGTAATAGGCGCGGGCGTGGTCCTCGCTGATGAGGCCCTCGCGCAGGTCGGCGAGCACAGCCTCTGGGCTGCGCAGGGCGGCCGGTCCGTAACCGCCCCCGCCGGCAGTGCGCATCTCGAGCGTCTCACCCGCGCCCAGCCTGAGCCGGGTCGCCTTGGTGATCGTCTCGCGCTGCCCATCGGCGCGGCGCACGTAGGCGACGTTGGCGCGGCATCCCTCGCCGCCGCCTGCCAGGCCCCAGGCCTTGGACTTGTTGCGCTCGATGACCACCGTGACGAAGGACTCGGCCAGCATGGTGTAGTCCATGTCGAGCCCCAAGCCGCCCCGGTGCTGCCCCGGTCCGCAGGTGTCGGGCGCCAACTCGAACTTGGTGATCAGCCAGGGGTCGCGCGATTCGTAGACCTCGCATGGAATGTTGCGGGCCGCCGCCTCCATCGGGTGCATCAGGCAGCTCTGGCCGTCGCTCTTGCTCCAGGCGCCCTGGCCCCCCATATGCGGCATGCCCTCGGCCCACGGTTCGCCGGTCTCTTCATCGACCCCCCACCATACGGTGGCCTGGATGTCGCAGTCGCTGGCCGCGGGGACCGCCTCGGGCATGACCTCGGACATGGCGCGCAGAATCACCTCCATCCCCTGCATGGCGGGAATGAAATAGAGAAAGTTTGGTGCCGGCCACACCGGATCGAACATGGTGCCGGGACGGGTGACGATCTCGACCGGGCGGAAGTGGCCTTCGTTGACGTTGTCACCGCCGCCGGCGATCCACATGATCGCCATGCGCGTCGCCGATACGGTGGACGCGATCGGACAGTTCACCGGCCCGTTCTGCATCGGCGGCGAGTTGGAATAATCGACGCGTACGGTCGAACCCTCGACCTCGAGCGCGACCTCGAAGGGGATGGAGTCGGTGTCGATCCCGTTGTTGTCCATCAACCCGTGGGCAACGTAGCGGCCATCCGGGATCTTCTCGAAGTAACTGCGGATGACGGCCTCGCCGTGGTCGTACATGCGCTCGACGCACGTCTCGAATTCCTCGAGCCCGAAGCGGTCGATCACGTCGCACAACGCCGCAGCACCGGAGCGCACGGCGACCACGAGGGCTTCCACGTCACCCACGACGTACTTCGGCACCCGTGAGTTGGCTACCAGCATGCGGTGGACCTCGTCGGAAAGCTCGCCGCGCCTGTAGAGCTTCAGGCCGGGGAAGATCGTTCCTTCCTGGAAGACGTCGACGGTGTCGGTGGAATAGGGCTCCTTGCCGCCGATGTCCTGGAGATGGGCCTTGATGCCGGTGTATCCGATCAACTCCCGGTCGCGATAGAACACGGGCATGATCAGCGCCGCGTCCTGCTGGTGCGAGCCGGTGCCGAAGGGATCGTTGTAGAGAATGATGTCGCCCGGCTCCAAAGCGTCTTCGCCGCCCACCGCTTCGACTGCGGCTTCGACGCAGAAGTTCATGGTGCCCATGAAGAGCGGCAGCGTTGGTGCCTGGGCCAGCATGCGCACCTCGCGATCGTAGATCGCCGCGGCAAAGTCCAGGACCTCGTAGATGGTCGGCGAGAACGAGGTGCGCACCAGCGCACGCTTCATGTAGTTGGCCGCAACCTGCAGGGAATGCCGCACCACCTCGGTGGTCACGGGATCGGCATCCTCCCCGAGATTCTTGCTCGGTGCGGCGCGATACGTGCGGGGCTCGGCCTCGCGGACGGCCTGGGTCATCTCGCTTCCTTCCGCGTTCTGGTCCGACCGATCCGGTAGGCTAGCCCGGAATTCTTGCCGATGTCACGGCCTGCGTCGCACTCACGCGTTCGATCCTCGCACCGCATGACGCGACCGTGGGGTGAAATTCGGGTTAGACGGTCTTGGGCCCCCGCCGATGCACCACCCGGTCTTCGGCGAGCCGGGCGATGTCGGCTTCGTCGTAGCCGAGCTCTTCGAGGATCGTTGCGCTGTCGGCGCCGAGCCAGGGGGCAACAGACCGGATCTCGGCCGGTGTTTCGGTGAAACGGGCCGCCGGCCTTGGCTGGCGCACCGGGCCGAGATCGGGATCCTCGCGGACCTCGATGATCCCGTTCTCGACCACCTGGGCGTCCGCGATCACCTCGGCGCGCTTGAGCACAGGCGCGGCAGGCACGACCTCGCGATCGAGACGCGCGAGGATTTCCGCCGTCGGCCACCTGGCGATCTCCCGGTTCATGATCGTCCGGCGCTCGGTCCGGTTGTGGCCGCGCGCGGCGGCGGTCTTGAAGCGCGGGTCCAGGGTCAGCTCCTCGCGGCCGAAGGCGCGGCACATCCCCGCCCATTCCGCGTCTGTGACGGCCGCCGCGGTGATATAGCCGTCGGCAGTCCGGAAGATCAGATCGGGCCCCGCCTGCTCCTGCGCGGGATCCTGCTCGTTGTCGAGGAAGGTCAGCGGCGAGCTCGCCTCGGGCCACAGATAGGCGATCATGGTGTCGAGCATGGCAAGGCGGACGTGCTGGCCCTTGCCGGTGCGCTCGCGCGCGAAGAGCGCCGCCGTGATCGCCTGCGCCGCGGTCAGCGACGTCGTCTTGTCGGGCACGATGGTGCGCACCATGTGCGGGCGGCCCGTCTCGTTGTCGGTCTGGATGTCGCAGAGCCCGCAAAGCGCCTGAATCACCGAATCGTAGACCCGCTGGTGCGCATAGGGCCCCGACTCGCCGAAGCCGCTGATCGAGACGAAGACTATGTCGGGTTTGAGCTCGCGAACGCTGTCCTCGCCGAGCCCCATGCGCTCGATCGCGCCGGGGCGGAAGTTCTGCACCAGCACGTCGGCGGTTGCCGTGAGCTTGCGGACGATGGCGAGCCCCTCTGCGCTCTTGAGGTCGACGCAGAGCGAGCGTTTCGAGCGGTTGCAGGACAGGAAGGTGGCGGACATGCCGCGGTGGACGACCCCGTACTGCCGCATGATGTCGCCCGCCGGCGCTTCGATCTTGATCACGTCGGCGCCCTGGTCGGCGAGCATCATGGTCGCCACCGGGCCCGAGACCATGGTCGTCAGGTCGAGCACGCGGATGCCGTCGAGCGGGCCGGGCATGGCTCAGACCTCCGGCGCGCTGCGCCCGCCATAGTTGCGCGGATAGGTCTCCGCATAGGCGGGGCGCACCCGCATGCGGATGCGGTAGTCGCGCAGGTAGCCCGGCAAGGCGAGTTCGTAGTGCTCGGCGGCATCCAGGCAGGACATGAAGAGAATGTCGGCGATGCTGAACTTCTCCCCCATCAGGAAGGGGCCGGCGCCGGCGATCCGTTCCTCCATGCAGTCGAGCTGGTGGTCGAAATACTCGATCGCCGCGCGGACGGCGATCGGCGAGGCGCCGTATATCTCGACCAGGTCGCCGTGGCGCCGGATGCTGTAGATCGCGTTGGCGTCGAGCTCGCTCATGGTGAAGAAGCACCATTCGAGCAGCCGCGCCCGCCCGAGCGCGTCGTCGGGCACATAGACGTGATCCGGCACCGGAAAGGTCTCGGTCATGTAGCTCATGATCGCTGCGCTCTCGGTCAGGCAGATATCGCCGTGGACCATCGCCGGGATCTTGTGCCGCGGGTTGATCGCCAGGAACTCGTCGGTCTTGGTCTCGCCGGTGCGCGGGCCGATCGGGCGGTGCTCATAGTCGAGGCCCAATTCCTCCGCGAGCCACAGGGTCCGGTGAGTCCGCATCGTGCCGGCGCCCCAGAGGACCAGCGCTTGTGTCGTCATGTCGTCGCTCCCCGAGAGTCATTCACCTGGGCGGTACCCGATCGATCCGGATCATACCCGCAGCAGCGACGTCGTTTCTGCACTCGTGCAAGCCGAACAATCGAGGCACCGCAACGCTGCTTCGTCTCAACAATAGCCACGCGGCCTGGGCTGATGCGACCCTCCCACATCGCCCTGCTCTGCTTGCTCACTCCTTCGCCGCTATGGCAAACTTTCCGCCGCCTTTGCATGCGCGAGGCCAACTGGAATTCAGGGAGGGGAAACAAGTCATGAGATCACTTTTCCTAGGAATCGCGGTTGCAATGGCGTTCGTTGTAACTGCAAGTTCTGCCTTGGCGGAACGTGTCCTTCGTATCGAAGAAGTGCCGATCGGTGAACTCGATCCCCACAAGGCGATCGATTACATCGACTCGATCATCAACTTCAATGTTTACGATAGCCTTGTATGGCCGAATCCCGACGGCACGTTCAGCGGATTGCTTGCCGAGTCTTGGGAGGTGAGTGAGGACGGCCTGAACTACACGTTCACGATGCGGGACGTGAAGTTCCATGACGGCTCGACGGTCGATGCCCACGACGTGGTGTACTCGCTCGACCGCACCCAGGCGATCGGCCAAGCCTACGGCTATCTGTTCACCGGCCTCTCGGCCACCGCGGTGGACGATCGCACGGCCCGGATCACGCTGCCCGCGACCAACGCCGCGTTCCTGGCGACGCTGCCCAGGCTCTCGATCGTGAACAGCGATCTCGCCAGGGCCAACCAGCAGGACGGCGACTTCGGCGAGAACGGCGACTACAGCTCCGCGTTTCTCTCGGGGAACGATGCCGGCTCGGGGGCTTACACGGTCGATTCCCACAACATGCAGGAGCTCACGATCCTGAAGGCGTACCCCGACTACTTCGAAGCCTTCGATCCAATGGCTCCGGAGACGGTCCAGATACGCTACGGCATCAGCGCCGCGACCATGCGCACCCTGATGGCCAATGGCGAGCTCGATCTGTCCAACCAGTGGCACCCCTACGAGACCTACGGCGGGCTCTCGGAGCTCGAGAACGTGGCGCTCACCACCGAGAAGGGCGTTGGCTACGTCGTCCTGCCCATCCATACGCAGAAGGCGCCGACCGACGATGTGCATTTCCGGCGCGCCATGGTGTACGCGCTCAACTACGACGCGTTCTCCAATATCGTGAAGGTCACCGACGAGCTTTATGCGGGAATTCCGGCGCGCACCGCGATCCCGCGTGCCATGTTCGGCTACGACACCGACGCGCCTGCGTTCAAGCAGGATCTCGACAGGGCACGCGCGGAGCTGGCCCAGTCCAAGTACGCCGACTCGCTCGACGACTACGAGGTCGAGCTGGCCTGGGTCGCGGAGGTCCCGATCGAAGAGAAGACCATGCTGCAGCTGCAGTACGACCTCTCGCAGATCGGCATCAAGTCCAGGATCACCAAGAACCCGTGGGTGCGCTTCTCCGACCGTGCCACGACCATGGAGACGACGCCGCACGTCGGTCTCCTGAACTTCTCGGCGACTTACTCCGATCCGATATCGCTTCTCGGCGACTATCACTCGAGCGCGCGGGGATCGTACCTCTCGATGTGGTGGCTGGATGATCCCGAGGTCGACCGCTTGATCGAAGCGTCGAGGGTCGAGCTGGACATGAACAAGAGGGCCGAGGTGCTGAAGCAGTTGCAGCGCCGCATCCTCGAGGTCGCGCCGGCCATCTACGCCTACGAGTTCGACGCCGTCTTTGCGAAGGGCGCACACATCAGCGCACCGCCGCTCGACGACGATTCCAAGACCGTGCCGGTGATGGGCGGGAACTTCCGTTTCCACACCTGGCAGGTCGACGACACGATGTAGTTGGGATGATCGTCAGGCCGGTCCGGACCTACCCCGATCCGGCCGGCCTGGCGGCCCGACACACCCGGGCGGCAATCATGCCGTCGCGAGCGCAGCGACCTTCTCTTGATGGAACCATGAGGCACGCTTCGTGAGTGTCGGCCGCTATCTCCTGCGGCGCTTTATTGCCTCCATCATCGTTCTGATCGGGGTCTCCATCGTCATTTTTCTGCTGGCGCGCCTGATCCCGGGCGACACGGCGAGAATTGCGGCCGGAGCCCGGGCGACGCCCGAAATGGTCGAGAGGCTGCGCGCGCGGCTCCATCTCGATGAGTCGCTCCCGGTGCAGTACTACTACTTTATCAAGGGTCTCGTGACCGAGGGCGATCTCGGCCTCTCGATCTACACCAACCGGGCGGTGACGACCGACATTGTCGAGTTCTTCCCGGCGACATTCGAACTTGTGCTGTTTTCGGGCCTCTTCATGGTCCTGATCGGCGTGCCCCTGGGAATCTTGTCGGCACGCCATCGCGACGGGGTGACCGACAATGTCGCGCGCGTCGTGGCGCTGCTCGGAGTCGTGACGCCCACCTTCGTCTGGGCGATCTTTCTGATGCTGGCGTTCGCCTATGCGCTCGATCTGTTCCCGACGATCGGCCGACTAAGCGACGGCGTCTCGCCGCCACCCGGAATTACCGGCATGTACACGATCGACGCCCTGGCGGCGGGGCAGCTCGCCGTGTTCGCGGATGCGGCCCTCCACCTGATTCTTCCGGCCTTCGCCCTGGCGCTGACCGGAATGGGCCAGGCCGCGCGGCTGACGCGCACCAACATGATCGAGAGCTTCCAGCGGCCCTACTCCGAATTCGCGCGCGCCTACAACTTCGGCCCCCAGGAGGTGGCCTTCAAGTACGCGCTCAAGCCGGCCATGATTCCGACGCTGACCATTCTCGGCCTGGACTTCTCCGTCATGCTGGGCAACGCGTTCCTGGTCGAGATGGTGTTCGGCCTCGGCGGCATGGCGCGCTACGGGGTCGAGGCGATCATGCACAAGGACCTGAACGGCATCATCGGGACCGTTCTGGTCATCGCCACCTTCTTCCTGATCGTCAATGTGATCATCGATCTGGTGGTGGCCTATCTCAATCCGCGGGTTCGATTGGCCGCGCGATGAACGCGTTCGCCGCCACAGCGATCTTTCGTACCCGCGCGTGGTACCGCTTCAGCCGCAACCCCCTGTCGGTGACCGGCGCCGCCATCGTCCTGGCGGTAACGCTGCTCGCCATCTTCGCGCCCTTTGTCACGCCCTTCCCCGAGCACGCCGGAGCCATGGTCGATTTCGCCAATTCCGACCGCCCGCCGGATGGGCGGTACTGGCTCGGAACCGACGGGGTCGGCCGGGATTACCTGTCACGTATCATCTACGGGTTTCGCATATCGCTCGTTCTGGGCGTGGTCGTGCTTTCGATAGCGGTGCCGCTCGGCGTGGGTTTGGGTCTTCTGGCCGGCTATTACGGCGGCTGGACAGAAACGATCATCATGCGCGTGACCGACATCTTCCTGGCGATCCCGGCGCTGGTCGCGGCGCTGGCAATCATGGGCTTCCTCGAGCCCACGCTGATCAACGCCATGATCGCGGTCGCCGGGCTATGGTGGCCCTGGCATACGCGGCTCGCCTACAACATCACGCGCTCGGTGCGCACCGAGGACTTCGTCGTCGCCTGCCAGGTGATCGGTGCCTCGAACGCGCACATCATGCTCCGCGAGATCCTCCCGAATTGCATTCCCTCGATCCTGACCAAGGTCACGCTCGACATGGGATTCGTGATTCTCGTCGCGTCTGCGCTGAGCTTCCTCGGACTCGGCGTTCAGCCGCCGACCCCCGACCTTGGCCAGATGGTGGCCGATGGGGCGCATTACCTGCCCGACCTGTGGTGGAAGCCGGTGTTCCCCGGGCTCGCGATTCTCATCCTCGTCTTGGGCTTCAATCTGCTGGGCGACGGCCTGCGCGACATGCTGGACGTGAATCTCTAGCCATGGCGCCCCTGCTCGACATCCGCGACCTGCACATGAAGTTCTCGCTCTTCGAGGGGCTCTCGCATGTCCTTAACGGGATCAGCCTGTCGATCGAAAAGGGCGAGCGGGTGGCGATCGTCGGCGAATCCGGCTGTGGCAAGTCGGTGACGGTGCGCGCCATCCTGGGGCTGCTGCAGCAGCGGAACGTGGCGATCGAAGGATCGATCCGGTTTCACGAGACCGAGCTGCTGGGCATGTCGGAGAGGGCGTGGCGCGAGATTCGCGGCAGCCGCATCTCGATGATCTTCCAGGACCCGATGGCGTCGCTCAATCCTACCTTCAAGGTGCGCGACCAGCTTCTCAAGGTGATCCGGCGCGGTGGGCGCGCGAACTCGGCGCGGGAGGCTTACGAGATTGCATGCGCAGGACTGCGCCAGGTGGCGATCGTCGATCCCGACCGCATTCTTGCCGCGTATCCCTTTCAGCTCTCGGGCGGCCTGGCGCAGCGGGTGATGATCACCATGGCGCTGGTGAACCGGCCCGAGCTGGTGCTGGCCGACGAGCCGGGATCGGCGCTCGACGTGACGGTGCAGGAGCAGACGCTGAGACTGATGCACGAGTTGACCCAGGACGCAGGTGCGGCGGTGCTGCTCATCACCCACAATCTGGGTGTGGTGCGCGAGTTCGCGCAGCGGGTGTACGTGATGTATGCCGGCACGATCGTCGAAGAGGCGGATGTCGAGACCCTGTTTCGGGATCCGGCGCACCCCTATACGCGGGCGCTTCTGGAGGCCGTGCCCAAGCTCACCGGGACCGGGTTACCGCGTCCGATCGAGGGCATCGTGCCGGACTACACGGCTGCACCGAGCGGATGCCGCTTCCATCCCCGCTGCGAGTTCGCCGAGGCCGCGTGTCGTGAGATTCCCCCGGTCATCGAGCTCGGCTCGAGGCATCGTGTCGCCTGCGTCCTGCCGGCCAGGGACCGTGCGGCGGTCCGCACCTAAGCCGCCCGACGCGGAAAGAACGCGCGGGCCTGGCATGAACGGGGTACCAAGCATTCCTCTCAACGAACCCGCGCAGGGCCGCCGATGACCGCTCCCGACATCTCTCACATCGTCTATCCTGTGGGTGAGCCTGTTCGCACCTTCCGCTTCCCGGTGGGAGACGGGCACGAGCTCCATGTCGAAGAGATCGGGAATCCCGAGGGGCAGCCCGCCGTTGTCCTGCACGGCGGCCCCGGCAGCCGCATCGAGGATCGCCACCGCCGCCTGTTCGACCCGGCGCGCTACCGGCTCATTGCCTTCGACCAGCGCGGCGCCGGGCGCAGCACGCCCAGGGGCGAGATTCGGAACAACACGACGTGGCACCTGGTGGAGGACATCGAGTCCCTTCGCAGTCACCTCGGCATCGAGAAGTGGCTCGTGGTCGGGGGCTCCTGGGGTTCCACCCTGTCGCTGCTTTACGCCCAGACCCACCCCGAGAGCGTGTCGGGCATCGTCGTCTGGAGCGTGTGGCTTGCCGACAGCATGACCCGACGCTGGTTCTTCGAGTACGGTGCCAACATGGTCCAACCCGAGGCTTGGGATGAATTCGTCGGCCACTTCACGATGGCGGAACGAGACGACCTCGAAGCCGCGCTCTACCGCCGGATCGACGGCGCCGATCGCGTTGCCGCTGCAGCAGCGGCACGCGCGCTCGGTGAATGGGAAACATCGATGGTCTATTTCCACTCCCGCGAGGGCGGTCTCGCCGAGATGAGCGGCGTTGATCACGCGGAGAACTACGGGCGCATCCTCAGCCACTACTTCAAGAACCGCTGCTTCCTCGACGGCGACGACCACGTGCTCTCTCGCTGCACCGCCATTGCCGACATCCCCGGCACCATCGTCCAGGGCCGCTACGACATATGTACGCCGGTGCGCGAGGCGTGGCGCCTGAAGCAGGCGTGGCCGCGCGCCGAACTCAAGATCGTGGAGCATGGCGGGCATATGACCGACGAGCCCGGCATGGCCGCGGCAATGGTTGAGGCGCTCGACGCCATGGCCGGCCGGCCATGAACCTGAGCGATCACGAACGGGGCATCCTCTCCGGCGCGAACGGGCCTGAGGGCGCGCGCATGGCGATGGAGGTCGTCGTCGAGGCGGCCCGGATGATGGGGGCGGACCGCCTGGTTCCCATCGTCTCCAGCCATATCGACGGCTGCCTCTATCACGGCGATGCAGGCGTTCTGTATTGCGAGAAGCTGGCCGAGGAAGGCGCCCGTGTTGCGGTGCCCGCGACCACGAATGTCGGCTCGCTGAACCTCCTGAAGGCGGACCAGGTCCAGCTACCTAAGGCGCGGCGCGGGATGGCGTACCGCCTGATGATGGCGCACCAGCGGATGGGCTGCACGCCCACCTGGACCTGCGCGCCCTACCAGACTCAGGCCCGCCCCGCGCTGGGCCAGCAGATCGCCTGGGGCGAGTCGAACGCGGTCGCTTTCGCCAATACGGTCGTGGGTGCGCGGACGAACCGCTACGGCGACTTCCTCGACCTCGCCTGCGCGATTGCGGGGCGGGCGCCCTATTACGGGCTGCACTGCCCGGAGAACCGGTCAGCAAGACTGCTGTTCGAGCTTTCGGGGCTGCCGGAACCGCTGCTGCGGGAAGATGCGTTCTTCGCCGTGCTCGGCGCCCTGGTGGGGCGGCTTGCCGGCGACGCCGTCTCGGCCGTCGACGGCATTCCGGGCCCGGTGCGCGAGGATCAGCTCAAGGCATTCTGCGCCGCGGCGGCGGCGACCGGTGCCGTGGCGCTGACGCACATCGCGGGCGTGACGCCCGAGGCGCCGGACGCGGCGAGCGCGCTCGGCGGAGTGCCGCCGGAAGAGACAATTCGGGTGACCCGTGAGATGGTCGTGGCCGCCCGCGACCGCCTCAGCCTCGCCGGCTCCGGTCCCATCGATTGCGTCTCCCTCGGCAGCCCCCACTTCTCCGGCGACGAATGCCGCGAGGTGCTGGCGCTGGCCGAGAGCCGGACGTTCCGGGTTCCGGTCTACGTCTGTCTGGGGCGGCACACGCTGGAGGGGTTGCGGACCGACGGAGCGTACGAAGCGCTGCAGGACTTGGGGGTCGAGTTCGTCGTCGACACCTGCGTCGTGGTCACCGCGATCCTGCCCCAGCGACCGGGCGTGATGATGACCAACTCGGCCAAGTTCGCCTACTACTCTTTCGGCAACACCGGGTACAAGCCGGTGTTCGGCACGCTGTCGGACTGCATCCGGAGCGCCCAGGAGGGCCGCGTCGTGCGCGACCCGGAGATCTGGGGATGAGCTGGCGGGCGGAGGTCCTGATCGGTGGCCGCACGGACGGCACGGTCCTGCGCCTGGATGAGCCGGTGAGTTTCTGGGGCGGTGTCAGCCCGGAAACCTCCGAGGTCGTCCTCGCAGGCCACCCGCAACGCGGCGAACGTATCGCCGGGAAAATCCTCGTGTTGCCGCGGCCGATCGGCTCAAGCTCGTCCGCCTCGGTCATCCTGGAACTGCTGTACCAGGGGCTGGCCCCGCGTGCGCTGATTCTCGGCGCCCGCGACGCCATCCTGCCGATCGGCGTCCTCGCCGCGCGTCAGATGGACTGGAACGTCATTCCGGTGCTGGCCATGGCGGCCCCGCCCTTCCGCACCGGCGACGCTCTGCAAATCCACGAGGACGGCGCCATCGAAGCCGGGTCGTGACGCCCGCCGCAACGCAACCGAGGAGCGGAACCATGCGCGTCTTCAGCGCCGAAGAAACCCGGGACATGCTGCCCTTTGGTGCGTTGATCGAGGCGCTGCGGGAGATGTTCCGGTCCGGCGCGTCCGCCCCCTTGCGGCATCACCATGCCATTCGCCTGGACAGCCAACCGGACGCTGCGCTGCTCCTGATGCCGGCGTGGAACCCGGCGGGCCTGGGCGGGGTCAAGGTCGTGAACGTCAACCCGGGTAATGCGGCCGCCGGCATGCCCTCGGTGTCCTCGTCCTATCTTCTCTTCGAAGCCAAGACCGGGCGGCACCTGGCGATGCTGGACGGTGGCGAGCTGACCGACCGACGCACCGCCGCCACAGCGGCGCTGGCGGCGAGCTACCTGGCGCCCGCGGATGCGCGGCGGCTCCTGGTGGTCGGGGCCGGGCGGATCGCCGCTAACCTGGCGGATGCGTTTCGGGCGGTGCGACCGATCGAGGACGTCGCGGTCTGGAACATCAATGCGGAGAACGCCGAAAGGCTGGCGCGAAGGCTGAACGACGCGGGTTTTCGTGCCAAGGCAACGGCGGACCTCGAGGCTGCGGTGGCGGGCGCCGACATCATCAGCTGCGCGACGCTGGCAATCGGTCCGCTGATCGCGGGCGCGTGGCTCAGGCCGGGCCAGCATCTCGACCTGATCGGCAGCTTCAGGCCCCACATGCGCGAAGCCGACGACACGGCGGTGAGCCGCGCGCGCGTCTACATCGACACCGACGGCGCCCTGAAGGAGAGCGGCGACCTCATCGCACCCATCCAGTCCGGCGCGCTGACGGAGGAACAAATCGCCGGCGACCTGTTCGGCCTGTGCCGGGGCACCGTGGCCGGTCGCGAAGGCGAGCGGCAAATCACCCTCTTCAAGGCCACCGGAACCGCGCTTGCGGATCTCGCGTCGGCGACACTCGCTCACGCGACATTCACGGACGGGGGATGAACGACGCCCCGGCAACGAGGATTGCGAAGCTCGGATAGCCGGATCAGGCGCGAGGCGCGCCGGCCAGCGTTCCGCCGCCCATGCCGAGAGTCGCCGTCTGTTCGGTGTGCAACCGCGGAAGGAACCCAGGACCTGAGAGATCCGCATAGCGAGATCCAGCAACCCGTCATTGCCCGGCGGCCGCCCGTGAGCGACAGTTCGAGCCCGAGGACCGGCCCCGAAATCGTTACTGCCGCGGATTGATCGATGCGCTCGCAACGCCTGGTGCAAATCGTCGGCTGCCATGCGGAAGGCGAGGTGGGCGATGTCATCGTCGGCGGGGTCGCCCCGCCGCCTGGGGACACGCTCTGGGAGCAATCCCGCTTCATCGCCCGCGACCAGGCGCTGCGCCGCTTTGTGCTGAACGAGCCGCGCGGCGGAGTTTTTCGGCACGTCAATCTGCTGGTGCCGCCAAAGGATCCTCGCGCCGACATGGGCTTCATCATCATGGAGCCCGAGGACACGCCGCCGATGTCGGGATCGAACAGCCTATGCGTCGCCACGGTGCTGCTCGAGACCGGCATTCTGCCGATGAGCGAGCCCGAGACGGTAATGGTCCTGGAAGCGCCGGGCGGTCTCATCCGCGTCCACGCCGCGTGCCGTGACGGGCGCGTCGACTCCGTCCGCGTCCACAACGTGGCATCCTTCGCGCAGCGGCTGGGAGCCACGCTCGAGGTCGAGGGGCTCGGCACGCTCACCGCCGACACCGCCTATGGCGGCGACAGCTTCGTTCTAGTGGAGTCGGAGGCGCTCGGCTTCGCGCTCACCCCCGACGAAGCGCGCGACATTGTGGAGACGGGCATCCGGATCACCCGTGCCGCCAACGAGCAGCTGGGCTTCGTCCATCCTGAATACCCTGACTGGCGCCACATCTCGTTCTGTCAGATTGCCGCGCCGGTCCAGGAGATCGAAGGCGTTCCGACCGGCCGCAACGCGGTGGTGATCCGGCCGGGCAAGATCGACCGCTGCCCGACGGGCACCGGCTGCTCCGCGCGCATGGCGGTGCTGCATGCACGGGGCGAACTCGGTGTTGGCGACCGCTTTCGGGGCGTGTCGATCATCGATTCCGTCTTCGACTGTCGCATCGAGGGGGAGACGACATTGGACGGGCGCCCGGCGATCCTGCCGTCGGTCTCGGGTCGCGCCTGGCTGACCGGCACGACCCAGCTCCATCTCGACCCGAGCGATCCGTGGCCCGAGGGCTATCGGCTGAGCGACACCTGGCCGCCCGGCGGATGACATCCGCGATGCCACAGGGCGCCCGACCCCGGCAGGCCTTGACTTTGCATGCAACTTGTATGGACTAACGTCCGCCCCTGAGAATGGTGCCCTACATTCCTCGCTCCAGCGAGCCGAGGACGAATTGATTGGGAGAACGCAAGATGAAACGTGGAATTCTCGCTCTGGCTGCGGCTGTTGCCGTGGTTCTTTCACTGGTGAGCGCGCAGGACGCCAGAGCCGACAAACTGGATGACATCATCAACGATGGCGTCGTGCGTTGCGCGGTCGTTCTCGATTTCCCGCCGATCGGATATCGGGACGAGAACAACGAGCCCGCCGGGTTCGATGTCGAGTACTGCAAGGATCTGGCTGCCGCGCTCGAGGTCGATTTCGAGCTCCTGCCGGTGACCTGGGCCGAGCGTCTGCCCTCGATCGTGACGAACCGTGCGGACGTCGTGTTCGGCGGCACCTCGGATACGCTCGAGCGGGCAAAGACGGTCGGGTTCACGATCCCGTACGCGATTTACTACGCGCAGGCCGTGGTCGGGGTCGATTCGGGCATTGTCACCTTCGAAGACATGAAGGGTAAGCGCATTGCCGCGGCCGTCGGCACGGTTCCCGAGCAGGAATTCCTCAAGTACGCGGAGAAATGGGGAACCGAGGACCTGTATCAGGGCTACCAGAGCGAGAACGAAGTGTTCCTGGCAGTCGCTCAGGGCAAGGCTGACGCAGGCATCACCACCAATACGGCGGTCAAGCCCATTGCCCAGAAGTATGAAACCGTGATCGCCGGGCCGCGCATGCCCTGGACGACGGACTACACATCGGTGGTCGCGCCGCGCAAGGACTTCGGGTGGATCAACTATCTCAACCTCTTCGTCACCCACCAGGTCCGCTCCGGCCGCTATCAGGAGCTCTGGGGCCAGTTCGTCGGTGGTGAGGCGCCTGAGCTCCGCATTCCGGGTGTGATGTACTGATCCGGCCGATCTCCTTCGACAGCAACTGACGAAACGCCGTCCCTGCAACCGGCAGGGGCGGCGTTCTGGCTTGGGAATGAGGGCCGGCCGCAGGCGCCAGGCGTGTGTCTCCCGCCTCACGCGTCCCATGACCTCGGCACGGCGCACCGGTCCGGCAATTCGCGTATGATCGGCCAGGGTCCCGACGCGCAACCCTTCGGCGACACTTCGATGATGCGGCGCGCGCTGCAGACGGGACAGCCCGCGCGATCGCTCGGAACGCCTGTCAGCCGCGCGGTCAAGGGAAGCTGAATAGGTGGATTACACCTTTCATTGGCGGCCGGTGTTCCGGAAGCTGCCGGATCTGCTCGAAGCGGCTCTGGTGACGCTCGAAGCGGCCGTTCTGTCGATGATAGTCGGAATTGTGATCGGCCTCGTTCTCGCGTTGATCCGGATGTCGGGCAAGCGCTCCATCGTCTGGTTTGCGGTCGGCTGGATCGAGATTGCACGCAACACACCCGCGCTGCTGCAGCTCTTCTTCTTCGGCTTCGGCCTCGGCGCATTCGGAATTCATCTGAGCCCTTACCTGATCGTCCTGTGCGGGCTTTCCTTCAACAACGCGGGCTATCTGGCCGAGAATTTCCGCGGCGGCTTCAATGCGATTCCCGATACGCAGTACCGGGCGGCGCGCTCGCTCGGCATGTCGGCAATCCAGCTCTATACCCGCATCATCATCCCGCAGGTCTTCCGTATCGTGTACTACCCCATGACCAATCAGATGGTCTGGGCGGTCCTGATGAGCTCGCTCGGCATGCTGGTCGGGTTCCGTGAACTGACCGGAGAGACCCAGTTCCTCGCTTCCAAGACGTACCGCATCTTCGAATACTTCTTGATCACCGCCGCCATCTATTATGGGCTGGTCAAGATCATCCTCGCCGGGTCCAGGCTGATCGCCTGGCGTCTGTTCCGGTATTGACGGGGCCAGGGCATGTCCGAATCCGGCTCCATCGACTTCTTCACCAGCTTCAGGGCCGCAGACCTGTTGTTCCTGCTCGAGGCGGCGGGGCGAACCTTGCTGATCTCCGTGCTCGGCATCGCGGGCGGAACCGTGCTCGGCATCGTGTTCGGGTGGCTGCTTTCGATCGGCCGCTGGTACGGCGCCGCGACACTCGGCTGGGTGCTCGATGTCTTTCGCAGCGTGCCCCTGATCATCCAGCTGGTCCTGTTTTTCAACTTCTTCCCGATCATCGGCTTTCCCCTCAACCCCTTCGGGGCCGGCACCCTGGTTCTGGTCATGTACACCAGCGCCCTCGTCGCTCAGGTCGCGCGCAGCGGCATCGAATCGGTGCCGGGACCGACCCGGCGCGCGGCGCGCTCCCTCGGCATGACCTATTGGCAGGATCTGCGCTACGTCGTCTGGCCGGTCGGGATTCGCGCGGTGCTGCCCTCCTGGGCCGGGGTCGCGCTCGGTGTCCTCAAGGACACGGCGCTGGTTTCAGTGCTCGGTTATATGGAGCTGCTGCGCGCGTCCCAGATACTGATCACGCGAACGCAGGAGCCCTTCCTGGTCCTGGCGATCGTCGGCGCATTCTATTTTGCACTCTCGTTCCCGATCGCTCGCTTCACCGAGCGGCTGGAGAGGAGGTGGAGCCATGATTGAGCTCGAGGGCGTGCGCAAGTCCTTCGGTTCGCTCGAAGTGCTGCGCGGCATCGACCTCACCGTGCACAACGGCGAGGTCATCAGCGTCATCGGCGCCAGTGGATCGGGGAAATCCACCCTGCTCTACTGCATCAACGGCCTCGAGGCGATCCAGGAAGGGCGGATCCTGGTCGACGGCGAGGACGTGCATGGACGCGGTACCAACTTGAACAGGCTGCGTCAGCGCCTTGGCATGGTGTTCCAGCAGTGGAATTCCTTTCCGCATCTGACCGCCCTGGAAAACGTCGCCCTCGCGCCCAGGATCGTGAAGAAAAAGTCGCGCACCGAGGCCCGCGAGATCGCCAGGGCACAGCTCGTGCACGTGGGGTTGGGGGACAAGCTGGACGTCTATCCGTCCAAGCTGTCTGGCGGCCAGCAGCAGCGCCTCGCAATCGCGCGGGCGTTGGCCATGGAGCCCGACTACATGCTCTTCGACGAGGCAACCTCGGCGCTTGACCCGGAGCTGGTGGGAGAGGTGCTCGATACCATGCGCCTGCTCGCCAACGAGGGGATGACGATGATCTGCGTCACCCACGAAATGGGCTTTGCCCGCGACGTATCCGACCGCGTGGCTTATGTCGACGAGGGCCGTATAGAGGAGATCGGCCCGCCGTCCCAGATATTCGGCACGCCACGTTCCGAACAGACACAGCGCTTCCTGGCCAAGGTCCGCTGAGCCGTAACTCTTCGTCTGGAGTCAGGCTGGGCTCACCGGCGGCTACACCATCGCGACGGAACGCGTATGGGCCAGGCAGCAGTCAGCAGTCCTTATGCCGGTCTTCGGCCCGCTACCGCACCAGCCGGGTGTTCGAGAACGCGGCGGAGCACACGCCCGTCTTCGGCGGTCAAGGCGTGCTCGTCCATCGTCCAGATCATGCCGGCATCGTCGGCGTAGGTGAAGGGAGGATAGCCGCCGGTCGTGGCGACACGCAGCTTCTCCGCCGCGAGCGCAGGCGTCGCTGCGAGGAGCGCCAGAACAACAGCTGCCGCGAGCGTTCTCACGAGCCTTCTCCCTCCCTTCAGGCTTCCTGCATGTTTATTGAAGATGCCGAAATGCCGATGGTGAAACTATTGCAAATTCTGCATCCGACCGGCCATCCTGCGCATCGTAAGTCTGTGGTACATAGGCTACCATGCATATTGGCGGCAATTGCCGTCGCCTCGGAACCGAGAGAATCGGTTCACCTTTGCAGTAGTCTTGTTTGCATTGTTGGGGCTTTCGGACTCGCCGAAAGTATTGGAGGTCGTTGAGCGACCGGCCGGCCCATACGATTGTCGCCAGGCATGGGAGGCGGAGAGACGCGCTCTTCGCGGCTCTGCCTGACCCGGAACCGCGCCGGAGTCGGATGCCGATGCAAGCTGACCGAGAGGGGTGAGGGCGGTGCCAGACAAGATGCCGAAGAATGTCGCCGATCGGGGTCTCTGGAAGGGGCTGCACCCCGGCATGGGCTTGGCGTCCAAGGGCATGATTGCGGCCTTCGTCGTCTTCACGGCGCTCTTCGTGGACGTTGCCGACGGCATCTATTCGGCCATCCGCGGATGGATCGAGCATGCGCTCAATTGGTACTACATGAGCGCGCTCGTCGTGATGCTCTTCGCCTGCTTCTATCTGATGTTCAGCCGCTTCGGGCGCATCAAGCTGGGCGACGACGACAGCAAGCCGGAGTTCAGCACCTTTTCCTGGTTCGCGATGCTCTTCTCGGCCGGCGTCGGCATCGGGCTGCTCTTCTTCAGCATCGCCGAGCCGTTGTTCTATTTCGACAACACCATGCCCTGGGGCTACCCGAACAATCCCTTCGCCGATCAGGCGGGCGTCAACGACATGAACGAGGCCCGCGCGGTTCTCGCCATGCGGGTCACCTACTTCCACTGGGGATTCCACGGCTGGGCGGTCTACGTGATCGTCGGCCTGTGCCTGGCCTATTTCGGCTTCCGCAAGAAGCTGCCGCTGACGCTGCGCTCGGCGCTCTACCCCGTCATCGGCAACAAGATCTACGGTCCCGTCGGCCACGCGGTCGACCTGCTCGCCGTGTTCGGGACCGTGTTCGGCGTCGCGACCTCACTCGGCCTGGGCGTGAGCCAGATGGCGACCGGGCTCAATCATCTCTTCGGGATCGACCCCGGCATAATCACGCAGGTCATCCTGATCGTGATCATCTCGATCATCGCGACATTGTCGGCGGTATCCGGGGTCGGCAAGGGGATCCGCATCATCTCGGAGTGGAACATCTGGCTTAGCATCGTGCTGGTCGCCTTCTTCCTGTTCGGCGGCCCGACGAAGTGGCTGCTCGGCCTGTTCGTCACCTCCGTCGGCGACTATCTCTGGAACGTCATTCCCATGGGCTTCCAGATCTTCAACTCCGAAGGCGCATCGGCCTGGCAGGGCGGGTGGACGATCTTCTACTGGGGCTGGTGGATTTCCTGGGCTCCCTTCGTCGGCATGTTCATCGCCAGGATCAGCCGCGGGCGCACGATTCGCGAGTTCATGGTCGGCGTGATGTTCGTGCCCACCACCATCGCGTTCCTGTGGCTCTGCATCTTCGGAGGCAACGCCATCTACGCGGAGTTGCACGCGACCGGCGGCGTCGGCACCGCCGGTGTCGCCCAGCTGGTCCGGGACTGGAACCTGCCTGCCGCGCTCTACGGCACCATCGACCTGGTGACGGGCATCACGTGGCTGAACTGGATCATGGCCGCGCTCGCGACCTTCCTGCTGGCGACGTGGTTCATCACCTCCTCGGATTCGGGAACGCTCGTCATCACCACCATGCTCAGCATGGGCAGCGACAACCCGCCGCGGAAGTTCCGCATCGTCTGGGGACTGGGAGAAGGGTTCGTTGCGGCGGTGCTGCTGCTCGCCGGCGGCCTGAAGGCGCTTCAGACCGCCTCCATCGCCGCGGCCCTGCCGGTCAGTGTCATCCTGCTCATGATGACCTACGGCATCATCAAGTCTTTGCATGAAGACCCGAGCGCCGTGCCCATGCCGAGCGATGGCAAGGCGCCGGACGGCACCAGCTTGAAGAGTGACCTTCAACGCTGAATCTCGCTGCCGTGCGATTACTCGAGGCTCGAACGAGAGGGGGAGCGGAGATGGCATCTTGTCGGGGGATTGGGGCCCTTGCCCTGTCAATCGCCTTGCTGACGTCGGTCCCCGCGATTGCCGAGGACGAGCCGGCAGAAGACCGGGTCGTGGCACCGACGAAGGAGCTGACCATCGTCTCCTGGGGCGGCGCCTACACCAGGAGCCAGATGCTGGCCTACGTGAAGCCCTACCGCCTGCTCAGCGGCGAATGGGTGTGGATGGAAACCTACAACGGCGGCTTGAAGGAGATTCGCGAGCAGGTCGAGACCGAGAACGTGACCTGGGACGTGGTGGATTTCGAGCTCTCGGACCTGATCCGGGGCTGCCGCGAAGGCCTGCTCGAGACGATCGACCACGGCACCCTGCCGCCGGGCGACGACGGCACGCCCGCGGCGGACGATTTCATTCCCGGTGCATTCACGCCCTGCGGCGTCGGCCAGACCGTGTGGTCGACGGTGGTGGCCTACGATGTCGACGCCTTGGGCGAGAGCGCGCCCTCAAGCCTCGCCGACTTCTTCGACGTGGACGAGTTCCCCGGCAAGCGCGGGCTGCGGCGCGATCCACGCGTTGTCCTCGAATGGGCCCTGATTGCCGACGGCGTCGCGCCGGAGGATGTCTACGCGACGCTCGAGACCGAGGACGGGCTCGAGCAGGCGTTCTCGGTCATGGACGGGATCAAGAACCACATCGAGTGGTGGGAGGCCGGCGCGGACCCCTTGCGCCTGCTCGATTCGGACGAGGTGGTCATGACCTCGGCGTGGAACGGGCGCATGTATCGCCCGATCGTGGAGGACGGCAAGCCCTACGCCATCCTGTGGGACGGCCAGATCTGGGACATCGATTCCTGGGGCATCGTCAAGGGCAGCGATAATCTGCACAAGGCTCTGGACTTCATTCGCTTCGCGACGGGCACGGGCCCCCTCGCGGAGCAGACGAAATACATCTCCTACGGCCCGGCGCGACTATCCTCGATGGCGCTGGTCGCCGAGGAAACCAAGCCGCACCTGCCCACCGCGCCCGAGAACCTCACCCTCGCCTTGCAGACCGACGCCGAGTGGTGGGCCACAAACCATGTGGCCTTGACCGACAAGTTCGAGGAGTGGCTGGCAAGCGGTGGACGCGGTCTCTCAGGCTCGGCCCGCTGAACCGACACGGTCGAATGCCACGCCCGGCGCTGCCGGCACACCCCGCCGGACCGAGGCGCCGACGCCACCCGTTGCTTACCACTGCGGGCTATGGCGCTTCCCCTCAGTGCCGGGGAAGGAGCTCGCGCCGACGGGTTTACGGCAGGTCGGCGATACGGTCGAGGGCGTTGGCGAGCCAGGCCTTCGGCCCGCTACCGCACCAGCCGGGTGTTCGGGAACGCGGCGTACCAGCCGAACCAGAACGCCCGCTGCGCCGGGAGACGGCGGAGCACACGCCCGTCTTCTGCGGTCAAGGCGTGCTCGTCCATCGTCCAGATCATGCCGGAGCTGTCCTCGACGCTGCGGTCGCCGTCGTAGCGGGTGAACGTTACGTCTTCGCTCGCGTAGGCGCGGTTCGCGCCCGACGGATCGGTGAGCACCACGAGCGCCGTGCTTTCGATCGCATCGTGATGGACGGGGGTCGCGGCGAGAAACGCGACCGATATGGCAAGGGGCGCCTCGGGGTGAGGGGCGAGCAGCAGCGTGAATACCTCGTCCTTGTTCTTCAGCCGCCTGTCGAGGACCGGGACCGAGAACATCAGCTCGTCGGTCGCGAAGTAGTCGCGGTAGGCAGCCCCTTCGGCGTAGTCGCGCTGGTGGCCGGTATCGAGCGAGAGCACCCGGGTTCCGGGGTGCCGCCTGCGCCACTCGCCCCAGGTGGTCGTCACCACGCCGCCGCGCTCCAGCATGATGCCCTGCCCGGCAAGCGGCCCGACGACCGGCGTGCCCCGCATCGTGCTCCACAGTGACTGGGTGGCCTGGTCGTACATGAGCTTGTTCGAACGGTAGAGGAAGCCGCTCGTGCCGAGCTGGTGATGCACGCCTTCGTGCTCGGTGCGATAGAGGATCACGGTGCCGCAGAGCGTGCAGTACACGCCTGCGACCGGCACGCCGCCGACGGTGTCGACGAACATCTCGTGCCAGCCGAGGATGCGCTTCGGATAGGCGCGGGCGTCGCCGTTGACGGAGATGCCGAACACGATGTGGTCGTCCTCGATATAGCCGGCGTCTTGCGCGGCCAGCATCGCCGGGTTGCGAAGCGGCGGGATGCCATCCTGCCGCACGCCGCCCCAGACGATCTCGTCGAGCCGGATAAGCGTCTCGCCCGCCGTGTCGAAGTAGGCCGAGAAGCGCGGGTCGATCAGGCCGTAGAGCGCGCTCTTGAAGGCGGCGTAGCGCGGGTGCCGCGCCTCGGGCGCATTCCACATCTCGCGTTGCCAGGCGTCGAGGTCGCGGCCATGCCCGGCGCCGGTCTCCCCTTCCATGAGTCGCACCAGGGTGCCGGAGACCTCGGCGCTGCGGGTCAGGCGGATCACCTCGAGAGCCATCGGCAGGAATGACGGCTCCCAGTGGGTCTCGATCAGCTCCGCGGCGCGCGCCGTGTCGCTCGCATCGCCTACGAGCAGGCTCAGGAACGTCCGGGTGACCGCGCGGTCGGTGATCTCCGCCCGGGCGTGAAGGGCGGTCGCCGCCAGCATCAGGACGATGCCGAACGCGATGACGAGGCTGCGAATGGCAGGCATGGGACGTCTCCTCGACCTGCCCCCGGCGACTGGTCCGAAGTCGAATGTTAGTGCATTGATGGTTTCCCGGCCAAGCTGAGTGGCCGGCCGGCAATGCCGCAAACCAATCGAGCGCTCATGCGCTAACAGCCCCCGCAACGCAGATGGAGCCCCGAGAGATGACGCCCGAAACACTGACCTTCCACAGCGTCGACGTGCGCGCTGTCGTTCTCAAGCTGAGGCGCCCCGTCGTCGCCAGGATCGCGACCATGACGGAGTGGCCGCTTATCCTAATCGATCTGAAGACCGAGGAAGGGATCGTCGGGCGCACCTATCTGGAGCCCTACATCGTCAAGTCGATGAACTATCTCGTGCCGGCGTTGCGCGACATGGGAGCGATGCTCAAGGGCCAGAAGCTGGCGCCGGCCGAAATCTATGAAACAACGCGAAAGTCGCTGCACTTTGTCGGTTACGAAGGCATGGCAATGATCGCCGTTTCCGGCATCGACATGGCAGCCTGGGACGCCTTGGCCAGAGTCGCCGGCATGCCCTTGTGCACGTTGCTCGGCGCCTCGCCCGGCCCGGTGCGCGCATACAACAGCAATGGACTCTGGCTCAAGTCTCCGTCCGAAGTTGCCGCCGAGGCCATCGAGATCCGGGATGAGGGGCAGTTCGAGGGCGTGAAACTGCGTCTCGGCCGGGACGATCCCAGGGACGACCTCGCCACGATCGATGCGCTTCGCCAGACGGTTGGCGAAGACATGCACCTGATGATCGATTTCAATCAGGGCCTGGACATGGCCGAGGCGTTGCGCCGGTGCCACATGCTCGACGACCTTGGATTGACCTGGCTGGAAGAGCCGGTTGTCTATGACAATTTCGACGGATACGCCCAGCTCGCCCGGGAGCTCAAGACGCCCCTGCAGATTGGTGAGAACTTCTACGGACCGCGCGATCTGCACAAGGCATTGCAGTCCCGGGCCTGCGACTACGTGATGCCGGATTTCATGCGCATCGGCGGCGTCACCGGATGGATGCGCGCAGCGGCCATTGCCGGCGCGGCCGGTATCCCGATGTCGACTCACCTCTATCCCGAGATCGGCGCCCATGTGATGCGGGCGACCGAAAGCGCGCATTGGCTGGAGTGGCAGGACTGGGCCGATCCGATCCTGCAAAGGCCCTATGAGATCAAGGACAGCCATTTGCACATCCCGGATGTGCCGGGGGTGGGCCTGGACTGGAACGAAGATGTCATCGCCAGAAACCTGTACGAGGCCTGACCGCCCGAAGACTTGTGCAGCCCGCTGCAGGGCTGGATGGGCGACCGGCACTTCGGCTTCCGGACCAAACACGCTACGCTCGCATCCATCCCCTAACCGGTGGAGCTGAACGACATCCCGATGATGCTCATCCGGCACCGCAAAGCGGCGCAATAACGGGGGAACGCGCTCATGAAACCTGCCCCATTCGCCTACGTCAGGCCGGAAAGCCTCGAAGACGCCATCGGCGTGCTGGACGAGCACGGGGAGGACGCGAGAGTCCTCGCTGGCGGCCAGAGCCTGATGGCCACTCTCAACATGCGGCTCTCCGCCCCCGAGGTGCTGGTCGATATCGGCCGCGTGCCGGGCCTTGCGGGCATCGAGGAAACCGACGACGGGCTTCGGATCGGCGCCATGACCCGCCATGCGGAGGTGGAGGCCTCGGACCTCGTCGCCTCCCGTGCGCCGCTTATCGCCAGCGCCATGCCGCACATCGCCCATCCGGCGGTTCGCAATTGCGGCACATTCGGCGGCTCCATAGCGTTCGCCGACCCGGCGGCCGAGCTCCCGGCCTGCGCGCTTGCCCTCGGCGCGCGGATGACGATTGCGGGGAAGGGCGGCACCCGAAGCGTGGCTGCGGACGCGTTCTTCCGGGGGCTTTACGAGACTGCCCTTGAGCCGGGCGAGGTGCTGACCGCAGTCGAAGTTCCGGGCATCGGAGCGGGTTGGAAGTCGGGCTTCATGGAGCTGGCGCGGCGGCACGGCGACTACGCGATGATCGGGCTCGCCGCCCATGTCGAGATGGCGGAAGGCAGGTTCGGCCGCGGCCGCCTCGTGTTCTTCGGGGCGGGCGAGCGGCCGGTCTCCGCGGTGCGGAGCGCGGCGCTGCTCGAAGGCGAGAGATGGTCGGACGCCCTCGGCGCCCGGATCGCCGATGCGCTCAAGGAGGAGCTCGATCCCTTCGAGGACCTGAACGCGGATGCGGCGACGCGGCGGCATCTCGCCGGGGTCCTCGCCAAGCGCGTACTGGGTCCGCTGGCGGCCTGAGGGAGGGAGCGATGGAGAGGACTGTCGAAGTCGGCCTGCGGGTCAACGGTGAGCAGGCGATCCGCCGCATCGAGGCGCGGACCAACCTGGTGGACTTCCTGCGGGACGAGCTCGGCCTCACCGGCAGCCATGTCGGCTGCGAGCACGGCGTGTGCGGCGCCTGCACCGTGCGGGTGGACGGGCGCATCGTGCGCGGCTGCCTCATGCTGGCCGCGCAGGCTGAGGGCGCCGATGTCTGGACCATCGAGGGGCTGAGCGACACGGGAGAGATCCGCGATCTCCAGGAGGCATTCGTCGAGCGCAACGCGCTCCAGTGCGGCTACTGCACCCCCGGCATGCTGCTGACCCTGGCCGCGCTGAGGGAACGCAATCCCGCCGCGAGCCGGCAGGAGATCCGCGAGTTCATCTCCGGCAACTACTGCCGGTGTACGGGCTACGAGGCGATCGTGGATGCGTTCGAGATGGCCCGCGCGCGCGCAGGAGGCCCGTCATGACCGATCTCATCGCGGACCGCTGGCTCCTCGATCGCCCGAACTCCTATATCGGCCGATCCGTTCCGCGCCCCAATGCGCCCCGCCTTGCGGAAGGGCGCGGCGCCTTCGTCGACGATATCGAGACCGGCGGGCGGACGGGGCACGCGGCCTTCGTGCGCTCTCCCCACGCTCATGCCCGGATTGGGTCGATCGACGCGGAAGCGGCCAGGGCGCTACCGGGGGTGATCGCGGTCGTGACCGGACGGGAGCTCGCGGAGATACACGACCCCTGGGTCGGCGTGCTGACGCATCTCGAAGGCCTCAAGTCCGCGCCGCAGTATGCGTTGCCGCTGGAGACGGCGACCTGGCAGGGCGAGGCTGTGGTCGCGGTGGTCGCCGAGAGCCGCGCGAAGGCCGAGGATGCGGCGGAGCTCGTGAAGATCGACTGGGAGGTGCTGCCGGCGGTCACCGACGCCGAGACCGCGCTCGACCCCGCCACGACCGTCATCCACGAGAGCCTCGGCGACAACCTCGCCTGGCGGCGCAAGGCGGATTTCGGCGACATCGAGGCGGCCTATGAGGAGGCCGACCATATCGTCGAGGAGACTTACGTCTTTGCCCGGCACACCGGGGTGTGCGTCGAGCCACGCGCCATCCTCGCGGACTGGAACCCGGGAGAAGGACAGCTCACCGTGTGGCACAACAACCAGTGCCCGCACATGATCCAGAACATCCTCGCGACCCACTTCCGCCTGGACGAACACCGGGTCCGCGTCATCGCGCGCGATGTCGGCGGATCGTTCGGGATCAAGGTCCACACCTATGCGGACGAGATCGCGACCGTCGGGCTCTCGCTCCTGCTCAAGCGGCCGGTCAAATTCGTGGCGGACAGGCTGGAGAGCTTCCTCTCCGACATCCATGCGCGCGACCAGCGGGTCCTGGGGAAGGTCGCCGTCCGGGACGACGGCACCATTCTCGCGTTCGAGATCGACGCGCTCAGCGGGATCGGTCCCTATTCCATGTACCCGCGCACGAGCGGCATCGAGGCGAACCAGATCGTGAACCTGATGGGCGGCCCCTATGCGTTCGACCACTACCGGGCGCAGGCGACCGTCGTTTTCCAGAACAAGAACATGATGTGCCAGTACCGCGCGGTCGGACATCCGGTGAAATGCGCGGTGACCGAGGGGCTCGTGGACGCGGCGGCACGTGCGACCGGCCTCGATCCGGCCGAGATTCGCCGGAGGAACCTGCGCGCGGACGATTCCTACCCCTGCCGGTCAGCGCAGGGGCTCCCCTTCGAGAACCTCTCGCACCAGGAAAGCCTCGCGAAGCTCCTGGACGCGATGGACTACGACGCCCTGAAGGCGGAGCGCGACGCCCTGCGCTCCGAAGGGGTCTATCGCGGCATCGGTCTTGCAAGCTTCATCGAGGTCACGAACCCCTCGGCGATGTTCTACGGCGTGGGCGGCGCGCGCATATCCGCCCAGGACGGGGCGACGATGCGCCTCGACGCCAGGGGCAACGTGTTCGTCGCGACGGGCGCGACCGAGCAGGGCCAGGGCATGGAGGCGGTGATCTCGCAGGTCGCGGCGACGGCCGTCGGCGTTCCTCCCGAACGACTCAAGATCGTCACCGGCGACACGGATCACACGCCCTATGGCGGCGGCACATGGGCCTCGCGCGCGGCCGGCATAGGCGGAGAGGCGGTGGCGCAGGCGGGCCGCGCGCTCAGGCAGCAGATCCTCCGCGCGGCGGCGGTCATGCTCCAGGAGGAGGCGGAGAACCTGGACATCCGGGGCGGGGTCGTGGTGGACAGGGCGAGCGGCGAGGAACGCATCGGTCTCGATGAGGTCGGGCGCATCTGCTACTACCGGCCCGATACCCTGCCGGACGGCTTCCAGTCGGAACTGGTCGCGACCCGCCACTACGTTCCGCGCAAGTACCCCTTCGCCTTCACCAACGGCGCGCAGGCTTCGTATCTGGAGGTCGATGTCGAGACCGGCTTCATCTCCCTGCTGGATCACTGGTGCATCGAGGACTGCGGCACCGTCATCAACCCGCTGCTCGTGGACGAGCAGATCCGGGGCGGCATCGTGCAGGGGCTGGGCGCTGCGCTCTGGGAGCAGTGCGTGTACGACGGCGACGGGCAGATGCTGAACGCCACCATGGCGGACTACCTCGTGCCCATGGCGGCGGAGCTACCCGACATGCGTTGCGGCCATGTGGTCTCGCCCACGTCCGAGTCCGATCTCGGCGCCAAGGGAGCGGGCGAGGCCGGCACCTGCGGCGCGCCGGCCGCCGTGATGAATGCGCTCAACGACGCGCTCGCGCCCTTCGCCGCGCGGCTCACCGACATGCCCTTCACGCCCCAGAAGGTGCTCCGCGCGCTCGGCAAGATTTAAGCCGCGCGCGCCGGGGGCTACTGCGTCAGTTCGACGACGTCGCCCGCCCCGCCGAACTCGGGCACGCCTATTCGGTGCCGGTCCCGCGAAGGTCGGCGGTGGCGGCTTCGTCGAGCGTGCCGTCTGTCGAGACGGCGACCGCGTAGTCCCGCCGCGCCGCGTGGGGCGAGACCAGGTGGTTCCGCACGTCGGCAGCCACGTCCTCCGCGGCGCGATGGCGGGGATCGCCGTAGCCGGCCCCGCCGGGGAGCACCAGCTTGAGGCGCTGGTCGGGCGGAATTGTCTGCTGCCCCTTGCCGCGCAGCTTGGTGCCGTCGTCGAGCGCGACCGTGCCCGCTCCGCCGTCGAGCCCGCCGCCCCGGCCTCGTGCGGGGTTGTCGATGCGCTCGAACTGCGCGAGCACGCTGAAGGGCGCACCGTCCGCGCCGCCGATCTCCATCACCTGGCCGAGCCCGCCGCGCAACAGGCCGGCGCCGCCGGTATCCTCCGCGAGCTCCTTCCGCCAGATGACGATCGGCGCGACCGTCTCGGTGGCCTCCGCCGGGATAGTGCGCACGCCGCTTGGAAACGCGGTGGCGGATAGCCCGTCCTTGGTCGGCCGCGCGCCGGCGCCCCCTGAGTTGAAGAGCGCCACTTCGAACTCCGGCGGCTCGAACGCCGCATTGCGCCTGGCCTCGCTGTCGATGGCCGTCGCGCCGCCCCTTAGCTGCACGATCCAGAGCGAGGCCGCGCCCTCCGCCGGCACCCGCTCGGGGATCGCCTGGTGCAGGCAGCCGAACACCAGGTCGGGCAGCATGTGGCCGATGACGTGGCGGGCGGCGACCGGCCAGGGCCTGGGCACGTTGAGGATCGAGCCCTCAGGCGCCGAGACGGTGAGTGGCGCGAGCGAGCCCGCGTTGTTCGGTATGTCTTTCGCCACGATGCACTTGAGGCCGAAGCTCGTGTAGGCGGTGGTGTAGTTGAGCACCACGTTGATGCCGTGATTGCTGGCGGGCGAAGTGCCGGTGAAATCGACGTGGATTCCGTCGCCCGAAACGGTCATGGCGGCGGCCAGCGTGATCGGCTCGTCGTAGCCGTCCATGGTGAGCGTGTTGCGGTATGTGCCCTTGGGCAGCTCGGCGATGGCGGCCAGCGTGGCCGCGCGTGAGCGCTCGATGATCTCCTCGCCCAGCGCATCGAGGTCGGTCAGTCCGAACTCCTCCATCATGGCGAGCAGACGGTCCGCGCCCGCCCGGTTGCAGGCGATGAGCGAATGAACGTCGCCTTCGAGCTGAAGCGGCTCGCGCACGTTCCAGCGCACCATCTCCAGCAGGTCCTCGTTGATCCGGCCTTCGCGGCAGAGCGGCATGATGGGAATGTAGAGGCCTTCCTCGAACACCGATCGCGCATCCGGCCCGAAGCCGCGCCCGCCGATGTCGACCACGTGCGCCGTACAGGCGAACGAGCCGATCACCTGGCCCTCGCGAAACACCGGCGTCACCACCGTGAGGTCGTGTAGATGGCCGCAGGTGAGCCATGGGTCGTTGGTGATGTAGACGTCGCCCTCGCGCACGACCTCGTTGGGGTAGCGCTCGAGGAAGTGCTGCACCGCGATGGCCATGGAGTTGACGTGCCCGGGCGTGCCGGTGACCGCCTGGGCCAGCATCCGGCCCTTGGTGTCGAAGACGCCGGCGGAGAGGTCGCCCGCCTCGCGAACGGTGGTGCTGAAGGCGGTGCGCAGCAGCGTCTGCGCCTGCTCCTCGACCACCGAGATCAGGCGATTCCACATGATCTGCGTCTTGATCTGGGCGAGGCCGGAATCGGTGTTGCCGTTCATCAGGCGTCCTCCCCTTGTGGCGACCGACGTTCGAGCACGATAGCGCCCAACGAATCGACCGAGGCGGTGAATTCCGCGCTCACCACCACGGTCGTGTCAGTCTCCACGATGAGCGCGGGCCCGTCTATGCGCGCGCCGGGCGTGAAGTCAGCGCGCCGGTAGAGCGCCGCCTCGACCACGCGTCCGCTACCCGGATCGAAGACGGGCCGCCCGCCGCGCGCCGGCGGCGCGGCTGCCTCGGGGGATGGCTCGATGGGGGCGACGGCCTCCGGCACGGCGCTCACACCGACGGACCAGCTCACGATCTCGAGGTCGAGCTTCGGGATGATGCGACCGTAGAGCGCCTCGTACGCGGTCTCGAAAGCCTCGCGGATGATGGCGGTATCCTCCCGCGCCCAGGTGCGATTAGGAAGCGGCACGACGACTTCGTGACCCTGTCCCAGATAGCGCATGTAGGCGGAGCGGTGCTCCCGCGTCGGCGCGCTTGGTGCTCCTCGTGCAACGATGGCGGCGGCCTCGTCGCGCATTTCCCCCAGCACCCGGTTGGCGGTGTCGGGGTTGAAGGCGCTCACTACCTGATAGGCGCTGCGCACCACCTCGTAGGCGACCGGCGCCCGGAGGAAGCCGACGGCAGAGCCCACCGCCGCAGCGGTCGGGATCAGGATGCGGTCCATGTCGAGCTTTTCGGCGAGCCGGGCGGCGTGCAAGGGTGCCGCGCCGCCGAACGCGATCATCGTGCGCTCGCCGAGCGTGGCTCCGATCTCGATGGCGTGGACGCGCGCGGCGCTCGCCATGTTCTCCCCCACCATCTCGCCGACCCCAAGGGCGGCTACCTGCGGTTCCAGATCCAGCGGCGAGCCGATCGCGGACGCGAGGGAGCTGACGGCGGCCTGCTCGTCGAGCGCGATGCGCCCGCCCGAGAAATCGGCCGGGTCGATGCGCCCCATCACCAGATCGGCGTCGGTCACCGTGGGCTCGGCGCCGCCCTGACCATAGCAGGCCGGCCCCGGCTGGGCGCCCGCGCTTTCCGGCCCCACCGCGATGCGGCCCAACCGGTCCACCGCGGCGATAGAGCCGCCGCCTGCGCCGATCTCCACCATCTCGATCACGGGGATGCGGAGCGGCAGGCCGCTGCCCTTGAGGAAGCGATGGGCGCGGGCGACCTCGAAGGCCCGCGTCGTCTGCGGCTGGGCGTCGTCGATCAGGCAGATCTTGGCGGTGGTGCCGCCCATGTCGAAGGAGAGAACGCGATCGAGCCCGCATTGGCGGGCGACGTGGCTGGCGAAGACGGCACCGCCCACCGGGCCGGATTCCACCAGGCGGATGGGAAAGCGGATTGCCGTCCCGATGTCGGCGACGCCGCCTCCAGACAGCATGACGAAGAGCGGGCAGCGGAAACCCGCCTCGCGCAGGCCAGCTTCCAGATTGCGCAGGTAGCGCGCCATGACCGGCTGGACGTAGGCGTTGGCGCAGGCGGTCGAGAAGCGCTCGTACTCGCGCATCTCCGGCGCCACTTCAGACGACAGGGTGATCGCGAGGTTCGGCAGCGCCTCGCGCAGGATGTCGCGCACCCGTTGCTCGTGCGCCGGGTTGACGTAGCTGTGCAGGAGGCCGATTGCCGCGCTCTCGATGCTCTCGGCGGCGAGGCGGGCGGCCGTGGCTGCGACCGCCGCCTCGTCGAGCGGCAGGATCGGGTCGCCAGAGGCGTTGAGCCGCTCGGGAATGGGGAAGCGCCACTGCCGGGGCACCAGCGGCACCGGCTTCTCCATGTCGATGTCGTATTGCTCGAAGCGGCTTTCCGTGCCCATCTCGATGGAATCGCGGAACCCTTCGGTGGTGATCAGCGCAGTGCGCGCGCCCTTGCGCTCGATCATCGCGTTGGTGGCGAGCGTGGTGCCGTGGATGACCAGCGCCACCTCGTGCGGGGCGACGCCGCATGCCTCCATCGCCTGCGCCAGGCCCAGGCGCACACCCTCCTCGGGCGCGTCGGGCGTCGTCAGTACCTTCGCCGTGAACCGCTCAGTTCCTCGCTCGAGCACGATATCGGTGAAGGTGCCGCCAATATCGACGCCGATCCGAACCTCAACGCCCGTTTGCGTCATTCGTGACCTGCCTGCAATGAGTTGGATCGCACGGTTTGAGACGGGTCTCGGTTAGGCTTGGCCGGAACAGCAGGGGCGGGTCCGACGAAGCAAGACTGCGGCCAAGCCGCCGACCTATTGCCGTGCCGTGGTGCCGCCGTCGATGGTAAGCACGGTGCCGTTGCAGTAGGTCGCCTCGTCGGAGCCGAGATAGAGGCAGCCGTAGGCCATCTCCTCAGGCGTGCCGGGGCGCAGCATCGGCGTGAGCCGGTCTGCCATGTCGGGATCGTCGAAGAGGTTGAGCACCGGCGCCACCATCGGCGTGTCGATGAAGCCCGGTGCAACGCAATTGGCCCGGATATGGTCCTTGGCGTAGGCCACGCAGAGCGAGCGCGTCAGGTTGATGGCCGCTCCCTTGGAGGCGGTGTAGGTGTGGGCGACGGGAAGCCCCTGAAAGCCTGAGATGCTGGCGACATTGACGATCGCACCGCCGCCCTGCTTCTGCATGATGGGGACCACGCCGCGGCAGAGATAGAAGTAGGAATCGAGGTTGATCGCCATCACCTCCTGCCACTTCTCGGGCGTGGTGTTGACCACGTCGCCCATCGAATCCGGGCTCTTCTCGAGCCAGCTGTAGCCCACGCTCGCGCAGTTCACGAGGATATCGATGCGCCCGTAGGAATCCATGGCAGCCTGGATCAGTGCCTCGGTCCCTTCGGGCTGCGCCAGGTCGTGTGCGACCACGAAGCCGTCGCCGCCCGCCTCCCTCGTAAGCCGCATGGTCTCGTCGAGGTTCGCCTGGGTGCGGGAGCAACCGACGACCTTGGCGCCCTCGCGCCCGAACAGAACCATGCAGGCGCGCCCGACGCCCGTGCCGGCGCCCGAGATGAGCGCGATCTTGCCGTCGACCCGTCCGGTCATGCTCTCCCTCCCTTCAGTCCCGCTGGGGACGCAGCAGCACCTTGCACTCGTCGGTCGGCGTCCTGAGCCTCTCGAAGCGCTCGGCCAGATCGTCGAAGCCGATCACGTGGGTGATGAGCGGCTTGGGATCGATCCGCCCGTTCGCGATCAGGTCGAGCACGACCTCGAAGTCCCTTGGCTTGTAGCCGAGCGCCCATTGCAGGCACACCTCCTTCGCCAGTGCGGCGAGCGGAATGAAGCTCTCCTCGTTGGTGCAGACGCCGCAGACCATCACCTTGCCCTGGTGCTTCACCAGGTCGATGCAGAGCCCGAGCATGCCGGGCACGCCGACGCATTCGATCACGAGATCTGGCGGGCCGCCGGCAATCGCCGCGTACTGCTCGGCCACGTCTCCCGCGTTGGGGTCTATGGCCGCCGTCGCCCCCATCGCAAGCGCGCGCTCGCGGCGGTTCTCGGCAAACTCGCTCACCACCACGTGGCGGGCGCCGGCAAATCGCGCGAATGTCGTGCAGGAGAGGCCGATGGGGCCGGCGCCGATCACCAGCACGTTGGTGCCCGGCCGCATGCTGGCCTTGTCGATCACGTGATGCCCGACGGAGAGCGGCTCCGCCGTCGCGCCCTCGCGGAAACTCAGACCCTGCGGCAGGCGCAGCGCGTTGCCGGCATCGACCCGGATGTACTCGGCGTAGGCCCCCGGCGCGCCGAAACCGGTGATGATGTTGTTGGGGCAGTGGATGCCCATGCCGAGCTTGCACTGGCGCCCGCAATCGGCGCAGGCGTTGACCGGTACGGCGGTGACGTGGTCGCCCACGTTCCAGCCCCCGCCGGCATCCGCGCCCACTTCGACCACCGTCCCGGTGAACTCGTGGCCCAGGATCTGGCCGTCTGGCACCACCAGCGCGCCCGCCTCGGTTGCGTGGAGGTCCGAGCCGCAGATCCCGCAGTACTCGACCTTAATGAGGAGATCCCCCGGCTGCGCGGCCGGCGCCTCGACCTGTTCGATCGACAAGGGATTGCCGACACCCCTGAACACTGCTGCTTCCATCTCTCTCCCTCCTCGATCCGGTCCAGCGCAGGCGCTGCCCCGGCTCAGCCTTCGTCGTAGCGATACCAGCCGTTGCCCGCGCTGCGCCCATTGTAGCCCGCCTTCACCATCTGCTTCAGCAGGGGGCGTGGCATGAAGCGCGGGCCGTAAGCCTCGTGCAGGATCTCCTGCACGTCGAGGCTGAGGTTGTTGGTCACCGCGTCCATCAGGCGGAAGGGCCCGACCGGCAGCCCCATGCCGAGCTTGCAGGCGGTGTCGATGTCCTCCGGCGTCGCCACCCCTTCCTCGACCAGCCGGATCGCCTCGATCCAGAAGATGTGGATCAGGCGATTGACCGCGAAGCCCACCACATCCTTGATCGGCACCGGCGTCTTGCCCGCCTCCTCGCAGACGGCGGTGACGGCGGCGACGGTCTCGTCCGCGGTCTCCAGACCCGGGATCACCTCGACCAGCTTCATGCGCGAGACCGGCGAGAAAAAGTGGGTGCCGAGGAAGCGCGGCCGGCGCGCCGCCCCCAGGTAGGAGGCGAGCACGCTGATCGAGATGCTCGAGGTGTTGCTCGCGATCAGGCAGTCCGGGTCCAGAACCTCGTCCAGCGCCTCGTAGACGCCGGCCTTTACCTGCTCGTCCTCGAACACGGCCTCGATCACCATCTCGCAGGGCGCGAAGTCGCCGAGATCGAGAGTGGTGCGCAGATTTTCCTGCACTCTGGCCTTGTCGTCCGCCGTGTAGAAGCCGCGTGCGATGCCCTTGTCCAGCACGCTGTCGAGCTTGGCCACGGCCTTGTCGAGAAGCGCCTGCTCGCGGTCGCTCAGCAGCACCGTCTTGCCGGCGAGCGCCATCACCAAGGCGATTTCCGAGCCCATCATGCCGGCGCCCACCACGCCGATGGTGTTCACGGTCATCCGTCAGCTCTCCCTCTGCGGCCAGTCGCTAGTGCACGACGCGCTCGATCAGCATGGCCAATCCCTGACCCGCGCCCATGCACATGCTGATGATGGCGGTCTTCTGTCCCGTCTCGGCCAGGTGCTGCATGGCGACGAGGGTCATGCGCGCGCCGGTGGCGCCGGGCGGATGGCCGAGAGAGATGCCGCCGCCGTAGAGGTTGCAGCGCTCGCGCGAGACCCCGAGCTGCTTCTCGGCATGCAGATTGACGACGGCGAAGGCCTCGTTGATCTCGTAGTAGTCGACGTCGTCCACCCTCATGTCGTGCTTCTCGAGCAGTGCGCTGATTGCGGGCACCGGCCCGCAGCCCATGATGCGGGGCGGGACGCCGACGATGCACCAGTCGACGATGCGGGCGTGCGGCTCCACGCCGAGCGCTTCGGCACGCGCGCGGTCGGCGACCACCACCATCGCCGCCCCGTCGGTGACGCTGCTGGAGTTGCCGGCCGTCACCATCCCGTCGTCGCGGAACACCGGTCTCATGCCGGCGAGCTTCTCCCGCTCGACGTCGGGGCGCGGGCTCTCGTCCTCGCTCATCGTACGGGTGGCCCGGCGTTCCCTGACCTCGAT
>Ga0209754_1000512_pt1 | contig 53504 bp, 39 predicted proteins | sample MesohylBB_FD_187295 | JGI IMG/M metagenome (GOLD analysis project Ga0209754, IMG submission 187295) | Host-associated microbial community of the marine sponge Aplysina aerophoba from Gulf of Piran - sponge mesohyl, lysed by bead beating... | ecosystem: Host-associated > Porifera > Sponge >...
ACACCTCCGGGACGCCGGACGCCCCAGAAGCGCTGGACACCTCCGAGACGCCGGACGCCCCAGAAGCGCTGGACACCTCCGAGACGCCGGACGCCCCAGAAGCGCTGGACACCTCCGAGACGCCGGACGCCCCAGAAGCGCTGGACGCCTCCGAGACGAGTGCGGCCTGTGAGCTGTCCGGCTCGGTTCCTGAACGGTCGGCGCCCTCGGTCACGGAGCGAGAGCCGCCCATGCCCGGGCGGTGGCCTCGTCGCCGACCACAGACAGCGAGCCGCCGTCGAGCGGCAGCCGGTTCCACATGGCCAGGAACAGGGCGCCGCCCGGTCCCCGCACCGCGGCGTCGCCCTTCACATGGGCCCGTTCGAACACCACGTCATCGCCTTCGGCGTGCACGATCCACTCGCCGTCGCCGTCGGTGCGGTGCAGGTGAAGGCTCCCCGCCGGCAGATCCCGCCGCTTGCGCTTCTGGGCGTTGGGCAGCACGAACTCGAAGAACTCGTCCACCCCGTCGGTCCCCTGGTCGCCGTCGACCGGGCCGGTCGCGCCGACCGCGTTCTCGGCGTCCCAGCGGTGAACGCTGGTCTCGTGCAGCATCCGGCGGAAGTAGAAGCCGGCGTCGGGCCGGGGCGACCAGTTCCACACCGGGGTGTCGGGCTCGATGCTGGCCAGGGCTTCGACGAGCCGGTCCAGCGCCGCCGCCGCGAAGTCCACCGCCGTGTCGTCCTCGGGCACCTGGGGCATCTGCTCGCGGCCCAGGGGCTCGGTGGCCCGGCCAGCCACGTAGCTGCCCACCAGGCCGTGGACCCATCCCATGTGCCCGGCCAGGTCGCGCAGCTTCCAGTCGCCACAGGTGGGCACAGCCGCTTCGAGGTCGGAACGGGCCACCTCGATCATGCGGCGCCCGTCGAGCTCGATCTGGTTGACGATTGCGTCTCTGTCCATGCTCACAGTCTGGCCCTCCGGCACCCGGTCGCGACAGTCGGCGCCCGCCGAGGGGCCGAGAGGGCGGGCGACCGCCTCGCACGCGCCTCTCGGCCACGACTTCCCGACGCGGCGACGCAGGGACGCGACGCCGTCGCCTCGCTGCCACCACAGCAGCGCACCGCGGTAGTCTGTCGCTCCAACAGGAGGTGTGGTGTGCCTCGACCGCGGTCGTGATGAGTGCCGGCACTGTGAAGGGCACTGACCTTCTAGGTCGATCGTCTGCGGGCGCTCAGCCTTGTTGAGCGGGAGCCGAGCAGCCGGAGTTCGGCGACCGCTTGCGACCGGCCGTCAGGAGATTCGGTGGCTCGTTCTCGACTGACGTCGAGCGGCCGACGGTCGCCTCCCGCCGCCCGCGGCCGCATCGCCATCGGCGGTGCCTCGTTCCTGCTAGCGGTTATTTCCGCTGCGTGTCTGGCCCCGAGCCACGACGGCGACAAGAATGGCCTCGACGCGGCCGAGCGGACCACCCCCGCGCCCGACACCACAGCGCCGACCCAGACCACCACCGAAACACCGACCACCACCCACGCGCCCGACACCACAGCGCCGACCCAGACCACCACCGAAACACCAACGACCCTCGCGCCGGACACCACGGCACCGACCCAGACCACCACCGAAACACCGACGACCACCCCCGCACCGGACACCACAGCACTGACCCAGACCACCACCGAAACACCGACGACTGCCGCGCTCTTGGACGCGTGCGCACAGTCGCTCGGCGAACGGGTCGCACCGACGATTCCATTGGGCGAGGCCGATATCGACGGCGACGGTTACGACGAAGAACTCTTCACCGACGACGAACGGAGAGAGGTGTGGGTCCGCGCCGCGCCGGACCGTTTCGCGGCACCCACCACCCTCGAGTATGCGCAGGGGCTGCTCGACGCGGTCGATCTCGACGGTGACGGCGACGAGGAACTGTTTCTCGACGTCGGTGGCAACACCGCCCAGTGGGGCGTCCTGCTCGACTGGGACGCCGACGCCTGCGCACTGCGGGCCGTGGAGGACCCCCGCCCCGATCACACCGGCGACTGGCGCTTTCTGCACCAGGCGTGGGGCTTCAGTTGCGTTCCCATCGGATGCTGGATGAACATCGTCTGCACGATGAACGATGGGATCGTTGAGATCGTCACCAGCGAGGCTGAGCCCACCGAAGACTCATACGCTCGGTATCTTGCCGATCCAGACCAGCCGCCGGAGGATGTCGAAGTCTGGTGGTATTCGGCAACGTTCCGCCTCGACGGCGAGCTCAAGATCCTCGCCTCCGAGCACGGCACCGGTCCCTTCACCGATGGGTTCCCCATTCCGCGGGTGCGAGGCGTTGCCTGCTCGAACTGGCTCCGTGGTCGCGAAGGGGCTGTACCGTGAGCCCGACGGTGCTAGAGGACGGGGAGATCACCGACATCTGCGAGCAGTACCTGCCCTGACCAGGAGGTACGACGCAATCCAGCGGCTTCAGCCGCTTGAGAATGTCTGACCGACATGTTCAGACAGGTCGAGCAGGCGCTCGACCTGTCTCGATTCGAGTCTGCCTCCGGCGAAACCCCGTGCCGCTGCCGACGTGATGGCGGTGCCGCATGGCCACCGCAGCACGAACATGCTCATGCGCCTTTGCTCGCATGCAATCGCTAGATTCGACAGGCATGAGAACCACAGTCAACTTCGACGAAGATGACGAAGATATTGGCAAGGCTGCGGCCCGGCTGCGAAAGGAGTCGAGGATCGGAGTGTCCGAAGCCGTCAACCACCTGACCTGCCGCGGTCTGCTGGCTCCAGCCGAACGGCGGCCATTCGTGCAGCAGACCCACCCGCTGGGGCTGCGGATCGAAGTCACCCATGTCGCTGACGCCATCGACGTTCTCGAGGGACCGCAGGCCAGGTGACTTCTTGTGCTTCTCGACGCCGACATCCTGCTGTACGCGGTCGGGTGAGACCATGGGCACTTATGCGATCAGCGGCTCCGCCTCGGGGATGGGCGCGGCCACCCGGCGCCGTCTAGAGGCCGCAGGACACCAAGTCGTCGGCATCGACCGGCGAGAAGCGGAGGTGATCGCCGACCTGGGGACCGCCGACGGCCGGACGGAGGCGGCGGCGGCTGTCATCAGTGCGGCTGGTGGAGTGCTCGACGGTGCCGTGTCGGCTGCGGGCCTCGGTCCGCCCGTCGCCGGTGAGCTGATCGCCCGAGTGAACTACTTCGGCTCGCAGGCTCTATTGGAGGGACTGAGGCCCGCCCTGGCCGCCTCGGGCGGGGCCCAGGTAGTGCAGTTCGGGTCGAACTCGTCCACCACCACGCCCAATCTGCCCGACGATCTGATCGCCGCCTACCTCGACGGCCGCGAGGAGGACGCGGTAGCCGTCATCGAGACAGTCGATCCGGTGTTCGCACCCGCTGTCGCCTACGGCGGCGCGAAGCTGGCCATCACCCGGTGGTGCCGCCGCACCGCGGTCTCGGAGCCGTGGGTGGGCGAGGGCATCCGGCTCAATGTCATCGCGCCGGGGCCGGTCGACACCCCGCTGCTGCGTGCCGGCCAAACCGACGACGTCTACGGACCGCTGATGGAGGCGTTCCCGGTTCCGGTGACCGAGACGCCCGACGCTGACGCTCTGGCCGCCTGGGTTGAGTTTCTGCTGTCGCCGGTGGCCCGGTTCGCCTGCGGCTCGGTGTTCTACGTGGACGGAGGCACCGACGCCCTCATCCGCTCCGACGACTGGCCCCGCACCTTCACAATGTGATTGCTGCGCTCAGAGGCCGAGCGAATTGGCGGGACGACGCGGTCCATGCGGCGCGAGGCCGTGGCCCGAGCGGCTCGTGAGCTCAGCGAAGCGGGAATGACACCGCTCCAACGTGACGGATTCCCACCTATCCGCGCAGCGTTCAGGCGACCAGCCGCAGGCCGGCGGTGGAGGCCATGGCCACCAGCACGACGACCATCATGGGCGCCTTCCGCCAAGCCGCCACCGCTCCGGCCGCTACCCCCGCCACTCTGCCGTCCAGCACCAGTTCGCCGGCCTCGTCCAGGGTCATCACCACCACGAGCGCCGAGAACAGTGTGACCGGCAGCAGCCACACGACCGCCCCCAGCCGCTGTTCGACGATCCGTCCGAGGGTCGTGACCCCGAGCACCCTGATGCCATAGGCGCCGGCGGCCAGTACGAGGATCACCGTCCAACTCACGGCGTCGGCCCCGGCTCGGTTCTCGACGTCGGTCCATCATGGGGATCCTGTTGGCGACGGACCTGCACGAGCGCGGCGGGCGCCAGTGCAACCACCGACAACAGGATGGGAACGCCGGCTGCCGTGAACGGAACCGCGGCCACTGCGACGACCGCCGCTCCCAGGGCGGCCACGCGGCCCGGCGCGCTCCGCAGGTGAGGGGCGAGGAGAGCGACGAATATCGCCGGAAGCGCGGCATCGAGCCCCCATTTCTCGGGATCGCCGATGACCCCGCCGAGCGCCGTTCCGGCCACCGACCCCGCGATCCAGCACAACCAGAGGGTGACACCGGTGAACCAGAAGGCCCCCGAGCCGTCTCGGCGGTTGGTCTGCGCCACAGCCATGGCGGTGCTCTGGTCGATCACGAATTGGGCGGCTACCAGCCGCCCCGGCACCGACGAAGGCAGGAACCGCCGCACCACGGGCCCGTACAGCGCGTAGCGGGCGATCAGCAGCAGGGCCGATCCGACGGCCGCGGCTCCGGTCCCGCCGCTGTCGATCACGCCCACCACCACGAACTGGGCCGCCCCTGCGCACGCCAGGGTCGACAGCACCGCGATCTGGGCCAGGTCCAGCCCGGCGGCGTCCGCGAACACGCCGAAGGTCACACCGATCACACCGACCGCGAGGCTCATGAACACGCCGTCTCGCCAGTAGTGCTTGGGACGGATCATTGGCCCGCTGCCATCACGCGAGGCGTCGGTACAGCTCGGCCACCAGCAGCCGCCCACGGGTGTCGAGGGCACGCAGCATGGCCGCGGCCATCGGCGACCGGGCCCCGTTCCCGGTGCCCACCATAAAGACCACAGCCTGTATGCCAAGACCCATTCCTGCCGCCGTTCGTGTCTGGCGCGAAAGAGCAGCCCACCGAATCCCCACAATACCGCTGCTATGCTCTCAATCATGACCAAGAAGAGCAGAGAAAGACAGGCTGAGGGACTGAGTGAGCTAATCCTAAGGCGCGGAATGGAGCCCAGCGTGCCTCCACCACCGCCAAAGGCAAGCGATAGTGTCCCTCTTCCCCCTAGTGAATCGACTGATGATCACAATTCAAGCGAGTAAGTAGGTGCCAAGCACTCTCACGGCGCTACTCATTGCCGGCGCTACTCATTGCCGTCGTACTCCTAGTCCCTGGGTACCTGCACCACATTGTTCGTAGTCGCAGATTCCCGACGAGAAGGCAGTCCGCTACGATGGAGGGCGTTCAGCTTGTCGTCGTATCAATCGTCTCCAATACCGTCTTATTCGGTATCTTTGTCTCGTTGCGCTTCACGCCACTGAAATACCATACTCCTAGCGTGACGCAGCTAATTGATGATCCTCGTGGCTACACCCTGATGGATGACAATAGATTGGCATACGTAGCTGTATGGTGTGTCCTCCTAGTGACTCTTTCTTCATTACTTGCTGCGGCTATCGCACAAGGTACTTCTCCATTGGATTGGTTTTCTAGGCGCTTCGCTCCCACCATCTCGAATGAGTCAGCTTGGCATCGCTATTTCAGGACTAACGTACCCGATGGGTGTGCCGTCTTCATCGGTTGTGAGATGCACGACGGAAGTTACATCTCAGGTCAGCTCGCTTGGTTCAATACAGACTCGGATGAGTCGCCCAACCGAGATCTGTCTATCGCTCCGCCGTTCGTTGGAGTGAACGCTAACGGAAAGAATGTCCACTTCACAGGGCACAGTCGAGTCGTATTGTCGGCTCGAGATATTCGCCGCATATACGTCTCATATATTGAGTCTTCCAAGTTACCCAGTCAACAAGATTAGAGCCCGCCCAAATGGGCTTCTAGGCAGGAGCGGCAGACCCACACAACCGATCGTGTCCGATGTCGTCTACCCGATTCTCAAAGTGCTCGACAATTTTCTCCACAGCGGGATTTCGCTTGTTGTTGAGAGCAGGCAGAGCGAAGACGAAGCGGGGCCACGATCCTGATGACTTCGATTCTCGATATTTCCAATTCGGTCTGAAGGACTTCTCGAGGTCAGGATCGAGGCCCCAGTCGAGTTTCTTCATCAGCCACCCCCACCTCTCCTTGTTGCTCGTGAATAGCACCAGCACTCGAGGCTTCGCACGGGAGATCAGCTCCCATCCAATCTTCAGGCCGTGCTTTTCGAGCCCCCGGGGCAGGTGCTTCGGTCTCTCCGACCGAAACGGGATGAGATTTCCGGCGGGACTGCGCTGCAGCAGGCGCTTGCCGTCCTCGCGTCCACCTGCGATCGCCGCGGCGACCTCCAGTGCTGCTTCTTGCATCGGGTGGCAGCCCTTCGGCTGGCCGTCCCAACACTCGTCAAGGTATGCCGAGTAGCACGACTTCGAGAAGGGCCATTCGTGGTGGCGGGGGTCCGCAGCCGTGTGGTCGCCGCCTGGGTTGGTGCCGAGGAACATGACGCCGCCGTGATTCTCAAAGGTGGCAGCCGACGAGTAGAGGAGGCGATAGTTCGGCGTGCAGTCTCCGGGTCCTCCGAAGCCGCTCCACACATTGCTATCCCCGCTGGGCCCCTTCTTGCGGTGGTAGTCTTCGCAGAGCGTCGTGCACTTCTTGTTCAGCTCATCCAGCGCGGCTTTGGCGGTCACGACAACTCGGCCTCCGGGTCGCCGCTCTCGCCCAGTTCGACATCGAGTCTGGTCGGCGGGAGATCGGGCGAGTGGAGCCGAGACACATCGTCGGGAACATCGGAAACGTCCGTTACCCGGTACGCCGCGACCAGCGCCATGGGCATGGACAGAATCAGCATGGCGTCTCCTCGGGCGACGGATCTCGCCTGTCCATTCTGGCCCGTGGAGCGAGCCGGTGGCACAGCGGGCTATCAGCGGTCATATGGAGAACGTTTGACCTCGATGCGCTGGGCGCGGACATGTAATGATGTCAAGCCAGTGCCCGCAGGCCGGCGGTCGAGGCCATGGCAGCGGCAACCACCACGAGTAGCTGCCCCGGTCGCCAGGCTGACCACCGGGCAGTCGCGCCAGTAGGGCCGCGGCTGGCCGCTCACCCCAGTACCAGCCCGTACGACCGCATCCGGCCGGTCACGCCAGGCGTCGGTGCAGCTCGGCCACCAGCAGGCGCAGCTCGTCGGAGCAGCGGTCGAAGTCTTCCTGCTCGCCCGCGCCGGGATCGACGATCTCCTCCCACGCCTCCGGCGCGAGCGCGTCGAGTTCCAGTGCCCTCACTCTCCGGCCGAGATCGTGGCCGGCGGAACCGCCCTTGAGAGCCGCCAGATCCCTCGCCAGCCGCCGCAGCGATCCGGTGATAGGAGCCGCCTCAGGGGCATTGCGGCGCATCCAATGAAGGTGCAGCGGCTCCATCACCACCACCAGGTCGGCCTCAGCCGCGTCGGTGGCGCGGAACTGACGGGACCGGTGAGCGTGGTCGGTGAGACCGTGCCGAGCCAGAGCCGACCGGGTGCGGATCCCCATCGGATGCCCCTCCAGAGTGAGGGTGCCCGCGCTTCGAACGTCGAGCCGCCCACGGCTGTCGAGGGCACGCAGCATGGCCGCGGCCATCGGCGACCGGGCCGCGTTGCCAGTGCACACCATGTACACCACTGGCCGCTCGCTCATCTCCCTCGCCAGTCTGTCGCCTGAAGGGACCGGCCGACCCTACGGCTGCTGGAGCCGACTGACTCCGCCGAGGTCAGGCTCGGCGGACGGCGCGGCCGTGGTCCCGCCGCGTCGCCGGGCCGGAGCCGACTGACTCCGCCGAGATCAGGCTCGGGGCTGCGCCACAGGTGCGAGATCGTCGCGTTGCACCGGTGTCACTCCCGCTCTTGTTCGCTGCGCTCACGAGCCGCTCGTGCCACGGCCTCGCGCCGTAGGGGCCGCGTCCCGCCTATTCGCTCGGCCTCTCAAGGTGCAACACCGGGTTCGAGCTGCTAGTGCCCTGTCAACAGACGTTCGTCGGGTTGGGAATGCCCGAGATCCGTTCCTTGCAGGTCACAGAGGCGGAAGCACGCGTGCGAAGGTTAGTGGACACAGCACTAGCGGAACTCGGCTTTGCGAATTCCGTTGGGGTCGATCACGTCGCGGATGAGGTGGAGCTCTTCGTCGGTGGGCAGGCGGCTGGCGGGTACATCGTCAGGCACGGTGAGCTCGAAGGGGGTGGCCGTGAGGACGTCGTCGAGGCTGATGCCGGGGTGGACGGACCGCAGGCGCATGGTGCGCTCAGGCGTCTCGAAGTCGAAGGCGGCCAGCTCGGTGACGATCCTGCGGATCTCGTGGAAGCGGCCGCTGGCCTCCGGCAGAGCGGCCACCCGGTCGTAGCCCGGTCCCGACACGACATCCACGCTCTCGACGAAGGTGCGGGCCTGGTTGGGGATCCAGTAGCTGGTGGTGTGGTTGATGACGTTGCCGGGCGCGCCCCGCAGGCCGAGGAGCTGGGCCTTGGGCCGGCGGTAGTCCCCGATGGCCGCGAAGTTCTGGTTGCCGTGGCCGTCGATCTGGCTGGCGCCCATCACCACATGACGCCGCCCGGCCCAGATCTGGTCGAACACGGTGCGGAACGGCAGGTAACCCTCCACCACGATGCCCTCATCGCCGGTGGGGTCGCCCACGATCGTGCCCAGCGGCAGCGCCCCGGTCACCGCGTAGGCGATGGTATCGGTGAGCATCAGGTCGGGCTCGAAGCTGGCCCGGGCCAGCCTTCCCGCCGCCACCGGGAACGGGCCCATCGGATGGCACAGCAGCTCGCCGTCGCCGCGGAAGGCCTCGGCCAGCGCAACCAGCCAGATCTCGTCGATCGTGGCGTCGCTCACGGCACCGCTCCCGCAGACTGGATCCGCTCAGCCAGCGCAACCAGCCAGATCTCGTCGATCGTCGCGTCGCTCATGGTGGCGCCCCCGCAGACTGGGTCCGATCAGCCAGCGCAACCAGCCAGATCTCGTCGATCATCGCGTCGCTCATGGTGGCGCCCCCGACTTGGTCCGCTCAGCCAGTCGGGCCCGGTAGTCCTCGTGGGAGGGCAGGTCCAGCCAGTCGGCCTTGAACCGGTCCCAGGCCTCGGAATCCCGGGCGGTGGCCGCGTACGCCCTCTGGAAGGCCTCGTCGCGGCCGTAGTCGGGCAGGCACTCGGTGAAATGCGCGCCGCCGGGCGCCTCCACCACGCCGTCGGTGTGCAGGCGCGGGATCTTCAGGGTGTGCACCGATCCCTCGCTCAGCAGATCCTCGGTGGCCACGAGCCGCTCGCACGACATGAACGTGCGCTCGGCGGCCATGGCGAACAGGTCGTCGAAGTACAGGTCGGGACCGAGGAACTGGCCGTTGCCGGCCGCGTCGGCCCGGTTCATGTGCACCAGCGACACGTCGATGTCGAAGGCGGGAACGGCCACCAGCTCGGTGCCGTCGCCGTAGGGGCTCGTCACCGTCTTGAGGTCCGGGTTGTAGGTGAGCATGTCGGACCCCAGCCCGGCCCGGGTCGGGTAGAAGGGCACCCGGTGGGCGGCGGCCAGCAGCCCCAGGTAGAAGGCGCCCTCGTCGAACTCCCGGGCCTCCACCGAGCCGGTCTGGCGAGCGATCCGGAAGTGGGGCTCGAGCGGGATGGAGTCGAGCGACACGAACCCGTAGGTGAGCCTGCGGACCCGGCCCGCAGCGCACAGCAGACCCACGTCGGGCCCGCCGTAGCTGACCATGTGAAGATCGTCCAGCTCGCTGCGCAGGATGGCCCGAACCAGCGACATCGGCTTGCGCCGCGACCCCCAGCCGCCGATGCCGATGGTCATGCCGCTGCTCAGCTCCGCGACGACCTCGTCCTCGGTCATCCGCTTGTCAGGCACCGTCCGACCGTAGAGCGTTCGGGTCCGCCGCGCTACCCCCGACCCGAACTGGCAGCACAATGCCCGCATACCGCGCAAAACGCTGCCAATTCCCCGGCACCGCCTGACCCAGCCCCGAACTGGCAGCACAATGCCCGCATACCGTGCAAAACGCTGCCAATTCCCCGGCACCGCCCAACCCAGCCCCGAACTGGCAGCACAATGCCCGCATACCGTGCAAAACGCTGCCAATTCCCCGGCGGCGATAGCTTCGAGGCAGCCTGCCTACCCCGGAGTGGCGCGTGCCCGACAATCCACTCGACATGACCGGCCGGACCGTGATCGTGACCGGGGCCACCATGGGCCTGGGCCGGGTCATCGCCGCGAGGTTCCTGGAGCACGGCGGCGACGTGGTCGTGTGCGCCCGCCGCGAGCCCGCCGAGCCGGTCGCCGCGGCCGGACGGGAGGCGACCTTCGTGGCCGCGGACGTGCGCGACCCCGAGCAGGTGGCCGCGGTGGTGGGGCACGCCGTCGACCGCACCGGCCGCATCGACGTGCTGGTCAACAACGCCGGAGGCGCCCCGCCCGCGGAGACGGCCACGGTCTCGCCCCGGTTCAACGAGAAGGTCATCGCCCTGAACCTGCTCGCCCCGCTGACCTTCGCGCAGGCCGTGCATCCGGTGATGAGTTCCCAGGAGGGCGGCGGGGCGATCATCAACATCTCGTCGGTGTCGAGCATCCGCCCCACCCCGGCGGGAGCGGCCTACGGAGCGGCCAAGGCCGGGCTCGACAGCCTCACGCAGACCCTCGCCCACGAGTGGGGACCGGCCATCCGGGTGCTGAGCGTCGTGGTCGGGCTGCTGCGCACCGAGCAGGCGCACCTCTACTACGGCGACGAGGCCGGGATCGAGGCCGTGGGCGGGACCCTCGCACTCGGCCGGCTCGGCGATCCCGACGAGATCGCCGGCGTGGTGCTGTTCTGCGCCTCGCCCCTCGCCTCGTACATGTCGGGGGCGTCGGTACCGGTGCACGGCGGCGGCGAGGTGCCCTCCTACCTCCTGGCCACCACCGGTGAAGTCGCCAAGTACCGGCCGGGCTCCAGGCAGTGAGAATCCCCGGCCGCAGGACCGCAGGCCGCGGCGCCGTGCTGCTGCTCGCAGCGGCTGCCCTGCTGATCGGCATCCATGCCGGCGCCGCGGCCCACGAGGGCGAGGATGAGCCGATCCCGGCCGACACTGGGGACGACCTGAGGCCCGTGTACGAGATGCCTCCGGGGGCCGACCGGATAATCGGATCCCCCGACCCCGGACCCGACCCCCAGCACGCCGGCGACCGGGGCGGCAGCCTGCAGTTCGTCACCCTGGGCGCAGTGGCCGTCGCAGTCGCGTTCATAGCCTGGCGCATCTCCCGAGCGACCCGTGCGGCGCGGCTCCGGCTCTCCGACACGGCCCCCGAGCATGGCCGCGAGAGCTCCCCGCTGCCATGATCGCATCCTGACGCGGCCGGGACACCCCCGGCGGACCTGCGACCGGTGATGTGGTACTTCATCGACGTGCTGTTCGTGCTGGTCAACATCGCAGTCGGACGACACTTGCTCCGCGTCGCCAGCCCGAGCGACTAGCGCGCCGTTCACGGGGTCCGGCCACGGATCTGACCCTGGGCCGCACCGCCATTGCCACCGGCACCCACCAATCCCGATAATTCTGATCGGATTTGTGTTGTATTGCTCTCCCAGTCGAGCTAGCCTCCCTAATCCCGACCTTCCCTATCAGATTTATCGGATTAAGGATGCCCGACCGCCCGACCTCCTACCCAGTGAACCTGCGCCTGGCCGGCCGGCCCGTCCTGGTCGTCGGCGGCGGTCCGGTAGCGGCCCGCAAGGTGGAGGCGCTCGTGCAGGCCGGCGCCCGCGTGACCGTGGTCGCCCCAACAGCCGCCGGCGCCATCACCGAACGGCCCGAGGTGGACTGGCGGCGGCGGAGATACCAGTCGCCGGAGGCGGGCGCCTACCGGCTGGTCGTCACCGCCACCGACAACCCGGCGGTCAACGCCGAGGTGGCTCGGGACTGCGAGAAGGCCGGCGTCTTCGTCAACTCGGCCGACGATCCGGCCAACTGCACGTTCACGCTCCCGTCGGTCGCCCGCCGGGCGCATCTGCAGGTCGCGGTGTCCACCGATGGCCGCAGCCCCGCCCTCGCGAGCTGGCTCCGTCGCCGGATCGAGCGGGAGATCGACTCCGGGTACAGCGCGCTGCTGAATCTGCTCGCAGACGCCAGGACCGAGGCCAGGAAGGCATACGGCACCTCCGAGGTTGCCGGCTGGGACACCGCCCTGGACGGCGGGCTGCTGGAACTGGTTCGCGTCGGCCGCGTCGAGGAGGCCCGGACCCTGCTGCGGAGCCATCTAGGCCTCGACGGCCAGAGCCAGTCCTGCCCCACCGGCGAGAGCCTCCCCGCCAGCGAACGCCGCAGCACCGGCGAGAGCCGGCCGCTCGGGCGGCATCGAGCAGAGGCGGCGGCATCGTGACCGTGCATCTCGTGGGCGCGGGGCCCGGCGACCCGGAACTGCTGACGGTGCGGGCCGCCAGCCTGCTCCGCCGGGCCGACGCAGTCGTCCACGACCGGCTCGTGGACCCCGCCGCGCTCAAGCTCGCGCCGCCTTGGGCGGAGCTCATCGGCGTCGGCAAGACCCCCGGCGTCCCCGGCCCGTCCCAGCACGAGATCAACAGCATCCTCGTGGACCGGGGGCTCCGCCTCGGATGCGTGGTCCGGCTCAAGGGCGGCGATCCCTTCGTGTTCGGGCGCGGCGGCGAGGAGGCCGCGGCCCTGCGCGCCGCCGGCATCGACGTCGAGGTGGTGCCCGGCGTGACCTCGGCCGTGGCCGCCCCGGCCGCGGCCGGGATCCCCGTCACCCTGCGGGACGTGTCCAGCGGCTTCACCGTGGTGACCGCCCACCAGGATCCGTCCTCGGTGCGGTGGCTCGACTGGGACGCCCTGGCCCGGGCGGGCACCACCCTGGTGATCCTGATGGGGGCGGCCCGGGCCGCCCAGATCGCCGACCGGCTGCAAGCCGGCGGCATGGGACACGACACGCCCGTGGCGGTGATCAGCGGGGCCACGACCCCGCGGCAGCACATCGAACGCACGAACCTGGAGGGGCTGGCCGGCCTGCGGGTGCGCAGCCCGGCCACGATCGTCGTGGGCGCGGTCGCCGCCGCCGACGTGCTCGCCCTCTCCGAACCCGGCGCCTCGGCCGCCCTTGCCGATGACTTCTGCGGCGAGGATCCCGCCCGGCACGGCGCCGTCCCCGACCTGAGCGCGCTGAGCGCCCTGACAGCCCAAGGAACCGTCCCATGACCCTGCTGGAGTCCCGCACCGCCGCCTCGACGCCGCCCGGACCGCCGCCCGCTCGGGGGCCCGTCGACCCCGAGATACGAGCCGACGTCGACAAGTACAGGCAGCAGTACGCGCGGTTCTTGAGCGGCGAGTTGAGCGACGACGTGTTCCGGGTGTACCGGCTCACCAACGGCATCTACGGCCAGCGGCAGGGCGGCACCAACCAGATGGTGCGGGTCAAGGTGCCCTACGGGTCGATCCAGCCCGACCAGCTCGAGATGCTGGGCTGGCTGGTCGACGCCTACAGCCGGGGCTGGGGCCACATCACCACCCGCCAGAACATCCAGTTCCACTTCGTGCAGCTCGACCGGATACCCGAGGTTCTCGAGCATCTGGCGTCGGTGGGCCTCACCACCCGGGAGGCCTGCGGCGACACTGTCCGCAACGTCCAGGGCTGCCACCTGGCCGGCGCCTGCCCCCACGAGGTGCTCGACATCACGCCATGGGCCGAGGCCACCTACCGGCACTTCGTGCGCAACCCGATCAGCCAGCGGCTGCCCCGCAAGTTCAAGATCAACTTCTCGGGCTGCGAGTCCGACTGCGGGCAGGCGATGTTCAACGACGTCGGCGTGATCGGCGTGGCCCGCCGGACCGGCGCCGGAGAACTCGAGAGCGGCTTCAAGGTGTTCATCGCCGGCGGTCTCGGCACGACGCCCCATCCTGCTCTGGCTCTGGAGGACTTCACTCCCCGCGAGGAGCTGCTGCCCACCGTCGAGGCGTGCCTGCGGGTGTTCGACCAGGCCGGCAACCGCGACAACAAGCTGCGGGCCCGCATGAAGTGGCTGGTCGACACGCTCGGCTTCGAGGAGGTCCAGCGGCGGGTGCTGACCCAGCGCAAGTTCCTGGTGGCGTCCACGTCCTGGCCCGGCGGGATCCCCGCCGAGGTGCTGGCCGGCGGCGACGACCCGGCCGGCGAAGGCGACGACCCCGCCGAGATCACCGCCATCGGCCACGGCACCCCGGTGACCCTCGGCACCGGCAGCCCCTACGAGCGCTGGGAGCGGGCCAACGTGGTGCGCGGTGTGCGCGACGGCACCGTCTCGGTGTACGCCCAGGCCCATCTCGGCGACATCACCGGAGACCAGTTCCGGGCCCTGGCCGCCCTGCAGCGGGACCTCGGCTCCGACGTGCGCCTGACCAACCGCCAGAACGTGGTGTTCAGGGGCCTCCACGTCGAGGACCTGCCGCTGGTCTTCGACCGCCTCCAGGGCATGGACATGGCCCAGCCCGGCGCCGAACTGTCCCGCGACGTGGTGGCCTGCCCGGGATCGGACACCTGCAATCTGGCGGTCACCCAGAGCCGCGGGCTGGGCCACGCCATCGGTGAGCGCCTGGAGTCGGAGGGCTTGGCCGAGGTGGGCGGGGTCCGCATCAACATCTCGGGATGCCCCAACTCCTGCGGCCAGCACCACGCGTCGGACATCGGGTTCTTCGGAGCGGAGCGGCGGGTCCGCGGCCGCAGCGCGCCCGGCTACCAGATGCTGCTCGGCGGCCACGTCGGCGACCAGCAGATGCACTTCGGCGAGAGGGCCCTGCGCCTGCCCGCCCGGAACGCGCCCGAGGCGACCGCCCGGGTGATCCGGCGCTTCATCGACGAGCGTCGGGCAACCGAGAGGTTCCGGGACTGGATGCAGCGCGTCGGCGGGGCCCGGGCCGTGGCCGAGGCCCTCAAGGACCTCGACGAGTTCCCCGACTTCGACGACGACCCGTCGTTCTATGTCGACTACGACGAGGCCGGCCCCTACACAGTGGAGACCGGCGCCTCGGAGTGCGCCACGTAGAGGCCGAGCGAGTAGGCAAGCGACACCGGTACCTACGGGCGAGGCCGTGGCCCGAGCGGCCCGTGAGCGCAGCTAACAAGAGCGGGAAACACCCCGCCCCGACGCGACGGGCTCGCACCTACCCGCGCGCGCTGCGTAGCCGCCCCGCGGGGATCCTGGCGGTCAGCGGGGGCTGATCTCGACGGCCACCGGATGGTGGCAGGCGACGTAGTGGTCCTCCGCGCCGACCTGCTCGGTGACCGGCTCCACCTCCAGGCACACCTCGGTGGCCCTCGGGCAGCGGGTGTGGAACCGGCAGCCGCCGGGGGGCGCGGTGGCGGACGGCAGCTCGTCGCCGATGTCGCCCTCGCTCGCGTCCACCGTGGGGGCCGGCTCGGGAATCGAGGCCAGCAGTGCGCGGGTGTAGGGATGGGAGGGACGGGAGTAGATCTCCTCGGTGGCGCCGATCTCGCACACCTTGCCGAGGTACATCACCACGATCCGGTCGCTGACGTTCTTCACCACCGCGAGGTCGTGGGAGATGAACATCACGGTCAGGCCGTAGCGGCTCTTCATGTCCTGGATCAGGTTCAGGATCTGGGCCTGGATGGACACGTCGAGCGCCGACACCGGCTCGTCGCAGATCAGCACCTTGGGGTCGAGCGCCAACGCCCGGGCGATGCCGATGCGCTGGCACTGGCCACCGGAGAACTCGTGCGGGCGCCGGTCACCGAACCTGGCCTCCACCCCGACCGCGTCCATCAGCTCGTCGATGCGGTCGCGGCTCCAGGATCCGATGTCGTCGCCCCACACGGCCAGGCCCTCGGCGATCACGTCGCGCACCCGGCGGCGGGGGTTCAACGACGAGATCGGATCCTGGAAGATCATCTGCAGGTTGGGCCGCACCTTGCGCAGCTCCTCGCCCTCGAGGCCGGCAAGATCCTGGTCCTGGAACCGCACCTCCCCTGCGGTGATGTCCACCAAGCGGATGATGGCCCGGGCCACGGTCGACTTGCCGCATCCGGACTCCCCCACGATTCCGAGGGTCTCTCCGGCCACCACATCGAAGCTCACCTCCGAGACGGCGTGAACCACGCGTCCGCGGCCGGCGGGAAACTGCACCACCAGGTCCTTGACGCACAGCAGCACGTCGTCGCGGTCGCGCAGCTGGGCGTGGCCCGTCCCGGCCATCAGCCGGTCCCCGCCTGGGCCGCGGGAAGGGCCAGACCTGCCGCGGTCGTGCCGGCAGCCCTGTTGGCGGCCAGCGCGTCGGCGCCCCGCTCGGTGCCGGTCGGATTGAGGCAGGCGAAGCGGTGCAGGCCGACCAGGCCGCTCAGCTCGGGAACACCGTCGAGGCAGCCGGCCTGGGCGTAGATGCAGCGTGGAGCGAAGGCGCACGCGTCGGGCGGGCTGACAAGCTCGGGCGGCCGGCCCGGGATGGGATCGAGCCGATGTTTGACGGGATCCTCGATGCGGGGGATCGAGCGCAGCAGCGCCTCGGTGTAGGGATGGCGCATGTCGAAGAAGAGGGTGCGGGCGTCGGCCGTCTCGACGATGCGGCCCGCGTACATGACGGCCACATCGTCGGCCCGGCCGTGGGCCACGCCGAGGTCGTGGGTGATGAGGATCATCGACATCCCCCGATCGCGGCGCAGCTCGTCGAGCAGGTCCAGCAGGTGCTTCTGCACGGTCACGTCCACCGCGGTGGTGGGCTCGTCCGCGATCAGCAGCCGGGGCCGGCAGGCCAGCGCCATGGCGATCACCACCCGCTGGCGCAGCCCGCCCGACAGCTCGTGGGGATACTGCGACACCCTCCTGGCCGGCTCGGGCATGCCCACCTGGCTGAGCAGGTCCTCGGCCTCGTCCCAGGCCTCGCCGCGGGAGCGGCCGAGGTGGTAGCGGAGGGTCTCGGCGATCTGCTCCCCCACCTTCTTGACCGGGTTGAGCGACGTCATCGGATCCTGGAACACCATCGTCATCTGCACACCGAAGAAGTGCTTGGTTCCCGCCGCGGCCAGGGCGCGAACGTCCTGGTCGTCGTAGATCACGTCGCCGCCCACGAGAGCGGTCCGGGGCAGCAGGTTCATCAGCGTCTTGGCGGTGACCGACTTGCCCGAGCCCGACTCGCCGACGATGGCCAGGGTTCGACCCTCGTACAGGTCGAAGCTGACGCCGTTGACTGCGTTGACCGTCCCCCGCTCGGTGGGGAACCGGACGTGGAGGTCCCGAACCGACAGGAGCGGGGCAGGGGCAGGGGTTGCTTCGGCGGCCATCAGAAGGGCAGCTCCTTGACGTCGAAGTACTGACGGATCCGGTCCCCGGCGAAGTTGAGGGCCAGGACGGTGACGAACATCACCGCCACCGGGAGCATGGCCACGTGGGTGGCGTTCTGCAGGTCGCGCAAGCCGGCGCCGTCGACGATCATCTTGCCCCACGAGATGGCGTCGTCGCCGGCCACCGAGAGGCCCAGGAACGCGAGCGACCCCTCGGCCACCACCGCGACAGCCATGCCCAGCAGGGTGAGCGCCCCCATGGGAATCACGACATTGGGCAGCAGTTCGCGAACGATGATGCGCCCGTGCTTGGCTCCGAGCACCCGCGCGGCCGCCACGAACTCGCGCTCGGCGTACACCAGCGTGGAGGCCCGGGCCAGAAGGCCGACGGGCGCGACCGCCAGGATGCCGATGGTCAGGCTCACCACCAGCAGGCTGCGTTCGAGGGTCGCGGTGATCAGTATGGCCAGCACCAGCGCCGGGAACGACAGCAGCACGAAGAAGACGAAGCCCACCGCCTGGTCCAGGCGACCGCGGTAGTAGCCGGCCAGAATCCCCAGAGCGCCCCCGACCACCATGCCGAAGACGATGGCGAAGCCGCCCACAGCCAGGCTGATGCGGGCGCCGTACATCGTGCGGGAGAACACGTCGCGGCCGAGCGCGTCGGTGCCGAACCACGCGTCGAGCGAGGGAGACTCGCGGGGGCCGCCGAAGGCCACCTCGGTGGGATCGGCGATCGGAAGCATGGGAGCGAACAGCGCTACGAAGGCGATGGCCACGAGCCAGACGATCGCCAGCCAGAAGCCCACCCCCAAGCGGCGGCGCACGGCCGCGTCGTCGGGGCTGTCCTCGGGCGTCCTGCCTCGTCGCACCAGGCGAACGATCCGGAAGCGCCGCAGCAGCCGCTGCCGGGACTCCTTGCCCTGGCGCGACGCTCTCGTGGCGGCGCTCACCGGGCCCTCACCCTCGGGTCCAGCCAGCCGTAGAGCAGGTCGACCATGAAGTTGATGATCACGAAGGCGCACGCGACCAGCATCACGATCGCCAGCACCACCGGGAAGTCGTCGCGGACCACCGCGGTCACGATCTCCCTGCCGATCCCCGGTATGCCGAAGATCTGCTCAACCACCAGCGACCCGCCGATCATGGCCCCGGTGCTGACCCCGAAGACGGTCACCACCGAGAACATCGACGGCCGCAGGGCGTGCCGGAACATGATCCTCATGGGAGGCAGCCCCTTGGCTCGCGCCATGTGCACGAAGTCCTCCTGCAGCGTGGTGATCAAGTCGGTGCGCAGCAGCCGCTGGTAGCTGGCCGCCAGCGGCAGGCCGAGCGTGACCGCGGGCAGGATCATGGAGAACACCAGACCGACGGCGGTGTCGCTCTCGTAGGCCGACGGGAACACCTGCCACCGCAGTGCGAGCAGGTAGAGCAGCACCACCGCCAGCGCGAAGTTGGGCACCGACAGCAGGCCGAACGACACCACCGTGGAGGTGCGGTCGAAGGCCCGGTTGGCGCGGTACGCCGCGAACACCCCCCACGGGATGGCGACCCCGAGCGACACGATCTGGGCCATCACCAGCAGGATCAGCGTCTCGGGCAGCTTCTCGCGGATGATCTCGGACACGGGCTGGTCGTTCTGGAACGAGGTGCCGAAGTCGCCGGTGGCCAGGTCGCTGACCCACAGCACGTAGCGCACCGGCACGGGGCGGTCGAGGTGGTACTCGGCCCTGGCCGCGGCCACCGTCTCGCAGTCGCTCCTCGCCCGGTCCATCGAGGTGTCCTCGACCGTTCCGGCCTCGATGCCCTCGCAGTCGAGTTCGGCCATCAACCCGACGACGTTGAACAGCGGATCGCCGAGGAAGTTCATCGCCGAGAACCCGAGGAACGTGACGGCGAACAGCACCGCCACCAGCAGCACCAGCCGGCGGATGAGGAACCGTGCCACGGGCCGCTACCGCCCCCGTCGCCGCGACATGGTCATCCAGGCACTACCCAATTCAAGTCCGGCAGTCACTCCGAACGGAGATTACCACTGCGACTGCTGCCGTGCCCGCCGCACCCGGGGCCCTGACCGCACCTGCCGCCGCTCGGCCTCTAGCCCAGCCAGATTCCGCTCAGCAGCACTCGCCCCCACCCACAAGCCGCTCCCGTCGCTCGCCTCTAGCCCAGCCGGAGCTGGTTCAACCAGATCCGGCCCTGGTTGTTGCAGAACAGCTCGACCCCGTCGGGAGACACCTGCCCGCAGATGTTCTCGACGTTGTCGCGGGCGCCGATGGTCCAGTTGTCGTGGGTCATGAAGATGTAGATGTAGGCGTCGCGGTTCATCTCCTGGATGCGGTGCCAGATCTCGACCCGCCGGTCGAGGTCGTCGATCCTGCGCTGCTCGTACAGCAGCTCGTCGCGCTCCTCGTCGCAGTAGCGGGCGAAGTTCAGCGAGATGGCGGGGCCGATCGCCCCGCACTCCATGAAGATCGCGTCGTTGTCGGGATCGACCGCCCCGAACGCCGGCACCAGGACCACGTCGTAGTTGCCCAGCACCACGTCGACGATCATCTCGCTCAAGGGCTCCACGGTCGTGTCGAGATTGAAGAACTCGTCCCAGGTGTCCGCCAGCAGGTCGACGGCCCGGTCGCTCTCCACCGACGGCCCGGGAGTGCCGAAACGCATGTTGATCCTGCCGTCCGAGCAGTTCTGGGGGCTGTCGGCGCAGTAGGACTCCACCAGCGGTCCCGCCTTCTCCGGCATGTTGGTCTCCTGCTCGACGTCCGGGTTGCGCCAGACCAGGTCGGGATGGAACATCGTGTGGGCCACCGGTGTCGTGCCCTGCCGTATCAGGTCCGCGTACAGGTCCTGGTCGGTTGCGAACGTCAGAGCTTGGCGGGCCCGGATGTCGGAGAAGACGGGGCTCGCCGCGTTGATGATCATCAGCGACTCCTCCGAGCGCTGGTTCTCGACGGTGCGCACCCCTTGATCGGCTGCATCTCGCAGCGCCAGGATCGCCTCTGCGCCGGAGACGACGATCAGGTCGAGTTCTCCGGCTATCAGCCGCTGCGCGGCGATGGTGGAGTCGGTTATGGGCTGCACCTCTATGCGGTCCAGGTGGATGTCGATCATGTCAGCAGCCCAGTAGTCGGGGTTGCGCACCAGCACCGTACTCTCGCCCAGGATGCGGCTCTCGACCATGAAGGGGCCCGTGCCGACCGGCGTCTGGTTGAGCGACGGGTCGGCGGCGGCCTGCTCGAGCCATTCCGACGGCAGGATCATCCCGAGCTGGCTCGTGAAGGCGATCGGCAGCCGGGCCGAGGGGCGGACGCCTTTGAACTGGACCGTGTAGTCGTCGATCTTGACGACGGGCGCGTCGGGGTCGAAGCCAGGCCTGAACGCCACCGAGATCACGGGGTCGGCGAGCTGCGCGCCGAACGTCGCTATGACATCGTCGGCGTCGAGCTCGGTCCCGTCATGGAACCGGATCCCCTCGCGCACCTTCATCTGCCAGCTCGTGCCGTCGCCGATCCTGGTCCACGACTCGGCCAGGACGGGGACCCAGTTCCCCCCGGTGTCGTAGTAGGCGAGCGGGTCGAAGACCGAGTAGGCGATGTTGTAGACGGGCCCCGAGAGGCTGTTGGCCGCAGGGTTGAGGCCGTCGCCCTCGGCCAGGATCGCCACTCTCAGCGTGCCGCCGGACCGGGGCTCCGGCTCGGCGGGCTCCCCGGCGGCGGTTCCGCCGCCGTCTCCGTCGGGCGCGGGCGCAGTCGTGGTAGTGGTGGTGTCGACCGGCGCCACCAGCAGTTCCTGCTCCCCGACGTCGTCCGGCTCGTTGCCGGTGGCCGCCGGTGCCCCGCCGGCGCCGTCGTCGGAGCCGACGGCATCCGGCAAGTCCGGCTCCCCGGCCGGCGCGGCGTCCCCGTCGGGCTCAGCCGCCGGGGAGGACGGTCCGCCGCCGCCTCCGCACGCGCTCGCGGCCAAGGAGCAGACGAGCACGGCCGCGAGCCGCCGTCTCCAGCGCCGGTCGATCCGTCGAGCAGCCATCCCCGAATGCCCTCCCAGTAGAGGCCGGTGAGCCGGCGCCTAGCCGTGCAACCCCGCGGGGCGGCGCGGCCGGCCCGCCGATGCTATTGGCGCGAGCATGCGGAGCGGGCGTCTTGGCGTGTCAGCTCAGCCAGACCTGGTGCAGCTGCGCCCGGCCCTGGTTGTTGCAGAACAATTCGATCCCGTCGGGCGAGGTCTGGCCGCAGACGTTGTGGACGTTGTCGCGGGCGCCGATGGTCCAATTGGCGTGGTTGAAGAAGACGTAGGTGTAGGAGTCCCGGAGATCCTCCTGGATCTGGTGCCAGATCTCCACCCGCCGGTCCAGGTCGTCGCTGGCCCGCTGCTCGAACAGCAGGGCGTCGCGCTCCTCGTCGCAGTCGCGGGGCCAGTTGATCGAGATGAAGTCGATCGAGCTGCACTGGATCCACAGCACGTCGTTGTCGGGGTCGATCTCCCCGAACTGCCGCCAGGTGACCACGTTGAAGGCCCCGAGGGCCACCTCCGTTATGTGCGAGTCCTGGAGCAGTTCCTGCGCGGTGACGTTGAAGTAGTCCTCCCAGCCGTCGGTCAGCAGGTCGGCGATGCGGGTCTGGGCCACCGACGGGCCCGAGTACTGGAGCTCGACGTTGATCTTGCCGTCCGTGCAGTGGGCGCGCCGCTCCCCGCTGAAGACGGGCCATTCATAGTCGCCGGGATTGTCTGCGCAGTACGCGGCCACCAGCGGCCCGGCCCGCTCGGGCATGTTGGTCTCCTGCACCACGTCCGGGTTGTGCCAGACGAGGTCGGGGTGGAACATCGTGTCGGCCGGCGGGGCGGTGCCCTGGCGGATGAGCTGCACGTAGGCGTCTCGATTGGTCGCGAACGTGAGCGCCTGGCGGGCCCTGAGGTCGTCGAACGGGGGCTGAGCGACGTTCATCATGGCGAAGTCCTCGCTGGAGCGCACGTTCTCGATGGTCCTCACGCCTTGATCCGAGGAGTCGCGGAGAGTGAGGATGGCGTCGGAATTGCTGGTCACCAGCATGTCGATGTCGCCGGCTGCAAGCCGCTCGGCCGCGATCACGGGGTCGGTGATCGGATACACCTCTATGCGGTCCAGGTAGATGTCGGTGATGTCCGCGGCCCAGTAGTCGGGGTTGCGCACCAGCACCGTCACCTCGTCCTGGACCCGGCTCTCGATCATGAAGGGGCCGGTGCCGACCGGGAACTGGTTGAGCGTGGGATCCTCCAGAGCCCGGGCCAGCCACTCCGACGGGGGAGTCATGCCCAGCTGGCTGGTGAGGAACTGGGGGAAGTGGGCCGCAGGCTGGAGCGGGTTGAACTGCACCGTGAGGTCGTCGACCGCCACCACGCCGCCGGTCTCGGGAAAGAGGGGGCGCACCGCGAGCGAGACCTCCAGGTCGAGGAGCTGGGCCTCGTAGGTGGCGACGATGTCGGCGGCGTCGAGTTCGGTGCCGTCATGGAAGCGGACGCCCTCCCGCAGCTTCATCTGCCACGACGCGCCGCCATCGATGGGGGTGAACGACTCGGCCAGGTACGGGACCCACTGGCCGGTCTTGTCCCAGTAGGCGACAGGATCGAAGATCGGGTAGGTCATGACGTAGGCCGACACCGCGAAGCTGCCCGAGGTGGGGTTCAGGCTGTCGCCCTCGGCCTCCACGCCGATCCGGAGCGTCCCGCCGAACTGGGGCTCGGGCTCGGCCGGCGCCTCGGGGACGGTCTCGCCGCCGTCCTCGGCGGGCGGCGGCGCAGTGGTCGTGGTGGTCGTGTCGACCGGGGCGACCAGCAGCTCCTGCTCCTGGGTGTCATCCGGCTCGGTCCCGGCCGGAGCGGGCGCCGCCCCACCGGCACCATCGCCTTCATCGACGGCGGCGTCGCCGCCGGATCCGGCGGGCTCGGAAGGAGCGGCGGTCTCGGTGGTCTCCACCGCCTGGGAGGGCTGCGACTCGCCGTCGTCGCCCCCGCCTCCGCATGCCCCCGCGATCAGGGCGAGGGCGAGCACGGCCCCGAGCCACCATCTCCAAGGCCTGTTGATCCGTCGCATAGCCATCCCCGATTGCCCTTCCGTCCGAGCCGGCGAACCGGCGCCCAGCCGCATAACTCTGCCAGAAGCGCTACCGGGCCGCCAGTGGCACCGGCGGACCGTTCGAGACAAGGGGCTCTCACTGGTCAGCCAGCCAGACCCGGTGCAGTTGGGCGCGGCCCTGGTTGTTGCAGAACAACCGGGTTCCGTCCGCGGGCGCCGTCTGGCCGCAGACATTGTGGACGGTGTCGCGGGCGCCGATGGTCCAGTTGGCGTGGTTGAAGAAGATGTGGGTGTAGGCGTCCCGCACCATCCGCTGGACCTCGTGCCAGATCTCGGCGCGGCGGTCCAGGTCGTCGATGCCGCGCTGCTCGTACATCAGTTCGTCCCGCGCCTCGTCGCAGTAACGCGTCCAGTTGAGGGAGATGAAGCCCACTGTCGCGCATTCCAGCCACACCACGTCGTTGTCGGGATCGACCTCGCCGAACTGCCGCCAGGTGACGGCGTCGTACTGCCCGCGGGCGACCTCCGAAATGTGCTCGTCCTGGAGCAGCTCCTGCACGGTGACGTTGAAGTGGTCCTCCCAGCTGTCGACGAGCAGGTCCGCGATGCGGGTCTGGATGACCGACGGGCCCGAGTGCTGCAGCTCCATGTTGATCCTGCCGTCGCTGCAGTGGTCGGGGCTGTCGGCGCAGTAGGCCTCCACCAGCGGGGCGGCCTGCTCACCCGTGTTGGTCGGCTGCTCGACGTCGGGGTCATGCCAGACCAGGTCGGGATGGAACATCGTGTCAGCCGGCGGGACGGTGTGCTGGCGGATCAGGGCCACGTAGGCGTCGCGATCGGTGAGGAAGGTGAGGGCCTGGCGGGCCCGGATGTCGTCGAAGGGAGGCTTGGAGGTGTTGAGCATGGCGAAGTGCTCACCCGAGCGCAGGTTCTCCACGGTCCTCACTTCCTCGGCCTCTCTCAGGGCACCGATTGCGTCGGGATTGTCGGTGACCATCATGTCGAGCTCGCCGGCCACCAGCCGGGACGCCGCGATCGCGGAATCGGTGATCGGGTAGACCTCGATGCGGTCCAGGTACACGTCGACGTCGTCGGCGGCCCAGTAGTCGGGATTGCGCACCAGGACCGTCTTGGTGTCCTGGACGCGGCTCTCGAGCATGAACGGGCCCTGGCCCACCGGCATCTGGTTCAGCGTCGGATCCTCGTAGGCGAGGTCCAGCCACTCGGACGGCAGGACCATCCCGAGCTGGTTCGTGAGCTGGCGCGGGAACGCCGCGAAGGGCCGCGTCAGCTGGTACTCGACGGTGAGGTCATCGATCCTCACTATGGGCTCGTCTCGCTCGTAGAGGTGGATGACGGCCAGCGAGACCACCGGATCGGCGAGCTGGGCCTCGAAGGTGGCGATCACGTCGTCGGCGTCGAGAGCGGTGCCGTCGTGGAACCGCACCCCCTCGCGCAGCCGCATCCGCCAGGCCGACCCGTCGCCGACCTTGGTGAACGACTCGGCCAGGTAGGGGATCCACCGGCCGCCGGTGTCCCAGTAGGCGAGCGGGTCGAACACTGGGAGCGCCATCACGTAGGCCGACACCGCGAAGTTGTTGGCCGCCGGGTTGAGTCCGTCGCTCTCGGCCTCCACCGCGACCCGCAGAGTCCCGCCGAACCTCGGCTCCAGCCCGGCCGGCGCCTCTTCTTGGGCCGTGTCGCCGGCGGGCGGCACGGTGTCGAGCGGAGCCGTCAGCTGCCCTTCCTCGACCTGGTCGCTGCCGGCCGCGCCCGGCTCGGTGCCTTCGTCGGTGCCCGCGCCGGCACTGCTGCCGGCAGCACCGTCGCCGGCTGTCGATTCCCCTCCGGCGGTCTCCGCCGAGGTCTGGACTGCCGGCTCCGGGTCCTCGCCGCCGCCACCGCCGCAGGCGCCGGCCACAAGGACGGCCGCGGCGAGCGCAGCCAGCGATGTTCTGGCCCTGACGTTCGGTCCCATCGTGATGTCGATTCCCTTCCGGCGGCGTCCCGGCACCCGGTCAGGGGTGCTGGCTGCTGACCGAGACCACTTCTCCGGTCATGTAGCCGGCGAGATCGCTGGCCAGGAACACCATCACGTTGGCCACCTCCCAGGGCTCGGCCGGCCGGCCGAAGGCCTCCTTCCGGGCGAGGTCGGCCAGCAGCGCCGCGTCGGTGGTCTTGGCCAGGAACGGGTGCCAGGCCAGGCTGGGAGCCACGCAGTTCACCCTGATGCCGTGCTCGGCCGCCTCCAGCGCGGCGCAGCGGGTGAGGGCCATCACCCCTGCCTTGGCTGCGGCGTAGTGGGCCTGCTCGGTCTGGGCCCTCCATCCCGACACCGAGGCGTTGTTGACGATGGCGCCGCCGGTGCCCTGGTCGATCATGCGTCGCAGCGCGGCCCGGGTGCAGCGCATGGTCCCGTCGAGCGTCACCGAGAGCACGGCCGACCATTGCTCGTCGGTCATGTCCACCAGACGCACCGATCCGCCCAGCCCCGCGTTGTTCATCATCACGTCGACGCCCCCCAGCCGGTCCGCCGCGGCGTCCATCAGAGCCTGGACATCGCCTTCGGAGGTCACGTCGCACCGGGCCGCGGCGGGCCGCGACCCGGTTTCGGCCTCCAACCGGTCGCAGGTGGAGGACAGGCGCCGCTCGTGGATGTCCGAGATGAGAACCCGGGCGCCCTCGACCAGCGCCCGGCGGGCGACGGCCGATCCGATGCCCGCGCCGGCCGCGGCGGTGACCACCACCCGCCGGCCGTCGAGCAGGCCCCGCCCGGGCGGCTCGACGGGGGGCTCAGGCCACGGCCGCTCGCCGTGCTCGGAGTCCACGGCTCACCCGTCGGCCGTCTCGGCCATGCCTGCGGCAGTCGATGAGGCCCCGCCAGACGAGCCCGGCGTCATCGCTCAGCCTTCGACCGTCTCGGCCATGCGCCGCTCGAGGTCGGCGATCATCGGGTTCGGCTCCCAGCCGACGGTGCCCGGCAGCAGCTCGGCGATCTCGCCGGGCGTCCAGCGGTCGCCGGCCGACCACATCGAGCGCACTTCCTCCGGCTGGTTCCAGACCGAGATGCGCCTCCCCACCACGGTGTAGATCTGGGCGTTGACGTCCCGGCCGGCGTCGCTGAGGAGGTAGACCACCATGGGGGCGACCGCGTCGGGCTCGCCCGTCTCGATCTCGAACGGGACGTTCTCGCTCATCCGGGTGCGGGCCGTCGGCGCGATGCAGTTGGCGTTGATCGCCGGGCCGCCCCGCAGCCGGATGGAGGCCGCGGTCATGGCGGCCGAGCGGGTGAGGCTCACGATCCCGCCCTTGGCCGCGGAGTAGTTGGCCTGAGCGGTGGACGCCGAGAACGCCCCGGAGGTGAAGCCGACCAGCGAGCCGCCGGTCGGCTGCCTGCGCATCCGGGCCAGCGCGGCCCGGTACACGTTGAAGTGGCCCTTGAGGTGCACGGCCACCACGTGGTCCCACTCGTCCTCGCTCATGTTGAACAGCATCCGCTCCCGCAGCACGCCCGCGGTGCACACCACGCCGTCGATGCTCCCCCACCGGTCGCAGGCCGCCTCGACGATGGAGGCGCCCACGTCGAATCGGGAGACGTCGCCCGCTACTGCGATGGCCTCGCCGCCCGCGGCCCGGATCTCGTCCACGGCCGCCTCGGCCACGTCGCTCGAGGGGTCCGAGCCGTCGAGAGCGACGCCGTAGTCCGCGACCACCACGGTGGCGCCCTCGGCCGCGCAGGCCAGCGACACCGCCTTCCCTATGCCGCCGCCGCCGCCGGTGACCGCGATGGTCCTGCCTTCGAGATGCCCGCTCACGCTGTGTCGCCGGAGTCAGGTGGGACGCAGTCTCAGCGCTCGTCGCTCTGGTCGCGATCATTACGGCGCAGCGAGGCCAGGATGTCCACGCCGGTGGCCGCCTCGATCTGCTCGGTCATGGCCACGAGCGACGCCGGGAGCTGGCTCATCAGCCCCGGTATGCCCCCTCGCGAGCCGCCGGCGCCGTTGCCGTCGCCGTTGCCGCCGCCACCCCCGCCGGTGTCCACCACCGCGACCCGGTCGATGCTCACGTTGGCCACGGTGGCGACGATCTTGTCGATCAGTTCGGGCAGCATGTTGAGCACCAGCACGTCGTGGCCGTCGTCGCCGGCCGCCTGGTACTGGTCGGTGAGCCGCTTGAACACCTCGACCTGGGCCTTGCCGTCCTCGACGATGGTGGCCGCCTCGGCCTGGGCCTGGAGCTGGCGGGCCTCGAGGTCGGCGCGGGCCGGCACCACAACGTCGGCCTCGACCCGGCGCTTCTCGAGCTCGATCCGCTCACTCTCCAGCTGCTGGCTGGCGACCGCCTTCGCCGTCTCGCCCGCCACCAGGGCCTCCTCCTCGCGGGCCCGGGAGATGGCCTCAAGTTCGGCGGTGCGGACCCGCAGGGCGTTCTGCTCCTCGACGATCTTCTTGTCGGCCTCGATGGCCGCAATCTCAGCGGCCCGGCGTGCTTCGGCCTCGGCCTGCTTGGCCTCGGCAACGCGGTTGGCCTCGGCCACCCGGGCGTCACGGATCACCTCGGCGGTGAGCCGCCGGCCTACCGACTCCAGGTAGTTCACGTCGTCGGTGACATTCTGGATCTTCATCACGTCGAGCTCGAGGCCGAGGGTCTTGATGTCGTCGTCGGCCTCGTCGATGAGCTGCTGGCTGAACTTGAGGCGGTCCTCGTTGACCTCCTCGGGCGACAGCGTGGCCAGCACACCGCGAAGGTTGGCCTCGAGGGTCTCCTTGGCGATCTGGCCGATCTGCGCACTCCCGACATGCAGGAACCGCTCGCAGGCGTTCTCCAGCAGGCCCTCGCCGCTCGACACCTTCACGTTGGCGATGCCCTGCACATTGAGCGGGATGGCGCCGCGCGAGTAGGCGTTCTGGACCGACACGTCCAGCGGGATGGTGTTGAGGTCCATCCAGGCCACCTTCTCGATCAGCGGGATCCGCAGGGTGCGGCCGCCCTTGAGGATCCGGTAGCCCACGGTACGACCGTCGGACAGCGCCCGTTTGCGTCCCGAGATGACCGCCACCCGGTTGGGCGGGCAGATCACGATCAGTGACCGCACGATCAGGATGACGAAGAAAACGGCCAGCGCTACGGCGATGCCGGCCACGATTGCTGAGGACATTGCGTTTTCCCTCCCAAGGGCCTCACGTGTCTGTGGGCCCGCTGCCGGCGAGCGTACCAGCCCCCGGGCAGCCCCCGTGAGGGCGGGCGCGGTCGGGGCGTCTATTCGAGTTCGGGGTCCAGGCGGGTGACGAGGGCGACACCGCCCTCGATGCGCACGACAATGACCCGGGCGCCGGCCTCGATGACCTTGCCGCCGTCGAGCGGATCGATGGGAGCGGCCGTCATCTGGGTGCGAGCGCCTGCCACGGTGAGCACGATCCGGCCGCGCCGCTCGTCCGACATGGGCAGCGAGACCCGGGCGATGCTGCCCTCGATCTCACGGTCGGAGACGTCGCTGGAGGCCTCGGTGCGACGCAGGTAGGCGAACGCGGCGCTGTTGAGCCCCCCGGCCAGCACTCCGACCACCACCGCCATGAGCAGAGCGAAGATCGGACCGGTTCCGAGCCACTGGGTGACCAGCCCGGTCGCACCGAAGAACGTGGCCACGAAGGCCAGGCTGCTCAGCGGGACGATCGTGAAGACCTCTGCCAACCCGTCAGCCTCGCCGCCCACCTCCATTTCGCTGTCGCCGCCGGTGAACACGAACCACAGCAGCAGCGGCGCCCCGGCGGCCAGCATGAACGCGTACAGCCAGGTCATGCGGTCGCTCCCGCCTTGGCTTCAATGGGGCCTGACATCGAGCCGTTCATGGGCCAACGCTAGTATCCCGGCCGTGCCGTCCGCGCTGAGCAGCCCATGAGCTTCACCGACGCCTTCTTCGCACTGCGCGACGAGGTCCGCAACTGGGGGCGCTGGGGCGACGACGACCGCCTCGGAACGCTCAACCTGATCACCGACGACGCGGTGGCCCATGCCGCCTCGCTGGTGCGCCGCGGACGCCGGGTGTCGTGCGCGCTCGATCTGAAGCACTCCAACGGTGTGCAGATCGGCCAGATGCACGGGCGGATCAACCCGCTGCACGCCATGGTCAAGATCCACAGCCCCGACCTGGGAGACGCCGACGGCAGGGGCATGGTGCCCCATTTCTCCGACGACATCGTGACCATGCCCCTGCAGGCCGCCACCCACTGGGACGGCCTGTCCCACGTGAGCTACGACAACACCCTCTACAACGGCGTGCCGGTCTCGTCGATCAATCCCATGGGCGGGGCCACCGTGCTCGGCATCGAGAACGTCCGCCACCTCACCGGCCGGGGCGTGCTGCTCGACATCTGCGCGGCCAAGGGACTCGAACGGCTCGCGAGCGACCACGAGGTGACCGGCGACGACCTCGACGAGGCGGCCGAGCACGGGCGGGTGACCATGCGCCCCGGCGACATCGTGCTGCTCCGCACCGGGCGGATGCAGGTGTTCCGGGAGATGGGGGCGCTGCCCTATGTGACCGGCCCCGACGGCGACGGCACCAGCCCCGGCCCCGGCTTCGACGCGGTTCGCTGGTTCCATCGCCATGATGTGGCCGCGGTCGCCGACGACACCTACATCTTCGAGGTCTTCCCCGGGCCGGACTGGGACGACGCTCTGGGCGTCCATTGCGTGCACGTGGTGGACATGGGCATGACCCAGGGCCAGAACTGGGATCTCGAAGCCCTGGCGGCGGCCTGTGCGGAGGAGGGCCGCCACGAGTTCATGCTGCAGGCCAACCCCGAGCCGTTCGTCGGAGGCTGCGGCTCCCCCGTGAACCCGGTGGCCGTCCTGTAGCCGTTACGGATGGCGGTTGTCGAGGTCAGCGACCGGATCTGTGACCGCGCCTGCGCCGACGAACAGCACCAGGCGTCCGTCCGTGTGGGCGGAGACCAAACTCTCGGGCAGGTCGACATCGCCGAACCTCATCGTGCTGAGGCTACCAGCCATCCATGACATATCTTCAATGCTGTTCGTATAATTTTGATGTTGGACACCACACGGCGATGCCCGATGCCGACGGTGGCACGGGGACTACGATCTGGCCGTGTCCGACAACGCCGGGATGGGGCCAGAGGTTGCGGTCGTAGGCAGCGCCAACCTCGACCTGGTGGTGGAGGTGGCGACCATCCCGGTGCCCGGCGAGACGGTGCTGGGAGGCGACCTGCGACGCATCCCCGGCGGCAAGGGCGCCAATCAGGCCGTCGCCGCGGCCCGTCTCGGCCGGAGGGTCGCCATGATCGGACGCGTCGGCGACGACGACTCCGGCACGATCCTCACAGCGGCGCTGACCTCTGCCGGCGTCGACACGGCCGAAGTTCTCACCACCGATGGAACCCCGAGCGGCACGGCGTTGATCGCGGTGGGCGCCGACGGCGACAACGCCATCGTGGTGAGCCCGGGTGCCAACGGCCGCCTCGGTCCGGGCGATGTGGCCGCAGCGGCCGGAGTCCTGGAGGCCGCGGCAGTCGTGCTGCTTCAGTTGGAGGTGCCCGTCGAGGCGGTCGCGGCCGCGGTGAGCACGGCTCGCGGGACGGTGGTGCTCAACCCTGCGCCCGCACCGGCGGCGCCGTTGCCCCTCGATGTGCTCGACGGCGTGGATGTCCTCGCTCCCAACCAGACCGAGCTGGCGGTGCTGGCCGGGCACTCCGGGCTCTCGGCCATCGGTGACGTGGACCCCGACACCGCGGTGGCCCTGGCCCGGGGGTTGCCGGTCGCCTCCGTCGTCGTCACCCTCGGGGCGGGCGGCGCCATGGTCGTCACTGGCGGCAAGGCGACTCACGTGCCCGCCCCTCGAGTCGAGCCGGTCGACACCACTGCGGCCGGCGATGCCTTCTGCGGAGCGCTAGCCGATGCTCTCGCTGACGGGGCCGACCTGGTGACCGCAGCCGAGTGGGCCGTGCGGGTAGGCGCGGCCGCCACGCTGCGTCACGGTGCCCAGCCGTCGCTGCCGACGAGGGACGAGGTCGGTCACCTGCTCGGTGGAGCAGACGGCGCCTCGCCAGGCTCTTGATGGGCTGCCGCCCATCTGCTCGGCCTCCAGCCGATCGCCAGAAGACGAGACGCGGACGCGCTTTGCCGGCGTTCGCCGCCACTCTCGTGTCGGCAGGCGTCGTCCTCTCGGCCGCGACGGCCGCGGCTCAGCAGAACGGCGCCTATCCGGACGTTGATCTCGACGCCTACTACGCAACTCCGGTGCGCGATCTGGCTGCAGCCGGCGTGTTCGCGGGCACCGAGTGCGACAAGGGTTTCTGCCCCGCCGAAGCCCTGGACCGCGAGACGATGGCGGTATGGATGGCGCGGGTTCTCGACGGCGCGGACCCCCCGGCGGCGCCCCGGACCAGGTTCGACGACGTGGACAACGCCGGCTTCCACGCCCGGTTCATCGAGCGCATGGCCGAACTCGGCGTCACCCGGGGATGCGGCGACGGCCGCGGGTTCTGCCCCGACCGCAACGTGACCCGGGCCCAGATGGCCGCATTCCTGTCACGCGCCCACAACCTGCCGGACGGACCGGACCCCGGCTTCGTGGACGTCCCCTCGGACGCCTGGTACGCGGCCGATGTGGCCCGGCTGGCTGCTTCGGGGATCACGGTGGGATGCGGCGACGGCCGCGGGTTCTGCCCCGGCCGCAACGTGACCCGGGCCCAGATGGCGACATTCCTGCACCGTGCCATCAGCCGGGACGGCCGGCACCCCGGACCTCCCAAGGTGGCGATCGACTCGACCTCGCCGCTTGTCACCAGCGGCCGATTCGAGGTCGGCATCCGCTTCAGCAGGCCTGTCACGGGCCTGATCCGCTCCGAGATCGCCGTCGTCAACGGCCGAGCCGTGAGTCTCACCGGCAGCGGCGCGAACTACCTTGCCGTCATCGACCCCGCAGCCGACGGAGCTGTGATGGTCAGCCTGCCCGCAGGGGTTGCCGGGGCCGGCGACGGCACCGTGAACGAGTCATCAGCGCCCTTCGTCAGGATGATCGCTCAGGCCGCCCGCACGCAGCCGCCGGGGATCGACACATGGAACCGTCCCCTGGTGCTGCTGTCCGCCTACGTGGAGTTCAGCCGCGACGAGCCCGACTGGGCCTACACGGGCGACATGGACCGGTGCGTGGCCGGCACCACCAGCCAGACCTTCCGGGACAGCGTGATCCAGCGGGTCAACTGGTACCGCCAGATGGCGGGGCTGAACCCCGTGACCGAGAACCCTGCCCTGTCCGACGAGGCCCGAGAGGCCGCTCTGATCATGCTCGCCAATGAGAGCCTTTCGCACTACCCGAGCCAGGACTGGGCCTGCTACTCCTCAGCGGGCGCGGCGTCGGCCGGAGGCAGCAACATCGGGCTTGGAAACGCGGGAGTCTCCGGCATCGATTCGTACATGCAGGACAGCGGCGACAACAACCGCCGCGTCGGTCACCGGCGCTGGATCCTCTACCCGAACACGCTCCAGATGGGAACCGGCAACGCCCGCCAGGCCGGGCTCCACTACACCAGGACCGCCAACGCGCTGGACGTGGTCAGAGGCGACCGTGAAGGCAGCCGACCCCGGGTGCGGGAGCAACGGGCCTTCGTCTCGTGGCCTCCGAGCGGGTACGTGCACCCGGCCACCGCATGGGGCCGGTGGTCGTTCTCGCTGGCCGGCGCCGACTTCTCGACCGCGTCCGTTGCGATGGCCGACGCCTCCGGCGTGGTCGCGGTGGAGATCCTCGACCGGGACTCGCGGGTTGGAGAACCAGCGATCGTTTGGGCTGTCGCCGGCGACACGAACTCGGCGCGTCTGCCGGCACCCCGTGACGGCGACCACTGCTACGCCGTGACCATCAGCGGTGTCAGGGTGAACGGCGAGGTCCAGACTCCCTACGAGTATCCCGTCTGTGTGGTCGCCCCCGACGCCGCGACCGGTCCGTCGGTGACCCTCGCGTCGGACGCGCCGGACATCGTGCAGGGCAGCTTCGACGTCACCGTCGCCTTCAGCGAGCGGGTGAACGACTTCACCAGCGGCGACATCTTCGTCATCAACGGCACCGTGGAGTCCTTCAGCGGATCCGGCGCCGACTACGAGGCCGCGATCCGCGCCGGCGACAACGGCACAGTCCTGGTCGCGGTGGGCGCCGGGGCCGCGCACAACAGCCAGAGCCTCCCGAACGGCGCGGCCATCCCGCTGTCCCGGACCGCGGACGTCGGCAGGCCAACGGTGAGCGTGGCCTCCCCTGCGCCATCCGCGGTGAGCGGTTCCTTCGCCGTGTCGATCGCCTTCAGCGAGCCGGTTGCGGGCTTCTCAACCTCCGGGATCAGGGTCGTCAACGGCACCGTCTCGGACCTGACGGGCAGCGGCGCGTCCTACCGGGCGACGGTGACGCCGTCGAACGACGGGACGGTGATGGTCAGGGTCGCCCAGGACGCGGCGGTGGCGGGCAGCGGCCGCGCCAACCAGGCGTCCACGCCCCTGACCCGCATCCGGCTCGCCTCCGGCGCCGGCCGCAGCCCCGGGATCGACACCTGGGACCGGGCTGCGGTGCTGCAGGCCTTCACAACCGAGTTCGACAGGGACGAGCCCGACTGGGGCTACACCGGAGATGTCGACAGCTGCATCGCAGGCACCACCAGCCGGGCCTTCCGCGACAGCTTCCTGCAGCGCCTCAACTGGTACCGCGGCATGGCCGGCACGGCCGCGGTCACCGAGAACGGCGCGTACTCCGACGCCGCCCAGCAAGCCGCGCTCATCTACCTGGCCAACGAGAGCTTCGTGGTTGAGGCCGATTCGAGGTGCTACAGCGAGGCAGGGGCGCGCGCCGCCGGCGAGGGATCCAGTTGGCTGGGCGTGGCCGGCATCGCGACCGTGGACCGTTACGTCGCCCACGACCGCGGACTCAGCTACCGGCAGGCCGTCCTGACGCCCCACCTCGCCGAGGTCGGAATCGGCCACGCCAGGGACCCGGACAGCGTCTATCGCGTCGCGCACAAGATGTACGCCGACTACCGCGATCCGTGGGGGGCCCGCAGACCTGCAGTGCGCGAGCCGCGCCGCTTCATCGCATGGCCATCGCCGGGCTATGTGCCCCTGGAGACCGTCCCGCAGGGGTGGTCGTTCTCACTGCCCGGAGCCGACTTCTCGACCGCGGCTGTCAGCGTCTCAGACGACTTCGGGCCGATTGACACGACACTCCTCGGCACCCGCGGGTGGTACCGCGAGGAGACGATCCTGTGGTCGGTGGCCGAGGGGATGCCGCTCGACCAAAGCGGCGGGCCGACCGACGCCGACCCTTGCTACGCGGTCACCATCAGCGGCGTCAGCATCTCCGGCTCGACGGAGGCTCCCTACGAGTACGCCGTCTGTGTGCTCGGCGCTGCCGGGTGAACGCCCCGATGTCGGCGAAGTTGCAGGCGGTCCGGCCGTTCTTTCGCGTGGGGCCGGCCGGCTCCTAGGCTCATGGCATGACCGCGGGCACCGTGCCGGACCGGCCCAGGATCGTGCTCGACTGCGATCCGGGGCTCGACGACGCCATCGCCATCCTCACCGCGGGCCATTTCGGGGAGCTGGTGGGGATCACGACCGTCAACGGCAACGTCGGCATCGACCACACCACCCACAACGCGCTGGTCACGGCTCAGATCGCCGACCTGGATGTTCCCGTCCACCGGGGCGCGGCCCGCCCGCTGATCGCGCCCACCATGGACGCGGCCCGCATCCACGGGGCCACCGGGCTCGGCGACGTCGCTCTGCCCGAGCTGACCCGCTCCGTCGCCTCCACCGACGCGGTTGCGTTCCTGTGCGACACGGCCCGCTCCGTCGACGACCTGCACCTGGTGGCGGTAGGCCCGCTGACGAACGTGGCCCTCGCGCTGCGCCGCGACCCGGACCTCCGCAGCCATCTCGCCGGCCTCACGATCATGGGAGGCGGCGCCCACGCCGGCAACGTCACCCCGGTGGCCGAATTCAACGTCTGGGCCGATCCCGAGGCGGCCGCCATCACCTTCAGCGAGGCAGCCCCGTTGACCATGGTCGGCCTCGACGTGACCCATCGGGTGCTGCTCGGCGGCGACGAGGCGGCCAGGATGCGTTCGGCGGGCACCCCTGCCGCCGACTTCGCGGCCGCCCTGCTGGATTACGCCTACGCCCGATGCCGCGAGTTCGGACTGGAGGCGGCCCCGGTGCATGACGCCACCGCCATCATCGCGGTCACCCACCCCCACCTGTTCCGCCGGTCGAGCCACCCGGTGGCGGTAGAGTTGCGGGGCGAGCACACCCGGGGCATGACCGTGACCGACATGCGCCCGCCGGCGGCCCTCGCCCAGGGGCCGGCTCCGCCCGCCCACGACGTCGTGTGGGACGCCGACGCCGACGCCGTGATCGATCTGATCGTGGAGGCCGTGATCAGCTCCTGACCGGGGCCGTGGACTTTGTGTCACACGCACGGGCCGGACAGTCACCGGCTCGACCGGACAGGTGCGAGCGTCGGATGGTCGGCGCACCACTGTTCGAGGCGCACCTCTGCGGCCCGAATGTGATCCGCATACCACCGGTCCTGCGAGCCGGACCTCACGATGGCCGATGTCTTGTTCCCGCCGAGCAGCACGACTGCGCTACAGCTCCGACTCTGTGAACGCTCGAATCTTCTGACCACCAGTCCGTAGAACACGCGCACGACCGGCTGTCCGCTCCGAGCGTCCGGACCTTCGCCTCGACCCATCCGCGGCCATCTCAGCTCGTGCAGCGCGTAGCGACTGCCCCGCAATGGCGCGCCGTCCGGCCTGCCGACGGGATGTTCGGCAGCCCGCAGGATGTCGATCAACGCTTCGACCTGCCCCTGCACATGCTGGCCCGCATCACCCAAGTACGCTGGAGATCGGCTGTCGGTGATGTCCTCAAGCCACTGGTCGAATGCGCGAGTCCGCGCAACCCTCACAGCGTGGCCTGTTCATCTGGCCAGCGGCTCTTGCTCAGCCAGGCGCTGACCCCACCGGCGACAGGAGATCCGGTTGCGTTCGCTCTTGAGATTGAAGCCATGAGACAAACTCCTCGTGTCCGAGTCTGAGCAGCTCGTTAAATATGGGCTTCATCTCGTCTTCGTCGAGGGCTCGGTCGAGCCGCTCAACAGCGTCCGTGATGTTCCAAGGACCATCGTCATCAGCCATGGTCTCGCTGTTGGAGAGTAGATGGGCGAAGAGGTCACGCACAGCCAACGGCTCGAGGGCGATATGATCCGGGCGAGAGTGGTCGCCATCTGTCCCTGTGCGCTCCAATAGTACCGAAGGAATATGAGAGTCCTGCACAAAGGTCGCCTCGGTGCAGACTGCCAATTCTACGGCTTCCGTGAATCCAGCTTCCAACAGTACGGTCCACTCGGCCATTGCTGATGACTCATCAGGCGTGAGAGCAAGCGGGATGCTCTCGGAGCGATTGTGCCAGTAGTTTCTCATCCACCTTGACCAGTTGACTTCGGCTACGCCTGCCGACTGTTCCGACAACATCCAAGCCACGTTCCTAGCCCACTCGCAGCGACCCTCTGGACCAACCCGGGCGATCCACTTCATGAGCCAGCCGTCCTCCACTGGGCTGAACTGACTCCAGAGACAAATAGCGGCCGCCACACTCAAGTATGATGATCTGACCGACTCACCACCGTCATCAGTTTCGTGCTCGTCGTTATCGAGTTGACAGATGAAGCCGACGAAATAGTCCAAGAGTCCTGCCTCCAATAGGTCGTCGCTCAGTTGCTGGCTTGCCAAGAGTCCGTCCCAGAGTCTGAACGCCTGCGGTCTGTCCCATTCACTGTCGAACCGATGCAGCAGGTTTTCTCGACACCATCCCTCGTCAGCTCCAAACAAGAAAGCGACCTTGCTCGCTAGCATGGCTTGAGCATGGTGCGATGGCTTGCTGTCGTCATCCAACATCTCCTTCAGCGCTGTGCTCGTGACGTTGTTGAGCCCGTTCCACGCCTCACCGGCATTCTGCCACTGGCTTGCGATCAAGGCGATCCACAGTTCCGTCAGCTTTCCCGCCCAATGACTAATGGCGGCGTCAAGCCATCTCGACGGATTCACGACATGGCTCTGAGGGTCAAAGCGCTCAAGACCTGTCTTCCACAACCTCGGGAGAACGGCCTGCAACCGTTCCGTCTCACTCTGGGAATGACGATTGTGACTCAGCGCGCTAATTACAGTTTCTGCAATGGCCTGACTCGCACCGCCCTCGATTTCGGTATCGCCCACAATCACCTCAAGAACGCTGACACCGTCGTCAGGGTGCTCCTCAATCGTGGCCCGCAGGGCATCTACGGCCGAAGGCCATCCCGGTGCCTCCCAATCGTCAACGTCTGTGTATTTCTGCAGCAGCGCTACCGCTTCAGACGGTCCTCGTTCGATAAGTTCATGCAGTTCGTCCGCTTCGGGAATGGGGAGACGCGGAATGAACCCACCCGTGTAGTCACCGCCTCGAAAGTCTGCATCATCCGGCATATCCCACTGAGGATGAGCCGCCCTCGCTGCCTGGAAGGCCCGCTGGGCCGCAGTCGACTGGGGCGCGTGCCGTGCGATCCAACCCAAGCGGTTCAGTTCTCTCAGGCCTACCGAATCCGCGGACGAACGTTCAATCAGCTTGCCTACTGCGGCCTCCGAAGCCGACGGCACAGCCTCGGCGATCAGCCGCATCACTTCATGATGCGCGTCGCGATCGCCTAGCCAGTCACCGTCCACGAGCCACTCAAGCTTCTCGTCGGCGGTCACGTCTCTTCGCTTGCACCAGCCGTGAACACTCAGACGTCGCAGAAGCGCCGATTCAGCACCGCTCCAACTCTCCAAGTAGCGGCCAGTGTTCAGTGGTGACCGTTCCACAAGCACCTCCAACACATCCCGAGCTACATCGATCAACAGGTCAACACCGCACGGTATCTTGTTCCGGCTGTGAGACTCGATGGCCTTGCGCCTGTAGCTGATACTGTCGAAGAAATCGCGATCCGTGACATGTGAGACATCTTGGCCCAGTTGTGCCATCAACTGCACGGTCGTGGAATCATAGTGCTCGGTTCGCGAGTGGAGCGCTCGCTGCAAACAATGGGCTCTACGCAGATGCCGATCGACAAGCGGGGCCAAGTCTGGGGCAAGCGACGAGATGTACGGTTGAAGCTCACTGAACCAGCGATCAGCTAACGAGTTGCTGCACAGCGGCACGACAACTCTGTCACTTTGACGCCGACGCGTGTCCAGCGTCGGCTCTAGGACTCTGTCCAGCAAGAGCAGCATCGCAGCACGATCCTGCTCTAGATCGCATCCGTTCAGGAGCAGCAAGAAAAGCAGTACGTGATCTCGACGACGATTGAGGGGAGCAGCTTCCACCAACAGCGGAAGCCATCTGTTCATTGCCTCGCTGCGCGTGCCTGAATGAAGTCGTAGAGACCGTGCGACCGTCACCCAGAGTTCATCGCTGAGCGTTCCACCAGCATCTAAGACTATCCTCAATGCCTCAGTCGTGCTGTCGTCGTTTGCTGCATAGTGATCAGCGAACCACTGGGCCAGCCCGTGGTCGATACGCTCGGGCGGCGCGAACGGATTCAGAAGGTCCTTGAAGGCAGGTTCGGAACTCATCCAGTGAAGCCAGTCGAGGCCGCGCGCCTGACTTATGAACAGTCGTCGTCGACGAGTGTCCGACACGATGTCGTGAAGGTACGAGTCGTCGTCGGGGGTCAGCGGGGGCGATCCTGAGACGATCCGGCGGACGCGCTGCTGGTGATCCAACATGCTCATCCGGGACAGATCCGCCCAGTCTTGGACGATTCCAGGCAACATGTCATGGCTCTCGTAACCGATGGGCGTGATGAAGAGATGCTGCCACTGCGAAGCCTGGGGCTTATCGGTCAAGACATACAGCCGGTCGGAGCCCACTCCTCTGACCAGGTAGTCCATCAACGTGTCCTTCAAGCTGTAGCCAATGAACAGCACCGCAAGGTTCCGGAACATCGACTCCAGGAACCTGGCCGCACCGTGGTTGACCAGGTAGTGACAGCCCAAGTCGTCGCCGGTGACGATCAAGCGCTCTGGCGGCTGGCTCACGGAGCCGTGCAGGTAGACCAGCCCTGTGAACTCGTCCTGTTCGGGGAGGGCGTGCGCCTCGTAGGTGTCCACGCCCTCCGGCAGGCAGTCCGAGAGGCAGCGGTCGTAGTTGGTGGTGACGATCCGCACCTGCGGCGAGGCCGTCGCCAGACTGGAGATTGCCTCGTGGAGGCTGTTCGGCTGCGGTGCAGGCCGGTCCCGCGGATCGCTGATCAGCCTGTGGACGCGCGCGTGCACGTCGACGCCGTCCGCCTTGAGTTTGCTGAGCACAATGTCCGGCCGGTCGAGGCTTGCCCCGCAGACCGGGCTCTCGCTCTGCACGGCCACCTTCTCAGCCAGTTCGCGGTAGTTCGGCAGGCATGTCGGCTCGGCGACAGACGCGCCGGCACCGACGAAGAGAACGAGGCGGCCTTCGGCGTGCGCGTCGACCAGTTCGTCCGGCAGTTCGATGGACCCCACCCGCATAGGTGCGACCCTACCGGCGAGCCAGCACGGCACCAATCCTCAGTGTTGTACATGCAATGTCGCGGCCTGGCCGTCAGCGCTCGACTCTTAGCCGGGGCGAGTCGATTTGCCTCCGTGCACCGACGGCTCCTCGCACCACTGAGTACGCAGGATCGCCAGCGGAGCGAGCACCGCCGCGGGCAGTCCGAGCATCTCGCACAGCACGGCCTCGTCCAGTTCTTGTCGCGCCTCGTCGCGATATGCCTCGTTGGCCGGGAGGAGCGGCCGCCGCCGGAAGCGCTCGAACACGTCGCCGGCGGCGGAGAGCTGCTCGCCGGTGAGGGCTCGAGGATCGAGTGATACCAGATCGGCCAGCCGCGTGATCGTGAGGCTGGCGCGACCTTGGTGCTGGCGAGTGCCCGCGCAGGCCGCCCCGGACCCAGCCCTCGGCCGGGAATCTGACGTTGCTGGGCCCCTCCATCCAGGCGCACCACTCCAAGTCGTCGCACTTGGCCAATTCCTCGTCCAGGCCGGTCTCCGGCACGTCGCGCAGGCGCCGCGGGTACCGCACCGCGACGACGGTCTCGATGGGCCTGATCCGGTTGGCTGTCTGCGCGCCCACGCGGCTGAGCGCGTCGTTCTCGAGACTGCGGGCCGGATAGAACTCGGCCTCGATCACCAGCGGGGCGGCGCGCGGGATCCGGACCATGATGTCCGGCTGCTTGCCCTTGTCGCCCACGATTACCCCGGTCGCTTGCGAGACGATCGCGCCCATCGCGGCCCAGCGCGGGTGCATGGTCCGCAACGCCTGCGCCAAGTAGGTGTTGACGGTCGGCTCAGCGGGGGCCACAAGCTCTACAGTACCGAATGCCTATGGCAATACATGATATTTCAAGCACACTCTACAGTTCGTGCCAGTCCACCGCCTCCTCGGCGCACGGCCGGACCTTCCAGACCCGCATGTCCACAGGACCTCGTCGGCATCACGGAACTGTCGGGGTCATGCGGCCGGGCGTTGGGCCTCGGCCAGCCAGCGGTCCTCGATATCGATGGGGCACAGCGCCCAGCACACCGACAGGAGCCATTCGAGCACCTCGTCGTGGGACGCACCCCGGGCTGGATGAGCGACGATGCCGTGCTTGGCGTGGTCCTGAACCTTGCGCCAGCCCGCCGGCAGCGGCGCCCCGGCATCAGCGAGGCGGTCCAAGGCCTTGGGGCCCGCGCCATGCTCGACTCCGACCGTGGGCTGCGCCCCGGCCGGGGTTCCCGGCGCCGGGGTCCAGGTGGCCATCGGCACGGCCGGGCCCCGGCCCGAGAACCAGCGACCCAGCACCGTCGGCGACGGCGGCAGCCTCTCGATCTGGTCGTCCCGCAGGCCGGGGCCGATGTTGATCCAGCCCAGGCCGTCGCCCCGGGCGGCCAGGACCTCCATCTCGCGAACGACCGGCGAGAGGTCGGCCGAATCGAAGGCGATCGTCTCCGTGCTGAACTTGGCCATCGGTTCCGACAGTATGAGGCCCCGCGGGCGGGCGCCAATGCCTCGCGGCGAAGCGCGGTGTGTGCCGTCGCGCTGGCAGAGACGGGCCGCCGGCGCCGGTGCCGGTGTGTCAGGCCGGTCGCTGGCCGTAGTCGCCGAAGGATCCGTCTATGAGGGCGACGGCAGCGGCCACGCCCTGCATCATGGCCGTGTCGATGACCATACGCCGGGTTCATGTGCTGAAAACCAAAAAAGTTCTCAGACCACAAGGTCACAGAGGTACTACCATTCGTGTATGTGTCCGAACCGGGAGCGCCCTCCGGGGCCGTGGCGGGTCCGGCGGATGCCCTCTCGGGGTGCCGGCCGGCTCTTGTCGCGGGCGCTCCTCGCCGCAGGGACGGTAGCCGTGGGCGCGTCGCTGCTGGTGGCCGCGGTCGCGGCTGAGGAGATCAGGCCCGGCGAGGACAACGAGGCCGAGCCCAGCCACTCGACCGGTCAGAGCGCGTGCGTGGGCGACGCCGCGCAGGAGCAGGGCTTCGTCGACGTGCCCTCCGACCACCCGCTCAAGGCCGCCATCAACTGCCTCGCGTACTACGGCATCACCGCGGGCACCGGCGACGGCACCACGTTCGCGCCGGATGCGGTCGTCACGGGCGCCCAGCTGGTCAGCTTCATGGAACGGGCCGCGATAGTCGCCGGCGCCGGTCGCGACGCCGTGATCGGCGACTTCGACGCGGCGGCCGCGGCGGCGACCCGGGCCGACGCGGCGGTGCTGGTCGTCCGGCTGCTGGTCGCAGTGACCGGCAGCAACTCGCGCGCCAACGTCGAGATGGACGACGCCGGCACGGTGACGATCAACGGGAGGCCGCCCGAGGACTTCTTCGCCGACTCGCGCAACACGCAGCCCCTGCCGGTCGACGGCGCGGTCAGCGCGCTGTACGAGCTGGGGGTGGCCCGCGGTCGGCCCGACGGCAGCTTCGAGCCGGGCGAGCCCGCCACCCGCGCCGAGGTGGCCGCTTTGATCACCGGGGCGCTGGCCCACACCCGGGCCCGCCCCGAGGGGGTGACGATCCAGCAGAACGTGCCCGGCGAGGTGGTGGTGTCGGTCCGCGACGCCGGCTTCGCGCCGCTGTTCAATGTGCCCATCGACCTCTTCAGCGTCCCGACGAGGCTCCTCGGCACCACCGCGTTCAAGTCCGACGGGACCTGCGGCGCCGTCAGGGTGCCCGCGGGAGGCGACCCGGGCTCGAAGTGCAGCATCGGGCTGCTCGACCCGGCCACCGACGACGACGGCGACCTGATCATGGCCGTGGACGTCGACGGGCGGGGCGGCACCACGGTGTGGGCGTGGACCGGCGACGAGGACGACCGGGTGACCGGCGGCGGCGCGGAGCTCGCCCGGGTCGACCTCACCGAGACCGAGGAAGTAGTCGCGACCGGCGCCAAGGTGACCCACGACATCGCTGAGGAGGCGCACAAGGCCCGATTCGGCGAGACGGTCACCGTGACCGTGCAGCTCATCGGCGCGGAGGACAGGGATGCCGTGCCTCCCCCGCAGGGCGCCTCCTACCGCGTGGAGGTGACCACGTGGCGCGGGCTGAACGGCACTCCGGCATCCGCCGACGGGACGATCTACGCCCTCGACTCCTTCACCGAGAGCGTCGACGGAACGGGCAGGCTCACGTTCACTCTCACCGCCGAGGATCCCGATCCCGACGACGACGACGACGACACCGGCGACACGACCGACGAGGTGAGGATCAGGTACACGGTGAGCAACGCGGCCGGGAATACCCTCGCCGCCCCGACCGGCGCCTCATGCTCGGCGAGCGACGCCGGCTCTGCGACGGAACCCCGCTGCCCGGTCTTCACCGACGAGAGGCCGATGGTCCGCAAGGTCGAGGTGACGACCCCCACCAAGTACGCCTCTCCCCCGGCCAGCGGCTCGGCCAGCAACGTGGCGACGATCGCAGTGACCGACCAGTACGGCAAGCCGCTCCGCAACGTCGGGGTGCTGTTGACCTCCGACATCGATCCCGAGACCGACGTGGAGCTCGTGACGCGTGCCCGGTACACGCTGCGGGACGGCCGTGTCCGGATCCCCTACCTCTACAAGTCGAGCAAGACGGCGGTAGAGACTCTCGGCGCCCAGCTCCCCGGGCCCGACGGCAGGCTCGAGAACGACCCGAGCACAAATGCCGACGAGTCTGCTGACAACATCACCTTGAGCGACTCGCCCGACAGTCCGCCCTACCTGAAGAGCGCGACCTTCTACTGGCTCGCGGAGCCGACGGCAACCAGTCTCACTGCCGGAGGCGGGGCCTGCGTGCTCTTGTCCAGCGTCAGCGAGAACACGATCATCGTGGACACCGACACCACGGCGGGCACCTCAATCGCCAGGGTCGTCTACGACGCCAAGGACCATCTGTACCTCGATGGCCCGCCGGTCACGCTGACCACCTTCAAGGACAGGCTGGCCGGGTGGGAGGACGAACTCGCCGACGGGACCGCCCCAGAGGGCGAGGTCCGGTTCCGGCTCGGTTGGGAGTACCGCACCAGCGCCAGCGGCATCACCAGGTGGCTGCTCACGGAGGGAAGCTGCTGAGTCGCGGGCTGCGGCCCGCGCGCCGGAGCGGTCAGGCCGAGATCTCGACGGGCACCGCCTTGATGATGTCGATCAGGTCCGGCATGAACAGCTTGGCTGTGTCGACGATCCCGATCACGGCGTTGATGATCACACCGCCCGCGGGAACGTCGACCGGCATGTCCAGGCGGAACGACCCGTCGCTGCCCACATCCAGCGCTGCGAGCGTGATGCCTATCGTGGTCGCCCCGGCGTTGCGCAGCTTGGCGTCCGACACGTACAGGCTCGACAGATCCTGGGAGCCCTCGTCGGTGTTGTTGACCTGGGCGTAGGTGTGCAGGCCGTCGGAGTCGCACTGCCGGAAGAAGTTCAGCCCTCCCTGGCCGGGCACGAGGCAGCTGGTCACGAACAGCACGGGGTTGTCGACGAGGGCGGCCGGCGTGGTGTGCATGCCGGTCCAGCCTGTGCCGACCACGGTGAACGTGTGTTGGCCGGCGCCGTCGACCGAGGTGACCGGCGTCGTCGTGTCTCCCTGGAGGTAGACCGTGAGCGTGGCGAACTCGGCGACGACGAACGCGTCGACGGTGACGGTCACCTCGATGGTGTCGTCCGTCTGCGCGGGCTGCTCGGGGTTGCCGTCGGCGTCCTTGCCGTCGGAGACCGCGACGGTCAGCGTGTAGACGGCCTGGGCGTCGCCGTCCAGCGCGGCGCTGGTCCTTATCTGGCCTGTCAGGAAGTCGATCGCGAAGGACGCTGCGTCGGGTCCGGAGAGGCTGTAGATCAGCGTGTCGCCGTCGCCGTCGCCGGCAACCACCGGGGCGCCCACCGGTTCGTTCACCGGGACGCTCCCCGATGCGGTCTCATCGACGCTGCGAACCGCTGAATCGCCCTCATCGAAGGCCGCTGCAGCGTTGCGCTCCGGCTCGGTCCCGGAATCGCCGGAATCATCGGAGCCGTCGTCCTCGCCGGAGCCATCGTCCTCGCTGGAGCCGTCACCCTCGCTGGAGCTGTCACCCTCACCGGAGCCGTCACCCTCACCGGAGCCGTCACCCTCACCGGACTCGTCGGAGCCGTCAGGCTCGCCGGAGTCGTCACCATCACCGGACTCGTCGACTTCGACCTCGCCGGAGTCGTCGTCCTCGCTGGAGTCGTCGGCCTCACCGGAGTCGTCGGAGCCGTCGGCCTCGCCGGACTCATCGGAGTCGTCGGAGCCGTCACCCTCACCGGACTCGTCAGCTTCGCCGGACTCATCGGACTCACCGGAGTCGTCACCCTCGCCGGACTCATCGATTTCGGACTCACCGGAGTCGTCAGCCTCGCCGGACTCATCGATTTCGGACTCACCGGACTCGTCAGCCTCGCCGGACTCCCCGGACTGGTCGGGCTCGTCAGCCTCGCCGGAGCCGTCAGGCTCGCGAGAGTCGTCAGCCTCGCCGGAGCCGTCACCCTCACCGGACTCATCGATTTCGGCCTCACCGGACTCGTCAGCTTCGCCGGACTCATCGGACTGGTCGGGCTCGTCAGCCTCGCTGGAGCCGTCACCCTCACCGGACTCGTCGGAGCCGTCACCCTCACCGGAGCCGTCAGGCTCATCGGAGCCGTCAGCCTCGTCGGAGCCGTCAGCCTCGTCGGAGCCGTCAGGCTCACCGGCTTCACCGGACTCGTCGGAGCCGTCAGGCTCGCCGGGCTCGTCGACTTCGGGCTCGGGCTCCTCGACTGCCGGCTCGGGCGCCGTCGGCTGCGACCCGGCGGTCGTGTCCTGCGAGTCGCCGCCGCATGCCGCGGCGACGAGCGCGAGCGCCAGGAGACCCGCTAGGAGGCCGCGCCACGGCAGCGATGCCGTCGGACAAGCCTGGAGACGCCGGGGGATGTGTGCGCTGTTCATGTCATTCCTCCTAGGAGACGGTTGGAAGGTGGTCGAGCAAGGAGCCATGCGGGCAGGCCGCTAGGGCGGGGCGGGGATCACCAGATGCCTGACGGCCTCGATCTGGGCGGGGTCGCCGACCAGTATGGCCACACCGCGGGCGGGAGGACCGCCTGCCGGCACCGTGTACGCCAAGGTGGCGGAGATGTCGCCGTCGCTGTCGGGGGTGATGGGCACCAGGTTGGTGATGTCGCAGTCGGTCGGCGCGATGGAGTCCACGCCCGCGGCCGGGACCGCGCAGAACAGGGCGATGAGGCCCAGCGTCCAGTTGCCGCCGGTCACCTCGAACTCGTGCCGGCTGCCCGGCGAGGCGCCGGCCCGGTCGACCGACTCCGGCGACACCGAGATCCAGGGCTCAGGCTCAGGCTCGGGCTCGGGCTCAGGCTCCGGCTCGGTCCCGGGCGGTGCGGGGCCGATCACGATGGCTTCGGAGGTCTCGATCTGGGCGGGGTCGCCCACCGCGACGGCCACGCCGAACACGGGCGGGCCTCCCGCGGGAACGGTGTAGGTCAGGGTGGCGGAGATGTTGCCGTCGCGGTCGGGGGTGATGGGCACCAGGTTGGTGATGTCGCAGTCGGTCTGGCCCATCACTTCGATGCCGCCGGCGGGGATCGCGCAGAACAGGCCGAACAGGCTCAGGCTCCAGTTGCCGCCGGTCAACTCGAACTGGTAGGTGGCGCCGGGAGCCGCCGCGGCCCGGTCCACCGACGCCGGCGTCACCGTGATCCAGGGCCCCGACGGCGGCTCGGGCGCGATCACCGCGGCGGTCGCCGACTCGGCGCCGCCGGCGCTGCTGAACCTGATGGCCACGCCGCCGGCGGGCAGACCGGAGGCGGGCACCGTGTAGGTCATCGTGACGGTGAACCCGCCGCCGGCCACCTCGACCTCCACGCCGCCGGTGCCCTCGCAGCCGGCGGCGGCGAGGGCGTCCACTCCGGCCTCGGGCGTCTCGCAGAACATGCCCGTCAGCGAGGCCACGCTCCAGTGGGCGCCGGTCACGGTGAACTCGACGGTGTCGCCGCGGCTGAGGGCGTCGCGGTCCGCCGACGCCGGCGACGCCGAGATCGACGGCTGGGGGGCGGCCTCGATCACCAACGCGACGGCCGACTCCTCGCCGTCGCTGCTGCTGACGAGCACGGCCACGCCGCTCTCGGGCAGGCCGCCGGCCGGCACGATGTAGGACATCCGGACCGCGAACGCGCCCGACGAAGGCGCCACCGTGGTCGCGTCGCCGTCGCAGAGGCCCGCCGAGACCGCGCCCAGCCCGGCGGCCGGAACCTCGCAGAGGGCCACCGACACCGAGTCGCCGGCCCAGTTGGCGCCCGACACCACCACGAGCTGCTGGTCGCCGGGCGCCAGCACGCTCCGGTCGATCGGCGCGGGCGACACCGCAGAGACCGAGACCGTCGGGGGTAGGGCCGCCCCGACGATCATCGTCGCGGTCAGCGGCCTCAGATCCTCCGGCAGCAGCGATTCCACCACGACCGCGACCGCCATGGCGCCGCCGGAGCTGCTGGCCTGCAGGGCCACGCCGTAGGCGGGAACGCCCCCGTCGGGCACCGTGTACTCGACCTCCACCGTGAACGCTCCGCCGTTGTCGGGGGTGGCCGAGACGGCGGTCTGCTCGTCGCAGCCGCCGGCGCCGTCCCCGGCACCGGTCCCGCCCGCATCCCCGGCACCGGTCCCGCCCGCATCCCCGGCACCGGTCCCGCCCGCATCCCCGGCACCGGTCCCGGCCGCATCCCCGGCACCGGTCCCGCCCACGCTGCCGGTGACGGTCCCGGCGACGCCGACGGCGCCGAGGTCGCAGACCGCCACCGACACCGTCTCGGCGGCCCAGCCGGCGCCCGTCACCGTGAAGGTCTGCCGGTCGCCGGCGGCGAGCTCGCTGCGGTCGACGGACTCCGGCGACACCGAGATCCTCGGCCCGGCGGCAGCCGGGATCGCCTCGACGGTCGCGGTCTCGGCTCCGAGCTCTGCGGCCGTCTCGACCCCGATCTCGCCGGCGGTCTCAGCCACTTCGGCGGGGACGCCCAACGCGGAGACGGCCACGCCGCCTGCCGGGACGCCGCCGGAGGGGACGGTGTAGGTCTTGCGGACGGTGAAGCTGCCGTCCTCCGGCGCCACCGATGCGGCTGCGGCCCAGTCGCAGCCGTCGCCGGAGGCGCCGTCGCCGTCCGCGCAGAACGCCACCAACACCGAGTCGCCGGCCCAGTTGGCGCCCGACACCAGGAACACCTGCCGGTCGCCGGGCGCGAGCGAGTCCCGGTCGACGGTGGGGGGCGAGACCGGCGTGACCGACAGTGTGGGCGCCGGAGCGGGCGGCGGCGGCGCCGCGGCGGGATCGAACACGACGATCGCCACGCCGTCGGGGGGAACGCCGTCCTCGGACACCTTGTGCACGACGGAGACGCTGGTGCCGCCGCCGGTCACCGGCGACGTGACCGAGGTGGTGAGGTCGCAGTCGGCCGCGGTGATCTCGTCCACCCCTCCGGGCGGGATGCGGCACACCGCCACGACCACCGTCTCGGTCTCCGTCCAGTCGGACACCGACACCTCGACCTGCTGCTCGTCGCCGGGCTCGAGTTCGGCCCGTTGCACTTCGGGCGTCGGCACCCACACCGTGGGCGGCGCCACGTCGGAGCCGGGGATCCCGGTGATGGCCTGCTGCGCGGTGAACTCGGTCACGGTGGGGTCGCCGAATCCGATGGCCACGCCCCGCTCGGGCACGCCGCCGTCGGGCACGGTGTAGGTCATGGTCACGGTGAAGGTGCCGCCCGGGCCGAGGCTGCCGACCGACACCGGATTGGTGATGTCGCACAGGGCGATGTCGGCGGCTTGCAGGGCGGCTTCCAGGCCGCCGGGGGGGAGGTTGCAGAACGCGCCGAAGGGGACCAGCGTCCAGCCCGAGCCCCTCACGGTGAACGTCCTGGTGTCGCCGGGGCTCAGCGAGTTGCGGTCCACCGACGACGGCGACACCGAGATCTGCGGGCCTCCCTCGGGCGGCGCGGCGGCGACCACCACCGCGACGGCCGACTCGGTGCCGTCGGGGTTGCTGACCCTGATGGCCACCCCGCCGGCGGGGAGGCCTCCGGAGGGGACCGTGTAGGTCATCGACCGGCCGCTGAAGCTGCCGCCGGTGGCGTCGATGGTGACGGCGCCGGCGGTGTCGCAGTCGGCGTCGGCTATGGCCCCGGCCCCGGCTGCGGGCACCGTGCAGAACACCCCCGACAGCGACGCCGAGGTCCAGTTCGAGCCGCTCACGCTGAACGTGGCGGGGTCGCCCGGGTCGAGTTCGCCGCGGGCGACCGTCTCGGGCTGCACGGTGATCACCGCTGCCGCCGCCGGTATCACCACCGCGGTGTCGGCCTCGGTGCCGCCGGAGTCGCTGACCCTGACGGCGACACCGGTGCTGGGCGCTCCGGCGCCGGGGACGGTGTAGGTCATCTGCACGGTGAACGAGCCGCCGCTGGGGGTGATGGTCACCGGGTTGGCGGTGTCGCAGTCTGCGCCGGTGATCGAGTCGGCCCCGGCCCCGGGCACGGTGCAGAACACTCCCGACAGCGACGCCGAGGTCCAGTTCGAGCCGCTCACGCTGAACGTGACGGGGTCGCCGGCGACCAGCGTGGCCCGGTCGGCGGGCGCCACCGATATGAGCGGCTTGACCGCGGCGGGCACTGCGAGGGCTGCGGCCGACTCGAGGATCGGCGGCGGTCCGGCCGCCTTGTTGGCGACGTCGCGCCTGACCCTGACGGCGACTCCCCGCTCGGGGACGCCTCCCGGAGGCACGGTGTAGGTAATGGTCACGCCGCTGAAGCTGCCCAGCGACGAGCCGGTGGCGGGCACGGTGGGCACGGTGACGCCGACCGCGCCGGCGCTGTCGCAGTCGGTGTCGGCGATCGCCTCGAGCCCTCCGGTGCCGATGGCGCAGAACTCGGCCTGGGCCGCTCCCATGATCCAGCCGGTGCCGGAGGCGGCCGGACCGGCCGTCCAGTTGGCGCCCGACACGGTGAAGGTGTGGGTGTCGCCGGGGCTGAGGGCGGCCCGGTCGGCGGGCGTCACCGTCACCGACGGCGCGGCGCCTGGCGGGATGACGATGACGGCCTGGCCCTGGATGCGGCTGGTGTCGCCCGCGGTGATGGCCAGGCCGTAGGGCGGGACCCCCCCGGCGGGCACCGTGTAGGTCATCTGGCGCTGCCAGCCGCCGTTGGTGGGCGAGATGTTGAGGATCGCGGTGCCGATGTTGCAGAAGTTCGAGGAGTTGTCCAGGCCGACCTCGCGCAGCAGGCCCTGCGGCGCCCGGCAGAACACGGTGTTGACCAGCGACACGATCCACTTGGAGCCGGTGACGGTGAAGGTGTGGGTGCTGCCCGGCGCCAGGGCGTCGCGCTCGGACCGGGTGAGCGGGGTCACGGTGAGCACCCCGGCGGCGTGGATCGCCAGCGCGGCGGCCGACTCGCCGCTGCCGCTGACCCTGATGGCCACGCCGCCGGCGGGGACGCCCGACGACGGCACGCTGTAGGTCATCTGGGCGCCGCTGAAGCTGCCGCCGGACGCGGTGATGGCCACCGGGCTGGAGGTGTCGCAGTCGGACGCGCCGATGGCGGACAGCCCTCCCGACGGAACCTTGCAGAACACGCCCGACAGCGAGGTGGCCGTCCAGTCGGCGCCCGACACGGTGAAGGTGTGGGTGTCGCCCGGGTACAGGCCGCCGCCGTCGACGGTCGCATGCTCGGCGCTGGCGTCCGTGGTCCACGGCGCGATCGAGATCGACGCCGCCGTGGGGGCCTCGGTGACGTCGGTGACGTTGATGGTGACGGCCACGGTGGCGTCGACGCTGGTGTCGGTTCCGCCGGCGGCGTTCACGCCGTCGGTGACGCCGACGGTGACGCTGTAGCTGGTCTTGGACTCGTAGTCGAGCTCGGCCTTGGTCTGGATCTGCCCCGAGGTCGCCACGATGGCGAAGCTGGCCGCGTCGGTGCCCGAGAGGCTGTAGGTCAGGGCGTCGTTGTCGGGGTCGGTGGCCGCCACCGCGGCGCCGACGCTGGTGCCCGCGGCGGTGTTCTCGGCCACGCTGAAGGTCCGGGCGGTCGAGTCGGTGAAGGTCGGGGCGCTGTTGGTGTCGGTGACGTTGATGGTGACGGTGATGGTGTCGTCGGCGGCGGCGCCGACGGAGTCCTTCACGGTGACCGTGACGCTGTAGGACGTCCTGGTGGACAGCGGCAGCGCCGCCTTGATGGTGATCTGGCCGGTGGAGGAGACCGCGAAGTAGCTGCTGTCGGTTCCGCTGAGGGTGAAGGCGAGCGTGTCGCTGCTCTCGTTGGAGGGGTGGCTGACGCCCAGCGCGGCGCCGACGCTGGCGCCCACGGTGGCGGCCGACGCCGCGATGCTGCGGCTGGCGGTGGCGCCGTCGGTGAAGGTCGGGTTGTCGTTGACCGCGTTGACGGTGACGGTGACGGTGGCCGCGGTGCTGGTCAGGCTGCCGTCGGACACGGTGTAGGTGAAGCGGTCGGTGCCGTTGAAGTCGGCGTTGGGGGTGTAGGTGATCACCCGGGGGCTGCCCGACTTGACCGCGGCGGCGCCGTTGGAGGGGCCGGTGGCGACCGCGACGCTCAGCGTGCTGGAGGCGTCGGGGTCGCTGACCCTGGAGGTCAGGTCGATGTCGACGGCGTTGTCCTCGTTGGTGGACGCGGTGGCGCTGCTGGCCTGCGGCCGTTCGTTCACGTTGGTGACGTTGACGGTGATGACCACGGTGTCGTCGATGGTGGCCGTGTTGGCGTTCTCGTCGGCGCCGGCCGCGGTCTTGCGGTCGGTGACGCCCACCGTGAGCGAGTAGCTGGCGGTGCTCTCGTGGTCGAGGGCGGCGGCGACGGTTATGAGGCCGCTGGAGTTGATGGCGAAGTCGCCGCTGTCGGTGCCCGACAGGCTGTAGTAGAGGGTGTCGCCGTCGGGGTCGCTGCTGGCGGCGACCGTGCCCACCTGGGTGCTGGTTGCCGCGTCCTCGGCCACGCTGAAGGTCTTCTGGGCGGTGGTGAGCGTCGGGAACGAGGGGCTGCGGTTGGCGGCGGTGACGGTGATGGTGACGGTGATGGTGTCGTCGATGGTGATGTCGTTGCCGGTCTCGACCACGCCGGCGTCGGTCCTGGCGTCGGTGACGGTGACGATGACGGTGTAGGTCAGCGTGTTGGCGACGGGGAGCGCCTTGGCGGTTGTGATCTGGCCGCTGGAGGAGATGGCGAAGTAGGTCTGCGGGTTGGAGCTGAACCCGAACACCAGCTCGCTGGACTCGTTGCTGGGGTGCTTGACCGCCAGGGCGCCGCCCACGTTGTTGTTGGCGGCCAGCGCGGAGGACCTGGTGATGCTGCGGGTCGTCTTGTCGCTGTCGCCGTCGCTGTCGGTGTCGGCGCCGGCGGTGGTGAGGCCGTCGGTGAACACCGGCTTGTCGTTGACCGCGTTGACGGTGACGGTGACGGTGGCCGCGGTGCTGGTCAGGCTGCCGTCGGACACCGTGTAGGTGAATCGGTCGGTGCCGTTGAAGTCGGCGGCGGGGGTGTAGGTGATCGTCCGGGGGCTGCCCGACTTGACCGCCGCGGTGCCGTTGGAGGGGCTGGTGGCGACCGCGACGGTCAGCATGCTGGAGGCGTCGGGGTCGCTGACCCTGGAGGTCAGGTCGATGTCGACGGCGCTGTCCTCGTCGGTGGACGCGGTCGCCGCCGTTGCCACCGGCTTGTCGTTGGCGTCGGTGACGGCGATGGTCACCGCGACGGTGTCGTCGATGGTGATCGCGTTGCCGGTCTCGGCGGTGCCTGCGGCGTTCTTGCGGTCGGAGACCTCCACGGTGACGCTGTAGCTGGACTTGGACTCGTAGTTCAGGGCGGCGCTGGTCTGGATCTGGCCGCTGGAGAGGCCGACGGTGAAGCTGGCCGCGTCGGTGCCCGACAGGGTGTAGTACAGCGTGTCGCTCTCGGGGTCGGTGGCGGTGAAGGCGGCACCGATATTGGTGCCCGCGGCGGTGTTCTCGGCCACCGACCGCTGCTTCTGCTGCGCGGTGTAGGACGCGAACACGGGCTTCTCGTTGACGTCGGTGACGTTGATGGTGACGGTGATCTCGTCGTCCACGGCACTGTCGGCGGTGTTGGATGCGTTCTTGCCGTCGGACACGGTGACGGTGACGGTGTAGGACTTCTTGTTGGACTCGTAGTTGAGCACCGTGCCGGCCTTGACGGTGATCTGCCCCGTCGAGGAGCCGACCTCGAAGCTGGCGGAGTCGCCGCCGGCCTTGAGGGCGTAGGTCAACGTGTCGCTGCTGTCGGGGTCGGTGGCCTCGACCGCGGCGCCGACGTTGCCGCCGGCGGCGGTGTTCTCGGCCACGCTGCGGGTCACGGTGGCGCCGTCGTCGAAGGATGGCGGGTCGTTGAGCGGGTCGATGCTGATGTGGTGGCTGACGCTGCGTTCGATGGTGGGGGTGGTGCCCGAGAGGCTGGCGGTGCCGACGCCGATGATCACGCCGCCTGAGGGCACCGCCACGG